>Ga0070682_100000007_pt1 | contig 346590 bp, 297 predicted proteins | sample KBSC63LmetaG_FD_64668 | JGI IMG/M metagenome (GOLD analysis project Ga0070682, IMG submission 64668) | Corn rhizosphere microbial communities from Kellogg Biological Station, Michigan, USA - KBS C6-3L metaG | ecosystem: Host-associated > Plants > Roots > Rhizosphere | place: USA: Michigan...
TTCGCCCCGCGGTAGCGGGGAGAAGGTGCCCCTTCGGCTGCGCTCAGGGCAGGCTCCGGCGGATGAGGGGCTTGGGCCACGAGCGAAAATCCCTTTCATACGCGCACCTCGCCGATATCCGTGAGTATTTCGGCGACATGCTTCGCAAGAATGGGGTCGACATCCTCGATGAGAAACCGCTCCGTCTGCTGCCGTGAGAGTCCCGTGTAGTCCTCCGGTTTCGCGATCCGTTCGATGGTTTCGCGATCGATACCGAACAACGTGTCATCAGCAATGCGATCGAAGAGATCGTTGCGATTCGCCCCGCTCTTCAGTGCATCGGCCGCCGCCTGCGAGTGGACGCGCACGCGCTCGTGCAGCACCTGGCGATCGCCGCCGCGAAGCACCCCTTCCATCATCAGATTCTCGGTCATGAGGAACGGCAGCTCGCGTCGCACGTTCGTCGCGATCACCTCTTCGTGCACAACGATGCCGCCCATGATGTTGTCGTAGATCAGCGCCAGGGCGTCGGCGGCGAGGAACGCCTCGGGAATCGCGATGCGGCGATTCGCGGAATCGTCGAGCGTCCGCTCGAACCATTGCGTCGCCGCGGTGAGCGCGGGGTTGAGCGAGTTGACGATGAGATGCCGCGACAGCGCGTCGAGCCGCTCCGCGCGCATCGGATTGCGCTTGTACGCCATCGCCGATGAGCCGACCTGCTCCTCTTCGAACGGCTCCTCGATCTCGCGCAGATGCTGCAGCAGACGCATGTCGTAGCCGAACTTCGACGCGCTCTGTGCGAATCCGGCCAGCGCGCCGACGACCTGCGCGTCGACCTTGCGCGAGTACGTCTGCCCCGACACGGGATAGCTGCGCTGCATCCCGACCTTCTCCGCGACGAGTTGCTCGAGGCGGTTCACCTTCGATTCATCGCCGTCGAACAGATTGAGGAACGACGCCTGCGTGCCGGTCGCGCCTTTGACGCCGAGGAGCGCGAGTTGCGAGAGGCGGAACTCGAGGTCGATGTAGTCGAGCAGGAGGTCGTGCAGCCAGAGCGTGGCGCGCTTGCCGACCGTCGTCAGTTGCGCGGGCTGGAAGTGCGTGAAGGCGAGCGCCGGAGTGCCGCGCCATTTCCACGCGAAGTCGCGCAGCTTGGCCATGAGGTTGACGATGCGGCGGATGACGATCCGCAGGGCCTCGGCCATCTGCAGGATGTCGGTGTTGTCGGTGACGAACGCCGACGTCGCGCCGAGGTGAATGATCCCTTTCGCGGATGAAGCCTGAAGTCCGTATGCGTAGATGTGCGACATCACGTCATGACGGATCTCCCGCTCGCGGCGCTCGGCGTCGTCGTAGTTGATGTCGTCCGCGTGCGCCTTCAGCTCCGCGATCTGCGCGTCGTTGATGTCGAGGCCGAGCTCTTTCTCCGCCTCCGCCAGCGCGATCCACAAACGCCTCCACGTGCGGAACTTGAAGTCGGCGGAGAAGAGGTACGACATCTCCTTCGAGGCATACCGTTCGGTGAGGGGATTGGAGGCGGAATTGCGCTTCACGAACGGATTATAACGGCCTACACTAGCCTCCATGCCGCCGTCGGTCTCGACTCACGATTCGCGTCGCGTGACGCAGACCGCGATGCGGGTCGTAATCCTCATTTCAGGCGCGCTGGTGCTGCTGTTCTGCATCTTCCTCTTCAGCGATCGCGGCGGGATCGGCGAGCTGCAGCAGGCTCGGCAGCGGGTGGATGCATTGCACGCCGATGTGCGCCGGCTCGAAGCGGAGAACGCGCGGCTGCGCGCCGAGGTGCAGAGCGCGAAGAACTCGACGTACGCCGTCGAGCGGATCGCGCGCGAGGACCTCGGGATGTCGAAGAAAGGGGAGGTCGTCTACATGCTCCCCAAGACGCGTTAGTCGATCCCCTTCGCGATATCTGCGGCCCGATCGATCTCCGCCGCGTAGTCCTCGATCACCTTCGCCACCACCCCGATCTGCGCGTTGGCCTCGCTCCACTTCCGCTGCTCGATCGCCTCACGCACGCCGGGCAACGTCTTCACGCCGTAGCCGGTGTAGAAGCCGGGCGCGTAGATCTGATGCTTGTACCAGGAGCGGCGGAGCAGACCTTCCTCGCGCGTGAGCGCCTGCTCGGCGTGCTGCAGCGCGCGGTCGAGGGCGACCGCACGGGCGGGCGGGCCGCTGTTGAGCGCCGACGCGTACGCTTTCGCGAATTCATCCGCGCTCTTCTTCAGCCGCGCGACGGAGTTCTGCAAGGGCGCGAAGTTGAGGAACGGCACCGGCGTTTCGAGCGGCGGCGCGACGAAGGTCTTCGTCGGATCGGCAGCGAGCTCCATCAGATGTTCGCTGACCAGCCGGTTCCGCTCCTCAGTCGACTTCCGCATCGAGTCGGCGAGCTTTTCGACCTCCTCGGCATACCGGCCGATCGTCGCCGCGACAGTCGTGAACTCGAACGGCAGCAGGTCGGCGTTCGCGAATCGCAACGTGATGCGGCCGGTCGTCTTCGCCTGCGTCACGCCGTAGTCGAACTTCGGATCGCCGAAGCGGATGTAGTGATCGAACGTGTCGTAGATCGAGTGATACGACCCGCCACCCGACTCGCCGTCGTAGCCGATCGAGAGCGCCGCGATTCCGGCGTGCTGCAGGAACGGCGTGAAGTCGGAGCCCGAGCCCAATGCCTCGAGCCGGATGAGATCGCGATCCTGCGCTTCCTTCCGCTCGTCGGCGGTCGTCGCGGTGATCAGATCGTGTGCGCGCAGACGATCGAAGACCGACACGTTGCGCTCCGGATCGCTGACGTCGCGCGCGATCTGCGTGATCAGCCGCTCCAGCGAATGCGAGCCGCCGGCGCTGAGAAAACCGCGGCCGTTGGAATCGGAGTTCATGTAGACCGCGAGGTGCTGCTGCAGCTCGGCCTGATGCGTCTCGACCCATTCGGTCGACCCGAGGAGGCCCTGCTCCTCGCCGTCCCACGCGGCGAAGATGATCGTGCGCCGCGGACGCCAGCCGCTCTTCACCAGCTCGCCGATGGCGCGCGCTTCCGCGAGCTCCGCCACCATGCCGCTGATCGGATCGCTCGCGCCGTTGACCCACGCGTCGTAGTGATTGCCATGCATGACCCACTCGCCGGCGCGATCGGTGCCGGGAAGCTTCGCGATGACATCACGCGCCGGCACGAGCTTCCAGTCGAACTCGAGGTTCATGTGCACGCGGGCCGGACCGGGCCCGAGGTGATAGGTGATCGGGAGCGCGCCGCGCCACTCGCGCGGGGCGACCGGTCCGGCGAGCGCGCGCAGCAGCGGGAGCGCGTCGGCGTACGAGATCGGGAGGACCGGGATCTTCGTGATCGTCTGCGCGTCCTTGCGATCGAGCCGCTTCGCATCGGGCGTTGCGCCGACGCCGGGCGTCAGCGGATCGCCGGAGTAGAGCGGCATGTCGGCGACCGAGCCGCGTTGCGCGCCGAAGTCGCTGCGATACGCGCCCTTCGGATAGACGTCGCCCTGGAAGTAACCGTCGTCGCGCGGATCGGAGTAGATGATGCAGCCGGCCGCGCCATGCTCCGCCGCGACCTTCGGCTTGATGCCGCGCCACGAGCCGCCGTAGCGGGCGATGACGATCTTTCCCTTGACGTCGATGCCGTTCTTCGCCAGCTCTTCGTAGTCGGCGGGGATGCCGTAGTTGACGTAGACGAGATCGCCGGTGACGTCGCCATCGATCGAGTAGGCGTTGTACGTCGGTAGCTGTTCGCTCGTCTGCCCCGACGTCGAATCCTCGGCCAACGCCGGCTCCGCGAGCTTGAGCGTGTAGTGCTCCGGCGCGATCAGCTCGACAACGCGCGTCTTCGGCGTCGGGAAGAGGACGTCGAATGTCTCGATCGTCGTGTCGTAGCCCCACGACTTGAAGAGCGACGCGAGAAACTCCGCGTTCTCCTTGTCGTACGGCGAGCCGAGGTGATGCGGATGCGCGCTCAGGCGCTTCATCCACTCGCGCAGATCGTCGCGATTCAGCTTCGCATCGAGCTGCTGCTCGATCGCATGTTCCTTCGCCGCGGACGACGCGGTGAATCCGACGATCGGTTTTTCCTGGGCCAGTGCGGTGAGCGTGAAGAGGGAGAGGAGGATCGCGAAACGACGCATGGGCGCCGATTCTATGCCCATATACTCGCCCCCGAATGTGCGGCATCAACGGCATCTTCGCTTACGCGGACGACGCGCCGCCGGTCGGCCGCGACGAGCTGATCGCGTCGCGTGAATGCATGCGCTCGCGCGGTCCCGACGCCGCCGACACCTGGTTTTCTCCCGGCGACAGAGTCGGACTCGGGCATCGCCGTCTCTCGATCATCGATCTCTCTCCCGCCGGCGCGCAGCCGATGCGGCGCGGCGAACTGACGATCATCTTCAACGGCGAGATCTACAACTATCAGGAGCTGCGCGATCAGTTGCAGGCGCGCGGCCGGACGTTCACGTCGCACTCCGACACCGAAGTGCTCCTCGCGCTCTACGACGAAAAACGCGAGGCGATGCTGAATGACCTGCGCGGCATGTTCGCCATCGCGCTGTGGGACGGGCGGGAGCGGCGGATGCTGCTGGCGCGCGATCCCTACGGCATCAAGCCGCTCTACTACGCCGACGACGGCAATACGATCCGCATCGCGTCGCAGGTGAAGGCGCTCATTGCGGGCGGGCATGTCGACAAGCAGTTCGATCCCGCGGCCGCCGCCGGCTTCTTTCTCCGCGGCACGGTCCCCGAACCGTTCACGATGTACCGCGCGATCCGCTCGCTACCCGCCGGGTCGTACGCGTACGTCGACGCGCGCGGCATGCGCGAGCCGGTCCGTTACTTCTCGATCGCCGCGACATTGCGCGACGCGGTCGAATCGAATCAGCGATTCACCGAGGAACAGCGGCGGGAGGCGGTGCACGACGCGGTGCTCGAGTCGGTGCGCTATCACCTCGTGGCCGACGTGCCGGTCGGCGCGTTCCTCTCCGCCGGCATCGACTCGACCGCGGTCGTGGCGCTGGCGCGCGAAGCCGGCGCCACCGATCTGCAGACGATGACGCTCCGCTTCTCCGAGTACCGCGGCCGCGACAACGACGAGGCGCCGCTGGCGGAGCTGGTGGCGAAGCAGTACGGCGTCCGCCACGCGATCCGCGAGCTGACAGTCGACGAGTTCCGCGACGAGCTCCCGCGTGTTTTCGCCGCGATGGATCAGCCGAGCGTCGACGGCCTCAACTCGTACTTCATCAGCAAGGCGGCGCACGATCTCGGATTGAAGGTCGCGATGTCGGGCACGGGCGGCGATGAGCTGTTCGGCGGCTACACGTCATTCCGCGACATCCCGCGCTGGATGCCGCTCACCCGTCCGCTGGCCCGCGTCCCCGGACTCGGCAACGCCGTCTATCGCGTCAACTCCGCGCTCGCGAAACGGAGCCGCCACATCAGCCCGAAGATGGGAGAGATCCTCCGCTACGGCTCGTCGTACGCCGGCGCGTATCTCGTGAAACGGGGACGCTTTCTCGCGTCGGAACTGCCTTCGGTCCTCGGCGACGACATCGCGCGCGAAGGCCTGAACCGGCTCGATCTCCTGCCGCTCATCGAGCAGACGGTGACGCCCGATCCCGGCAACCCGTTCGCCCGCGTCGCGGCGCTCGAGTCGTCGCTCTACCTCCGCAATCAACTGCTGCGCGACATGGACTGGGCGTCGATGGCCCACTCGCTCGAGGTGCGCGTGCCGCTCGTCGACGCGCACCTGCTGCGCAAGCTCGCACCGCTGCTCGTCACGCGCAAAGAGCGCGGCAAGCAGCTCCTCGCCGCCGCGCCGCATCCGCCCCTCCCTCCCGAAGTCCGGAATCGCCGCAAGACGGGATTCACGCTGCCCATCAAGGAATGGCTCCGGCAGGAGGGGAAGGTGGAGTTCGGGAAGCGGAGCTGGGCGCGCAAGGTGTACGAGGTCATGTTCTCGGACGCGATGGGCCGCTGGTGAGCGCGGCGCGCTTCCGTCATCCCGAGAGCTACAATGCGCGGCAGTCCACAGGTCCGGAGGCCTTCCGTGAAATCGATCTTTCGCTGCACCGCTCTGCTCGGTGTGCTGTTCGTATCCCTTCTTGCAGCCGCCGATGAAAACGCGCCGCAGCTCGTAGCACGCTATGAGCATCTGCAGCTCGGCGGCGCGCCGGTCACCGTCAGCAATCTGACGATCACCTCCGGCTCGATGAAGTTCACCCTCAATAGCGGCAGCGCGGCGATCGTGAAGGCGGGCGATGAGGTAGTCGGCATCTTCTTCAAGGGCGATGGAGTTTTCGACTACAGCGCGAATGATGCGGTCGAGCTGCCAATCATGCAGACGAATCTCCGCAATACGAAGTCGAATGCGACGCTGACGAATGGCATTCTGCACGGTACGTTCAGCGAGGCGCTCATCGCGGCGCAGAACGTGACACTCCCGGCGCTCGAGGGTGCAGTCGGCCAGCCGCTCGACGAGGCGTTCGGGAAGAACCGCGATGTATTCACCCGGGACCGCGATACCCAACTCGCAATGACCTTTGCGGTTCACAAGCTGATCGCTGCGGGCCAGCGGGCAATGCGCGCGGAGTTCCGCAGCAGTGAAGAGTGGGTATACGCTGCGGATCACGAGGATGAGAAGTTGGAGCGTTTGTACACGATCGATTTCGACGATCGGGCTCGACGAGTCGAGCGCTACGAAGCGCCTATTTCCGAACGCCCGGTAGGTCGCGGTCGAGCAGACATTCCTCCGTACGACGTAGTCCTGACCGCAATCGACTACTCGGTGTTCTCGGATGACAACCGGAACGCCAGCGTCAGGGCGACCGAGACATTCATGCCGCGCACGAATGGAGCGCGCGGTATCGTCCTTGACCTATCCGACACGCTTCACCTCGATGAGGGCGCGAGGCCGCCGCGCCACTACAGCGTCAAGAGTGTGACGGCGTCTGACGGTAAACAGCTGCCGTTCGCGCACAAAGAAGGCGTACTGCTCGTGTCTCTCCCGGAGCCGACTACGGCTGCGTCGCCGATCACCCTCAAGTTCGAGCTCGAGGGCGACATCATCAAGCAGGTCGGCGGAGACAACCAGTGGATCCTGCGCATGGGTTGGTTTCCTCTGCCTCCGCTGGCGGGCCTGGCCATGACCGCTCACGGGGTGATCAAGGTGAAGGCCCCGTTCGTTCCATTTGCAGGTGGCAAGACGATCGCCCGCAAGGCGGAAGGCGATTACAACATCCTCGAGACCCAGATCGATCAACCGGTTGCGTTCGTGTTCGTCGCCGCCGGCAAGTTCTTTTTCGAAGAGGAAAAGCGCGGCAACATCACGGTGCGCACCGCTTCGTACGGCCAGAAGAACACGCGAGCGATCAAAAGGATCAACGGGCTCGCCTTCGACATGATTCAGTACTACGAGTTCTTCCTCGGACCCTATCCGGGCGAGGAGTTGAATATCCTGGAAATGAACGATCTTGGCTGGGGACAGGCGCCCGCGGGAATCGTGTTCATCACATCCGAGGCCTTCCAACCGCTTCTCGGTGAACTGAATCAATTGTATTCGGAGGGCATCAACGAAAGGATCGCGCACGAGATCGCTCATCAATACTGGGGAACGGCAGTACGGATGCCGAGCTTCGAAGAACAGTGGCTGACCGAGGCGTTTGCCGAATATTCGGCCGCACTCCTGCTGAAGAAATTTCAGGGTCCCGCTACGTACCAGCGTCTTCTCGCGCATTGGAAAGCGGGAGCGAATGAGTCGCGTGCGCTCGCGCCGATCCCGTTGGCGAACCGCATCACGACTCCGAACAATTCGGATTGGAATCGCGTCAAGCTCTTGTACGACAAGGGTCCCTACCTGCTCGCCGCGCTCAATAAACAAGTCGGCGACGAAGCGTTCATGACGTTCCTCAAGTCGTACCAGAAGAGCTTCCACAATAAGCTCGGGACGACGAAGGACGTGGCCGGCCTTCTCGGCTTCATGACGAAGCAGGATTTCAAGCCGTTCTTCGACAAGTACTACTGGGGAACGGCGCTCCCCGACATCAAGTAATGCGGCTCGTTGCACGGACCGTCGCCGTCCTGCTGGTCATATTGGCGGCAGTACGCATTGCGTCGACGTGGCGCATCTATTCGGAGACCGCCGACGAGGGCATTCACGTCGGCGCCGGCCTCGAGCTGCTGCAGTTCCACACATACAAACTGCATCCCCTCAATCCGCCGCCGCCGCGCGTGGTGTGGTCGATCGCGCCGTATCTGAGCGGGATGCGTTTCGTGCCGGCCGGCAATACATACGACGAGCAAACGCACAGCGTCTTCTACGGACATGGCGACTACGTCGACAACCTCGCGCGCGCTCGTGCCGGAAATCTCCCCTTCTTCATCATCGGCGCGATTGCGATCTGGCTCATCGCGCGCAATCGATTCGGTGAGTGGGGCGCGGTCGTCGCCGTTCTCCTCTTCACAACGGAGCCGATCGTCCTCGGATACTCGGGACTCGTCACACACGACATGCCGGCCACTGCAGGCGTCGCTGTCGCGCTTCTGGCATTCGAACGCTGGCTGCGCAAACCCGACGTTGTCCGCGCAATCGTGTTCGGTGCCGCGTTCGGATTCGCGATCCTCTGCAAATTTTCCTGCCTCGCGTTCGTGCCTCTCGTGTGCGGAGCCGTGTGGCTCTTCGATCGCAAATCGATTCGCACGATGCTGCCGGCGATTCCCGCGACCTTATTGACGGTCTGCGCCGGCTACGGCTTCAATATCTACGCCTTCATTGACGGCGTCCGCGAAATCCTCGAGACCGACATGGGCGGCTTCAATGCGTACGCCATGGGCCGCTACACGACGAGCGGCTGGTGGTGGTATTTCCCGCTCGCAATCGCCATCAAGACGACGCTCCCGCTCCTCGCGCTCTCCATCCTCGGCGCATTCGATCGCGAACATCGTCGGACGTATGCGCAATACGCGATCGCCACGCTCGCCATTCTCGCCATCACGCTGCACAGCTCACTCGACATCGGCGTGCGCTATCTCCTGCCGCTTTATGTGCCGCTCGTACTGGCCGCAACGACTGCCGTCATGGGCCGCATGCGCAAGCTCGCGATCGTGCTCGTCGCTGCGCAGGTCGTCGTCTCGGCGTTCGCGCATCCCGACTATTTCCCCTACTTCAATGCCATCGCCGGACGCGATCCATCGTGGTTCCTGATCGACAGCAATCTCGATTGGGGACAGGACGTCCTCCGCCTGCGCAACACCTTGCGCCAGGAGCACATCGGCGAGATCGGTCTCGCGCTATTCGGTCCGGCCGATTACGACGCGCTGCGTTTCCCGCCGCACCATGTGGTCAATGCGTGGACGCCCGCGCATGGCTGGATCGCCGTCAGCGATTTCTCGTATCGAATGACGCTTACGAAAAACGGCGGCTGGCTCTGGTTGCAACAGAAGCCATACCGCCGGGTCGGAAAATCGATCCGCTTGTACCACCTGCCTTAGGAGAGCTCTGCACAAGCACGTAGTGTCATCCTGAGCCGCGCAGACGGCGAAGGACCCGTAACTCGGGCGCGACGAAGCTAAAGGCTACGGGTCCTTCGCCGTCTACGCGGCTCAGGATGACACCCGCGCTTGGGACCGGTGCCGGTCCTAGTGCACGCTCATCGGCTCCGGTTCCAGCGCCAACTCCACCTTGCCGCCGGGTGACGCGTTGACGAACACCGTGTCGCCCTGGTGGAACGTCCCGTCGAGCAGCCGGATCGCCAGCGGATCGATGATCTGGCGCTGCAGCGCGCGCTTGAGCGGGCGGGCGCCGAATGCGGGGTCGTAGCCCTCGCGGGCGAGCACGTCCTTCGACGCTTCGCTCACTTCGAGCGTCAGGCCGCGGTCCGCGATCATCTTCGCCAGGCCCCGCAGCTGCACCTCGATGATCCGCTTGATGTGCCCGAGGTTCAGGGCGTGGAAGATGATTACATCGTCGATGCGGTTCAGGAACTCCGGCCGGAAGTGGCGATGGAGCTCCTCCTCCACTCTCTTCCGCATCTCCTCTTCCTCGGCCGGCGACTGCATCGACTTCTGGAAATCGAAGATGTACTGCGCGCCGACGTTCGACGTCATGATGATGACCGTGTTCTTGAAGTCGACCACGCGCCCCTTCGAATCGGTCAGACGGCCGTCGTCGAGGATCTGCAGCATGATGTTGAAGACCTCGGGATGCGCCTTCTCGATCTCATCGAAGAGCAACACGGCGTACGGCCGGCGCCGGATGGCCTCGGTGAGCTGACCACCCTCCTCGTACCCGACGTAGCCCGGAGGCGCGCCGATCAGACGCGCCACGGCGTGACGCTCCATGTACTCCGACATGTCGATGCGCACCATCGCGTTGTCGTCGTCGAAGAGGAACTCCGCCAGCGCGCGCGCCAGCTCCGTCTTGCCGACGCCGGTCGGTCCCATGAAGATGAACGAGCCGACCGGCCGGTTCGGATCCTTGAGGCCCGCACGTGAACGGCGCACGGCGTTCGACACCGCGGTCACCGCTTCTTCCTGACCGATCACGCGCTGCCGGAGGCGGTCTTCCATCCGCACCAGCTTCTGGATCTCCGACTCCAGCATCTTCGTCACCGGGATGCCGGTCCACTTCGACACGATCTCGGCGATGTCCTCGTCCGTCACTTCCTCGCGCAGCAACGCGCCGCCCTTCTGCATCTCGGCGAGCTTCGCCGACAGGGCGTCGACGTCGCGCTGCAGCTGCGGCACCTGTCCGTATTGCAGCTCCGCGGCGCGATTGAGATCGCCCTCGCGCTCGGCGCGGCCGGCCGCCTCGCGCGCATCCTCGAGCTTCTTCTTCAGATCGGTGATCTGCGTGATGATGCCCTTCTCGTTTTCCCATTGCGTCTTCAGCGCGCTGATCTTCGTCTGCAGCTCCGCGAGCTCGCTCTCGATTGCGCCGAGACGCTCCTTCGCCACCGTCGTCTTTTCCTTCGACAGCGCCTGCTTCTCGATCTGCAGCTGCGTCTGTCGGCGGGTCAGCTCGTCGATCTCCTGCGGCATCGACGTCAGCTCGATGCGCAGGCGCGACGCCGCTTCATCGACGAGATCGATCGCCTTGTCGGGGAGGAATCGATCGGTGATGTAGCGATGCGAGAGCGTCGCCGCGGCGACGAGCGCCGAGTCCTGAATCTTCACGCCGTGATGGACCTCGTAGCGCTCCTTCAATCCGCGAAGGATGGCGATCGTGTCCTCGACGGTCGGCTCGCCGACGAAGACCGGCTGGAAGCGTCGCTCCAGCGCGGCGTCTTTCTCGATGTGCTTCTGATATTCGTTCAGCGTCGTGGCACCGATGGCGCGCAGCTCGCCGCGCGCGAGCGCCGGCTTGAGCATGTTCGAGGCGTCCATCGCCCCTTCCGCCGCGCCGGCGCCGACGAGCGTGTGCAGCTCGTCGATGAAGAGCACGACCTCCCCTTCCGACTCCTCGACTTCCTTGATCACGGCCTTGAGCCGGTCTTCGAATTCGCCGCGGTACTTCGCGCCGGCGATCATCGCGCCGAGGTCGAGCGCGACGACGCGCTTGTTCTTGAGACCGTCCGGGACGTCCCCTTCGACCACGCGGCGCGCGAGCCCTTCGACGATGGCGGTCTTGCCGACGCCCGGCTCGCCGATGAGGACGGGATTGTTCTTCGTACGGCGCGAGAGCACCTGGATCACGCGCCGGATCTCTTCATCGCGGCCGATGACCGGATCGAGCTTGCCGCGCCGCGCGAGCTGCGTGAGATCGCGCGCGTAGCGCTCGAGCGCCTGATACTTCGCCTCGGGATTCTGATCGGTGACGCGCTGCGTGCCGCGCACCGACTGCAACGCCTTCAGCACTGCATCGCGCACCGCGCCGTGCCGCTTGAGCGCCTGCGCGGCGGTCGATTCCTTCACCTCGGTGATGCCGATCAGGAAGTGCTCGGTCGAGACGTATTCGTCCTTGAAGTCGTCGGCCGATTTGAACGCCGCATCGAAGACGCGGCGCAGCGAATTGCCGATCATCGGCTCCGCCGAGGCCCCTCCGACTTTCGAGAATTTCGCGACTTCCGCCGCGACCTCGGCCTCGATCGTGCCGGGGTTCAGGCCGAGCTTGTTCAGGATAGGGGTAACGATCCCGCCTTCCTGCCTCAGCAGGGCTAGGAGGAGGTGTTCAGGGGTCAGTTCCGGGTTCCCCGCCCCCCGGGCGAGGTTCTGCGCCTCGGTGATCGCTTCCTGGGCTTTGACCGTAAGCTTGTTGAAATTCATGGCTTTGCCTCACATTGAGTCCGTTAGACTCAAGATGCTAAACCGGCAATATTTGCCAATCATTCCGAGGTGCAAGAAGAGGGGCAGGGGGTGGTGCGTTACTCCCGCGATGAGCTGACGTTCCACTCCTTCAACACCCGCTTTCGCTCGCGCACCAGCCGCATCATCATCACCGCCAACACTGCGAACACCGCGAGCGTCGCGAAGCTGATGATCAACACGATCCGCTTTTCGGCGGGCGTGCTGTGCGGCAGCGACTCGAGCATGGCCACGACGAAGTACGTGAGGCCGATGAAGATGGCGACGGTCATCCGCTTGATGCTGTGCCTCGTCTCGAAGATCTCGAATTTGTTGAGCGCCAGGCGCTCGCGCTGCTTGTACGCGTGCCGGTAGAGCAGCGCGAAAACGGTGAAGACCGCGGTGTAGCCGAGGGCGAAGATGATGAAGATCCACTTCTTGTGCTCGGGGAGGACGGCGGGGACGAGGCCGTGCGCTGTCTCCACCATCGACTTCATGTGGATGTCCGCGAGCATCATCCCGAAGAGGAACTTCAGCGGATAGACGAAGAAGAGGACGGTGAAGAGCAGGATCAGATTCAGCGTCACGGTCATCTTGTCTTCGAGACCGTAGCGTCGAAAGAACGTGAACTGCAGGCGCCAGATGCTGGTCAGGATGACGAACGTGGCGACGAACGCGCCGAAGCCGCGCATCGTCGACAGCAGCTCGGTCGAGGTCCGCGGCACCTCCAGCGACACGACGAGCAGCGTGACGGCGAAGCCGAAGACCGCATCGCTGAAGCCCTCGATACGCGTGATCTCGTGACTCCGCCAGCGGAATCCGTCGATCGGGTCGTGGTGCATGAGCTTGTCGAGGAGCATCGGTCAGCCGAGCGTCACCTGCGGCATTTTCTGCAGCGATGGCTCGTGGATCTCGGGCGTGTAATCGGTGACGTTCGTCAAATGCCGCATCCAGATGTACAGAGCGAAGGCGATGACATTGAAATCAAGACTCATTGGGTCGTTTCCGCCGCCGAAATGAACGGCGCCGATCAGGCAGCGGATGAACATGAATTTGCGGGCAAACGAAGGCGCGTCATCGAAGTCACGCCAGATTCCAACGGCCAACAGCAGAGCGACAACGACGAAAACCGGCTTGATGTAATCGACCGGCTCCACCGGCAGCATGAACACGAGATCGGACGCGGCGCTGAGAATCAGGATCTCGATGGCCGTCCGTCGCGCCCAACGCGGATCGGACCCGGACCCGCGCACCGCGGCTCCGTTATGGCGCACATCGAAGAGGCGGAAGAAGGGCATCGCTTTGACGACATGGATGAGTAGCGTGCCGCCGTCCGGAAGCGTGATCCGGTGCGACCTCCTCAGCTCGTCGATCGTTCTTTCGCCGAGATACTCGCCATCGACGTAGAAGTAGGCGCGCCCACTGAAAACGGGATCGATGATCTCAAGGTGACGGCCATCGTGAAGCGGGTAGCGACGCGTCGACATGGTGGAAGGATGTGATGATAGCGCTTGCGACGCCACGGAATTACTTGTTCGTCGTCGGCCGCCGTCGCGGTCCGCTGTTCGCGGCCACACAGATGTTCCGCAACAACGCGCCGGTATCGCCGATCACGAGATCGGTTCTGCCGTCGAGGTCGAGATCTGCGGCGACGAGAGTGACGGCTCGCTGCCCCAGATACATCCGCGGCGTAAAGGCATCGCCGCGATTGAGCTGGATGAAGACGTATTTGTTGTCGTCCTCGCCTATCACGTCGAGGCGGCCGTCGCCATCCATATCGGCTGCGAGCCTTGCTCCGTAACCGACGGTGGGGCCGGTGCGGAAAGTGCCGTCACCGTTGCTGTATTCAATCCCGTTGCTGATGATGTCGTCTTTGCCATCTCCGTTCAGATCGGCAACGACACCGCTCATCGGCGCGATCGGCGTCTGTACGGGGTAACCACCGTGGCCGTCGTTGAAGACGATCACCGTTCCTTGAAAAGAATAAAAGATGAAATCGAGCCGACCGTCGCCGTTGAAGTCGCCGGCGGTGACGAAATTCTGGCCACGCTGTGTCACCAGGGCCGTGATCGGAGGCTGCAGCGCTCCACCCGCGTTCGCACGCACGATCTGCAGTGCGTACCGTTGATCATTCGAGTCCTGGGTCGGGCCGAAGAGGACGACGTCGTTGCTACCGTCTCCATCCACGTCCGTAACGAAAGCCTCCGTCGGATTCGTGCCCAGCGGATAAGGCAAGGCTGCCTCCGCGAACCGTCCCTGTCCATCTCCGAGGAGGAGAAGAAGCCGGCTGCCGTCGGCGGGGCTATTGCCCGGCTTCGTCGTAACGAGATCGATCGTGCCGTCGCCATTGAGATCGCCGTACGCAAAGACCACCTTGGTCGGGTCGCCGGACTGACCGGCACTTCCCAGGATGACGTTGTCGGAACGAACCTGCGTGAAGCCGCCGGGCATGTTCAGCCACGTGACGACCTCCCTCGATACTGCATTGGTGCTGATCAGATCCGGCCGATGGTCTCCGTTGACGTCGATCGCCGCGAAGACGTACCCATAAGCCTTGCTGAACTCGTTCATCGACAGCAGCGTCGGGCCGCCAATGACGCCGTTCCCAAGCGTGGGGATGATCATCAATCCGGTATCCCCAACGACGGCCAGGTCGGGGGTGCCGTTCCCGTCGAAATCGGCCACTCCGATCACTCCGCCGCCGTAGACGCCGTAGGTGTTCGTGGCGAAGCGTTGGGTGGGTGTGAATGTTCCGTCGCCGTTACCGTGGAGATAGAGACCCTCTCCGGCAACGGTCAGCAAGAGGTCGGCGAACGAATCGCCGTCGACGTCGGCCAGCGCGCTCCGGTCGTTGACCCAGGAGTTGGAGTGGATCCAGCCGTTGAACGTCCCGCCATGATTCAACGCCACGTTCAAGCCGGCAGAGTTGTCGGTGAAGAGAACGTCCGGCCGGCCGTCGCCGTTCACGTCGGCGACTTCCAGACCGGTCACCGAAAAGAACCCGGCGACCACGATGCGGCTGGTCATCCCGCTCGCCGCCGTGACGATCACGATTCCCTTCGAGGGCGACGGATAGACGAGATCGCTCTTCCCGTCCCCATCGAAGTCGGCAACGAGGCCGGTTCTGAGGCCGATGTCCATCGGCGCGACAGTCGTCGATGACATCGTGCCGTCGGATCGGCCGTGGAAGATCACGCCGTTGACCGCATCGAGCAGATCGCCGCGGCCGTCGCCGTCGAAGTCTCCGACGAATAGCTGCGCGTTGGAAACTTCCGTGTTGAACGTTTTCGTCAAACCACCGCGGCCATCCCCACGGAACAGAAACAGCTGCCGCTTAACGCCGGCGATCGAGGTGATGATGAGATCGGGACGGCCATCGCCGTCGAAGTCTCCAGGGAAGAGTGCCGCGCTCTCGAACACCTCGGCAATTGGCTGCGCTGCAACGAGCTCCATCGTCCGGCTGGCGAGGAGGAGCGTCAGCGCGTGATTGCCGCCATTGGCAGTCCCCATCGTGGCCACATCCATCAGGCCGTCCTGATTGAAATCCGCCAGAACGCTGCCGACGAACGCGGGCCACTCACGCGGCAGATCGAAGTTCACGGTGCCGCAGGTTGCGGCATCCGCAGTCAATGAGCCGATCAGAGAAAACGAGGTAAGGAGGGCGAGCAGGAGACGAGGCATGGGGGAGGACCGCGGCGATTGTCGCACAGTCACATGTACCTATGTGACGATGCAGCTTGCGACGCTATGGATTACATCGTATAGAGTCGATCGTTGGAGACCTCGCATGACCGCCACCGCACCTCTCCGTGAAGTCACCGCCCAGTCCGCCCTTTTCGAATCGATTCTCGAGCTGATCCGACGGACGTCGACGATCCTGCCGGACGACGTCGTCCGCGCCGTCACCGCCGCGCGCGGCGACGAAGCGCCGGGCTCGAATGCCGACATCGCGCTGAACGTGATCGGCTGCAACATCGGCCTGGCGAAGGAGAGCTCGCTGCCGCTCTGCCAGGACACCGGCACGATCCTCTTCTACGTTCACACGCCGGTCGGCTACGACCAGCTCGAGTTCGAAGAGATCGCCGTCGCGGCGGTGCGCGAGGCGACGAAAAAAGGATATCTGCGGCAGAACAGCGTCGACTCGATCACTGGAAAAAACAGCGGCGACAACACCGGACCGGGATCGCCGGTCTTCCACTTCCACCAGTGGCGCGAGCCGTACCCGGAAGTGAAGCTGATGCTGAAGGGCGGCGGCTGCGAGAACATGAACGCGCAGTATTCGCTCCCCGATCCGAACCTCGGCGGACGCGATCTGAAGGGAGTCGAGAACGCGATTCTCGATTGCGTCCTGAACGCCCAGGGCCAGGGCTGCGGCCCCGGCATCCTCGGCGTCTGTATCGGCGGCGATCGCGGCACCGGCTACGGCTTCGCGAAGGAACAGCTCCTCCGCGAGCTCGACGACACGAACGAAGACGCGGTGCTCGCCGAGCTCGAAAAGCGGGTCGTGGAGAAGGCGAACGAATCGGGCATCGGTCCCATGGGCTTCGGCGGAAAAACGACGCTCCTGGCCTGCAAGATCGGCACGCAGAACCGGCTGCCCGCTTCGTTCTTCGTCTCGATCGCCTACATGTGCTGGGCGTATCGCCGCCGCGGTGCGAAGCTCGACGACGCCGGCGCGGTGACCGAGTGGCTGTACTGATACGTGGGGCGGGTTCTCCAACCCGCCCGGCGCTCCTTCTCGCCGCGCTGCTCGTATTCACCACCAGCTGCGCGACGCCGGGCATCGTCGTCGATCGCCTCTTCTTCGGCACGAACATCCCGAGCGGCGGTCAAGTCTCCGACGACGACTGGAAAGCGTTCATGAAGGACGTCGTGACACCCCGCTTCAAGGATGGATTGACGGTCCTGGAAGGGGACGGCCAGTGGCTCGATCCGCGCGGCGACGTCGTCAAAGAGCACGTGCACATCGTCGAGGTTGCACACAAGCGCGACGACGCGACCGATGCGGCGATCCGCGCGATCGCGGACGAGTACAAGAAACAATTCAAACAGGATGCGGTACTGCGCATCACGGAACCGGTAACGCTGAGACTCTATTAATGCCGAGCGAAGTCGAGGCATCAATGACGGCGCCGCGACGCATCCGGCTCGTGCGACGCCCGCGACAAATGCTGCGCGGCGCCGTCGATGGCTCCTCGACTTCGCTCGGAACTGAGGACTTATGGCACTCGTGAAACTCAATACCCCCATCGACGAAGCCACCATCCGCTCGCTGCACGTCGGCGACACGGTCTCGATCACAGGCCGCCTCTACACCGGCCGCGACGCGGTCCACCATCGCATCCACACCGGCACGAAGCCGCCGGTCGATCTCGAGGGACAGATCATTTATCACTGCGGTCCGGTGATGGTGAAAGAAGGCGACCAGTGGGTCTGCAAGGCGGCCGGTCCGACCACGTCATCGCGCGAAGAGCCGTATCAGCACGAGGTGATCCGCGATTACCACATCCGCGGCGTGATCGGAAAAGGTGGGATGGGCGAGAAGACACTCGCCGCATGCAAGGAGTACGGCGCGGTCTACCTGCACGCCATCGGCGGTGCCGCGCAGGTCTGCGCCGCCTCGATCAAGCGGGTCGACGGTGTCGACTGGATGGACCTCGGATCCCCCGAGGCCATCTGGCATTTGTGGGTCGAAGACTTCATGGCCATCGTCACGATGGATGCGCACGGCCAGTCGCTGCACAAGCAGGTGTTCGAGGAGTCGAAGGCGAAGTTGGAAGCGATGAAGGCGTCGTAACCCGGTTGCTTGGTTGCTGAGTTTCTGGGTTGCTCGGTACCAAGCAACTTAGCAACCCAGAAACCCAGCAACCTACACTCCGAACTGCCGCAAATGATGATCCACGTGCCTCAACGCGAGCACGCCCCAGTCGCGCGTCGACATCCTCCCGAACGCCGGATGCTCGGGCGCGAGCGTGCCGGACTCCTTGTGTGACAGAAACGAATCGATCGCGTTGTGCAGGTCGGCGCGAGCGTCGTCCAACGATTCACCATCGCCTTCGAGTAGCTCCGGCGCGGTCGGGAGTCCCTTCGCGAATGGCAGCACGTAAATCGCCAATTGTTTGAGCGGGAAAAAGCGGAGCGGGATTTTCTTCGACTTCACCGGCAGCTCGCCCGTGGCCATCAACATCGATTGCGCGAGATGGCGCAGCATCCGCGGCGCCGACATCTTGCCCCACAGCGGAGCGGTCTTCTTCACGGTGTCGATTCGATGGAGAATCTCCAGGCGCGCATCGTGCTCCCAAAATGTCTTCATCGGAGTCTGACGATCTTATGCGAATCGAACGCGACACTCTCGGCGAAGTGCAAGTCCCGGACGACGCGCTTTACGGCGCACAGACGCAGCGGGCCGTGGAGAACTATCCGATCAGCGGCCTGCGCGCTCATCCGACGTTCACCCGCACGTTCATCATGCTCAAGCGCGCCGCCGCGCTGGCGAACATCGAGCTCGGCGCGATGCCGCGCGAAAAGGGCGACTCGATCGTCCGGGCCTGCGACGAGCTGCTGAACGATTTCGATCGCTATCGCGCGCAGTTCGTGATCGACGTCTTCCAGGCGGGCGCCGGCACGTCGTTCAACATGAACGTCAACGAGGTGATCGCGCACCTCGCGGGCACCGGCGTCCATCCGAACGACGACGTGAACATGTCGCAATCGACGAACGACGTCGTCCCGACCGCGATCCGCATCTGCGCGCTGCTGTTGCTGCACGAGCTCTTTCCGCGGCTCGATGAACTGGCGATCGCGTTCGACGCGAAGGGGGACGAGTTCGCCGACGTGATCAAGTCGGGCCGCACGCATCTGCAGGACGCGGTGCCGGTGACGCTCGGGCAGGAGTTCCGCGCGTACGGAATGACGGTGCATCGCGCCACGCACCTCCTCCGCGACGCCGCGCGCGAGCTCCGCATCCTCGGCATCGGCGGCACCGCCACCGGCACCGGCATCAATACGCCGCCCGGCTATCGCTTCGAGGTTGTCCGCCTGCTGCGCGACATGACCGGCCTCGAGCTCGAAGCGGCGGACGACCTGCGCGAGGCGATGCAGTCGCTCCTGCCGGTGGTCGCCGTTTCGTCCGCCCTGCGCAATCTCGCGCTCGAGCTGACGCGCATCACGAACGACCTGCGCCTGCTGGCGTCGGGTCCGCTCACCGGACTGGCGGAGATCATCCTGCCGGCCGTGCAGCCGGGGTCGTCGATCATGCCGGGCAAAGTGAATCCGTCGATGCTGGAGTGCATGAATCAGCTGCTCTTCCACATCATCGGCGCGGCGACGGCGATCGATTACGCGTCGCAGGCGGGCCAGCTCGAGCTGAACGTGATGATGCCGCTCGTGGCGTTCGAGCTGAATTTCTCGATCGAGATCCTGAAAAACTTTCTTCCCGTGCTGGTCGAGAAATGCATCCGCGGCATCGCCGCCGATCGCGAGCGCTGCGAGTCGTACTACATCAGCTCACCGTCGCTCGCGACGCTGCTCAATCCGTTCATCGGCTACGCGCGCGCCGCGGAGATCGCGAAGGAATCGGCGAGGACGAAGACGCCGATCCCGGAGCTGCTGCGCGCGAAGGGAATCCTGAGCGATGAGGAGATTGCGCGGATCTTCACGCCTGAACAGTTGACCGGCGGCAGTTGACCGTGGGCAGCGGATGGAATTACTGCCAACAGCCAACGGCCCCTGTAAACTGAGCCTTCGTCCATGCGCCTCTTCATCGCGATGTCCTTCCCCGAAGCGGTGCTTCGTCCGGTCAACGAACGCACCGCGCGCGTGAAGTCGAAGCTGCCGCCCGCCGCCTGGGTCCGTCCCGGGAGCCAGCATCTGACCTTCGCGTTCCTCGGCGAGCAGAACGAGTCGCTGCTGGAAAAGCTGATGCCGCTCGTCGAAAAGAGCGTCGGCGCGGTGCCGAAATTCGAAGGGACGATCGCCGGCTGCGGCTTCTTTCCGAATCCGCGGCACGCGCGCGTCGGATGGGTCGGCGTGCGGCCGGAGGAGTCGTTCAACGCCCTGGCGAAAGCGGTGCGCGACGCGGTCCAGGAGGCCGGCGTCACGCTCGACGGCGCGGAGTTCCGCGCTCACCTTACGCTGATGCGGATCCGCGACCGGTGGCCGCCCGCGTGCATCGAGACCTTCCACGCCGCGCTGCGCGACTTCACGTCAGCGCCGTTCGCGGTGGAGCGGGTCACGCTCTTTTCGAGCGTCCTGAACCCGAACGGCGCGGTTCATACGGCGCTGCGGGACTTCGCTCTTTCCGCGTAGCTGTCCGCACGCCGCCGCGATCTCGCGCCCCTTCGACCGCCGCACCGTCACCCGTACGCCGTTCTTCACCAGCGTGTCGACGAAGCGATCGATCGCCGCGTCGGCCGGCCGTTTCATCCACGCCGGCAGGTTCGGGTCTTCGTTGAACGGGATGGCGTTCACCTTCGCCTTCACGCCGCGCAGCAGCTTCGCCAGCGCCACGGCATCCTGCGGCGAGTCGTTGTAGCCGGCCAGCAGCACGTATTCGGCGGTGATCTCGCGCCCCTTGTCGGACGGGAAGCGCTTCAGCGATGCGATCAGCTCGTCGAGCGGATACTTCGCGGTAATCGGCATGATCTCCTCGCGCCGCTTCCGGTCGGGAGCGTTGATCGACACCGCGAGGTTCGGCCGGTGCTCGAGCCGCGCCAGCGCGTCGATGCCGGGGATGATGCCGGAGGTCGAGACCGTCATCCGCTTCGGCGCGATCGTCCGCGACATGATGTCGAGCGCGATCACGAGATTGTCGAAGTTCAGCAGCGGCTCGCCCATCCCCATGAAGACGACGTTCAGCAGCTCCGGCGCGATGTGATGCTCGCGGCGGATCGTGAAGAGCTGCCCCGCCATCTCCGACGGAGTCAGGTTGCGGCCCGCGCCGAAGAAGCCGGTCACGCAGAACGTGCAGCCGACCGCGCATCCCGCCTGCGACGAAAGGCAGACGCTCGTCCTGTCTCCCATCGGCATGTAAACCGACTCGATCCGATTACCGTCGGCGAGCTTGAAGAGGTACTTGCGGCTGCCATCCGCCGCCGGCGTCGTCTGCTCGACTGTCTCCGGAAAGGCGAGTGTGAATCGCTCAGCGAGCGACGCGCGGAGCTCCTTCGGGAGGTTGGTCATCGATTCGAAGGAATCGACCCCCTGGCCGTACATCCACTCCTCGATCTGCCGGATGCGAAACGCCGGCGACACGAAGTCGTGGAGGAACGATTCGAGCGAGGCGGGGGGAAGGTCGTAGAGGTCATTCGTCGGCACTCGGTTGCGCGAGATGCTCGACACGGCGCGCTGTGCGCACCTTGCGGGTCGGATCGATGCCCAAGGTACGGAGAAGCGCCAGATCGTTCACGTTGATCCGGAACTGCACTTCCTTCGTCTCCTGGTGCACGACTTCCGCCGGAGCGTCATCGCCCTCCTGTTTGTTGAGGCCGATCGTCGCATCGAGGACGACGTAGAGGTCATAGCCTTCGTCGCGGATTCGCTGGATGTGACGGCTGACGTCGTCGGACCCGGAGATCGATTCGTTGATGGCCGTCCCGAGGTCGCGGAGAAGCTGTTTGATCTTGTCGTCCACGTGTGACTATCCAAACCACACGTAAACCGTTACAGATCAGTAACTTAGGCTTACATGCAGCGAGACCATTGTGACAAACGGCACCCGAATAATCAATATTCCGGAGGCAGACTCACCGGAGTACACTATTTGTCCCCCGCTCATCGCGAGCTCCACAGCTCCGACCAGTACGCCAGGTACTTCCAGCGTCCCCATCTGTCGTACCGTCGAACCAGGGTCGCGTCGCTCACCTTCCGACCCTTGTGATACGTCTCGCGGACGAAGCGCCGGAACTCGGTGTCGACGGCGATGAAGTCGTGCCGCCCGTCCATCGCCAGCAGATGCGCCGCTGCGTACGGTCCGATCCCGGGCAGTTTCTGATACGCCTTGAAGCACTCCAGCGTGCCCGCGGTGCAGGTCTCGATCGCGACGTCCGCGAGCGCCCGGATCGACTTCGCCCGATACCCGAGCCTGCAATCCTCCTGCAGCTCCTCTGCGGTAAACCGCCGGATGTCGTCAGGCTCCGGAAATGCTCCGCCGCGGCCGCACTTCGCGACGATGAGCTCGGCCATCCGCACCGTCTGCCGCCACATCGTGTTCGTGGTCAGAATGATCTTCACCGCGTCCTCGAAAAGCGTCGAGCCGCAAAGAAGACGTCCAAAACGTTCCTTCGCGGCCCATTCGTGCGCGGGAGAGCGCTTCGCTTTCTCGTGGAAATCGCCGAGGTCGACAGAGAGCTGGAACATCCGCTTCAGCTTCGTCCGTAACTCATCCGAGTCTTTCGTTCCCCGCACCTGAAGCGCGCCGGCGGCGAATGAGATCTCGAGCTTCCGCGGCTTTCCGGCGATCAGCTCGATGCGATGGAGGACCGCCTTCTCCCACCGGTACGGCGCGAGGTGATACCACCCGTGCGACTCGACCGTCGCCAGGAAATTGAAATCAGCAGGGACAGGAATGGAGGCGACGGCCGGAATCGAACCGGCGGATAAAGGTTTTGCAGACCTCTGCCTTACCACTTGGCTACGTCGCCCTGAACCGCAGGCGGGATGGCGAGTGTAGTGAACCCCTCAGGTAGCGTCAATATTCGGAGCTAGACTGCTCCGATGAAGACGCTCATCGTGACCGGCGGCACGGGTGGCCTAGGCGAAACAGTGGTCGCGCGTCTCGAGCGCGACTATCGCTGCGTGCTCCTTCGCCACAAGGATGTGGATCTCGGCGATGCCGCCAGCGTGCGCGCGGCGGTGGCGCAGATCGACGAGCCGTACGGACTGGTGCATCTGGCGGGCGGCTACGCCGGCGGCAGCGTTTCCGAGACGGACGGCGACACCTGGCAGCAGATGATCGGTCTCAACCTCACGAGCTCGTTCATCGTCGTGCGCGAGGTGCTCGCGCGCATGCGCCGCGATCGGCCGGGACGCATCATCGCCATCAGCTCCGCGGCAACCCGGACAAAGCCGAAGGCCTCAGCCGCATACGTGATCTCGAAGACGGGCCTGAACACGCTGATCGAGCTGACCGCGAAGGAGCTCGCCGGAAGCGGCATCACCGCAAACGCGCTGCTGCCCGACACGCTCGATACGCCTGCGATGCGGAAGGAGATGCCCGACGCGCGGCGCGTGCCGCTCGATCGCGTCGCCGAGACGATCGCGTTCCTCCTCTCCGATGCCGCGGCGAGCATCAACGGCGCACTGATTCCGCTCCAGCCATGAGCCGCGGCTTCATCTCCGCGCTCGCCGGCCTGGCGATCACGATCTTCGCCTGGTTCTCCGGCTCGGTCTGGCCCGCATGGCCGTCGATCTTCGTCTTCGACACATTCGACCGCGGCGCATTCTCCGAGCTGTCGCACACGGGGCAGGCGGTGGTGACGATTCTGCTGATTGCGCTCAACGTTGCCGTCTGGGCGATCGTTGTCCGGATGATTCTGGCGGTTGCTCTACTCACTTCCCGGCGTCGTGCAACACGATCGGAAGAACCTTGGCGAAGTGGGTGAAGTCGTCGTCGGTCGTAAAGATCGAGAACTCGTGTCGCACCGCGATCGCGCAGATCAGGAAATCCGTGTTCGAGCCCTGGATCCCTCTGGCTCGGCAACGGTTGGAAAACGAGGCAGCCTCTTCGTAATCGGCCGTTGTAATGAACGTGTCCGGAAAGGCGCGCAGGCTCTTGCTCAAGCGATCGAACTGCGACTGCTCTCTGATTCCCGACAGCAGTTCCTGCCGGACCGGGCCGATTAGCGCCACACGTCTATCCTCGACGAGCGACGCCAGCTCGGAAGTTGTCGATGCATCCTCGGGCTGGTGCTTGCGGCGCAACGCAACAGACCAGATCGGAGTGTCGATCAGGACTTTCACGATCTGCGGCGCTGCTTCTTGTAGTCGTACTTCGGATCGAACTCGATCTGTCCGAAGAGCTCGATGATCTTCACCTGCTTCCGATGCTGGATGTATTCCTGAAGCGCTTCGGTGACGGTCGCTTTTTTGGTGCGATGTCCTCCGACTTTTCTGGCCTCTTCCAGCAGCTTGTCATCGATCGCGAGATTGGTTGCCATCGTCCGATTCTACACATCTCCATGTGTAGATCAAGGTGGCCCGCGGTGTGTCACCTCGTCGCCGCGAGAATCGCCTTGATCAACTCCTCCGGCACTTCTTCCACCGGGAGCTCCGACCCCTTCGCCATCCGGATCGTTTCCTTGTAGCTCTCGAGATACGCGACGCACGACGGGCAGACGGCGAGGTGGCGGTCGAACTCCGATCGGCGGTCGGGCGGGAGCTCGCCGTCGAGGTAATCGGCGAGGAAGCCGATGATCTCGGTGCATGGGAGGTAGGGGCGATCGGTCATCAACTCACGTTCCTCATGTGCGGATCGAGCAGCGTGCGCAGCGCCTGGCGCCCGCGGTGCAGCCGGATCTTCACGGCGTTCGGCGTGACGCCGAGCATCTGCGCCACCTCGTCCGTCGACAACTCTTCGATGTCGCGCAGGAGCAGCACTATGCGATAGGTATCGGGCAACTGCGCGATGCAACTCCGAACCAGGCCGCACAACTCGGTCCGCTGCAACGCCGTCTCCGCCGATTCGCTCCACGCCACGCTCGGCTCGGCCTGGTGCCCATCCTCCAGAAATCGCGGCAAGTACTTCTCGATGTCTTCCTCCGGATGACGGCGCTGCGTCCGCAGCTTCATCAGGCAGGCGTTGATGACGATGCGATGGAGCCACGTCGAGAGCTGCGCATTCGCGGCAAAACTGTCGATCGAACGGAACGCCGAAACGTACGCGTCCTGCAACGCATCGCGGGCATCTTCCTCGCTGTGCATGAAGCGGCGCGCCACGCGCAGCAGCACGGGGGTGTGCGTGCGCACCAGCGTTTCGAACGCGTTCAACGTATCGGACTGCGTCGTCATGTTCATGGCAGGAGTTTTCCTGCCGATGTTCACGAAATTATCCGCGATCGATCTCGAAACGAACAAACCGTTCATAGCGGAGCGTGCGTCCGGATCAACGGTTCGAACGCCGGCGGCGTGACTACCAGCCGCTGCGCCGGATCGGGCATCATCGGGCGTCCGAAGATGTAGCCCTGCCCGTAGTCGCAGCCGAGGGCGATCAGGCGGCGGATGTGATCGGCGGTCTCGACGCCTTCGGCGATCACCTCGAGATCGAGGTTGTGCGCGAGCGTGATAATCGTCTTCACCATCTCCTCGCTTCGCGTGTTGCGATCCATGTTGCCGATGAACGAGCGGTCGATCTTCAGCACGTCGATCGGCAGATCGATCAGATACGACAGCGATGAGTAGCCGGTGCCGAAGTCGTCGATGCAGAGCCGGACGCCGAGCTCGCGGATCTGCGCGAAAATGTCGAGCGCCGCGACCGCATCCTCCATCACCACTCCTTCCGTGATCTCGAACCGCAAGCGCCGCGGATCGACGTCGTGTCTCGTCAATGCCGACTTGATGCTCCGCAGCAGATTGCGATCGGAGAGCTGCCGCGGCGAGATGTTGATGGTGACCGTCGGTGCGTTGTCGCCCCACTCGTTGATCTGCTCGCAGACGCGGTCGAGCACCCACAGACCGATCGGCACGATCAATCCGGTCTCTTCCGCGACGCCGATGAACTCGTCCGGCATCACCAGCCCGCGGCGCGGATGCTGCCAGCGGAGCAGCGCCTCGAAGCCGCGCACGTCGCCGGTGTGCATCGAGACGATCGGTTGATAGACGAGGCGCAGCTCTTCGCACTCCGCCGCGCGGCGGAGGTCCATCTCGATCTCCATCCGGCTGACCGCCTCGTGATGCATCTGCTCGTCGAAGACTTCGTAGCGGTCGCGCCGCTTGGCCTTGGCGCGATACATCGCCGTGTCGGCGTCGCGCACGATCTCGTCGACGGAGCGATAGCCGGTGGTGCTGATGGCGATGCCGATGCTGGCGCTGGTGTAGACGTCCTGGCCACCGACGCGGAACGGATGCCGGAGCTCGGCGAGGATCCGCTCCGCGGTCTGGGTCGCATCGTGAGGTCCGGAGATGTTCTCGAGCAGCACCGTGAACTCGTCGCCGCCGAGGCGCGCCACCATGTCGCCGGGCGGCAGGGCGCGGCGGATGCGGTTGGCGATCTCGCACAGCAGCGTGTCGCCGGCCGCATGTCCGAGGCTGTCGTTGACGAGTTTGAAGCGATCGAGGTCGAGGAAGAGGACGGCGAAGGCGTAGATGTGATGGCGGTGATTCAGTGCGATCGCGTGATCGACGCGGTCGTGGAACGTCGTGCGGTTCGGGAGACTGGTCAGGTGATCGTGCGTCGCCTCGAACACGATCTGCGCTTCACTCTTCTTGCGTCGCGTGATGTCGGTCAGCGATCCGGCGAAGCGGGTCGGCGAGCCGCGTTCGTCGCGGATGACCGCACCGCGGCAGAGCGCCCAGCGCGTCGTGCCGTCGGTCAGCACGACGCGGTACTCGCTCTCGAACGATGCGGTCTCGCCCGCGAAGTGTCTGCGCACTTCCGCTTCGACCCGCGCGCGATCTTCGCCGTGAATCAGATCGAACCAGCCGTCGACGGTCGGCGATGCGCAGCATCCGAGAATCGCCTTGCAGCGCTCGGTGACGTAGAGCTCGTCGCTCTCGACCTTCCAATCCCACAAGCCATCGTTCGATCCGCGCGCCGCGAGCTCGTAGCGCTCCTGACTCTCGCGCAGCTCCCTCGTCCGCTCGCGAATGCTCTGCACCTCGGCGAGCGTGCGATCGACGACTGCCTGCAACGCGCTCCGCACGCGGGCCGTATCGATCAGCGGCGAGCGATTGAGCACGGCGAGCCAGCCGAGCGTCGCGCCTGATTCATCGATCAGCCGCGCTCCCGCGTAACCCTCCACACACCACTTCACGAAGAGCGTGTCGGATGGAAAGCAGGTCGTCGCTCCTTCCGGAAAGCAGAGGTAATTCGCATCGAGCACCTCGGCGCACGGCGTGTTGGAGAGCCGGAACTCCCAGTTCGGGACTTCGTTGCCGTTGACGCGCACGGCGAGCATCCGGCCGCGCAACGGCTCCTCCGAGATCACCTCGGCGACGAACGCGTAGTCCATGCCGAGCGTTTCCGTCAGCTCGCGCACAAGGGCCCGGAAGTAATCGGCTCCCGGTCCGGATCGGGAGAGTCCTTCGATCATTTTTCGCGAGACTTCGGCGATGGTGCTTTGCGTCATGCCGGGTTGGATGCCGCGCGAATGCGGCGCGCTGCTACGAAACAGTGAACGCGGCGGGTTGGAGAACCCGCCCTACATGGGCTTTGCGATGGCGGGGCGCGGGGCGCGACGTAACTGCTCCGGTCCGCGCGGCGCGCAGCAGGCGCGCGCCAGCGCCGCGCGGTCGCGCTGCATCTCGCGATCGTCTTTCAGCGCGGCCATGACCGAGTCGAAGATGCTGCGCGTGGTCGGATGCTCGGGCGGCGTGATCGTGTAGTTCGCCCACTTCCCTTCGCGTCTCGCGGAGACCAGGCCGGCGCTGCGGAGGTAGGCGAGATGGCGCGAGATCTTCGGCTGCGGCTCGTCGAGCACTTCGACGAAGAAGCAGACGCAGACCTCGCCGTCGGACATCAGACTGAGAAGCCGGAGCCGGGTGCGATCGCCGAGGGCCTGAAACAGCTCTTCCAGTTTTTTCATATGCGTCTTGACAAATATGATCGAGCAACTCATATTCGTTGTCGCGAATATGAGGAGAACATCATGACACCGGAAGTGCAGGTACTCAAGGCCCACGTTTCCATCAACGTCCGCAACGTCGAGCGCTCGATCGACTTCTACACGAAGATGCTCGGTATCGAGCCGTCGAAGGTCCGCAGCGGCTACGCGAAGTTCGACATCCAGAACCCGCCGCTCAACCTCGCGCTGAACGAAGTCCCGACGCTCACCAGTGCCGGCGCGCTCTCACACCTCGGGCTGCAGCTGCAGTCGACCGGCGACGTCCTGGCGATGCGCACGCGCTGGGCGGAGGCGGGCCTCGTCACGCGCGACGAGATGCAGACCGACTGCTGCTACGCCACGCAGGACAAGACCTGGGTGCACGACCCCGACGGCAACGAGTGGGAAGCGTTCGTCGTGCTGAAGGACAACCTGCCGGAAGCCGTGAACGCGACGGCGTGCTGCGCGAAAACGTAGGGCGGGTCCTCTGACCCGCCCAGGTTGCCACGAAGCGGCAATGGACCGTGGCCGGGGGTTCATTCGTTCGCGAATGAACCCCCGGATCAGGGGGAGCGCGGGATGTGCCGCGACAGCGGCACCGGAACGGATCGATCAAGCTAATTGCAGTGCCGCTGTCGCGGCACGAGACCGATCGCATCCCTGCATCCGGGGGTGCCGACGGCACCCCCGGCAAAAGTGCAGTGCGGCTTCGCCGCACAAAGGGCGGGTTGGAGAACCCGCCCCACGTTCGATCAAGCGTCCACGAACCAGTGCCGGGTCGAGATGCACATCCGGCAGACGGAGAGCATCACCGGGACCTCCACGAGCACGCCGACGACGGTCGCCAGCGCGGCGCCGGAGCCGGGTCCGTAAAGGGCGATGGCGGTGGCCACGGCGAGCTCGAAGAAGTTCGATGCTCCGATCAGCGCACCCGGCGCGGCGATCGGATACGGGACGCGGAAGAGCTTCATCAGACCGTAGGTCAGCGACGAGTTGAAGTAGACCTGCAGCAGGATCGGGACGGCGATCAGCAGCACATGGAACCAGCGCGCCGTGATGTTTTCCGCCTGGAACGCGAAGATCAGCACCAGCGTCGCGAGAAGCGCGAGCACCGTGACCGGATGGAACTTCGTCATGAATCGCTCGAACCACTCGGCGCCATTCCGGCGGATGAGCAACACGCGGCTGAGCGCGCCGAGGGCCAGCGGAATGACGACGAAGATGAGGACGGAGTAGAGGAGCACGCGAAAGGGAACGTCGAGTCCGGCCGCACCCGAGACGAGGAACTTCACGATCGGCGCGAAGGCGACGAGCATGATCAGGTCATTGATCGAAACCTGCACGAGCGTGTACGCCGGATCGCCCTCGGACAGATACGACCAGACGAACACCATCGCCGTGCACGGCGCCGCGGCGAGGATGATCACGCCGGCGATGTATTGACTGGCGAGCTCCTTGCCGATGAGCGGGAGGAAGAGATGACGGAAGAAGATCCAGCCGAGGAGGGCCATCGAGAACGGCTTCACTAGCCAGTTCACGACGACGGTGATCAGCAGTCCCTTCGGCCGCCGCCCGACGCGCCGGATCGACCCGAAGTCGATCTTCAGCATCATCGGATAGATCATCAGCCAGATGAGCACCGCCATCGGAACGTTGATGTGGCTCCCGGTCCCGAATTCGAGCTGCTGCAGTCCGCGCACCGACGCCGGAAGAAGTTTGCCGATGATCACGCCGGCGGCCATGCAGAGCGCGACCCAGAGCGAGAGATAGCGTTCGAAGACGTTCATAGCCGCGGCCGAAAGTATATTCGCAAAAGCGTATGTAGTTTGGCGGACCTATACTTTGACGCCGATGCCGAAGCCGAGCACGCAATCCGTCAGCGACAAGTTCACCGCGTTCTCGGACCCGACGCGTCTGCGTATCCTGCATCTCCTCCGCGACGGCGAGCTCTGCGTCGGCGACCTCGTGACGATCGTCGATCTCCCGCAGCCGACGATCTCCCGGCATCTCGCCTACCTGCGGCGCGCGAAGCTCGTCGAGACGCGGAAGAGCGGCCTCTGGATGTACTACTCGCTCGCGCCGGCAACGTCCGAGTTTCACCGCCGGCTGCTCGACTGCCTCACGGCCTGCTTCGCCGACGTGCCGGAGCTGAAGAAGGACGCCTCGCGCGCCAGGAAGCTGAAGAAGAGCGGCGGCTGCTGCTAGTGAGGGTTTAGGGCTGGATCACGCAACTCCAGCAACAGGCGCACGCGCGACACGACGTCGGCGAGCAGGAACGGCTTGCTGAGAAAGCTGCTCCCTCCCGCCTGAAGCGCGGCCGGCATCTGCTCGGGATCGGCCGACATCGCCAGCAGCGCGACCCGCTCCGCGCCGCCCATCCCGCGCAGCTCTTCCATGACCTGGAAGCCGTTCATCTCCGGCATCTGGAGATCGATCATGATCAGGTCGAAGTGGTGCTCGCGATAAAGCGCCGCGACCGCGCGCGGCTCGATCGTCGACATGACCTCGTCGTAGCCGGCGCGCTTGAGCGTGTGCTCGAGCAGGCGGATATTCGACCGCTGATCGTCGACGATGAGGATCCGGGCGGCCTGAGGATCAATTGACGGCAGCATGATTCTCTTCGGCAAAGGCCAGGGCCACGTTCAACGCATCCATGAACTCGCTGACCTTGATCGGCTTCGTCAGATAGCGGAGGAACCCCGCGTCCAACCCTCGCTGAATGTCGCGAGGCATGGCATTGGCGCTGAGTGCAACAACCGGGATGTGCGCCGTCGCAGGATCATCGCGGAGGATTCTCAACGCCTCGATTCCGCTGATACCGGGAAGGTTGATGTCCATCAGGATCACGTCCGGCAGACAGGAGCGCGCCAGTTCGACGCCGCTGGTGCCATCGGTCGCGCTCAATAGATGGAGATCGTTCCGGCGGCCGATGAGTCGCTCGACCAGCTTCAGATTCGCCGGATTGTCTTCGACGTAGAGCAGGGTGCGCAGGCCATCGGCAACGACCACGGTCGATATCGTCGGAGCAATCGGTTCAGCATGAGCGGCGAGCGTGAGCGGCGCGGTCGACGGAAGCTCGACCCAGAAAACGCTTCCCGTTCCGATGCTGCTCTCCGCTCCGATGACGCCGTTCATCAACTCGACCAGGCGCTTGCTGACCACCAGGCCGATGCCGGTTCCCTCCTCGCCTGCGACTTCCTGTCCCAGGCGGTTGAAGGGCTCGAAGAGTTGCAGCAGTTTCTCCGGCGGCAAGCCGGCGCCGGTATCGGTCACGGTGATGCGGATACGTCCGGTGGTGGTCTTCGCGCAGCAATCGACGACCACCGATCCTCCGACGCTGTTGTACTTCACGGCGTTGGAAAGAAGGTTGATGAGGACCTGTTTGATACGCGTGCGATCGGCGTTCACGTGGTGCTGAACCTCGCTTCGATTGAAGCTCATGCGGACACCGCGCCGCTGCGCGAGAGGCTCGATCATGGCCTGGCATTCGAGCAGCAGTTCGTTGAGCGAGACCGGCTCGAGCGACATCGAGACCTTGCCCGACTCGATCGCGGCCAGGTCGAGGATCTCGTTGATCAGCTCCAGCAGATACCAGCCGGCATTCAGAATCTGCGTGATGCTCTCGCTTTGAGACGCGGTCGGCGGCGGGGCATCGGATTCCATCAGCTGGGCGAACCCGAGGATGGCGTTGAGCGGCGAGCGGAGCTCGTGACTCATGCTGGAGAGGAAGTCGGACTTCGCCTGGTTCGCTTTTTCCGCGGTGGCCTTGGCATTCGTCAAGGCCGCCTCGATCTTGTTGCGCGCCGTCAGATCGCGCGTCAGTTTGGCGAATCCGCGCAGGTTGCCGCCCTGATCGCGGATGGCGGTGAAGACGATGTTCGCCCAGAACATCGAGCCGTCCTTGCGTACGCGCCAGCCTTCATCTTCGTGCCGTCCGCTGGCCGCGGCCTGGTCGAGGTCGCGCTGCGGCTTGCCGGTGAGAACATCCTCGTGCGGATAAAACGTGGCAAAGTGCCGGCCGACGATCTCGTCCGCGTGGAAGCCCTTGATCCGCTGCGCGCCCGTGTTCCAACTCCCGACGCGTCCTTCCGGATCGAGCATGACGATGGCGTAGTCGGAAACGCTTTCCACCATCAGGCGGAAGCTCTCCTCCGTCCAGCGCAGCTTCTCTTCCGCGTGCTTGCGCGCGCTGTTGTCGGTGCCGATGAGCAGATAGCCGATGATCGCCGACTGATCGTCGCGCAGTGCTGTGACCGAGACGATGGCCGGGAAGCGGCTGCCGTCTTTGCGGATGTAGGTCAGCTCGTAGATGTCTTCGATGCCGCGCGAGGCCTTGAAGGCCAGGGCGTCGAAGCCGGGCGTGATGGCCGTTCCGAGCTCGCGGCTCAAGGCTCCGGCGCGGGCGATGACTTCCTGAGGATCGGAGATGTCGGCCGGCGTGATCTTGTTCAACACGTCGGCGGCTGCATATCCGAGCATCCGCTCCGCGCCGACGTTGAAGACCTGGATGACGCCCTTGGCGTCGGTGGCGATGCTGGAGAAGTTGGCGCTGTTGAAGATCGCGTTCTGCAGCGCGCCTGCTTCGGCGAGCGCCTCTTCCGCCTTCTTCCGCGCCGTGTTGTCGGTGCCGATCAGCAGATATCCGATGATGTCCGCCTGGTTGTCGCGCAGGGCGGTGACCGAGACGATGGCGGGAAAGCGGCTCCCGTCTTTGCGGATGTAGGTCAGCTCGTAGATGTCTTCGATGCCGCGTGAGGCCTTGAAGGCGAGCGCTTCGAAGCCGGGAGTGATCGTCGTTCCGAGCTCGCGGCTCAGCGCGGCGGCGCGGGCGATGACTTCCTGCGGATCGGAGATGGCGGCGGGCGTGATCTGATCGACGACTTCCGCCGCGGCGTAGCCGAGCATCCGCTCGGCGCCAACGTTGAATAGCTGGATGACGCCCTTTTCATCGGTGGCGATGCTGGAGAAGTTCGCGCTGTTGAGGATGGCGTTCTGAAGTGCGCCGGTCTTGAGCAGCGCCTTCTTCCGCCTGATCTCGATAACCGCGATCGCCTTCTCAGCCTTGGTCGTAACCTGTCCTGAGCGTCTCGTGGGAGGAGCTCGTAACCGTCCCGGTACAGTCGCCATCGCCATCTCCTTGTCGCCCCGCGAAGACGAGTCTCGTCACACATGTGGCCGGTACCACCCGGTGTGCGACAGATTGTCCGGAGAGACAAACCTTAGGTGATGCAATGCACGAGCCGTCGGCGAAAGCTAGGATGTGCGCATCATGAAAAAAGCCGGCGTGGTCCTCCTGTTGCTCTTCGCCGTCGCGTCCTCCGCACTCGCGGAGAAATTTCTTTCAGTTTCCGACATCCACTTCAACCCATTCGCCGATCCGGCCATCATCGCGAAGCTCGAAGCCGCGGACGTGTCCGAGTGGGATGCGATCTTCGCATCGTCGACCGTGACGTCGTTCAGTCCCGACGGCAGCGACACGAACGATCCGTTGCTGCGCTCAGCCCTCGGCGAAATGCAAAAGCAACTTCCATCGCCGGCGTTCGTCCTGATCTCGGGCGACTTCCTGGCGCACAAGTTCGACAAGACCTATCAGCAATACGCCACGGACAAGAGCCAGACGGCGTACACGGCCTTCGTGACGAAGACCATCGCATACGTGGCGTCGAAGTTTCGCAAGGCCTATCCCGGAGTCAGGATCTATCCCGCGCTCGGCAACAACGACTCCGACTGCAGCGACTATGCGGTCGCTCCGAACGGAGCGTTCCTGGCGAACTTCCGCGACGTCTGGCGCCCGATCGTCGGCTCGCAATCATTCGATCGCCGGTTTCCGTCCGGCGGCTACTACCACGCCGACGTTCCCGGTTTGAAAAACGTGCGCATCATCGCGCTGAACACGAATTTCTTCTCGACCGACTACAAGAATCCGTGCGGCAAACCGGGTCCCGATCCCGGCGTTCGCGAATTGGAATGGCTCGAGGCCGAACTGCTGCTGGCGAAAGCGGAGGGGAAGCGGGTCTGGCTGCTGTTCCACATCCCTCCGGGAATGGACGTGTACGACACGGAGGAATACGGCGGCACCTGTCCGAACCTCCAGACGCAGATGTTCTGGAAGGAGCAATACGCGCAGAAATATCTGAGCATCACCGCCGCGCGCCGGGCCACGATCATCGGCTCCTTCGCCGGCCACACGCATCAGGACGAGTTCCGGATCGCGAACGGAGACTTCATCCACATCACCCCATCGATCTCGCCGGTCTTCGGCAACAACCCGGCATTCGAGAGCATCGATGTCACGCGCAGCGGCGGCATCACCGACTACACCGCGTGGCATCTCCCGAACGTGACGCTTCCGTGGGCACGCGAGTACGCATTCGATGAGGCGTATGCGAAGTCGAAGTACGACTCCGCGACCATGACGGAGCTCGCATCGACCATCGCCAGCGACCCCGCGACGCGCGCGAAGTACTTTGCCTACTCCGCGTCCGGCGACGAGAAGGTCGCGGCGGATGCGCTGGCGAAATGGCAGGGGTACTGGTGCGGACTACAGGCGATGACGGGAAGCGTGTTCACGCCGTGTTATTGCACACCGAAGCAGTAGGGATTCTGACCCCTCTGCCCGACCGATCTAACCGTTCCACGGATTGAACAGAACCAGACCTTCCTGTCGTTCTTCATGTCATCCCTCACTTGCCGACCATAACGCCCTGAAGCGGGGCATCTTCCGAATGTGCGCGGACTCGATCGGATCAGGCAAGAAGTAAGGGATTTCAGGCAAGCTTTTCGCGTCTGCCGGGCGTTATCTTGCTCGTGAAAATGTCGACGACGAAAGCCGATGTAACGACTCTGGCGTTGCTGATCAGCGCTCACGCGCCGTATGACGGCAGCTTCGACCTCCGCATCCCGAACGTGCACGTCATCAAGGTCTCCCGGCCGAGCATGCAAGCAACGTACGCCATTCAGAACCCATCCGTCTGCATCGTGGCGCAGGGCGCGAAGAGCGTCATGATCGGCGATGACGTCTATCCCTATGAAGCGGCGCAGGTGGCCGTCTATTCGGTCGACATCCCCGTAGCGGCGCAGGTCACGCGAGCCACACACGCCGAGCCGTACCTGACTCTCAAGATCGATCTCGACCCTCGCAAGATCACCGAGCTCGCAAAGCGCGTCTTCCCGAACGGGCTGCCTCAGATGCGAGACAGCCGTCCTTTGTACGTCGGCGACGCAGACCCGCACCTGATCGACGCGGCGAGGCGGCTCATCACGCTGATGGATCGTCCGGAGAACGCGGAGCTCATCGCGCCGCTCGTCATCGAGGAGATCCTGATCCGCGTGCTCGTCGGTCCGATGGGACCGCGCATCGCGCAGATGGGCGAGATCGACTCGAACTTCCATCGGGTCGCGAAAGCCGTCTCGTGGCTGCGCGAGAACTTCGATCAACCGGCCGATGTGGAAGCGCTGGCCCGGCTCGTCAACATGAGCCTTTCCGCGTTTCACCGCCAGTTCCGCGCGGTGACCTCGTTGAGTCCTCTGCAATTTCAGAAAGCGCTTCGACTGCAGGAAGCGCGGCGGCTGATGCTCACGTCGATGCTCGATGCGAGTGCCGCCGGCCACCGCGTCGGCTACGTGAGCGCATCCCAGTTCAGCCGCGAGTACGGCCGCTTCTTCGGAACCGCGCCGATGAAGGACATTCACCGCCTTCGCGAAGAAGGACACGCTGCAGCCGACGCGCCGTCGTAGCCCAACCGCGGCGGAAACAGGAGAGAAAAATGTCAGTACCAACCGTCATGCTCAACAACGGAGTGGCTATGCCGCTCCTCGGCTTTGGCGTCTTTCAGATCGCGGATCTCATGCAGTGCGAGCGCGCAGTCGCCGACGCGCTGAGCGTCGGCTACCGTCTCCTCGATACGGCCGCGTCTTACGGCAACGAAGAGGCGGTCGGCAATGCGATCAAACGCAGCGGCGTCCCGCGCGCAGAGCTGTTCATCACCACCAAGCTCTGGATTCAGGACGCCGGCTACGACAGCACGCGCCGCGCCTTCGATCGATCGTTGCAGCGGCTGCAACTCGAGACGCTCGATCTCTTTCTGATTCATCAACCCTACGGAGATGTGTACGGCGCGTGGCGGGCGATGGAGGAGCTTTACCGCGAGGGTCGCATCCGCGCCATCGGCATCAGCAATTTCCAACCCGATCGCGTGATGGACTTCCTCATGCATCACGAGGTGAAGCCGGAGGTGAATCAGATCGAGACGCATCCGTTCCACCAGCAGGTCGAAGCGCAGCGGTTCCTGCGCGAGAACGGCATTCAGATGGAGTCGTGGGGACCGTTTGCGGAAGGGAAGAACGACATCTTCCATAACGCGCTGCTGCAATCGATTGCCGAGGACCACGGCAAAAGCATTGCGCAGGTCGTGGTCCGGTGGCTGACGCAGCGCGGCGTCGTGGCCATCCCGAAGTCGGTGCGCAAGGATCGGATGGCGGAGAACTTCAACATCTTCGATTTCCAGCTCACCGACGACGAGATGCGCTCCATCGGGACGCTCGACACCGGCGCGAGCAGCTTCTTCGACCACCGCGATCCGGCGATGGTGAAGTGGCTCAGCCAGGCGCAGCGCCCGACGTAAAGACCTAAGGAGAAATCCAATGCAGAAGCGAACACTCGGATCACTCGAAGTCTCGGCGCTCGGACTCGGATGCATGGGGATGAGCTTCGGACTCGGCCCCGCGGCGGACGAGGGAGAAATGATCGCGCTCATCCGGGCGGCGGTCGACCGCGGCGTCACGTTCTTCGACACCGCCCAGGTCTACGGCCCCTACACGAACGAAGAGCTGATCGGCAAAGCGCTCGAGCCGATGCGCGATCGCGTCGTCATCGCCACGAAGTTCGGCTTCAACTTCGATGAGAGCGGAAAGCAGCTCCCCGGCCTGAACAGCAGTCCCGATTCGATCCGGCGGACGGTGGAAGGATCGTTGAAACGTCTGCGCGTCGCGACGATCGACCTGCTCTATCAGCATCGCGTCGATCCTGAAGTTCCGATCGAAGATGTCGCAGGCGCCGTGAAGGAGCTGATCGCGCAGGGCAAGGTGAAGCACTTCGGAATGTCCGAGGCGGGCGTGAGGAACATTCGGCGCGCGCATGCAGTGCAGCCGCTGACGGCGCTGCAGAGCGAATACTCCATCTGGTGGCGCGAACCGGAAGAGCACATTCTCCCGACGCTGGAGGAGCTCGGCATCGGTTTCGTTCCCTTCAGCCCGCTGGGCAAAGGCTTCCTCACCGGGAAGATCGACGAAACGACGACGTTCGACGCGTCCGACTTCCGCAACACCGTTCCCCGCTTCAATCCCGAGAACCGCAAGGCGAATCAGGCCGTCGTCGATCTCGTGAAGCGGATCGCCGCGGAGAAGAACGCGACGCCGGCGCAGATCGCGCTCGCCTGGTGCCTCGCGCAGAAACCCTGGATCGTCCCGATTCCCGGCACGACCAAACTGCATCGTCTCGAAGAAAACCTCGGCGCCGTCGACGTTGAACTGACCGACGACGATCTCCGCCAGATCGACGCGGCGTCATCGCTGGCGCAGGGAGCGCGTTATTCCGTGGGGGCGCAGAAGATGATCGATCGGTAAGACGACTCCCTCACGGCTTCTTCAACGGAATGCTCTGCAGGAATTTGAACGCGTTGTCCGGGTCGTACGTGCTCTTGACCTCCGAGAGCCGCGTCAGATTCGACCCGTAATACTTCTGCGCCCAGTCCGTCAGTTCGCGATTGGGGAAATTGACGTACGACTCCGGCTGCACGTATTTCTGCATCGCGTTGTAGTACTTGTTCAGCCAATCGGACTGGGCCTCGACGACATGACGGCCGTCGATCGGACCCCACGCCATTTCCATCTCGAAGATGTAGTTCGAATTGCGATGCACGTACGCGGTCTCGTCGCTCTGTTTGTCCTTCACCGCACCGCCGATGGCGAACAGGATGCCCATGTTGTCCTGCCGGAGCGATCCGCCGGGCCACTGAGTCATCCAGTAAAGCATCGCTTCCAGCGCATCCCCGCCGAGCGACTTCTCCACGTAACTCGACTTGAGGTCGTACATGCCGACCGGGTCATCGGTCAGCAGGTAGTCACGGGCGCGCCAGTACGCCATCTCGTAGATGTCGGTGGAGGCGGGGTCCGGTTGCTGGATCTTGAACGTGTCGGCCAGGATCTCGCGCAGCTGTTTTTCCTTGCCCCAGTAGAGGCCGAGCGTTTCAACGACCAATTGACTCCGTTCCGGTTTGGCTCCTGCCTGCGTCGGTCTGACCTTGGTCCGTGTGGAGATCGTCTTGGGATTGTCGAGCTGCATCTTCTGCAGCGAGGTCATGAGCTCGACCTGCTTCCCTGGCGGCCAGACGATGTTGAACGTCGTCACGTCGCTCACATCGATCAGCTTGAACGTGAAGGACGTATGCACGCCGAAATTGCCGCCGCCTCCGCCGCGAACGGCCCAGAACAAATCGTCGAATTGCGTGGCGCTCGCCGTGACCTTCTTGCCATTCGCCAGCACGACGTCGGTGGCGATCAGGCTGTCGCACGTCAGTCCGGAGTGCGTTGCGCCGAATCCCAGCCGCCGCCGAGGACGAGACCGCTGGTGCCGACAGTGGGACAGCGGCCCGAAGGCACCGCGAGCGGTCTGGATCGCAGGGCATTTGCGACATCCTGATTGCTGGCGCCGCCCTGAACGACGACCGTCCCCTTGTTCCAGTCCACCGTGACCCCGTTCATCGGCTTGACGTCGATCAGTACTCCGGTCGTCGTGGAAAAACCGGCGTAGCTATGACCGCCGGAGCGGATGGCGAACGGTTTGTCATTGTGGCGCGCCCAGGCAACGGACTTCCGCACATCTTCTTCGTCCGCGCACATCGCGATCGCCAGCGGCCGGACAGCCGCCCAGCGCGCGTTGTTCGGCCACGCAGCCATCGCATAGCCCATATCGTCCGGGCGGATCCACCGGCCTTTCAACGTGGGCACCGGTGTCAGACCCCCGGCGCGTGAAACGGCCGGCCTTGCGGCCAGCGCGGCGATGGGTGGCAATGCCGCGGCACCGGCAACGAGTGCCGAGGCTTTCAGAAAACGGCGACGACTGAGGTCCGGAGTGTCGGCCATGCGTCCCCCCTTGTGGTTGGTGAGAGACGATTATCTTACGGCCGAAAAAGAAAAATTTGGCTGTGGCGCCTGGACTCGAACCAGGGACCACCTGATTAACAATCAGGCGCTCTACCAACTGAGCTACACCACAGCAATGTTGGAGGGGCGCGTATGGTCGCTGATCCGTAATTATTTGTCAATCGCGGTAAGCTCGCCCGCGACTTTGCGATGAGCGCTGTGGCACTGCACACGATCGAGGGCGTTCCGCTCGATCGCGGATCTCCCTTCCTCCGCCACTACCCGGCGATGAAGCTCGGGGTTCGGGAGGCGGTCCGGTTTTACGCGGAACGGCTGGCGCAAGCGGCGGAGCGGATCGTGGCAAGTGAGCGGCGCGAGTGGGTGGTGACGGCGCCGCCGCTGTTCGTGCTGCCGGCGGGAGCGAATCTGATGGCGTGGGAGGTCTGCTGCGAGCTCGCGCTTCGTTGCGTTGATCTCCGCTACACGCAACCGCACCCTCGCGTAACGAAGAACGACTACGCCAGCACCGGCATCCCGGAGCGGATCAGGAATCGGAAAGAGCTGCACGAAGGAGGCGGTGCGCCGCGGCCCGAGGCGAATGACTTCGAGGGACGCGCGGTGCTTGTCATCAACGACATCAACGTCACCGGCACGCAGCAGGAGTTCATCGAACGAACGCTGCAGCGCGTGCGGCCGGCGAGCATTCACTTCCTCTACGTCGTGCAGGTCGATTCCGAGTTGGGGCGGTCGCATCCGGAGGTCGAACACTCGCTGAATCATCTGAGCCTCGAGACGTTCGAGGACTTCGTCGAGGTCGTGACGCGCGCGGATATCGACTACACGTCGCGATGCATGGTCCGCCTCTTCGACTATCCGCTGGAGCAATTCGCGGAGGTCATCCGTTCGTGCGATGAGTCGCGGAGGACAAGACTGCGCGAGCTCGCGCAGGCCGAGGGTGCGTACGCCGGCGCGGAATGGCGCGCCAGGGTGGAACTGCTGTCGTTATAGAATTACCGCGTTACTTTCTCTTCCCGGTCCCCGAAAAAAATAAGCACCGACAGGAGGCACTCCATGCCGCTGTACCGGTCCATGCAACGGCTCGCCGGGCTGCTCGCCGTGACGCTCATCTGCGGCACCGCGATCGCACAGACCACCACTCCCGACACTCCCCCCACTCCACCTCCCGTGCCGCCGTCGGCGGAAGAGATCACCGTCACCGCGACGCGATTCGAACGGCCGATCGACCTCACGCCGCAATCGGTGAGCGTCGTCGATGCGAAGGAGATTCACGCCAAGCCGCTGTGGAACGTGCAGGCGCTGCTCGAAGACGTGCCGGGTGTTTCGTTCCAGCGATCGGGTGCGCTCGATGCCCAGATCGTCATCCGCGGACTCAGCTCGAACGATTCGCGCATCGTGCTGTTCATCGACGGCGATCGATTCCGCGGCCGCAACTTTCTCGAATACAGCCTGCTCGATCCGAACGAGATCGAGCGCATCGAGATCATCCGCGGACCGGCCGCCGCGCTCTACGGCTCCGACGCCATGAACGGCGTGGTGAACGTGATCACGCGGCGGGAGACCGGCGACGTGACGAAATCGTTCTCGCTGATGCCGCGGCTTTACGCGATGGGCTTCTCGAGCAGCAATCGGATGGGAGCCGCGCGCCTCGAGCTGGCAGGACTCGGGAACGGCTTCGACATGCTGATCGGCGCCAACTACCGGACGGCCGAGAACTACGAAAGCCCCGCTGGCGAAATCCCGAACAGCGATTTCAGGACACGTTCGCTGACGGCGCGCGTCGGCTATTCGCCAAATGCCACGAGCCGGATCGAGCTCAACGCGAAGAAGTTCTCGGATGATGCCGGCCGCGCCGGCGCGCCGGGAGCGCCACTCGTCATCACGCGCGAGGATCCGCTCAAGGAACGCTTCGTCCGGCTCGCGTACAGCCAGAGCCAGGTCGCGCCGTGGATGCAGGATCTCGAGGCCTCGCTCTACGCCCGCAACCTGTCGAGCATTCTTCGCGGCGAAACGCACACCGCGGCAAACGGAACCGTGGAGTTCCGCAACACGTGGGTGAAGGGACCGCTGGAGACCGGCGGCAAGCTGCTGGCCCGTTCGGTCATCGGCAACAGCGTGCTGTCGTACGGATTCGACGCCTATCGCGAGAACGCGCCGCCGTTCCAGGACGACGTGCGCGACGTCGATCGCAACGGCATCACGACGTTCGTCGATCCGCGCGCGAAACGCGTCCGCGCTGCGCGACAGACGGACCTCGGCGCGCTCGCGCACTACGACTGGGATCCCTCGTCGCGCCTGACCGTCTCCCTCGGCGGACGTTACGACAGCGTGCGGACGGTGATCGACTCGACGCCCGCGCTCGGCGAATCGCCGGAGCTCACCGCGGCCTTCGCTCGCAATCTCTCGGCGCGCGATAGCGCACTCACCGGCAGCGCGGGCGTGATCTTCCGGCCGATGCCCGAGCTGCATCTCGTCGGCAATATCAGCACCGCGTTTCGCTCGCCGACGACGGGCGACAAATCGGGATCGGGAATCGTTGGCGCGCTGAACACGCTGCCGAACGCCGAGCTGAAACCCGAGAAGAGCGTGAACTACGAAGCCGGCGTGCGCGTGAGGCTCGGCGAGGTCAACGCCAACCTGACGGTGTTCCGGAGCAACTACAAGGATCTCGTGCAGTTCGCTTTTCTCACTCCGACGACAAGGCAGCGCGTAAACCTCGGCCGCGTGAATGTCGACGGATTCGAGCTCGATGGCGCGTGGCAGATGACGAAGTCGCTCGCCTTTCATTTCAACGCGGCAGACGCGCGCGGCACGAACGAGCTGACGCACACGCCGCTTTCGTATGTACCGCCGCTGAACGGACTGCTCGCCGTGCGCCGCACCTGGAACGACATCTGGCTCGAGGTCGCCGACCGCTGGTCGCGCGATAAGACGCGGATCGATCGCACGCAGGAGCGGTCGACCGACGGCTATCAGACGCTCAACGTCTATTCGGGATTCGATCTGAGCCGCATCCAGCCGATGTTGAAGGCGTACCGGCTCAACATCGGGATCGAGAACATCACCGACAAGGCGTATGTGCTCCCCGCGACGCGCGAGTTGATCGGCTTTCCGGTCTCGCCTACGAATCCGCTGCTCGAGCCGGGGCGGTCGCTGACGATCAATCTCACCGCCACGTTCTAGACTGGAAACCTTGCGTCCGAGTCTGATTGCAGGCATCACACTCTGTCTCTGTCTGGCGCTGACGGGCCGGGCCGCGCCGCTGCGCGTGTCGATCGCGTACGAAGTAGGCAACCTCACTCCGTACACGCCCGCGCTGCCGGAGACGTTGCTCGATCTGGTCTACGACAAGCTGGTGGCTCCTTCGCCTTACCTTGGCAATGCAAAGCCGTGGCTGGCGACGTCGATCGTGCCCGAGGGGAGTGACGGGCGGACGTGGCGCATCGGATTGCGGGATGGCGTGCGGTGGCACGACGGCAAGCCGTTCACTTCGGATGATGTCGTATTCACGCTCCGCTATTACCGCGACGGCACGCCCAACCGCTGGACGCATCACGTCAGCGAGACGCCGAAACTGACGACCATCGAGCCGATCGACCGGCTCTCGCTGCGCATCTCGTGCGCCGGGCCCTGTCCGTTGTTCGATCGCGTCACGGCCGCCGATCTCGTGATCCTGCCGAAGCATCTCTGGCAATCGGTGAAGAAACCGAACCTTTATCGCGGTCCGCTGATCGGGACCGGTCCGTATCGCGTGAAGGAGCTCGCACCCGGGCGCTATCTCCGCCTGCAGGCGAACCACGACTATTTCGGCGGAGTGCCGCGCGTCGACGACATCATCATCTCGTTCATCCGCAATCCTTCGACGGCATTCGCCGCATTGAGCGCGGGGGAGCTCGATCTGGTCGCCGCTCCCGTGTTGCCGGAACTGACGGCCTCACTCTCGCGCCGGCCCGGGCTGGCGCTTGTGCATGATGACAACGGCGGGGTCAATGCGGTCGAGATGCGGCTCAATTTCGATCGCCCGCCGATGTCCGATCCGGCATTCCGCCGCGCGCTCGCAATGGCCATCAGTCCAGCTGAGATCGTGCAGCGCGTGCTCCTCGGGCAGGGAACGACCGGACCCTATCCGGCGCCTGCGAGTCCGTGGACCAAACCGGGGATTCGCCAATTGGGTGACGACCGCGCCACTGCGGCGAAACTGTTTCGCGCAATGGGCAAGCTGCCGCACTTGTCGCTGAAAGTATCGAGTAATGAGCCATTGCATCAGCGCGCGGCGGAAGTCGTCGTTCATCAATTGAAAGAGGCCGGCCTCGACGTGAGCGTCGAGAACGTCGATCCGGCCCGATCGCGCGCCCTGTCGGTGACTCGGCAATTCGATCTGCTGATTGCAGATGTGACGCCGCACAATCTCGCGGATCCCGATCAATTGATGGAGTCCGTCCTGTACGGCTACTTGTGGCGTTACGGCGTTTCGTATCCGGCGCTCGAAGCATTGGTTCGCGACTGGCACGCCGCGTCAACCCCACAAGCGCGAATAGAAGCCGGCTTTGCATTACAGGAATTGCACAGCAAGGCGCCGGTCACGCTGATCCTTTATTACCCGCGCGCTCGATACGCCTATCGACCGGCCGCATACGACCACTGGCGGGTCACGCCAGGGATGGGCGTCTTCAATAAATGGTCACTGCTGGAGTCTAGCGCACAGTGATCAGGCGAGGCATCGGGTACCTGATTGTGGTCTGGCTCGGCGCGACGGCCAATTTCCTGTTGCCTCGATTATTGCCGGGCAGCCCTGTCGAATTTCTAGTAGGCGAGGAATCGAATCGCCTCAGTGCAACGCAACGCACGGCCGTATTGACTCAATTCGGACTGGACCGTCCGTTGTCGGAACAGTACCGCTCGTATTTGAGTGGACTCATACGACTCGACCTCGGGAGCTCAGTCGCTTACGGAAAACCGGTATTGAAGCTGATTGCGGAGCGGCTTCCCTGGACGTTGCTCCTGGTCGGCAGCTCCATCGTGCTGGCGTTGTTCCTCGGATTTCTTCTCGCCTCCGTCTTTCATTGGGCAGAAAGCAAACGGACATCATCGGCATTGATGTCGGCCGTGATTTTCACCGGCTCGCTCCCCCCGTTTTGGGTCGGCATGGTGGCGATCGCCTTCTTTGCTGTCACCTTGCATTGGCTCCCGAGTTACGGCGCCGGAATCGGCGGCAGCGTCCTGCGGCATGCGATCCTGCCGATCGCAACTCTTACACTCGGCTACATACCGTCGGTGTTTCTCGTCGCGAGAGCGGCACTCGAGGACGCGCTCGGCGAGGGCTATGTCGCTCTCGCGCGCTCCCACGGCGCAGGTCCGGCGCGCGTGCTGTTGCGCCAGGCCGGTCCGGTAGCCGCGTTGCCGCTGCTCAATCAATTCGCCATGAGCTTCGGCGTACTGCTGGGCGGCACCGTCATCGTGGAGACGGTGTTCGCCTATCCGGGATTGGGCTTGCTGCTGTACGACGGCATCCTCGCGCTCGACTTCCCGCTCGTACAAGGCGTGTTTCTCTTGTTGGTCGTCACCGTCGTGCTGGCGAACATCTTCGCGGAGCTGGCGCAGCGCAAACTCGATCCGAGGCTGCGAGCGTGAATCCCCGCCGCATCGGTGCTGTGCTCGTCGCTGTCATGGCGCTGGCCGCCATCGCCGGACCGCTGCTCGCACCGCATGACCCGCACGCCTGGGTCGCCGCGCCGTTCCAACCGCCATCCGCGTCTCACTGGCTCGGGACCGACGACATGGGCCAGGATCTATGGAGCGCGTGGCTGTATGGCGCGGCGCACTCCGTCTGGATCGCGTTGCTCGCGGCTTCCGGTGCCACATTGCTCGGCACATTGATCGGTGCGGGAGCGGGCTACCTCCGCGGCTGGCGCGACTTCGCCGCGATGCGGATCGTCGATTTCGCGTTGACGCTGCCGACCCTGCCGCTCGTGATGGTCGTGGCGTTCTACGCCGGACCGAATCTGATGCTGTTGATCCTCGTACTGATCTTCAGCTCGTGGGCGCGTTATGCGCGCGAGATCCGTCCGCAGGCAGCTGCCTTGCGCGACTCCGATTTCGTCGTCGCGCAACGCGCGATGGGCGCGACGGAGATCGGCATCGTGTTCCGCCACATCATCCCGTCGCTGACGCCGATGATCCTCGCGCAGTTCGCGCGTCTGACCCAACAGGCAGTGCTCACCGAAAGCGCGCTCTGCTTTCTCGGACTCGGAAATCCGCGCTGGGTGACCTGGGGCGGCACGCTCTATTTCGCGAACGCCCGCGCCGCATTCCTCGGCGACGCGTGGGTCTGGTGGGCATTGCCGCCGGGAATCGGAATCGGATTATTGACCGCCGGCTTCGCACTGCTCGGCGTCGGGCAACCGCGCGGAGCCGCGCTTCGAGCGGCGATGATTCCGCGCGGACCTGCGCCGGAGCCCGATGCCGATCACCTTCTGCAAGTGAGTCATCTCGACGCCGGTTATCCCGGCGCCGCGGTTCTCGAAGATCTGAACCTGCATCTCTCCGCGGGCGAAGTGCTCGGTCTCGCCGGTCCATCGGGCGCCGGCAAGACCACGCTGGTGCAAACGATCCTCGGCCTGTTGCCGCAGGCTCAGATCAGCCGCGGCGGCGTGTGGCTCGACGGACAGGAGTTGTTGCGCATGCCGGAGCGTCAGCGCCGCCGGCTGCGCGGACGGGAGATCGCTTGGATCTCGCAGGCGGCGATGCAGTCGCTCAATCCGGTCCGCACCATCGGCTCGCAGCTTCGCGAAGTGGCGCGGCTCGAGGAGCGGCTGTCGGTCGAAGCGCGCGTTTCCGCGGCGATGGAGAAGGTCGGACTTCCGTCCGCATTGAAGGATGCGTTTCCACATCGACTCTCCGGCGGCATGCGGCAGCGCGTGGTGATCGCCATGGTGCTCTGCCGCCATCCGCGCGTGCTGCTGGCCGATGAACCGACGTCGGGCCTCGATGCGGATCGAGCCAACGAGATCCTCGAACTGCTCATCCACGTCTGCCGCGAGCGGCGGATGGGATTGCTGCTGATCTCGCACGATCCGGCGCTGCTCGCGCGGCACAGCGACCGGCTGGTGATGCTGGAAGGCGGAAGGATCATCGATCACGTTGCTCCGATCGCCGCAACGGTTCGGCAACGCGCGCGAATCGAGCCAGGAGGCCGCGTGCTCGAGCTCTCCGGCGTCGACTTCACGTACTCCGGCGGTGCCGGCCTGCACGACGTCTCGCTGACGGTGCAAGCCGGCGAATGCGTTGCGCTCGTCGGTCCGAGCGGCGCAGGGAAAACGACGATCGCCAGATTGGCGCTCGGGCTGTTGCATCCACGCCGCGGCACGGTGCGGATGCTCGGACAGAACCTCGCGACGTTGCGCGGCAAGGCACTGCGCACTCATCTGCGCGGCGCACATCTCATCTTTCAGGATCCGTTCGCCGCGCTGCCGCCGCATCAGCGCGTCATCACGATCGTCGCGGAGCCGTTGCGGCTGTCGGGCGCCGATCGGCGAACGCGAGATGCCGCGGCGTTGACTGCGCTGGCCGAGGCAGGTCTGACCGGAGCATACGCAGATCGGATGGTCGATACGCTTTCGGGCGGTGAGCGTCAGCGGGTGGCGCTGGCGCGTGCGTTGATCGGACTGCCGCGGCTCATCGTCGCCGATGAACCGACGTCGATGCTCGATGCGGCGCGAAAAGGGGCGTGGCTGGAGCGGCTTGATGCATTGCGCCACGCGCATGGAATGGCGGTGCTGCTGATCACGCACGATGAGACGCAGGCGGGCGCGTTTTGCGATCGGATCGTGCGGATCGATGAAGGGCGGATTGTGCCGCGACCCTGATTTAGTGCGCGGCCCCTCATCCGCCTGCGGCACCTTCTCCCCGCCGAGCGGGGAGAAGGACGAGGACGGCGCGGATGGCGCGGAGACGCTCGACGGCGTGCTGCATGTCGGCGTGGATGCAGATCGTGTCGAACGGGATCGAGATGCGCGAACCGTCGCGCGCGATGACCGCTCCTTCGTTCGCGAGCGTGCGCGCCTGTTGCGCGGCTTCTTCGACCGTGAGCAACGAGCCGGCGAGCTTGCGCGACATGAGCGAGCCGTCGGGCTCGTAGCGGCGATCGGCGAACGCCTCGCGGATCACGCGCAGGCCGCGTTCGCGGGCGACTGTGGCCATCTGCGATGAATCGCTGCAGACGATTGCGAGATCGCCGATTGCGTCGACGATCACCTCGGCCAGTGCGCGGTCGCGATGCGCGTCGTTGTAGAGCGCACCGTGCGGCTTCACGTGATGCAGCGGCGCAAATGCGCGCAATGCATCGAGCTGCGCGATGAGCGAGGCGCGCAATTCGTCGTGCGCAATCGACAGAGACATGCGGCCGAAGTTCTCGCGATCGGGATACGACGGATGCGCGCCGAATCGCACGCCGTGCTCGCGCGCACGGGCGACGGCATCGCGCATCGACTGCTCGTCGCCGACGTGGCCGCCGCACGCGACGTTCGCGCTATCGATCAGCGGCCAGATCTGCTCTTCGCCATCCGCACCTTCGCCGAGGTCGGCGGAGAGATCGATCACAGCGTTGCTCCCTTCGTCTCGGGCAGAAGCCAGATCAACCCGCCGCCGAGGCCGAAGAAGACGGCGCTGACGGCGAGTGGGACCGCGAGGCCGTACGTCGCAGCCGCGGCGCCGATCGTGTACGGCGCGGCGGCCGACGCGACGCGGCCGAAGTTGTAGCAGAAGCCCTGCGCGGTGGCGCGGATGCGCGTCGGAAAGAGCTCCGCGAGCATGACGCCGAACACGGAAAAGTATCCGTGCCCGAAGTAGCCGACCAGCGGTCCGATGATCAGCAGCGTCCACGCCGACCGCGCGCCGAACGCGAAGAGCGGGACGCAGATCGTCGCGCCGATCATGAACGCCGTGAACGCGGGACGACGTCCGAAACGGTCGGCGATCCAGCCGAAGCTGATGTAGCCGAGGAACGCGCCAGCTTGCAGAATCATCAGCCACTGCGCGCCCTTGGTCATCGACAAACCCGCGCCTCCCTTGCTCAGCGGCGAGGCGAGGAACGTCGGCAGCCACGACGTCAGCCCCCAGTACGCGATGAGGACGCTGCTGGCGACGATCGTCGCAAGCACGGTGCGGCGGAGCAAAGCGGGCCCGAAGATCTCCGTCCACGGCGGCGCGGACTCTTTTCGCTCGCGCCACACCTTCGGCTCTTCGACGCCGCGGCGGATGAAGAACGCGGCGACCGCCGGCAGCGCGCCGATCAGAAACATCACGCGCCATCCGTACGGCTCGAGCACGAGCGCGGCGATCCCAGCGGCGAAGATCGCGCCGATCGCCCAGCCCGATTGCATGATCCCCATCGCCTTGCCGCGATGCTCCGGCGGCCACGTCTCGGCGACGAGGACCGAACCGCACGACCACTCGCCCCCCATCCCGAAGCCGACGAGCACGCGCCACGCGATGAGTTGCCACAGCGCGCCGGACGTCGCGAGACCGGCGGTGGCGAACGAGTAGAGCAGGATGCTGATCGTCATCGCCCGCACGCGGCCGATGCGATCGGCGAACGCGCCGAAAGCGAGGCCGCCGATGGCGCTCGCGATCAGCGCGACGGACGTCAGCCCGCCCATCGTCGCGGAACTGAGTGCGAATTCTTTCTGGATCAGCGGGACCGCGAAGACGAAGAGGAGGAAGTCCATCGCGTCGAGCATCCAGCCGAGTTGCGCCGCGATCAGAGCGCGCCATGGCTTCGTCATCCGACTTTTAGTTTATCCCGAGCGGAGCGAGGGATCAGCGGCGCAGCCGGGGCGAATGCTCATGCTGAGCGCTTGCTCCATTGATCCCTCGCTACGCTCGGGATAAACGATGAAGGAGAAACGTCTCCAGCCCGACGTCGACCGGCAGGCCGCCCGATTTCCTCTTTATCTCGAGATCCGCAATCTCGGCGAGGGCGCGGAAGAGTTGCGCTTCGTTCGCGCCGCGCGCCGCTTCCCATTTCTTGTGCAGCGGAAACGGATGCGGGCGCTGGCGCACGAGGCCGTTGTTCTTGAGGTAGTCGCCGAGGCGGTCGGCGATCGTGTCTTTGAACCGGTTGTACTGGATGGAGCGGGAGAGATCGAGCTTCTGCGAACGCGCGAAGGAGACGATGCCGATCATCTGCCGCAGCTCGTCCGCCAGCGGAAAGAGGAACTTGCCGTACTGGATCTCGATCGGCGCCTTGGCATCCTCGCGGCGCGCCTGCGCGACGAGCTCGCGAAGCTTCGACACGGCCTCGAGAATCTTCCCCTCGGTGAAGAGCGAGCCGAATTCGTAGCGCGCGCCTCCTTCGACCGTCGCCACCTCGCGGTCGATGACGTCGGCCGTCACGCGTCCGCCGGTGCCGACGAGCGTCACGAGCCGTTCGACCTCGGAGAGCGGGAGCCGAAGATCGGGGATGTCGCGCGAGAACTTGTCGGCCAGCACGCGATCGATGCCGAGGCGTTGCCGCAGGCGCGCGATCGCGCTCCCGTCGACCTTGACGTTCGCCTCGGACGCGACTTCCGCGATCGCCGCTTCGAGCGCTGAGTTGAAGCCTTCGCGCGTGAGATCGGCGACCACGACCGCGCCGTGACGATCGATCAGCTCGACCGTCGCGGAGTCCTTCGGCACTTCGCCGGTTCGCATCAGGAGGATCGTGCCGGGCGCGCCGCCGCGCGTGATCGCTTCCATCAACAGCGCTGCGTCGTCCTCGCCGCGTCCCGGTTTCTTTCCGGTCGCGCGGCAGAACGTCAGCATGTCGGTGAGCGTCGGATCGAGCGCGACACCGAGCGCATCGGCGATGGCGCGATCGGTCATGTCGAAATCGGCGCCGACGAGCCCGAGGAGGTGCAGCAGCTTCGCCGACGCGGTGCTCCGCTTGCGATCGGTCTTGGCGGACTTCCACTCCGACGTGGCCTTGTCGAACATCGAGGCCAGCTCTTTCGCCGAGACGAAGGCATTGACCTCGGGGACGATCAGCAGACGCGCCGACCCGAAGAGCGACATCGTGCGAAACGAATCGAGGATGGCCGCGAGCTCGGCACCCGGCTCGTACGATTCGACGGCGATGCCGGGCTGGTTGGCGACGATGGCGTCGCGGATGTCGCGGAAGGCTTGTTCGGAGAGGTAATCGGAAGAGCCGCCGACGAGGATCGCTCGCGGCGGCTTCGATTGCGTGATCTGAGTGAGGACTGCGGTCAGCGGCTTCGGCATACGCGCGAGGAACCGCCGTTCAACGTACTACGACAACATCCCCTTTTCCTGCAGCTCCTGACAATCGATGCAGAACGGCGTCCAGGGAACAGCCAGGAGACGCTTCTCACCGATCGTGGCGCCGCAGTTCGTGCAGACGGCGTAGGTCTCGTTGCGCATGCGCGAGAAGGCTTCCTCGATGAGCATGAGCAGATTGCGCTCGCCGTCGGACAGCGAGAAGTTGAGCTCTTTCGAATAGGCGCTGGCGGCCTTGTCGGCAAGGTCCTGGATCCCGTCGTCGGGCTGGGCGTTGCCGGCTGCCTTGTCGCGCTCGTACGAGTCGATCAACTCCTGCTGCTTCTTGCGAAGCACATCCTCGTACTGCTGGTATGGGTTGGCTTTGACCTTGGTTCTTGCCATTGAGAGCCGGCTCTCCTTACTTGTGGTATGCGATGTTGCGCATCAACGTGCATGCGCGATAGATCTGTTCCAACAACATGACGCGAGCAAGCTGATGCGGCAGCGTCATGGGTGACAGGCTCACGACTTTATCGGCGCGTTGCCGGACGGAATCGTCGAGTCCCACGTCGCCGCCGAGCACGAAGTGAATTCCGTGCGGGCTGTCGATCGTCAGCCGTTCGAGCCATCGGGCAAACTTAACTGAATCAAACATCTGGCCCCGTTCGTCGAGGACAACCGTGTACCCACGCTCGGGGATTGCGGCCAGCAGGCGCGCAGATTGACCGCGCATCATAGCCACTTCACTCTGAGTTTGTCTACCGCGCTCGCCGGGGGGCAATTCGGCGATCTCGACCGGGAAGAAGTGCTTGATGCGATTGACGTAACGGTCGATCGCCGCCGCGTACTCCACGTCGGAATTCGACCCGATCCAGATCAGCCTCAACTTCATTAGATTCCGTACTTCCGTCGCTTCTCGAGAAGCGTTTTGCGGTTGATACCGAGGATCTCCGCGGCCTTCGAATAGTTCGATTTCGTGATCCGGAGAATGGAGCGGATGTATTGCGATTCGAGCTCGTCGAGGGTCCAGTGATCGCGCGTCGCCGACTCAACGAGCGCGTCAGGAGGCGTCAGCGGCAGCGCGTCGGGCCCGATCTCGTTCCCCTCGCCGAGCAGCGCCGCGCGCTCGACGACGTTGCGCAGCTCGCGGATGTTGCCGGGCCAGGCGTGACTCGTCAGCATCTTCAGCGCGTCGTCCGTGAAGCGCCGTTTGCGGCCAAGGAAGTTCTTCGCCAGTGCCGGGATGTCTTCGCGCCGCGCGCGCAGCGGCGGCAGCGCGATCGTCACGACGTTGATGCGATAGAAGAGATCGCGACGCAGACCGCCGGCGGCGAGGAGCTCGTCGAGATCGCGATTGGAAGAGGAGATCACTCGCGCCTCGAGCTCGATCGACTGCGTGCCGCCGAGGCGCGTGTAGCGGCGCTCCTGAATCGCGCGAAGCAGTTTGGCCTGAAGGTTCGGCGCGAGCGCGGCGACCTCATCGAAGTAGACCGTGCCGCGGCGCGCCATCTCGAGCTTGCCGATCTTGCGCGTGTGCGCGTCGGTGAACGTGCCGCGCTCGTGGCCGTACAGCTCGGACTCGAAGAGCTCACTCGGAATCGACGCGCATTCGATGACGACGAACGGCTCGTCGCGGCGCGGCCCGCAGGCGTGGATGGCCTGCGCGAGGTAGTCCTTGCCGGTGCCCGACTCGCCGAGAATCAGAACGCTGGCGTCGCGGTCGAGGACTTTGCCGGCGGTCTGCAGCACCTCCTGCATCGCGGCACTGCGCGTGCGGAAGAAGTGCCGCAGCTGCGGCTCAGGAGGTTTTCTGGAGGACATCCTCGGCGTACTCGGCCGTGACGTTCGGGGCGTCGCCCCACAGCCGCTCCAGTCCGTAAAAGCGCCGGGCATCCTCGGTGAAGACGTGCATGATGAAATCGCCGAAGTCGATCAGGATCCAGCGCCCCGGCGTCGTTCCTTCCACCAGCAGCGGTTTGACGCGCAGGTCCTCCCGCAGCTTCTCGACCACGTTGTCGGCGATGGCCTGCGCCTGCCGCTCGTTGGTCGCGGAGCAGAGGATGAAGTAGTCGGCGATCGACGTCAGCTTGCCGACGGCGAGCACGGTCAGTTCTTCCGCTTTCTTGTCGAGAGCCGCCTTCACCGCAACGCGGACGCGGCTTTGGATCGGGTCATTCACGTGTTGTCCTCTTTGTAGAGTCGATAGTGATGAATGTAGTGCGAGACGCGCGGATCGACCAGTTCGTCGATCGGCTCGCCCGCCCGTACACGCCTCCGGATCTCCGTCGAGGAGACCGGAACCGTTGCGTTTCGCGCGAAATGAATCGGACGATCCTTCAGCTCGTCCGGCACCTCGGCATTGCGGCGCGTCAACACGACGAAATCCGCGAGCTCGAAGATGCGATCGACATTCCGCCACTTGGGAAGGTCCGCCAGGTTGTCGTCGCCGATGACCCAGTCGAGCTTCGCGCCTGGATTCGCCGCGTGCAACTCCTCGAGCGTGTCGACGGTGTACGAGACCTCGTCGCGCTCGAGCTCGAGCTTCGATACGAAAACATCGTCATGCTCTTCCGTCCCGAGCACCGTCATGGCGAAACGGTCGAGCGGCGAGGCCGCCGCCTGCTTTGTCTTGAACGGCTGCACGAACGCGGGGACGAAGATGATGCGATCCCACCCGATCGTTTCACGTGCCGCCAGAACCGGATGGAGGTGTCCGAGATGAAAGGGGTCGAACGTGCCGCCGCAGATTCCGATTCTCATGCGTCCTGAGCAACGGGCCCTTCGGCCTCTTCGGGGACGGGGCGATGCTCGCGGACAAAGCGCGCGAGGTATCGCACGAGCTCCTTCACGCCGTCGCCGACCACCGCGGAGATCTCGTGGTAGTCGTAGCCGAGACGGGCCGCGTACTCGCGCAGCTTCGCGGAGTTTCCTTCGATCGCCGAATCGAGCTTCGATCCGCAGATGATCCGCGGCTTCTGCGCGAGCGTCTCGGAGTACGCCGCCAGCTCGCGCGCGATCACATCGGCGTCTTCGTCGGGATGCTCGTTCGTCGACAGATCGACGAGGTGCACGAGGACGGAGCAGCGCTCGACGTGCCGCAGGAACTGGTCGCCGAGGCCGTGACCCTCGTGCGCTCCTTCGATCAGGCCGGGGATGTCGGCGACGACGAATGTCTGCTGGTCATCGGCGCTGACGACGCCGAGGTTCGGAATGAGTGTGGTGAACGGATAGTCGGCGATCTTCGGCTTCGCGGCGCTGATGACGGAGATCAACGTCGACTTGCCGGCATTCGGCAATCCGACGAGGCCGACGTCGGCGATCAGCTTCAATTCGACGAAGAGCTCGCGCGCCTCGCCCTCTTCGCCCGGCTGCGCGAAGCGCGGTGCCTGACGTGTGGCAGTCGCGAAATGCTGATTGCCCCACCCGCCGCGCCCACCCTTGGCGACGAGGTAACGCTCGCCGTCGTGGGCGAGATCGGCAATCAGCTCGCCGCTCGTCTTGTCGCGGACGACAGAACCGATCGGCAGCTCGATCATCACATCGCCGCCCGCCTGGCCCGAGCAGTTCGAGCCCATACCGTGCTCGCCGCGGCCTCCCTTCCAGTCGCGCTGGAACTGAAGGTGGTAGAGCGTGTTGAGACTCCGGGAAGCAACAACCCACACCGAGCCGCCGCCGCCGCCGTCACCGCCGGAAGGACCGCCTTTCGGGACGAACTTCTCGCGCCGGAAGGCAATGCATCCGCGTCCGCCGTCGCCAGCTTTGACTCTGATCGTCGCTTGATCAATAAAGTGCATTTGCTCTTAAAAGTGCAAACGCCGCTCCGTGACGGAGCGGCGTGTAGGACAGGCACTCATGCCTGTCGACGTTTACTCAGCAGGCTGAGCCGGCGTAACGCTGATGAAGCGGCCGCGCTGGCCTTTGTCGTGGAACTGGACGATGCCGTCGATTTTGGCGAAGAGCGTGTGATCGCGGCCGATGCCGACGTTCACGCCGGGATAGAACTTCGTTCCGCGCTGACGGACGAGAATCGATCCGCCGGTGACGAACTGTCCGGCGAAGCGCTTCACGCCGAGCATCTTCGGCTGCGAGTCGCGCCCGTTGCGCGACGAACCTTGTCCTTTTTTATGAGCCATGGAGTCCTCCTGCTAGACGGTGATGCTGTCGATGCGGAGCTCGACGGCATCCTGACGATGACCGTGCTTCCGCTTCGTGTGGTTCTTGCGTCTCTTCTTCTTGAAGATGATGATCTTTTCACCGCGGGACTCGCGGAGGACCGTGGCCAGCACAGATGCGCCCGGCACCGTCGGCGCGCCAACCTTCGGCTGATCGCTGCCGCCGATCATCAGCACTTCGCTGAACGTGACCTTGTCCTGATTCGCCGACGACAGCACGTCGCGCTCGACGCGCACCGTCTGGCCTTCAGCGACTCGATATTGCTTCCCACCGGAACGAATGATGGCGTACACAACGACCTCCGTGAAATAGGACCCCGGCTTTTAGCACACTGCCCCTGGGCAGTCAAATACCGCGGAACCGGCAAAACGACACGACTGGCGAGACTTATTCCGATGCCGGCGCGTTATACGACTCCGATTTCGAAAGGAGAATCGCCGATGAAACAGCCCGCCTGGACGTACCTTGCAGTCATCGCGGCGGCGCCTGCCGCTTTCGCCGCCCAGACGCCTGCCGAAGCGATCGCCGCCGGCCGCGCGGCGATCGAAATGAAGCAGTACGACCGCGCCATCATCGTGATGCAGGACGCAATTCCTGCGGCGACGATGCTCAAGGATGAGAAGGAGAAGGCGAACGCACTGGCCGCCATCCACTTCTACTCCGCGCTCGCGTTCAGCGAGCTGGAGCGCGACGACAAGACCCGCGAGGAGCTGCGGGAGTTCTTCCGCTTCCGTCAGGGAGGCGTAAAGCTCGACGAATCGAAGTATCCGGTTCCGTTCGTCCGCGCCTTCAACGATGTCGCTCCGACGGTGCGCCCGGGTAACAGCGGTGGCACCGGGGTAAACCGGTCGCGCGCCAACTCGTTCGACTCGGCCTACCCCGGCTTCAATGCCTTCTCCACGACCAAGCCGGTGGAGAGGAAAATCTCGGAGTGGGCGAAGTCGCCGGAGTCCGTGCTCATCGCCACCGACACCGAGCGGCGCGACTGGGGGAAGCTGACCGACGACGACGCGCGCCGCGATTTCGTGAGCCACTTCTGGCAGCGCCGCGATTCGAAGTTTCGCGACGAGTTCGAGCGACGCGTGGCCTTCGCGGACGACGTCTTCGCAAACGAGCGCACGCGCGGGTCGCTGACCGATCGCGGACGCGTGTTCGTGCTGATCGGGATTCCGAATCGGGTCACGCAGCAGCCTCTTCTCGCTCGCGCGTGCTCCCGACCCGGCTCGGCGACGCGGGCAACAAGCAGGGGACGATGGAGACGTGGGTGTTCGATCGCGAACGCCTTCCCGTGCCGCTTCCGCGGCAGGCGATCGAGTTCGTGTTCATCGACGCGCCCGATTACGGCGATCACATCCTGCAGAACGACGCCTACTCGATCAAAGAGCTCGACGCGGTGAAGAAGAAGTACGCCGGCACCGAGCCCTGAGAAAAAAGAAGGGCGGCCTTTCGGCCGCCCTTCTCCCAATTGCCCTGAAGCGTGATTAGTAGGTCAGACGCAGACCGACCTGCACCGTGCGAGGAGCCTGGAACACCGAGCCCTTGCCAAAGAACTTGCTGGCAGGAAGCGCGGCGTTGAACTTCGGCTCGCCGTTGGCGTCGAGGTTCGACGGAGCGAACCAGCCGGCGAACTGGGATCCTTCCGCCGTTTCGATGCCCTGGTAGATGTAGTCGGTCGTCACTTCGAGCGCCTTGTGGGCGTTCGTGACGTTGAAGATGTCGACGACGGCCGCGAGCTTGGTGGTCGTGTTGCGGAACACCGGGATCGCGTAGTCGCCGTGGAGGTCGAGGTTGTAGTAGTTCGGGGTACGACCCTCAGAGCCGCGCGGCTTGAGGAAGATCGTGCCGTTGCCGTAGCCGTTCTCGATGTCCGGACCGAGCGCCGAGATAGGAATACCCGACGAGTAGTAGAAGCCTTCGGACACGGTCAGGCCGAACGGGAACATGTACGAGCTGTGGACCTTGATCTGCGCCGGTTTGTCGGCGCGGAGCTTGCCCTGCGCGTTGTTCAGGAACGACGGGAGGTCGTACAGAGCGGTGATGTTCGGATCGAGCTGTTCATAGCCGGAGACGAACAGACCTTCGTAGTTGCCCTTCGCCTGCGCGTAAACGTACGAGGCGTAGATCTGCCAATTGTCGCGGAACGCGCGCTGGAGGGTGAACTCGGCGGCGCGGTAGTAGCGCTGCGGCTTCGGATAGGCGCCACCGAGGTTGCCCTCGCCGGGGTTCGCGATGCCGTAGCCGGTGAGGGCCAGCGGATCGGTCGGATCACCGAAGACACCGAAGTCTTCGACGACGCGCTTCAGTTCGCGGTCGACCAGGCGGACGCCCGCGCTCCACACGTTGGCGAACTGGTACTCGCCACCGATGATGTACTCATCCTGGTACTGCGCCTTGAGGTCGGACGAGATCGGGGTGATGACGTCGAGGCCTGTCAGGTTGCGGATGCGGTACTTGGTGAAGCCGTTGATGGTCGCTGCACCATTTCCACCGGCGCGAACGGCATCCGGAATCGGGTTGCCGGTCGGGTTGTACCAGTAGAGGTTGGTGCTGTTCAGCGGGTGCTGGTAGTCGTTGATGATGTAGTCCTCGCCGTTGAGGGCGCGGATGTTCATATCGAGCGGCATGGCCTCGTAGAAGCGGCCGAAGTACCCGTAAAGCTTGGAGCGGCCGTTGTCCTTCGGATCCCACACGACGCCCAGACGCGGGGCGTAATTGTTCTTCATCGTGTAAGAACCGATGTGCTTCGGATCGCTGACTTCCGCCGCGCTGCTGGCCGTGTAGACGCCGCGCGCGGAGGTGATCTTCTGATCTTCGTAGCGGAGGCCGAGGTTGAACTGGAGATTCGACTTGACCTTCCACTGATCCTGGATGAACGCCGCGCTGTTCGTCGTCTTGCCCGAACCGTTCACGGAGTAGATGCGCTCCTGGACCTGATCGCAGGTCTTGCCGGCGCAGGCGCCGAGGAAGCGAGAGGTGCTGATCGCGCCGAAGTAGCGGTACCAGGTCTCGTGCGTGTCGGCGTCGTACTTGTTCTGCTCGACGTCAACACCGTAGCGGATCTCGTTCTTGCCGAAGTAGTTGGTCAACTTCGCGGAATACGCGTCGCGGCTCGACTTCTCTTTCTGGTTGCGCTGGAAACCGCCGAGCTGAAGCGACGAGTTGGTCTCGTCGATCTGGCGAGGAACAGCGGCACCGGCGGCCGAGTTCGGGCCGAGGTCGTTGTTGCGCTCGTGGCGGCCGAGGTTCAACTCAGCGAGGAACGACTGCGTGATGACGCCCGTGTAACGAGCGTTGAGGTTGTCGGAACCGACGTCATTCTTGCGGTTCGCCGAGCTCTCGAGAGCCGGAGTCGCGGCCACGCCGCGGATGAGCCAGCCCTTTTCCTTCGTCGGGTCGCCGAAGGCGGTGAAGACGAAGTTGTGGTTCGGGTTCGCCGACCAGGTCAGCTTGGCGGCGTAGAACGTGGTGTCGCGCTTGTATGAGGTCGGCTGATCGCCCAGTGGGGGATCCCACTGACCGACGGAGATCTTGCGGTGGCTCGGATTGTAGGCACCGAAGAACCACAGCTTGTCCTTCATGATCGGACCGCCGAGGGAGGCGCCGAGGTCCTGGCTGTCGGCGAGGCTGGTGCCGACCGTGCGGCCGTTCGGGGCTTCGGCACCACCGCGCTTGAAGAGGGCGACGTCTTCGCTCGCCCAATCCTTGGCGCTGTAGTAGCCGAACACATCGCCGTGGAACTCGTTGCCGCCCGACTTCGTGATGACGTTGAACACGCCACCGGTCGAACGACCGTACTCTGCCGAGTAGCCACCGGTCATGACCTGAACTTCTTCGACGAAGTTCATGGTCAGGTTGGTGCCCGAGGTGCCGTAGCGGACGTCGGTGGTCGACAGACCGTCGATGATGTAGTTGTTCTCAGGAGCCGAGGATGCACCGACGTTCGGCGAGTTGCCGAGCTGCGCGTTGCGCGTGTCGGACATGTTCATCTCGACGCCCGGAGCCATCGTCGTCAACGACTGGAACGTACGTGCGGTCGGCAGCGACTCGAACTGACGAGCCGTGACGTTCACACCGGTCGTCGTCTTCGAGACGTCGACCAGAGGCGCTTCGGCCGTGACCGTGATCGCTTCCGACACGGCAGCCCTCAGCGTGAAATCGACCGTACCTTCCTGTCCCAGGTAGACGCGGGCGATCGTCTTCGTCGTCGGAGCAAAGCCCGACAGCGTCGCCGTCACCTTGTAGCCTTCACCCGGCGGAACGTTGACGAATCGGAATGATCCCGAACCGTCCGTAACTGCCGACTTCGTGCCCTGCATCTGCTGGCCGGACAACTCGACCGTCACGCCCGGGAGCGCGCCGCCCGATGCGTCCTTCACGGTTCCTACCAGACTGCCCGCGGTATTCGACTGAGCGAATACCATCGGAACTGCCAGCAGGAGCACGAGCGCGCTAATGATTAGCTTTTTACCCATGGTCCCTCCTATTTATTGTTCGTCGGGTCCTTCGAACCCGTACTAGTTGAATGCTGAACCTGGAAATGCGGGGCTAACTATAGCCATAACGATCGATTCTGCAACAGGGCCGTAACATCAGCCGCAAAATCTGGCACGGTTTGAGCCTAGTCTTTGCTGCTGGTTTTGACTCGATGACCGACAAGTTGCAAAGTCGGGGGCAGGTTACGCAGGTGTGACGAGTCGCCGCTAATCGCCTCTTCCGGCACGGCTTCCCCGTTTTCCGCGACCAAGGTTGCCTATTCATTCCTTCAAAAAACCGTATCGCCGCTTCAACGGTCCGTGCCGGTCACAACGGTATATTTCCGTGTTTCTTCGGCGGGTTGGTGTCGCGTTTGTTCCGAAGCATGGCAAACGCCGTGATCAGTTTCCGGCGGGTGAACCGCGGCTCGATGATCTCGTCGACGTATCCGCGCTCCGCCGCGATGTACGGATTGGCGAACTTTTCCTTGTATTCAGCGACCTTCGCCTCGCGGTCGTCCGCGCCGCGATAAAGAATGTTGACCGCCCCTTCGGCTCCCATGACCGCGATCTCCGCCGTCGGGTAGGCGAAGTTCATGTCGGCCCGGATGTGCTTCGAGTTCATCACGCAGTACGCGCCGCCGTACGCCTTTCGCGTGATGACCGTGATCTTCGGCACGGTCGCCTCGGCCAGCGCGTAGAGCAACTTCGCTCCATGAATGATGATGCCGCCGTACTCCTGCTCGGTTCCCGGCAGGAACCCCGGCACGTCTTCGAGGACGAGCAGCGGAACGTTGAACGAATCGCAGACGCGGACGAAGCGCGCCCCTTTGCGTGACGCGTTGATGTCGAGCACGCCGGCCAGAAACGCGGGCTGATTGGCGACGACGCCGATCGACTGACCGTTGAGCCGCATGAAGCCGACGACGATGTTGCGGGCGTAGCTCTGATGGACTTCGAGGAAATGCCCTTCGTCCGCGATGGTCCTGATGAGATCGCGGATCTCGTACGGCTGGTTCGGCGATTCGGGGATGAAGCTGTCGAGCTGCGCGTCGACGCGATTGATGTCGTCCCGCGTGGCGACGCGCGGCGGATCTTCCATGTTGTTGGACGGAAGAAACGAGAGCAGCTCGCGGATCGTCGCCAAACAATCTTCGTCGGAGTCGGCCGCGAAATGCGCGACGCCGGAGATCTGGCTGTGCGTTTCCGCGCCGCCGAGTTTTTCCTTCGTCACTTCTTCGTGCGTGACGGTCTTGATGACGTCGGGACCGGTGACGAACATGTAGCTCGTGTTCTTCACCATCAGGATGAAGTCGGTGATGGCGGGCGAGTAGACCGCGCCGCCGGCGCACGGTCCCATGATCGCGGAGATCTGCGGGACGACTCCCGACGCAAGCGTGTTGCGAAGGAAGATGTCGGCATAGCCGCCGAGGGAAACGACGCCTTCCTGAATGCGGGCGCCGCCGGAGTCATTGAGTCCGATGAGCGGCGCGCCGTTCTTCATCGCCAGATCCATGATCTTCACGATCTTCGCGGCGTGCGTTTCGGAGAGCGATCCGCCGAAGACGGTGAAGTCCTGCGCGAACGCGTAGGCGAGGCGGCCCTGCACGGTGCCGTATCCGGTGACGACGCCGTCGCCCGGAACGCGCTGCTTGTCCATGCCGAAGTCGCTGTTGCGATGGACGACGAGTTGATCGAGCTCCTGAAATGAGCCGGGATCGAACAGCATCGAGATGCGCTCGCGCGCCGTGAGCTTTCCTTCGTTGTGCTGGCGCTCGATGCGGCGCTCGCCGCCTCCGAGCTCACTCTCCCGCTTGCGGCGCTCCAGCTCTTCGAGCTTCAGTTCGAGTGTCATCAGAGAATGGTGTTGCGCTCGACGGCCAGGCGGCGCATCTCCTCGTTCAGATCGGTTTCGGAGGGCTCGCGATCGCCGTTCGACTTCATCAGGCGCGCACGCGCGTCGTGCTCGAGCGCGTCGAGCGTCGAGAAGTTCTCGGATAGCACGTGCTCGACGACGCGAATCCCCGCTTCGGCGTCCCGGAACTCCACGACGCCGCGGTCCTCGAGCCGGTTGACGATCGCGCGGGCGAGAAATTCGATCTGGCCAGGGATGCTCATGGATGCGGCGTGATTCTAGACCAACATCTCCGCCCCGAACGATCCGGCGCCATATGGATACCAGCGTTTCGCCGGCCCCACGGCGAGAACGCGCTCGACCGCGATCGTCGTGGGAAACACGACGTCGCCATCGATACATAGGACATGCAGCACGTTGCCGGCGACCGGGGCCAGCAGCGCGACCGCTTCCGGCGCACCGTAATTAATGTTGTCGCCGGAGGCAGCGGCGCGGAGATGCAGCGGCATCCGGACGGGACGGGTGCGGTAGCTCGGACGAAACCAGTTCGGCCAGGGAGACGCGATCAGTCGCTGCTCGATGACCGGAAGACCCTTGCCGTCATGCTCTGCCGCTGATTGCCAAAGCTCGACGACGTCCGTGCCTGCTAGCGATGGCAGCAGCGCGGCGGAAACGTTCGGCGCGAGCCGCACGCGCTCCGGCGCGGGGCGCTCATTCGCGGCGCGATAGAGCGCGCCGATCGCACCTCTCACCTCTTCGAGATCGAAATCGGCGAGATCGACGATCACCCGCATGCCGCGATGTTTGACGGCGAGATGGATCCGATTCGTTTCCTCGGTCCAGCGAATGTCGCCGCATTCGTGCTCGGCGATTCCTTCGGTCACGATCAGACGTTCGATTTCCAGCGGCGGTGCAATCATCGACGCGATCCGCGCGACGACTTCGCCGCCTTCGCTGCGGAACTCGGGGAGCGGCGTCATGACACTCGGGCCACATCGAAAGAGATGTCCGTCGTCGAAGGCCTCTCCCGATTCGATCGATCGGATCACGTGGCCATGCTCGTAGCGGACGACCCGTCCCCGCTTTCGGTAGACCTCGGTCACACCAACTCCGTCGTGATCATCAACGGCGCGAAGGAGCCGACGACGACCTCCTGCCCTTCGCGGGAACAGACGACGCCGGGATAACGCAAGGGCTCGCCGCTCGCACCGACGATGGCGCGAGCCACGCGCTCGCGGGCGACGCGAAGCTGGAACGGCGCGAGCGACACGACTTCTTCGCCATGCACGAGATCCGCGGCAGAGATCGAAAGCGTGACCATTTCCGTCAACGGTTCGTATGCGCCGCCGGCGACGAAGTGCACGTCGACGCGATGATCGGGGAGCGACCACGGGGCGTCGTGTTGTCGCGCGATGAGGCGGGTCATGCGCGGGATGGGGACATCGCGAAACGACGCTCTTCTCCAACACTCCGGAGCATGCGTCGTGAGATCGACGGCTCGCGTGGGGACGCCGGTGTCGTCGATTTCGAAGTCGGGCTCGTCGGTGATCGATAACCACTTCGGCCATTGCGATGAGAAATGACCGTGCTCGGCGGCGTGGCCGGCGGCTTCGTGCAACAGGACCGCGGCGGAGCCGTTGTGCCAGAGGATTGGGAGCGCCTCACTCGGCGTTGCCCCGCCGGCGCGCGGCGAGGGGCGACTGAAGAGCTCCGGCGTCGTGACGATGGAGATGCCGCCGACCGTCACGCTCATCGTCGCTTCTTCGCGCTCGTAGTCGTTCACGCGCCGCGCGGACGCGACCAGACGAACGCGCGCGTCGCTCATCTCGCGGGCGAGCGCTCGCATCGCGGTCATGCGCGCTTCGGCACGTTCGATGAGTTGGGGATCGCCGACGTCGGCCGCGTCGATTTCGGTGCCACGGCAAAGTGCCTGTCCGTGCGACGCGCGCGACTCGATCAGCACGCCGCCGAACCAGAGCTCGTCGCGTTCGGCAATCGAGAAAAGGTGCTCCACTAATGGCTCTTCAAGCCGTCATCCCGAGCTTGTCGAGGGACCTGGGCGGGAGGAGGCGCACTGATCGTGCCGCCCAACCCCCGGGTCCCTCGACTACGCTCGGGATGACGGGCTTCACTAGTTGATCTGGTAGTCGAACTTCTTCGAGGTCTGATCGTAGCTGACCAGCAGCTTGTGCGTGGTGCCGGGCTGGAAGTTCTGACGCATCGTGTGATGCTCCTGGATCGACATCGACGGCACCACGACCCAGATCTCGATGTCGGTATTGGCGGGCGTGATCTCTTTCGTCACGTTCACCACGCGCGGCGTCTTGCGGCGGAAGAAGCGGCCCTTCTCTTCCCACAGGTTCTCGTGCGCGACGATCTGGCTGCCGACCTTGACCTGGATGTAGCCGTCGCTCAGCGGACTGTTGAATACGGTGGTGAGCTGCGAGGGCGCGGTGTTGACCGGCGGACGTCCCGTATCGGTGGTCGTCGGATGGCCGTTGGTCGCCGGCAAGGTCGTCGTGTTGCGGTTGGACGCCGTCTTCGTCGTCTGCTGGGCCCGGCGCTCGGCGCGCGCCTCTTCCGCCTTCGACTGCTCCTGCTGCGCGAGCTTGAGGTAGTTCGCGGCGTCGTCCGAACTCGGATTCATGTGGAACGCTTCCTCGAGCAGCGGGATCGCTCCGGCGTAATCCTTCTTGTCGTAGAGCGCGATTCCTTCGGTCAGTTTCTGCTGCGCGAGCGCGGTCTGCTGCTTGCCGACTTCCTGCTGCTGCCGGATCGAATTCAGCCGGACGACGAGGTTGGTGATGGCCGGCGACGACGGCGCGACCTTCAGCAATTCGGCGAATCGCTGATACGCGTCGTCGACGCGTCCCTGCCGGATCGCCACATTTCCGGCCGTCCGCAACTGCCGCTCCTTCGCGCGCTTCGCTTCGGCCTGCGTGTCGACCTTCGTGACCGGAACCTGCTTTCGTTGCAGAACGACGACGACGGCCAGGAGGCCGATGACGAGGATCGCCGTGATCGCCAGGAAGATCGGCGCGGCGATGCGGCGCCCCCACGTCGGATGCGTGCGGACGTTGGTCAGCGTGTTGCGCAATGACTTCGGACGTTGCGCCGGTTTTGCGGCCGCGGGTGCCGCGGGCTGCTGCACGGAGCGCGTCGTGCTCGGCACCGGAGTCGGTTCCGATTCCGCTTCGGGAAACGGGACTTCGATCGTCGGCGTCCGGTCGCCGCGGTCGCGCGTGATGATCGTTTCCTCGCTCAGCGCCGGCTCGGCGGCGGGGCGCTCGCCGCGCATCACGGCGCGAAGCGCGTTCCCGAGATCCTTGCCGCGCTGGTAACGCCGCGCCGGATCCTTGGCGAGACATTTCGCGACGATCTCTTCGAAGCCGTCGGGGATCTGCGGATTGATCTCGTGCAGCGGCGGGAAAGGCTCGTGCACGATCTTGTACGAGATCGACGTCAGCGAGTCGCCGCCGAACGGCTTGCGGCGCGTGAGCAGTTCGTAGAGGCAGATGCCGAGGGAGAAGAGATCGCTCCGGCCGTCGACCGGTGCGCCTTTGATCTGTTCCGGCGCCATGTAGTTCGGCGTGCCGAGGAACTGGCCGGTCGACGTCAGATTCGCGCCGCCGCTGGCGATCTTGGCGATGCCGAAGTCGGTGATCTTCGCGCGCATGCCGTCGAGCAGGATGATGTTCGCCGGCTTGACGTCGCGATGAACGATCCCCTTGGCGTGCGCGAAGTCGAGCGCGTCGGCCACCTGCGAGACGATGTCGCCGATCTGCTCGAACGACAGAGCCTTTCCCTGCTGCAGCACTTCCTTGAGGTTGTTTCCCTCGACGTACTCCATGGCGATGAACGACATGCCGGACGGTTCGTCCTGACCGATGTCGTGCACCGTGACGATGGCGGGATGGTTGAGGATGCCGGCCGCCTGCGCTTCGCGTATGAAGCGCTGCTGGAACTCGCGCGTCTCGTCGTCGTCGGAGTGCGCCGCGGGGCGGATGGTTTTCAGCGCGACGAGACGGCCGATGAGCGGGTCTTTGGCGAGGTAGACGATACCCATCGCCCCTTTGCCGAGCTCGCGAACCACCTCATATCGGCCAAGCTTCAAAACCTGCTCTCCGCGGCGCGTGGAAGTGCGGCTTGGGTCCGCTCCGGCGTCCATCGGAGTCTCATGAGCCGTCAATGATATCTCCTGCGGGTTCGGCGCGCCCCATCCGACATTTTAAATTATGATCTCCGCCGCGCTTACGAAATCCTCTTCGAGGTCATTCGCATGAAGGTCTACTCCGCGTCTGAAATCCGCAACGTCGCTTTGGTAGGTCACAACGACACGGGCAAAACAATGCTCGTTTCGCAGATGCTGTTCAACGCCGGGGCAACGACGCGGCTGGGCCGCATCGAAGACGGCACGACCACGACCGATTTCGATCCGGATGAGATCGAGAGGAAGCACTCCATATCCGCGGCCTTCGCATTCGTGGAGTGGAAGAACGCGAAGATCAACCTCATCGACACGCCCGGCTTCGGCATTTTCATGATGGAAGCGAAAGGCGCGCTGCGCGTCGCCGACTCCGCCGCCATCGTCGTCAGCGGCGTGACCGGCGTCGAAGTGACGACCGAAAAAGTCTGGAAATTCGCGGACGAGTTCGGCCTTCCGCGGATGCTGATCGTCAACAAGATGGATCGCGAGCGCTCCTCCGCCACGCGCACGCTCGACGCGCTGCAGAAGAAGTTCGGCAAGAACATCGTCCCCATCCAGCTGCCGATGGGCGAGGAGAAGGACTTCATCGGCGTCGTCGATCTGGTGGCCATGAAGGCGCTGAAGTACGCGGCCGACGGCTCCGGAAAATTCGAGACCGTCGATATCCCGGCCGAGCACAAAACGGCGGCCGACGAGTGGCGCGAGCGGCTGATCGAAAAGGTCGCCGAGGGCGATGACACGCTGATGGAGCGCTTCTTCGAACAGGGCGGACTCTCGCAGGAAGAGCTGCTCGACGGGTTGAAGCGCGAAGTCGCTCATCATCAGATCTTCCCCGTCGTCTTCGCGTCGGCGTCGCACAACATCGGCGGCCAGGGCGTGCTCGATTCGTTCGTCAACCTGCTCCCTTCGCCGGAGGAAGTGAAGACGCTCGAAGGAACCGACCGCAAAGGCGAAGCGATCACGTTCGATCGCCGCGCCGAAGCCTTCCCGGGCGCGCTCGTGTTCAAGACTTTCTCAGACCCCTTCTCCGGACGCGTCTCTCTCTTCCGCGTCTACTCCGGAACGTTCAAATCCGATACGGCGTACTGGAACACTACGAAGGATCACGAGGAGCGGATCGGCAAGCTGCAGGTCCTCCAGGGAAAACAGCAGATCCCGGTCCCCGAGCTGAAGGCGGGCGACATCGGCGCCGTGGCCAAGCTCAAAGACACGCACACCGGCGAGACGCTGGCGTCGAAGGAACACCAGATCATCATTCCCCACGTCGCGTATCCCGAAGCGGCGATCGCGTTCGCGGTGGAGCCGAAGGCGCGCGGCGATGAGGACAAGCTCGGCATCGCCGTCGGCCGCATCATCGAGGAAGATCCTTCCATCCGTTTTGCCCGCGATCCGCAGACGAAGGAGTTCCTTCTCTCCGGACAGGGGCAGCTGCACGTGGAGATCGTCGTCTCGAAGCTGCACAAGAAGTACGGCGTCGACGTGATCCTCCATCCGCCGAAGGTTCCGTATCGCGAGACGATCACGAAGCCCGCGGATGCGCATGGCCGCCACAAGAAGCAGTCGGGCGGCCACGGCCAGTTCGCCGATTGCAAGATCTCGGTCGAGCCGCTGGCGCGCGGCGCCGACTTCGAGTTCGTCGACGAGATCTTCGGCGGCTCGATTCCGCGGCAGTACATCCCGGCGGTGGAGAAGGGGATTCAGGACGCGCGGCAGAAGGGCTTCCTGGCCGGCTATCCGATGGTCGACTTCCGCGTCCGGCTGAAGGACGGCCAGTACCACGACGTCGATTCATCCGAAATGGCGTTCAAGATCGCCGGCTCGCTGGCGTATCAGGAAGCGATGACGAACGCGCGGGCGACGCTGCTCGAGCCGATCATGCACGTCGACATCAGCGCGCCGTCGGAGTACGTCGGCGACATCATGGGCGACCTCAACTCGCGGCGCGGCCGCGTGGAGGGCGTCGACGCCGAAGAGGACATGCAGACGATTCACTCCCGCGTGCCGATGGCCGAGATGCTGACCTACGGCTCGACGCTCCGCTCCATCACGCAGGGCCGTGGCAGCTTCCACATGGAGATGTCGCACTACGAGGAAGTGCCGCGCAACCTGCAGGAGAAGATCATCACGGAGTCGAAGAAGGCGAAAGAGCAGCAGGCGGCAGCGCACTGACGCCGGGAGACGACGAGGGTGCCTCCGGCGGGCGGGCCCGGCCCGCAGCGTCGGTCGGCTTGGCCCTGAACGCCCGCCTCTCGCTCGAATCGCTGTTTACGCGAAGACAAACGCCGCGGGCCGGGCCCGCCCGCCGGAGGCACCCCGGTCGGTTCCCCTACTTCTGAGGCGCCAGTGTCGCCTCGATGCGGGCGACTTCGATCTTCGCCCCTTCCGACACGGTCACGACGAACGTCGCGTCGTGATAACCGGCGGCGCTGATGCGGATCGTGTAGCTGCCGGGCTGGGGAAAGTCGTAGACCTCGTCGGGCTTGTCGAACTGGTCGGCCTGACCGATGAGCAGGTCATTCACGTAGACCACCGCGTCGGCCGGCGCGATCTTCAACATCATCCCGCGGCGCACCGCCATTCTCAGCGTCGATTGCACACCAGCCGCGCCGCCGCCGGTGATCTCGGCCCGCGCACGTCCGGGGACGGGCGCATTCGCGTTCGGCGCGTTGCCTCCATCCTCACCCGGATAGACGAGCGACGCCCCCGGTTGCGGCTCGCCGGGTGGGGCGGCGGCGGGAGCGGGTCCGGTCACACGGCGCGGCCGGACGATATTCGTGAACGTGTTCGCCGACTCGCGATAGCGCATGCCGGTGTAGACCGCGAGACCGGCCATGATGACGAGCACCACGCCGATCATCACCGGAATCCATCGCGGCAGCGGCTCGGATTCCGGTTCCGGTTCGGACTCCGGCGGCGGCACCGGTTCCAGCGGAGGAGGCTCGGTGGTCATGCCGGTTCGTTTTCGTCGTCTGGCTCGGCTTCCGCGTCTTCGGCGATGTCGGCCTGCCCTTCGTCGGTCACGAGCGTTTCGTCGTCGTCATCGAGCTTGTCGTACGCCGTATCACGCTGGCGCAGCAGTTCCATCGCCCGCTGCTCATCCGTGGACGAGACGTAGATCCTGATGTCACCCATCGCCCCGAAGTTGATCGGCTCCATCGAAAACTTCAGGTTCTCGATCTGCGCCGGAATCCCTTCCGCATCGAGAAAGCCCTGCACCAGCCTCGCCTCATCCTCGGTGCCGACGCTCGTGATCTCCACCCATGTCGTTCCGCCGTCGGATTGGACGGACTGATACGGCTGATCCTCGTTGGCCATTTCGTTCTCCTCAGTAGATGAGTGACGCAGTAGCGTCACGCGATGAGAGTCACGACCGAATCGCGGTCATTGACTCTTCCGATCTTTGCATAGAACAGGCCGCTTTGACGGAACCCCGCCTCCAGCGCCTGCTCGTTGGACGGCGAGACGGCGATCAGCAGGCCGCCGCTCGTCTGGGCGTCGCACATCAATGTGAGCTCGCTCTCCGGAACCGACGACTCGACGCGCCTTCGGAACGTCGCGACGTTCCGCTCGGTGCCGGCGGGACGGAAACCGCGCTCGAGATACTCGCGCGCGCCGGCGAGCACCGGCACCGCGCTGACGCTGATCTCCGCGCCGGCATGCGATCCGGCGCACATCTCGAGCAGATGTCCAACGAGTCCGTACCCGGTGACGTCGGTCGCCGCATCGACGCCGACTTCTACCATCACCTTCGCCGCATCGCGATTGAGCATCGTCATCCAGCGGATCGCTTCGTCCAGCGATGGCGGCTGTGCGCGGCGGAAAAACTTCCGGCCGCTGAGCCCGCGATGCGCGCTGATCAGAATCCCGTTCCCGACCGGCTTCGTCAGATATAGCGAATCGCCGGCCTTCGCCGTCGAGTTCCGCACCAGCTTGTCGATCTGAATGATCCCCGTGACCGCCAGTCCGTACTTCGGCACATCGTCGATGATGGTGTGCCCTCCAGCCACCGGAAATCCCGCTTCGGCCGCCTTCTCCGCTCCGCCGCGCAGGATTTCCTGCAGCGTCTCGAGCGGCAGTTTGTCGGTGGGGAAGGCGGCGATGGCCAGCCCGAGGATCGGCGTGGCTCCCATGGCGTAGATGTCGGAGACCGAGTTGGCCGCGGCGATCGCGCCGAAGAGGTACGGGTCATCGACGATCGGCGTGAAGAAGTCGACGGTCTCGACGATCGCCTGGTCGCCGCTTATGCGCAGCACGGCCGCATCGTCGTTGTTCGCGTGACCGACGAGAAGATCTCCAACCCCCTCGTGTGCGGGGACCTTGGAGAGAACGGTATGCAGGTCATCCTGACCCAGCTTGCACGCTCAACCACCTGTCGTCGCGAACGACGACAGCGCGGGATACGAGCTACGGAGCTTGTGCCTCACGCCAGCGATGGTACCGTCAAAAGGAGCGTGGAATCGCTACCTCGCTCTGTTCGCCAGATCGATGATCGCCGAGATCACGAGCTCCGGATCCTCGAACTGCACATGATGTCCAGTCTGCGCAAACAGATGCGTTGATTGATTCGAGCGTGTTACGAGCTCTTCCTGCAGACAGAGCCGGTTGGCCATGTTTTGATTCCATGCGTCCACCGGAAAGTAAGCTGGTGTCGGCCACTGCGTAGCCGTGATCACAACGATCGGCACGCCCAGGTGTCGTTGTTCAGAGCTCAGATCGTCCTCCGCGTCCGGGAGCGTGTTCTCGGCAAACCGGGCCGTCCACCACTTGTCGGAGGCGCTCAGCGGACGAAGTAGCGCGGCCATGCTCGATGGCAGGTTTGAATGGAACGTCATGACCTCGAAGTGTCCGGATGCCCGCCACGACTTGATCTGCCCGGCTCGAGCAGCCAGCGCTTTTTCCGACGCTGCTTTCAGTGCCAGCGGAACACCTCGGGCCGCATCCTCGTGAGCCGAATCGATGAACACCAACCCCGCAACCTCGTCTCGATACGTCATGGCATATCGACGTACCAGCAGACCGCCAAGTGAGTGCCCGACAAGCACAAATGGCCCGCGTTCACCGGAGCGACGCAGCAGTTCGTGCAGATCATTGACCAGATTGCCGACCGATCGCGGACGCGGATCGGGATCGCTGAATCCAATTCCGCTCCGGTCATACGAGCAGGCGCGAAAATGCTGTGCAACTTCGTTCTGAACGAGAGCCCACGAATACCATCCCTCGCCCGAGCCGGATTCGAAGATCACGGTCGGGGAGCCCGAGCCGTTACACACCAGGTGCAAACGCCGGCTTCCGATGTCGACCAGTAGCCCCGGCGCAGGCGAAACCGCCGGGGCCGCGGCTGACGCAACGGTGGCGGAGACGACCATCGTCAGCACAATCAGCGAATGTCGCATACGGCGTTTACGAACGACGGAGCGACTCGGTTCTCCGGATCACTCCTCGAGCACCGACGCACGCGCCCCTTCGACGGCGAGCAGGATCTCCTGGTAAAGATTGAACGCCATGTCCGCATTCAGCGGCGGCTGCGCGTTGCGATTGACGATCTCCGCGATCTGCGACGCGTAGTGCGAGGCGGTCGGCAGCCGTTCGCCGGCATCGAGAATGTCGCGGAAGCCGTCGACGAGCTCGAACTGCAGATTCGTCCGGAACGTGCCGTCGACGAGGTTTTCCTCGAGGTTCGTGTAGTCGATGTTCATTGCATCACTCCATACGAGACATGCACTTTCAGGCCGTCGATGCTGCTCTGCGGCTCGATGCCGCGGTCGCGCAGAAACGCGACGTACGCATCGCGGAAGCCGCCCGCATGCGCAACCGTGTCCCACGTCGTGTCGGCGATCACGCGATCGTCGCAGGTGACGGTGACGTGATCGTCGACCCAGCCCTGCACATGTTCGGCACCGACGAGGAAGCGCCAGTGAAATTCGCCAAGGTGCTCGACGGTGAGCGCGTTCGGCGGCTCGTGGCCATCGAACGCGCGCGGTTTGAACGTCCGTTCGAAATACTCCTCGGGGTGCAGGATCTCGCGCGTCGTTCGGGGCGGATTGGCGTCGATCCGATCGAGCTCCTTCCAGCCGCCGCGGCGGTACGCGGCGATGACGAACTTCAGCCCGTCGAGGTAGGGGAACTTGAGCGATTCGACGAAGTAGCGCGGCGAGCTCGGATCGATCGTCTTGTCCGCGGCCGCGCCCTCGGTCATGGCGTTGACGAGCATGTCGTTCTTCACCACCGCGTCGAGCGGCTGTCCCGCCTCACCGAGCATCCAGCCGATCATCACCAGCGACGCCTCGCCTTCGATGACGGAGTGGTAGGCGAGCTGCCCGTCCCAGTCGTCCTTCAGCGCATCGTCTTTCGTGCCGATGTCGAAGTACTGGTCCTGCATGGCGTGCGTCAGCTCATGGATGGCGACCGATTTCTTCAGCAGCTCCGGGCTGGCCGCATCCTTCACCGCGTCGGGCAGCTCGCGGATGTCGAAGTAGGTGTGCTTCGCCGGGTCGTAGTAGGCGAGAACCTGGGCCTCGTAAAGCGCCAGGAGCTTCTCCGTCAGCTCGTTCGAACTGCCGTCGACGAGCTGCAGCGCGCGGAGCACGCCGATGTAGTCGTCGACCGGATACGGCATCTGCCGGCGCATCTCGGCGCGGACCCGTTCCTTGATTTCATCGCGGGCGATCGTCTTCACGACGACGTCGTGTTTGAACTTCAGGCCGCGGATCTTTTCGACCGCCGCCATCTCCCCGGCGAGCGGAGATTCAGCCGCCGCGGTGACGGACCAGAAAACAAGCAGGAGCGGGAGCAGGCGAAAGTGCCGGAGCATGCGCTTCATGAACACTTCACTCGCCTTCGCCGTTCCCTTAGAATGCGCGCACGGTTTCCATCGATGGAGAGAGGCGACAGCGAGCGCATCGAGATCACCATCAGCAGCAGGTTCGAGAATATCGAGCTCGTGCAGGTGATCGCCGAGCACCTCTGTGAAAACGCAGGCGTCGACGAAGACGGTTCCCACTGGATCGGCATGGCCGTCCGGGAAGCGGTCGCCAACGCCATCAAGCACGGCAACAAACTGGACGTACACAAGAAAGTACACGCCCGATTCGATCTGCACGGACCGGAATTGGTCATCACGATCGCCGATGAAGGCGAAGGGTTCGATCCGACACAGGTCAGCGATCCGCTCAACCCGCAGAACCTGATGAAGACGAGCGGTCGCGGAATCTTTTACATGCGGACCTTCATGGATGAGGTCCACTACTCGTTTCAACCCGGCGGCGGGACTTCGCTCGTGATGACGAAGAACCTGGCCAAAGGAAGCGGCATCGCCAGCAGCAACGGATGAAAGTCATCGCCGGTCATCGGTACCGGCGGAAGGAGAACTTATGAAAGCCACGTCTCGAAACGTCGACGGAGTCGAAATCATCAGCCTGCAGGGAAAGATCACGATCGGTGCAGGTGATTCGCAGCTCCGTGAAGTGATCACGAATGCGGTGAACAGCGGCAAGAACAAGATCCTGCTCGACATGAGCCAGGTGACGACGATCGACTCGTCGGGCATCGGCGAACTCGTCGGCTCGTACACGACCGTGACCAATCGCGGCGGGAAGCTGAAGCTGCTTCACCTGCCGGCGAAGCTGAACGAGCTGCTGCACGTCACGCAGCTGATCACCGTGTTCGAAGTCCACGAGAGCGAGCAGGAAGCGATCGGAAGCTTCTAAACCCGGTTGCGAGGTTGCGGGGTTGCGAGGTCGCGTGGTGATGGTCGCCGCGCCACTCCGCAACCACGCAACCTCGCAACTCTCTCCTAGTGCCGCCGGCCGGTGATTGGGTGAGGCGGTGCCCAGTCGGCGCCCGGCTGTCCTTCCCGTCCCGCCATGGTCCAGCGCATCGGCAGCGTGTTGGTGATGACGATCTCGTTCCGTTCGATCCACTGCGGAAAAAGCTCGTTCGCCAGCTTGGGGTCGTTGACGGCGCGCTCCGTAATCCCGATCAGCCTCTCGAACGGCTTCGTGTCGCCGAGAAAATTGACCTTCACGCGAAACGCATTCGGCGGACGCGAGAACTCGGAATCGGTCGGATGGACGACGCCGACATGCGCGGCCGATGAGAAGCTCTTCCTTCCGCCGGGCGGGATCACGAGCAGCCGGGGCAGGAATTGCTCGCCCGGCACTTCCGAGCCGATCTCCAGCGTCAGCGTCCGCAACTCGGGGTCGTAGGTCGAGATCGGGACGATATCGGCAACTGCGACGGGACTGGGCCGCTCGTTGATGATGTCGTAGTTGACGGTGATGTTCGACGCCTCTTTCAGCGCCTCGCCGCGAACGCGCGCTTCGACGCGCACTCCGTTCTCGGTTCCGATGATCTGCCGCTCCTGAGCGAGGTTCGGAGCGGGGGCCGGCGCGACGGCAGCGGCCTTAGGTGCGGTGGCGGACGGCGCGGGTGGCGTCGATGCGCAACCGGCGGCGATGAGTGTCACGAAGGCAGCAGCTGCGAGTCTGCAGGTCTTCACGGGGTTCCTCCCTCAATGTGAGAGCAACCCCACATTACGCCCCTCGCCGCCTTTTCGCTGTCGCTGTTTCTAAAACATTCCGCCGGCCTGGCGTATCGGCGAAGCAACGTCGGCGCCGTTCTGATCAGCAGGCGAACGCCCGTCCTTCCAGTGCACCGGGATGGCGTTGAGGAAGATGGCGTCGTTGTTCTGGATCCAGGTCTCGAACAGCGCATCGGGAAGCGGCGGCTGAACGGTATCGCGCTGCCTGGCGATCAGATCGCTGAACGGCGCGATGTCGCGAAGCACGATCACCTTCACTTGCACGTATCGCGGATAGGCGAGGAACGGCGACCGCGTGGCCGGCATCACGACGTGCACCGGCACGGCGGTAGAGAAGGTGCGCTTCTCACCCGCCTTCACAACGCAAAGACGCGGCATCGTCGGACCGTCGGGGATCTCCGAGCCGATCGAGACCGTCACCGTCAGTGACTCGGGATCGTAGCTGCTGTCGATGATCTTGTTCGCGATCGCGACCGGCCGCGGCGAGTCGTTCTGAACCTGGTACGTGACGCTGACGGTCGAGCCGGAGCCGATCGTGTCGTTCAGGAGCTGCGCGTCGATCCGGAGATCGTCGTCGGTGGCGAGGGCGCGGCGCGGGTCGTTCATGTCGACGCGTGCTGCATAAGCCGAGATGTAGAGGAAGGTGGATGCCGCGATCAGGAGGAAGGTTTTCGATTTCATCGCACGCCTCACACCCATTTCGCATGGGCGAGAAACGTGCCAGACGTTTGGAGATAGCAGCTTGCAGATAGCAGGAGGCGGAGGTTCCGTGGCTCCTGCTATCTGCTATCTGTCATCCGCTATCTGTCTAGTCGATCTTCAGGACGGCGAGAAACGCTTCCTGCGGGATCTCCACCTTGCCGACCCGCTTCATCCGCTTCTTCCCCTCTTTCTGTTTCTCGAGGAGCTTCCGCTTGCGGGAGATGTCGCCGCCATAGCACTTCGCCAGAACGTCCTTGCGCAGCGCCTTCACGGTCTCGCGGGCGATGATGCGATTTCCGACCGCCGCCTGCAGCGCGACCTCGTACATCTGCCGCGGGATGAACTCGCGCATCTTCTCCACCAGCAGTTTGCCGCGCGCGTAAGCCTTGTCCTTGTGCACGATCAGCGAGAGCGCATCGAGCGGCTCGCCGTTGACCAGCACGTCCATCTTCACGAGATCGCTCTCGCGGTAGCCGATGAACTGATAGTCGAGCGACGCGTAGCCGCGGGAGATCGACTTGAGCTTGTCGAAGAAGTCGAGGATGACTTCATTCAGCGGCATCTCGTAGACGATCATCACGCGGTTGGACGCGACGTACTCCAGCTTCTTCTGCTGGCCGCGCCGGTCGATGGCCAGCGCGAGAATCGGTCCGACGTACTCGTCTGTGGTGAGGATGGTGACTTCGAAGAACGGCTCTTCGATTTTGGAGATGGTCGACGGATCGGGCAGCTTCTGCGGGTTCTCGATCTCGATCATCTCCCCGTTGGTCAGCGTGACTTGGTACCGCGCGCCGGGTGCCGTCGTCAGCAGCTCGAGGTTGAACTCCCGCTCGAGCCGCTCCTGGATGATCTCCATATGCAGGAGCCCGAGGAATCCGCAGCGGAATCCGAATCCGAGCGCGGAAGAGTTCTCCGGCTCGTAGGAGAACGAGGCGTCGTTCAGCTTGAGCTTCTGCACTGCATCACGCAGGTTCTCGTACTCCTCGGTGATGATCGGGAACAAGCCGGCGAAGACCATCGGCTTCACTTCCTGGAAGCCGGGGAGGGGAACCGGATCGTCTTTCGCACCGGTGACCGTATCGCCGATCTTGGCCAGCACGATGTCCTTGATGTTGGCGGAGAAGAAGCCGACTTCGCCGACCGTGATGGAGTCGACAGCCGTCGGCTTCGGGGTGAAGTTCCCCATCTCCGTGATCTCGTACTCGCGGCCGGTCGACATGAACTTCACCTTCATGCCGCGCTTCATCTGGCCGTCGACGATCTTCACCAGGCAGACGACGCCGCGATACGAGTCGTACCAGGAATCGAACAGCAATGCGCGCAGCGGCGCACCGGCGTCACCCTTCGGTGGAGGGATGTCGGTGACGATCCGCTCGAGGATCTCCGCGACGCCGATGCCGGCCTTGGCGGAGGCGAGGATGGCGTCGTGAGCGTCGAGTCCGATCACGTTCTCGATCTGCTCGCGCACCCGCTCTGGCTCCGCCGACGGCAGGTCGACTTTGTTGATGACCGTCAGGATGTCGAGGTTGTTGTTGATGGCGAGATACGAGTTCGCGAGCGTCTGCGCCTCGACGCCCTGCGTGGCATCGACCACGAGGATCGCCCCCTCGCACGCGGCGAGCGAGCGCGAGACTTCGTACGAAAAGTCGACGTGTCCCGGCGTGTCGATCAGGTTGAAGACGTACGCGTTGCCGTCCTTCGCCTTGTACTGGAGCGTCACGGCGCGCGCTTTGATCGTGATGCCGCGCTCGCGCTCGAGATCCATGTCGTCGAGCATCTGCTCGTGCATCTCGCGCTGCTCGACGGCACCGGTCATCTGCAGCAATCGATCGGACAAGGTGGTCTTGCCGTGGTCGATGTGCGCGATGATCGAGAAGTTGCGGATGAATTTCGGGTCCGGCATGAGCGAGCGGGCGATGTAACACGAAACAGATGAGTTGTCATCCCGCGCCGGACACAAGCGGAGCGCGGACGTTGGTCGCCCGCGCTCCTCCTTACTTCAGTGCACGGTTCCCGTCGAGGTGCTGCCGGTCGGGGCGGTCGCCGAGGTATCGGTGGTTGAAGTCGTGCTGGTTAATGGCGGCGTGCCTGTCGTCGACGACGTTCCGCTGGTCGACGTCGTGCCGGACGCGGGGTTGGTCGTCACCGTCTCGGTCGGAACCGGAACGATGGTCGCCGAAGTATCGGCCGGTGCGGTCGTCGTCGTTGATTCAGATGTCGTACTGCTCGTCTCGCTGGTGGTCGTCTCCGTCTTGCTGCACGCCACCAGCAACACTGCCAGCGCGGCTGCACTGATCCACTTCATCAAAATTGACCTCCTTCATTCCCACGAGCTGCCATTCATCCGGGCGACGATCTTCGCCACCTCGATGTAGTCGGCGTCATCGCCGAGCTCGTTGAGAGCACCAGAGAAAAGATGCTGAGTCAGTGCCAGCATAGGGGTCGACGCGTGCTGTTGATGAGCCAGCTGCGAGGCGATGCGGATGTCCTTGTCGTGGTGCAGCAACTTGAAGACGAGCGGCCACTTGTGATCGCGTAGCCGCATCGGAAGGAGGTTCTCCGACGCGTTCGAGCGGCCGCTGCCGGCGTTCGTTACTTCGAGCGCCGTCTTGATGTCGATCCCGAATCGCTTCGCGATCAGCAGACACTCCGAGGTGATCCAGACCGTGGCGCCCATGATCGTGTTGGTCAGGACCTTGATCGCATGTCCTGCTCCGATGGCGCCGACGTGAATGATCGTCTTGCCGCAGACTTTCAGGATCTCTTTCGCCCGTTCGAAGTCGTCCGCTTCGCCGCCGATCATGATCGTGAGCGTGGCGTTCTCCGCGCCGACGACGGCGCCGGTGACCGGCGCGTCGACGAAGTGCACGCCGCGCGTCGCGAGCCGCTTGGCCGTCTCGCGGCTGACGTTCGGATCGCCGCTCGTGGCATCGATCCAGAGCGTCCCGTCCTTCAGCGACGGCATCAGCTGATCGACGATCTCATCAACCTCGACGCTCGTCGGCAGCATGGTGATGATGGCCTCGGCATCGGCGCATTCGGCGAGATCGCGCGCCTGCTTCGTGCCGTGCTCGTGCGCGTGACGCGCCGCCTTCGCGACAGTGCGATTCCACACCACGACTTCGTTTGTCTTGGAGAGGTGACGGGCCATCGGATAGCCCATGGCGCCCAGCCCGATGAATGAGAGTTTCATGGGGGGCATCATATTGAATTGAGACGCTGGCTGAGACCCTCCGGCCCGCGTTGCAGAGAGAGAGAGGTAGCTTCAGCAATTGGTCCCACGGAAGCACGCCCATTCGCCCGCTTTACCGTGGGGTTGGGTCCGAGGTGGGCACGTAGCTGAAGGGTCTCGGTCAGCGTCTCAAAGAGCACCGCGCCAAATAAAAAAGGGGCGGTACGCCCCTTTTGTTGCCGTTTCCGGCGCGGTCATGTTTTACGTTGCTTAGATTACGTCCTTGCGGAACGAATTGTAGTGACCTGGGTCACAAAATTCAAGCTTTCGCTTTGTACCAGTCCGCGTTGATCGCCGTGTACTGCGTCCACTTCTCCGGCACGAGGTCCTCGGGGAAGATGGCCTGCACCGGGCATGCCGGCTCGCACGCGCCGCAGTCGATGCAGACTTCGGGATCGATGTAGAGCATCTCCGCCTCGGCGAAGCCCTCCTCATCCTTCCGCGGATGAATGCAGTCGACCGGACAGACATCGACGCACGCAGTGTCTTTGGTGTTGATGCAGGGCTCAGCGATCACGTAAGTCATAAACCCGGGACCCTCCGACGATGAAATTGCCGCTCATTTTACGCTACGTCTCGTCGCGAGGCGTGGCCGCTGTCACACCGCGGAGTGATGAGTGCTGAGGACTGAGGACTGAGTAACTTCTCCCTCAGTCCTCAGCACTCAGTCCTCAGCACTTCGTCAGTCCTTCCACCGCCGGATCGCTTCGATCTGGTAGTCGTTCCCCATGAACGAGACGATGTCGCCCGTGGCATGTCCGATCAGTTTCTTCGCCACATCGGACTGATTCGAGTAGACGCCATGCTCCGGTGCCGACTCCCACGGTCCGAGGATCGTGACCTCGCGGCGAACGTCGCCGTTCGACAGCTCGACCTTCGTTCCGACGCGCACGACCGAGGTGTCGACCTGCGCCGGATCGAGCACGCGGACGCGCGAGATCTCGCCCGCCAGCTCGCCGACGCGCGCCGACAGGTACTCCGCTCGCGCACGAGCCGCCTTGTATTCGAAGTTCTCGCGCAGATCGCCCATCTCGCGCGCCGCCTGCAGCGCTTTCGAGTTCGCCGGAATCTCCACCGCCTTCAGGTGCGTCAGTTCGGCGCGCTTCTGCTCGAACATCTCCGAGGTCGCGTAGACCGGCTCGGCCTGCGGCTCGCGCAGGTTCGCGTACTTCATGTTCAGCGCGTTCTTCACGTTCTCGCGGCGGTACTCCTCCAGCACGCCATAGCGATCGAGCACTTCCGCCAGCTTCCGGGCCTGATCTTCGTTATCGACTCCGACCACGATCCGGAGCGCGAGGCCGCCCGCGTCGAACATGTCTTTGAGGCGCGCGCGCACTGCCGAGAATTCATCGGATGAAACGGCTTCGAGGATCTGGAAAAGGAGCGAGTAGTTGGCCTTGTCCGACAGCTTCTCGTCGTCGTTGAGCTGCTTGACGTACCAGTAGAACGCGCGCGGATGACGGCGCGGATAGCGGAGCGTCTCATCGAAGAGCCGGTCGCGGATCTCGGTGTGCCCTTCCTTCTCCAGCGCCGAAGCGATGACGGAGAGCAGCCGCGGCTCGTCGTCGAGGAAGAACAACTCGCTGAAGACTTTCGGCCAGTCGGGATGCGACTCGCGCACGACCTGGATGGCGCGCTCGCGCAGCGCCTTGTCGCCCATCGCGGCCACGGTGCGCGAGGCCATCGGCCCCGAAAGCAGCGAAGTCGGCTCGATGGTCGGCGTGTAGGAGCCGGGAAGCGACTCGAGCGTGGTGAGGATCTGCCACGCCGTCGCGCTGTCGGTGCGCGCCACTCTCGCCGCCTCGCCCGCGAGGGTCGAGGAGAAGTAATCGGCGAGCTCCTTGTTGCGCGCGCTGTGCTTCCGCGCGAGGTCGAGCTTCGTCTTGATGTCGGCGCGATCGAAGTCGCGGCGGATCATCGACTCGGCGTCGCCGGCGGAGGCGTTCCACGAATAGGTCGCCTTCGCGCCGGTGCCGCTGACGACGATCTGCGGATTCTTCCGCGCCGCCGTCCACCACGAGCCCCACTTCTCTTCCGGCACGATGCCGATGACCGCATCGCGGACTTCGGGCATCGTCATCGGACGGCCGAAGCTCTGCAGAATCCGCGCGAAGAAGTCGGCCGGTTTGCCGGTCGCATCGGACTTGACCTTCACCGGATCGGTGAACTTGCCCCGCAGGACGTGACCTTCAGGCAGCGGCGTCAGGTATTTCGCGGCCGCGCCGAGGGGGACGGAAACGCGCTTGTCCTTCTCGAAATCGAGACGGCAGATCCCGAGCTCCGGGTTCAATTCGATTACGCAGCCAGCGCCGCGGCCGGCCATGTAGAAACACTCACCTTCGTCGTAGTTCAACCAGTTCTCGATTTTCTCGGCCCGTTCGACCGGATTGCTCTGCGGATCGGCGAAGCCGGCGAATTGAAACGCGCGCGCAAAGCCGCGATGCGCGCCTACGCTCTTGCGCAACGCCTCTTCGATCTGCGGGCGAAGTGTCGCCGGATGTTTGGAGAGGCGGCCGAGCTCCTTGAGAACCTGCAGCCGCTGGGACCAGTGACCGCGTTCTTTCAGGGAGTCGGCGAGGAGGCCGAGGAGGGTATCGGATTGCGTGCGCTGTTCGGCTTTGCGCAGCGCCTTTGCGGCGGTGAGAAAGGAGTCGACGTCCGTCGGGTCCCGATCGAGTTGCTCCATCCAGAGCCCCTCGACGTCTTCAAATTTTTTCCTGTCGATCAGAGTGATCGCGTCGTCTCGAAACGGCATGGGCCGCACATTGTAGTAGATCAGTGCTGAGTGCTGAGTTCTGAGTAACGAATCCCTTCTCAGGACTCAGCACTCAGAACTCAGCACTTCGCCAGCTAGTGACGCAGCTTGACAAGTGCCTTGAAGACGTCGAACGGAAGCTGCTCGGAATGGACGATGTGGCGGAGGTGATGAAGCGTCGTTTTGCGCTGCTTCACGTCGTCGAGGCTGATGTTGTGCTTGCGCAGGAGCTCGTGTGCTTTAGTTTCGTGCATGGTCCGCAGCGCAACGGCCTCGGCTGCGATGCTATTCCGCGCGCAGCCGCGAGAGGATCTTCTCGTGCACGCCGCCGAACGCGCCGGATGACATCACGAGGATAACGTCGCCATCCTTCGCTTGGCGCCCCACGCACTCCGCGATCGCGTCGAAGTCATCGATCTGTTCGGCCTGGATCGCGTGGCGCTTGAAGTCGTCCACGATCGCCGGCACCGACATCATGTGCTCGAGCCCGTACCGCGTTTCGTACCGCTCGCGATGGAAGATCGGTCCGATGATGACGCGGTCCGCGCCGCGAAATGCCTCGAGGTAGCCCTCCTCGAATTCCTTACGGCTCGACGAGATCGAGCGCGGCTCGAAGAGGGCCCAGATCCGCTGACCGGGATAGCGCTTTCGCGCGCCGTCGAGCGTCGTGGCGATCGCGGTCGGGTGATGCGCGAAGTCGTCGATCACGGTCACGCCGCGCTCGACGCCGCGCACTTCCATCCGCCGCTTGATCCCTTTGAACGTCTCCAGCCCTTTCTGAATCTCGTCCGCGTCGAGACCGACAAGACGTCCGATCGCCGCGTCCGCCAGCGCGTTGAGGACGTTGTGCCGGCCTGACAAAGGCGTCCGGAAACGCGCCCACTCGTGCCCTTCCCACCACGCCGTGAACGTCGTTCCATCAGGATTGAGATCGGGATCGGTGGCAAAGACGTCGCGGGCCCGGTCCCAGCCGAACGTCAGCCACCGGCCGCGCGCCGACTCGCGCAGTGCCGCCACGTGCGGGTCGTCGCCGTTGGCGACGATCGCGTCGTTGGGCCTCACCTGCTCGACCGCCTTGCGGAACGCGGCGATGATCGACTCGAGGTCCGGGTAGATGTCGGCGTGATCGAACTCGATGTTGTTCACCAGCAGCGTGTTCGCGTGGTAGTGAAGAAACTTCGGTCCCTTGTCGAAGAACGAGGTGTTGTACTCGTCCCCTTCGATGACGAAATGCTCTCCGTCGCCGAGCTTGAAGTTGGCGTTGAAGTTCACCGGGATGCCGCCCACGACCATGCTCGGATCGCGTCCCGCCGACTCGAGCAGCCAGGCCATCAGCGAGGTCGTGGTCGTCTTCCCGTGCGTGCCCGTGATCACGATCGAATGTTTGCCGCGAATGAAGAGCTCGTGGATCGTCTCCGGCATCGAGGTGTACGGGAGGTCCATCTCCAGCGTCGCGGCGGCCTCGGCATTCGTTTTCGCCGCGGCATTGCCGATCACCACGAGGTCGGGTCGAAACGCCTCGAGGTGGTCGCGCGTATACCCTTCGAGCACGGAGATCCGCAGTTGTTCCAGGTACGTCGACATCGGCGGATAAACGTGCTCATCGGAACCGGCGACCTCGTAGCCCCGTTGCTGAAGCATGCCGGCGAGCGAGGCCATGGCAGTCCCACCGATTCCGATCAGGTAGACCTTTTTTACGTGAGTCAGTGAAGTGATGTGAGGCATTCCGCAAACGGCCCGAGCAAGACCGAGGCCGAAGCGGATTGTAGAATCAACCCCCGTACGCCGGGGAATGACCCCCCAGTGGGGTCTGTTCGAACCGGCGCATATCCGGAACAAAACCACAGGTCAAACAGGAGGAATTAGCGCATGTCAAAGGGACTCTTTGCTACGACGCTGGCCTTCCTGGTGACAGGCTCGCTGGCCTTCGCTCAGGCGCCAGCCAAGCCTGACGCCAAGGGAAGCGACGCGAAGGCGGAAGTGAAAGCCGAAAAGGCACCTCGCCTCACGATCATCGAACCGGTCAAGGATTACGGCACGGTTCCGAAGGGCGACAAGCTCGAGTGGGCTTTCGTCGTCAAGAACACGGGCGACGCCGATCTTCAGATCATCGCCGCGAAGCCGGGCTGCGGTTGCACCGTCGCCGACTTCGACAAGGTGGTGAAGCCGGGCGAATCCGGCAAGGTCACCGCGCACATCGACACGACCGCCTTCGCCGGTCCGATCGCCAAAACGGTCACCCTCGAGACCAACGATCCGTCGACCCCGACCGCGCAGCTCACGATCCACGCGATCGTGAAGCCGTACGTCGAGGCTTATCCGGCCGGATTCGTTCGCTTCAACCTGCTGCAGGGTGAGAGCGATTCGCAGGGCGTGACGCTCTACTCGGAAGAGGATGAGCCGTTCCAGATCGTGAAGGTCGAAGCACCGGTCGACTGGATCAAGGTCGACTACAAGAAGATCGACGATCCGTCGCAGGCCGCGCCGAACGTCGGCAAGGCGGGACAGGCGCAGTACAAGCTCAACGTCACCGTCGGCGGCCCCGATGCGAAGGTCGGCCCGATCGCCGAGAAGGTGCACATCGTCACGAACTCCAAGCACCAGCCTGATTACATGGTCAGCGTCTCTGGCGTCGTCCGCCCGACCTACCGTGTCGATCCGGCCAACGGCGTGAACTTCGGCGAAGTCGCCCCGCCCGATACCGCCACCCGCGCGGTCATGCTCCACTCCAACAACCTCAAGGCGCCGGACTCGTTCGTTGTCACGAAGGCCGAGTCGTCGACCCCCTCGGTCACGACCTCGATCAAGCAGACCGCGAACAAGGGCGAGTACGAAGTCACGCTCCAGATCGCCAAGGACGCAAAGCCGGGCGATGTCGATGGCACGGTCAAGATCTTCACCAGCGACAAGGTGAACCCGGTCGTCACCGTTCCGGTCCGCGCAACGGTCAAGTCCGCCACCGCACCTGCGGCGAGCAAGGCCTCGAAGTAAGACTCTTCAACACATCAATTGAAAGGGCGGCCTCGGCCGCCCTTTTTCATTTCAGCGCACGATCGAGATGCCGGTTCCGTCGCCGAGGGGAAGGATCGATGTGAGGAGGCGCGGATCGGTGGCAATGCGTTTGTTGAAATCGCGCAGCGCGTCGGTCGATGCGTCGTGTGTCCCTTCCGCCACCCACCCCTTCCAGAGCAGGTTGTCGCAGACGATGACCGCGCCGCTTTCGAGCTTCGGCATCAGCGCGTCGAGGTAGTCGCCGTACTCGGTCTTCACGCAATCGATGAAGACAAAATCGAACGGCCCCTGCAGCTCCGGGATCACGTCCAGCGCCGCCCCTTCGTGGAAAACGACCTTGCACGGCAGCTCCGCGTCGGCCACGAAGCTCTTCGCGCGCGCCAGCGTCCCGCGCTCGATCTCGATCGTCTCGAGCGCGGCATCGGCCTCGAGCTCGCGCCCCATCACGATCACGGAGTAGCCGATGTTCGTCCCGACTTCGAGCACGTGCCGCGGCCTGCGCGCGCGCACGAGCACTCGGATGAGCTGCCCGACTTCCGGATCGGCGATCGGATGATCGTTCTCCGCGGCGAACTCCTCCATGCGCACGAGCAGCGCGTCACGGTCCGGTGTGAGGGTCTCCAGGTACTCGGCCTGCGAGCGCTTCAGAATGGCGTCGATGCGGTCTTTCATGGCCGGAATGATAGTGGAGCACGCCCACGTGCGACGCTCCGGAAGGAGCCTTGGGCAACTGACGGGGCCGCCCGTGGCGGCTTAGCGGGATTCGACGGCTTCTCTAAGCTTCTCCGCCTGGAAGTGGTTGATCAGCGGATCGATTACCACGTCGAGGTTGCCGTTCATGACGTCTGGGAGGTTGTGCACAGTCAGGCCGATGCGGTGGTCGGTGACGCGGTCCTGCGGGAAGTTGTAGGTGCGGATCTTCTCGGAGCGGTCGCCGCTGCCGATCATCCCTTTGCGCGTCGCCGAGAGCTCGGCCTCGCGCTTCAGGCGCTCGATGTCGTACAGGCGCGCCTTGAGGACCCGAAGCGCCTTCGCGCGGTTCTTGATCTGCGACTTCTCGTCCTGACACGACACGACGACGCCGCTCGGGAGGTGGGTCATGCGCACGGCTGAATACGTCGTGTTGACCGACTGTCCGCCTGGACCGGACGAACAGAACGTATCGATCCGAAGATCCTTCTCCGCGATCTGGATGTCGATGTCTTCCGCCTCGGGGAGCACGGCAACCGTGATCGCCGAGGTGTGAATGCGCCCCTGCGTCTCGGTCTGGGGCACGCGCTGCACGCGGTGGACGCCCGACTCGAACTTCAGGCGCGAGTAGACCTTGTTTCCTTCGATCTGGATCGTCGCGTCCTTGATGCCGTTCACCGACGAGTAGTTCGCGTCGGTGATGTCGACCTTCCAGCGCTTCATCTCGGCGTAGCGGATGTACATGCGCATGATCTCGGCGGCGAAGAGCGAAGCCTCGTCGCCGCCCGTGCCGGCGCGGATCTCGACGAAGACGTTCTTGTCGTCGTTTGGATCCTTCGGCTGCAGCAGGACCTGGATCTCGTGCTCGAGCGCCGGCTCTTTCGGCTCCAGCTCGGCAAGCTCCATCTCCGCGAGCTCGCGCATCTCGTCGTCGGACTTCAGCATCTCTCGCGCGTCGCTGACCCGCTTCTTGACGTCCTTCAGCTCGCGATACTTCGCGACCACGTCCTGGATCTCGGAGATGGCCTTCATCGTGTCGCGATAGGCAGCGACGTCAGTGACCACGTCCGGCTCAGCGAGCCTGTGCTGAAGCTCTTCGTAGCGCTTTTCGATTTCGTCGAGTTTTTCGTACATATGCGACGGATCCTTCGCCGTCTGCGCGGCTCAAGGATGACATGAGGTGGATGAGCGCAGCTAAGCGACGGCGGCTTGCTCGGGCTCGATCACGTCGTACATCAGCGCTTCCTTCAGCGCGACGATGGCGATCTCGAGCTGCGAGTCGTCCGGTTCCTGCGTCGTGATCTTCTGCAGCCACATGCCGGGGCGCGTGAGGGCGCGGCAGACCGGATTGGCGAGATGCCGCGCGGAGAAACGGATGATCTCGTACGCCAGTCCGGCGATGACCGGAAGGAGGACGATGCGCGCGCCGACTTTCAGCAGGAACGGGGCGCTCGACGGCACCAGCGAGAAGACCAGGATCGAGATGGCCATCACGAACATCAGGAAGCTCGTGCCGCAGCGCGGATGGAGCGTCGACTTCGAACGGGCATTCTCGACCGTCAGATCTTCGCCGGCCTCGAACGTGTAAACGGTCTTGTGTTCCGCACCGTGGTACTGGAACACGCGCCGGATCTCATTCATGAACGAGATCGAGAGGATGTAGACGAAGAAGAACAGCGCGCGGATAACTCCATCGACGATGTTGTAGGTGATGTTCCCCATCCCCGGCAGGAGGTAATTGCGGATGAGGTTCGTCAGCCCGAGCGGCGCGAGGATGAAGACGCCGACGGCGAGCACGAGAGCCATGCCCATCGTGCCGGCAATCGCGGCATTCGACATCTCCGGCTCGCCCTCTTCGCCCTCACTGACCACGCTCGCCGAGTAGTTCAGCGCGCGCATGCCGAGGATCAGCGACTGGATCAGAACGACCGAGCCGCGGATCACCGGGAACTTCAGGAAGGGATACTTCTTCGCGATCGAGACGAGCTTGTCTTTCTTGATCGAGACCCCACCGTCGGGCTGGCGGACGGCGACCGAGTAGCCGCTCAGAGAGCGCATCATCACGCCCTCGATCACGGCCTGCCCGCCGATCAGCATGTCGACGTTGCGGTCCGCGGTAGCAGCCGCGGCCGGCATGGAAGAAGTCAGACCATTCGTGACCGCGCCAAAGGTGCCCGCGATCAGCCTGGCTGCTCCGATCCATGCCTGACGAAGAGACATTACTTGACGACTCTCTTCGCGTACTTCTTCTGGAAGCGGTCGATGCGGCCGGCCGTGTCGAGCAGCTTCTGCTTGCCGGTGAAGAACGGATGGCACTTCGAGCAGATCTCGACGCGCAGTTCTTTCTTTGTCGAGCCGGTGGTGAAAACTTCACCGCAGGCGCAGTGAACGGGGGTCTGCTGGTAGTTGGGATGGATCTCTGTTTTCATGAATTTAACCTCGGTGCAGTTGGTGCTTAGGCAGTAGAAAACGGCGAGTATAGCGTAATTATTCTGCCGTCACTGCGCGCCGAAAAAGCGGGCAGCCCAGAACGCGCAGGCGCCGATGATGGCCGCGGCCGGAATGGTCAGCACCCAGGCCCAGACGATCTGGCTGGCGATCCCCCATCGCACGGCGGACAGGCGCCGCGTGGCGCCGACACCGACGATCGAACCGGTGATCGCGTGCGTGGTCGAGACCGGGATCCCGAAGTGCGTCGCGGTGAAGATCGCGATCGCCGCGCCGGTCTCGGCCGCGAAGCCGCCGACCGGCTGCAGCTTCGTGATCTTCGATCCCATCGTGTGGATGATTCGCCAGCCGCCGAACAGCGTGCCGAGGGCGATCGCCGCATGCGCGGCGAGAATGACCCAGAGCGGGATCGTGAACGACGGGATCATGTGCGCGGTGAAAAGCACGCCGGCAATGATTCCCATCGTCTTCTGCGCGTCGTTCGTCCCGTGGCTGAGGCTGAAGAGCGCCGCGGAGGCGAGCTGCAGACGACGGAACCACTTGTCGATGCGAACCGGCGAGAACCTGCGGAAGATCCAGAACGTCGCCGTCATCAATCCGAGACCGGCGATCAGTCCGATCAGCGGCGAGACGACGATGAAGATGAGCGTCTTCGACCAGCCGCTCGGCGTGATCACGTCGAACGAAAACGCCCGCGCGACCGCTGCGCCGGCGTATCCGCCGATGAGCGCGTGTGAGGAGCTGGTCGGAAGTCCAAAGTACCAGGTGATGAGATCCCAGACGATGGCGCCGATCAGGCCGCCGAAGATCACGCCGAACGTGACGGCCTTGATGTCGATCATGCCGGTGCCGATCGTCTTCGCCACCGCGGTTCCGAAGCCGAACGCCGCGACGAAGTTGAAGAACGCCGCCCAGACGACCGCCTGACCGGGCGAGAGCACGCGCGTCGACACCACCGTCGCAATCGAGTTCGCAGCGTCGTGAAAGCCGTTGATGAAATCGAACGACAGCGCGACGAACACGAGTCCGACGACGATGAGCAGTTGCGTCGACATCAGCCGTGCTTCACGACAACGTTCTCGAGCAGGTTGGCCACGTCCTCACACCGGTCGGTGGCGTCTTCGAGCAGGTCGAAGAACTCCTTCCACTTCATGACCGCGATGGCATCCCGCTCTTCCTCGAAAAGCTGCCCGACCGCTTTCTGATGAATGCGGTCGGCCTCGTTCTCGAGCCGGTTGATCTCGACGACGCAGTCGAGCACGCCCTTCCGCTTCTCGAGCGCGGAGAGCGCGGCGCGTACCTGGTCGACCGATTTCGAGATGACCGCTGCCAGCTCCCGCGCGCCGGGCCGCAGGCGCTCGAGGTGATACAGCGGGATCAGCGCCGCGGCGTCATCGATGGCGTCCATGATGTCGTCGAGCGAGCGGGCGAGGAGGTGAATGTCCTCGCGATCGATCGGCGTCACGAACGTCTGGTTCAGCCGCTGGATGATGTCGTGCGTGAGGAAGTCGCACTTGTGCTCGACCTCCTTGATCTCATGCGCACGATCGGCGATCGGCGGATCGACGGACAGCATTTCATCGAGCAGGCGCGAGCCGGCGCGAATCTCGTCAGCAATGGAAACGAAGTCGGCGTAAAAGCGTTCTTCACGAGGAATCAGACTGAAACGCACCTCGGATCCTCCCTCAACGAAGCGCGCGAATTCTAATGTTGAGCCGGATGTGAAGTCGATGTAAATCGCCGGCACGGCCGGCAGCGTCGCTTGGCCAAGCCTTCTTCAGGCTTATCGTCCAAGGGCACACTTCGCGCAGACTCCCGGAAGACACGGCAGAAAACGTGCGCCGGGCGACAATCCTGAAGGAGGCTTGGCCGACTAACGCTGCCGGCCGTGCCGGCTATCCGGCGGGCAGCGGAAGGCAGACCGTGAAACACGAGCCGCCCCCCTCTTCGCTGTCGACGCTGATCGCGCCGTCGTGAGCCTCGATGATGGCCTTCGCGATGTAAAGACCGAGTCCGAGGCCGCCGTAGTAACGGCTCGAAACGTTGCGGGCGCGGTGAAAACGCTCGAACAGTTGCGGGATCTCGTCGCGCGGGATGCCGATGCCGCGATCGGTCACCGACGTCAGCATGATCCCACCCGAAACTTTCGCGCGCAGCTCGATCCAGGTCCCTTCGGCCGAGTACTTCACGGCATTCGACAGCAGGTTGTCGACGACCTGCCGCATCCGATCGGGATCGGCGTAGACGGTCGTTTCATCGCATTCCGCTTCGAAACGAAATTCGCGCGTCGGGTTCTGGACGCGGAACGCCGAGGCGCGGCGCTCGAGGAACTCCAGCCAGCGGATCGGCTGCGGATGAATCTGCAGCCGGTTGGTCTCGATGCGCGAGACGTCGAGCAGCTCGGAGATCAGTCCCATCATCCGGTCGATCTCGCCGAGGACGGCGTTGATGTAGGTGTGACGATCTTCGGATGAAAGATCGTCGACGGTCTGCCCAAGCAGCTGCGTGTAGCCCTTGACGGTCGTCAGCGGCGTGCGCAGCTCGTGCGAGGCGACGGATAGGAACTCGTCTTTCTTGCGATCGAGCTCCTGCAATGCGGTGATGTCGCGGATGACGAGGACCGCGCCGACGATGCCGCCGCTCTCGATCGGCGCGGCGGCGATCGACAGATCGAGATCCTTGCCAGTGATGAGGTGACGGCCGATGGCGAGGTAGTCGGGAACGGTCGAGCCACGCAGGGCGCGCGCGTACGGGAAATCTTCGAACGGCACGCCGCGGCCGTCGGGATAGCGCAGATTGAACGCCTCGAACGATCCCTGCTGCTCGGCTTCGGTCCGCGACGCGAGACCGAACATCGTGAGCGCGGCCTGATTGACGTCGACGACCTGGCTGTTGGCGTCGTAGACCCACAGACCGTCGGTCATCGATCCGAGGATCGAGTCGAGCCGCGCGGAACGCTCGGCCATCATCTGCGCCAGCGCTTCAATCTCCCGTTTGGCGCGGACCTGCTCGGTCACGTCCTGCACGAGGATCGTCAGACTCTGCGTGATGCCGGAGAAACGTCCGCGGACGGCGGAGATGATGCGGTTGACGTAGAGCGGCGGAGCGCCGGGGATCTCCCACGCTTCATCGATGCGGGTCTCGCCGGTCTCGGCGACCTGCTTGAGCGTCTGTTCCCAGCCGGGCAGCACTTCGTTGACGCGCAGGCCGACGAATTTCGTGTCGGGCGAGACGCGCCCGAGGCGCTCGGCGAGATCGAGAATGCGGGCGTTGATCAGCTCGAATCGCAGCTCATCGGCGGAGACGACCGCGACGCCGATCGGTGCCGTCTCGAGCACGGCCTCGAATCGGACGCGGGCATCGACCTCGCGGCGCGCCAGCTCTTCCGCCGCGCGATGACCTTCGAGTGAGATGCGCGTCAGGCGCTGGATGTGGCTCGCCGCGCCGATCCGTTCCGCGACCGCCTGCACGAACTCGAGATCCTCGGCGTCGAAGTTCCGCCGCGGATCGCACTGCGAGACGACGATCGCGCCGATCCGTTCGCCGTACGACTCGACCGGCGACGCGATGAGGCTCTGCTCGCGCATCTCCGCCTTGACCCGCTTTTCATCATCGTCGCGTGCGAAATCGATCACGGCGTTGCCGCGGATCTCGTAAAAAAAGAGCGGACGTCCGATCTGGAACACGGTGCCGGCGAGACCTTCGCCGGGGCGATATGGATGCTCGGCAAAGTACGACCGGAAGTGCTCCATCTCCGCTGGCTGCGCGGCGAATCCGACGAGGTCGAGCAGGCCGGTGCCGGGATGGTAGAGGTAGATCTTGACCGTGCCGGCGACAGCGTGCGCGACGCGCGCAGCGGGATCGTTGAGGTCATCGAACGTGGTCTGGACCATGTCGAGCCCGAGGTTCGCGAGACACTCCGCGCGGCGCCGACGCCACGCTTCGCGCTCGGCGTTCTGGCGCTCGTCGGTGACGTCGCGCGACAGCACGACCGATCCGATGATGCGCGTCTGATCGTCGCGGATCGGCGCGGCCTTGAGGTTCACGACGCGATCGTCGCCGGTCCGCTGATCGTGCACGAGATAGTCGGACTTGACGTTCTCGCCGCGCAGCGCGCGCATCGAAGGCATCTCGCTCGGCGTGAGCGGACTGCCGTCGACATAGCGATGCCGGCTGCCGCGGACCCGCGCCTCGGCGTCGGCGTGAAAGAGATGTCCCGGCTCGCGCTGCGCCGCCGCGTTCATCCGCTCGAGCTTTCCCTGCGCGTCGTAGATCGCGGCCGACTCCGGAATCTGATCGAGGATGGCGTTGACCTTCGCCATCTCGCGGACGGCGCGGTCGTGCAGCAGCGTATTGTTCAGCGCCAGCGTGGCGTAGCGCCCGATCTCGCCGAAGAGGTCGATCTCTTCATCGCTCCACTCGCGGAGCGTGTCGGTCTGGTGCATTCCGAACGCCCACGGCTCGTCTTCGCGCGGCCGGAGGATCTGCACGATCTGCGAGCGGACCTGGAAGCGCCGCGCGAGCTCGGCGTCGAGCTCTTCATCGCCCTCGCGAACGACGACGGGACGCTTCGAAGCCATCGCCCGGCGAATCAGCGGCTGCGAGCCGGCGAGCGGAATCGGGCTCTTGTCGAGCTCCGTCAACTCCGCGGAGGCGACGGAGAACGCGACTTTTGCAAACTCCGCCTGTTCGTTGACCGGATGCAGCAGCCACGCGCGATCTGCCCCGAAGTGCTCGCGCGTGATGGTGACGATGCGGCGCAGGACTTCGCGCAGCTCGAGAGTCGCGGTGAACGACTCGAGGATGTTGGACAAGAACCGGTAGCGCTCTTCCGCGCTGAAGTGAGGACGCAACGGATTGCGGCGATCGAGGTAACGCTCCATCAGCCTGCGTACCGCGCCGTCGTCGCCGTTCTCCTCGGGGATCTCGAGCACGCGCGCCATCGGCTGCTTGCTCTCGGCGGCATCGCGCAGACGCTGCGCCGCCGTGGAACCGGAAATGGCGATCAGCGTGAACGGCTGCCGGTCGAGCAGCGCCAGCGCTTCGTCCTCGGTGGCCACGATGATCGGGGTGTACTCCAGCGAACGGGCAACGTCGGCGGAAGTCCGCGCAACCGCTTCGGTCGCAACGATGAGGACCTGGTTCGGCATGGGCAACTGATGATGATGGTGGTGCTACGAGCCATCAATCGTAACAGACGTCTCTCGTAGAATGCGGCGCATGGCGAAACGTTCCTTCGAGGATTTAGTCGAGCTCATGAAGACGCTGCGCGGCCCGGACGGATGTCCCTGGGATCGCAAGCAGAACCTTCCCGATCTCAAGCCTTACGTCATCGAGGAAGCGTACGAAGTGGTCGACGCGATCGATCGCGATGACCGCGACGCGCTGCGCGAGGAGATCGGCGACTTCCTCCTCGAAGCGGTCTTCCTCGCGGAGATCACCCGCGCCGAGGGCTCGTTCGATGTCTACGATTCGATCACCGCCATCCACGACAAGCTCGTGCGCCGCCATCCGCATGTCTTCGGCGACGTGGAAGCGAAGGACGCGGAAGAAGTGCTGGTGAACTGGGAGAAGCTGAAGAGCGATGAGCGGAAAGCGGAACAGAAGAGCGTGCTCTCAGGCGTTCCGCTATCACTCCCCGCATTGCTGAAGGCCTCGCGCCTGACGGAAAAAGCGGCGCGCGTCGGCTTCGACTGGCGGCGCACGGACGAAGTATTCGACAAGGTTCACGAAGAGATCGCCGAACTGCGCGAGGCGATCGATTCGGGGAACAAGGAGCATGTGCACGAAGAGCTGGGCGACCTGCTCTTCACGATCGCCAACATCGCGCGCAAGCTCGACGTGAATGCCGAGGAGGCACTGCAGTCGACGAACCGCAAGTTCTCGCGCCGCTTCGAGTCGATGGAGAAGAAGGTGCACGACGGCGGCCGCAACATCGATCAGCTGACGCTGGAGGAGATGGACGCGCTGTGGGACGAAGCCAAGGCCGCCGAACGGGGCTGATCGCAATCGCGCTGCTGGTCGCGCTGCAGCTGTTCGGCACGCGCCCCGCGATCTACGCGATCGATGCCTATCGCGCACATCTCTCACCACACCTCCGCGGCATCGTGCAGTGCCGCTTCACACCGTCGTGCTCGGCATACGGACGGGAAACGATCCGCAAATACGGCCTCGTATTCGGCGGAACGAAGACAACGTGGCGCATCCTGCGCTGCGGCCCCTGGACTCCCCTGGGAACGGTGGACCGACCGTAGGCGCCTCCGGCGGGCGGGCCCGGCCCGCTGCGTTTGCGTTCGCGCAAATCACGATTCGAGCGAGAGGCGCGGCTTCAGGCTAGGCCAACAAACGCTGCGGGCCGTGCCCGCCCGCCGGAGGCGCCCTCGTCGTCCTCAGTCCCCGGGTGGCTCCTCGGCGCTGGGGCAGACGTCGTTCAGCGAGCACTCGGCGCACTTTGGTTTGCGCGCCACACAGATCTGGCGGCCGTGGTAGATCAGGCGGTGCGAGAAGGCCGTCCATTCCTTCTGCGGGATCAGTTTCATCAGGTCCTGCTCGATCTTTTCCGCGTCGTCATGCGAGGTCAGGCCGAGGCGGGCGGCGACGCGGGTCACGTGGGTGTCGACTACGATTCCGACCGGCGTCTTGAACGCGTTCGAGAGCACCACGTTGGCGGTTTTCCGGCCGACGCCAGGGAGTTTCGTCAGTTCTTCCATCGTCCGGGGCACGTCGCCGCCGTGCTGTTCCACGATCGCCTTCGACGCGGCGATCACCGCCTTCGCCTTATTGCGATAGAAACCGGTCTGTTTGACGTCGCGCTCCATCTCCACCTGGCCCGCCGCAGCGAACGCCGCGGGATCGGGGTACTTGCGGAACAGCGACTTCGTCACGATGTTCACGCGGACGTCCGTCGACTGCGCGGAGAGCATCGTCGCGATCAGCAGCTCGAATGCATTCGTGAAATCGAGCGAGCACTTCGCCTTCGGGTACGCCTTGCGGAGCCGGTGCATGATTTCCTCTGCCCGCTCCTGTTTCTTCGTCGCCATCGGTTCCTGCAGTTTATCCCGAGCAACGCGAGGGATCAGCGGAGCACCCCGCGCCAACCGACCATGCAATCCTGTGGCTCCACTGATCCCTCGTTGGCGCTCGGGATAAACTGAGCAAATGACCACGACGATTGACGAAACCCGCGTCATCCGTGCGCCGCGCGGATCCGAAATCTCCTGCCGCGGATGGCAGCAGGAAGCCGCGCTCCGGATGCTGATGAACAACCTCGATCCGGAAGTCGCCGAACGGCCGGAGCAGCTCATCGTCTACGGCGGCATCGGCAAAGCGGCGCGGAACTGGGAGTGCTACGACGCGATCGTCGCCACGCTCAAGCGCCTGAAGAACGATGAGACGCTGCTCGTGCAATCGGGCAAACCGGTCGGCGTCTTCCGCACGCACGAGAACGCGCCGCGCGTGCTCATCGCGAACGCGAACCTCGTCCCGCATTGGGCCACCTGGGATGAATTCCGCCGCCTCGACGCCCTCGGGCTGACGATGTACGGCCAGATGACCGCCGGCTCGTGGATCTACATCGGCACGCAGGGCATCCTGCAGGGGACATACGAATGCTTCGCCGCGATCGCGAAGCAGCGCTTCAACAACACGCTGCGCAACAAGCTCGTGGTCACCGCGGGACTGGGCGGGATGGGGGGCGCGCAGCCGCTCGCCGCCACGATGAATGAAGGAACGGCGCTCATCGCCGAGGTCGACCGGTCGCGCATTCAACGCCGTCTCGACAAGCGGTATCTCGATGAAGAGGCGCCGTCCCTTGATGCTGCGATTTCTCGCGCGCTCGAGGCTCGCGACAAAGGCGAAGCGATCTCGATCGGCGTCGTCGCCAATGCCGTCGAGCTCCTCGAAGCGCTCATCGCGCGCAACATCGTTCCCGACATCCTCACCGATCAGACCTCGGCACACGACGAGCTGACCGGCTACGTGCCTGCCGGTCTGTCGTACGACTTCGCGCTGGGCATGCGCGAATCGAATCCCGACGCGTACATCGAGGCGTCCTATTCAACGATGGCCCGACACATGCGCGCGATGCTCGAGCTGCAGCGCCGCGGCGCGATCACCTTCGATTACGGCAACAACCTCCGCGGGCAGGCGAAGGATCATGCCGGCGTGACCGACGCGTTCGAGGTCGGCGGCTTCGTGCCGCTCTTCATCCGGCCGCTCTTCTGCGAAGGAAAAGGTCCGTTCCGCTGGGCCGTGCTGTCGGGCGATCCGAACGATCTCCTGGTCACGGACGAAGCGATCCTCGAGCTCTTTCCGCACGACGAGCCGCTGCATCGCTGGGTGCGGATGGCGCAGAAGCGGGTGGAGTTCCAGGGACTCCCCGCGCGCATCTGCTGGCTCGGCTACGGCGAGCGGCATCGCGCTGGACTGCTGTTCAACGAGCTCGTTCGGAGCGGCAAGGTATCAGCGCCGATCGTGATCGGGCGCGATCACCTCGACTCCGGATCGGTGGCCTCGCCGAATCGCGAGACGGAGGGGATGCGCGACGGCTCGGATGCGATCGCCGACTGGCCGATCCTCAACGCGCTGCTCAATACCTCGTGCGGCGCGACGTGGGTGTCGGTGCATCACGGAGGCGGAGTCGGCATCGGCTACTCGCTGCATGCGGGGATGGTGGTCGTCGCCGACGGCACGGACGCCGCGGCGGAACGGCTCGAGCGCGTGCTGACGGCCGATCCGGGCACCGGCGTGATGCGGCACGCGGACGCGGGCTACGAGATCGCGATCGATGTTGCGAAGGAGCGTGGCGTCGATCTTCCGATGGTGAAGACCTAACGCTGCGCGCGCACCTTCTCCAGCACTTTCCTCGCATCCTCCAACGACGGCTGCTCGCCCCTCGGCTTCGTCGCGAGATAGCGGCGAAGCGCTGCTTCACCTCGATCGAGCTGGCAATGGCAGAAGTCGGCCGTCCGTCCGATCTCGTACAACGCCTGTGTGGCACCTGGGTCGATCGTCAACATGTTGTCGAACGTGGCGAACGCCGTGTCGTACTGCTGCGTCTCCTGCGAGAGCCAGCCGAGCCAGGTGAGCGCGAGAAGCTTCGTCTTCGGATCACGCGCGGCAGCAACCGCCTTCTGCAGCTTGATGCGCGCCGGACCGTACTGCTTCGCGCGATACGCGAGGTAGCCATCCGCCCACGCTCCGAGCGCGGCGTCGCGCTTCGCCAGCTCGCGCGCCTGCCGCCGGGCCTTGATGCTGCTTCCTCCGACGACGCGCGGCGTGACGGTGTAGTACTGCACGAGCCGGACACGGGCATCGAGCAGATTCGGATCGAGCCTGATGGCCTGCTCGAGCTCGTCGCCGATGTTCCATCCGAGGTATGCCAGGCGGACCGCATTCATCGTCTGCTTCGCCTCGGCCGTGTAACTTCGCGCCAGCCAGTCGTGGTACTCGGCGCGCTTCGGCGCGAGCGCAACCGCCTGCTCGAACAGCGCCGAAGCGCTCGCCGCATCGCCCGCGTCGAGCAACGCACGCGCCCGCTCGAAAACGACCGCAGGATCAGCGGCCACGGCCGCGGCGAGGTGAAATACGAGAAACAGTCGAATAGCGGTGGTGATCATCCTGTTGTGGCGCACACTCCGGGACGCGTAGCATGGCCTTCGCTCGCCCGGAGCCTTGGGAGGAAATGGTGCAACAAGTTCAAAAGAAAGACTGGGTGAATATCATCTTCCTCAGTCTCACGCCGGTCATCGGCGTCGTCGGTACCGCACTCTACACATGGCGTAACGGCTTCCATCTCTGGATGCCACTGCTGACGATCGGCCTCTACCTCTGCGTCGGAATGTCGATCTGCGCCGGGTATCACCGTTTCTTTTCCCACAAGAGCTACGAGTGCTCGCCGCTCGTGCAGGTCTTCTACGCGTTCTTCGGCGCGTTCGCCGCCGAGAACTCGATTCTCTGGTGGTCGTCGAGCCATCGCGTGCATCACAAGTACGTCGACCGCGACTGGGATCCGTACAACATCAAGCGCGGCTTCTGGTGGGCGCACATGTTCTGGATCTTCTACAAGAACGAGGATCGCGACGAGACGTTCGAGAACGCGCGCGATCTGCAGGCGAACCCGGTCGTGATGTGGCAGCACCGCTGGCACAAAGTGATCCTGATCGTCGGCGGCTTCGGCATCCCGACGCTGATCGGCGCGATGTTCGGCGATCCGATCGCCGGCCTGCTCTGGGGCGGCTTCCTCCGCATCGCCGTCATCCACCACACGACGTTCTTCGTGAACTCCCTGGCCCATTTCCTCGGCAAGCCGCTGTTCAACGCCGAAGTCTCCGCCCGCGATAACTGGGTGGTCGCATTGCTGACGCTCGGCGAGGGCTACCACAGCTTCCATCACCGCTTCCCCGCCGATTTCCGCAACGGCATCCGCTGGTATCAGTGGGACCCTGCGAAGTGGTTCATCCGCGCACTCCGCTACGTGGGACTGGCTGGCGACCTGGTCGCCACACCGGAGCCGCAGATCGAACAAGCACGCATGAGCGCAGCAATTCGCGTGATCGAAACCCGCATCGCCGCCGCCCCCCAGAACCTCAGCGACGAGGTGCGGAAGCGAATCGCCGACGCGATCACCCATCTCGAGACGGCCTTCGCACTCTGGCGCCAACACATGGAAGAGAAGGCGCAGGGGATGTCGAAGTCGTGGCGCGAGACGCGCCGTCACGCACGCCAGAAAGTGCGCGTGGCTCGCCGCGAATGGAAGACCGCCGTGCGCATGGTGTCTCGCATCCCGGCTGCGGCGTAGCGTGCGACAGGGGAACGACGAGGGGCCTCCGGCGGGCGGGCTCGGCCCGCAGCGTTTGTTGGCCTAGCCTGAAGCCGCGACTCTCGCGCTGATCACGATCTGCGCGAAGACAAACGCAGCGGGCCGGGCCCGCCCGCCGGAGGCCTCCCGGTCGTCCCCTGTCACTCGACAACATCGATGCCGAGCTTGCGAAGCGCGCGTTGGGCGGCGTGGGCCTGGCGCGGGAGCAGGCAGCGTTGATCGAAGACGTGGCGATAGATTGGGATTGCCGCGTTTCTTTCTTTTGTGCGCGCTTCATCGAGCAGGCGATCCGCCTCATCTTCGCGGCTTCGGATTTCGTCGCGCACGATCCGCTCCACCGTCGCGACGCGGAGCGCTCCGGCTTCGTTATCGATGTGCGTCACCTCGCGGCCGTCGACGTCGAGCAGGAGCACCACCGGCGCTTTTCCGTTCGCGCCGAGCTTCGCGATTCGTTCGAAATCATCCGGCCGGACGACGTGCAGTGCCACGCATTGCGATGAGTAGATCGTCAGTGTCCGCGACGTGAGGAGCTCCGAGTGCCGCATTTCATCGCGTGAAGCCGGCAGCCAGTAGACGACCAGTTGTGCGTGCGGCGCCGTATCGCCCGGATTCAGCACCTTCCACGGCACGAACCAGGCGGGATCAGGCGGCTGGGCAGCCTGCACAGCGAGCGCGAGCGCGATGGCGGCCAGAATGCGAACGGAGAACCGGCGCATGACGATCCTTCGGGGAACGCCGCGGATTATACGCCGTGGTTACTGCTCGCTCTGCCGGGCCACGGAGCGGACGATCTCGGCGCGCGCGGTCCGTCCGTGCTGCTCCAGGTCGGCGATCAACATCCGCAACTGAAAGCGCGTCAGCGCGAGGATGCGCTGCGCAACAGCTGACTCGTAATCGCTGCCGGCGGCCTGCTTGCGAAGGTGCGGAAGATCGAGATCGTGCACCAGCGTCGTTCCCAGCTCCTCATCGTTATCGATGAAATCGTGAATCGCCTTCACCATCCGCTGCTTTGCGCTCTTCTCGAATTCGTCGCCCCGTTTTTCGTCGCCGATCGCGCGCTTCACCGCGGACGATCCGCGCAGCTCGTCCGCTTTCTTCTTCGCGATCGTCACGTCGGCGAGGCCGTCGAACGTGCGCACGATCGCGTCGTAGCGCCGCAATGCATCGAGATCGTGGAGCTTCGCGGCGGCAGCGAGATCGCGTTCGAGCATCCGCCAGATGAAAGCCTCATCGCGGGCGCGCGTGCCGCGGCGCATCGCCTGCAGCTCCATCCATTCGACTGCTTCGCGGATCGTCGCGGCGGGCGGCCAGTGATGGCCGCCTTCGACGATCTCCACGCGATACGACGCATTCGCGGCGGCGAGCTTCGACTCGATCAGACGCGTTTCGTTGTAGTTGAAATCGCCGAGGCCCGCGGTACCGAACCAGTCGAACGTCACGGAGTCGGCGTCGTGCTCTTCGGCGAGACGTCCGCTGCATCCGATCACGCCGGCTACGCTCTTCGTCACCTTCGCCAGCGACCAAGCCATGATCGCGCCGCCTGACATTCCCGCGGCGTAGACGCGTTTGGGATCGGCCGAGAAGCGCCGCGGCGCGTCGATCCACATCGCGTTGATCGCCTTCGAGTTCGGCTGCCAGTCATCCGCGCTGCTCGTGTCGTTCGAGCTCACCACGATCCAGCCGTACGTCTCCGCCGCGTCGCGAAACAGCTCCGCGGCGAGCGGCCCGCGCTTGCCGGGATCGAAGACGAAGACAATCGGCCAGCGCTTCGATGCGTCGTAATTCGAGGGGAGGTAGTAGGCGTACGTCGTCGCCGGATCGCGCATCGTCGCCAGGCGCTCGACGATACGGCCGCGCTCGTAGGAATCGGGCTCCTGAGCCATCGCGGCGAACAGAAGAAACAGCAGAACCCGCATCGATCGCTAAGTCTAGGTGAGTACGCGGCAGATCGTGCCGTCAGTCGAAAAGCCTGAAGGAGGCTTGGCCAATAAGCGCAGCCGGCCGGGCCGGCCGCGCAGAGGCATGCTACTTGCCCCTCGTTACCGACATGAGCGAGTTTCGTGACCGGCGAGGAGGACTCGTCGCATTCGGCATTCTGCAGATCGTCATCGGACTGATCTGCGCACTCTTCGTCCTCGTGCTCGCCGCGGCGATCGAGCTTACCTCGCGCCGCGGCATCGCGCCGCCGTCGAACATCACGCCGGCGCTCGTGCTCTACGGCGCGGCGGCGTTCTACTTCATCACCGTCGGCACCGGCTCGATCCGTGCGCGGCGATGGGCGCGCGCGATGAGCGTCGCGTTCTCCGGCGCCTGGCTCGCCGTCGGCGTCGCCGTCGTCCTCAGCTCATTCATCTTCCTCGAGCGGACGCTAGTCTTCGTCCGCCCGTCGGAAGCGACGCTCGTCGTCGCGCTGACCGCGGCGATTCTCATCATCGCGTTCGTGGTTCTGCCGCTCGTCCTGTTTCTCTTCTACCGCCGCGACGACGTGCGTGTCACTTGCGAAACCAATGACCCCGCGATCCGCTGGACCGATCGCGTGCCGTGGCCGGTGCTCGCGGTCGCGACGCTGATGGGCTTCACGTCGTTCGCCACCTTGGCCAACGTCGGCGCGCCTGTCGTGCCGTTCTTCGGAATGGCGCTCACCGGCGCGAGCGCGGCGCTCACGATGCTCACTTTGTCGGGGCTCTTCGGATTCCTGACCGTGCAATGGATCGCGCTGAAGAAGTCGGCGTGGTGGACGACGATGCTGCTGCACGTCATCGCGGGCATCGTGGCGATGATCACGCTCACGCGCGGCGACATCGGCGAGGTCTACGCGAAAATGAACGTGCCGCGCGAACAGATCCAGGCGCTGCAGCTCGACACGCTCGGACGGAGTCCCGCGCTCTGGCTCGTGCTGATCGTGGTGTGGGCCGCGTACCTCGGAGCGTTGTTCTACACGCAGCGTTACTTCGATACGCCGGCGCCACGCACTCGCGCCTCTGATGCGGCGCGAGCCGTGGCTGCCTGACGATCTACTTGTTGATGTTTTCCGGGAAGACCGCGATCTTGCTCGATCCGCGAAGCTCGTTCGTGAGCCGCGACACCGCTTCGACGACCTCGGTCGCGTGCTGCGTCATGAGGTACTCGCGAATCTGTTCTTTCGCCTGCTCGTAGGTCTGCGTTCCGGCCGGCTTCCGATCCTCGACGAGGATCAGATGAAATCCGAACTTCGTTTCGATGATGCCGCTGATGATGCCGGCCTTCAGATTGAATGCCGCGTCCTCGAACTTCGGATCGAGCACGCCCTGGCTCACCCAACCGAGGTCGCCGCCCTTCTCCGCGGAACCGTCCTCGGAGTACTTTTTCGCCGCGTCGGCGAAATGCTGGAGCCGGACGCGCATGATCGTCTCGTTCGACGTCCCGGCCGGATAGACATCCTCCTGATGCAGCTCAGCGGCGATGGCCTGAATCCGCTCCTGAGCCTCGGCCTTCGTCTTCCGGTTCGGGCCTGCTTCCATCGGCGCGATGATGATGTGGCGCACCTTGACCTTCTCGGGGATGACGAAGTTGTTCGGGTTCTCGTCGTAGAACTTCCGGAGCTCGGCCTCGGTCATGATCGGCGCCGAGATCACGTCGCGGACGTAGCGATCGAAGAGCGTCGCTTCAGCCGACGCCTGCATGTCGGCTTTGACGTCGGGCTTCTGATCGAAACTGTGCTTGATCGCTTCCTGGACCACGAGGCGCTTGCGGAGGTAGTTCTCGAGGAACGCCGCCTTGCCGCCCGAGTTCTCGTACTGCCCGCGCATCTGCGTGCCGAGCCGGCTGTACAGCTGGTCTAGCCTCGCGGCCGTGATCGTCTCTCCGTTGATGACCGCCACCGGACGCTGCCCCGGATCGGCCGGTGCCGTCGCCTGCGCGAACAGCGGCAGCGCCGCCAGAGCGACCACTACCGCAAAAAAGTTCTTCATTCAAAAGCCTCCAAACGTGAGCTGTGACGAATTGCCGCGCACAAGGTTTTGTGCGGCAAGCGGGCGGAGCAACGCCGGAGGGGTGTGGGCCATTCCGAGTCGGGGACTCCACAACCGGTAGACCAAGCACATTCGCCATCTCTGCGGAATTCGATTTTGACGCGTCGCAGCGCGGCGTTCCGTACTCTACTGACTGTGGAAAACGCTGTGGAACTTCTCCTGATGCTTTTGAGGGGAGTGAAGGCGCACACTTCGCCGATCAGTCCATGTCGGTAGCCCAACTCGACGTCACACTCGATCGTCCTCTGCCTCAGAACCCTGACGCGGAACGCGCGGTCCTCGGTTCGATTCTGACGAACGCCAACGCGTTTTACCGCGTCGTCGGCATCATCAACACCGAGGATTTTTTCAAGGACGCGCATCGGACGATCTTCGCCACGATCCGGCATCTCGCCGAAGAGAGCCGCGAGATCGACACGCTCACCGTGAAGGAAGAGCTCGCGCGGAACGGCCTGCTCGAGCAGGTCGGCGGACATGCGTACGTCTCCTCGCTGATGGACGGCATCCCCGACATCGCGAACGTCGAGCGCTACGCGAAGATCATCAAGGAGAAGTCGACGCTCCGCCGCCTGATCGTGATGGGGAACAGCGTGATGCGCGCGGCCCTCGACTTGCCGAGCGAATCCGGCGACGTCCTCAACATCGCCGAGAAGTCGCTGTACGAGATCGCTGAGGGATCGATCGACAAGGGATTCGTCGGCCTCGATCGGATCACCCGGCAAAACATGACGGCGATCGAGCAGCTGAACAGCTCCGGCAAATTGCTGACCGGCATCCCGACGGGCTACGACCGCTTCAACGAGTTCACGTCGGGGTTCCAGCCGCAGGACCTGATCATCATCGCGGCAAGGCCCTCAATGGGGAAAGCGCAACCGCTCGATGCTAAGGTCCTCACCCGATCCGGGTTCGTTTGCATGGGATCACTACGCGTCGGGGATGAGCTCGCGTCGATCGATGGCGCGCCGTCGCAAGTCACGGGAGTCTTTCCGCAAGGCGAGCGTCAGCTATATCGCGTCACGCTTTCGGACGGACGCAGCGCCGAGTGCTGCCGTGAGCACCTCTGGCGCGTTTGCTATCGCGGATGGAACGAGCCTCGTACTATTTCGACGGAGCGCCTCATGGAGATGCTTCAGAGAAAGAGATATCAGCGCCGGATGTACATCGAGACCTTCTCCGGCGAGTTCGGCGATGACTGCGACTTGCCGATGGATCCGTGGCTCCTCGGCGTGCTCCTTGGAGACGGGACGACGCACGGATCGAGCGTTGCGTTTTCGACGGCGAATTCCGAGATTCTCGAGCAGGTCAGGCTCGTCGTGGGCGCGGCGTACGAAATCACGAAGAGCGGCTCCTACGACTATCGCATCATCCAGGCTGGAGCAAAGACGCGCGGACGTGGATTCCGCACGGCGAACCCACTGAAACAATCACTCGAGACTCTCGGGATCTGGGGAGCTCGAGCGGCCGACAAGTTCATTCCGACGCGATATCTCAACGCGTCGTTGGGCAGCCGAACACAATTGCTGAAGGGACTTATCGATACCGACGGCTGGGTCGAAAAGTGGGGCAGCATCCGGTTCGCGACGTCCAGCGAGCGTTTGGTGCAGGACGTCGTCGGTCTCGTACGCTCGGTAGGTGGCACGGCGAGTTACTTCGAGAAGCAGCCGTTCCATACGTACCTCAACGAACGGCGCGCCGGACAAACGTCGTATGTCTGCAACATCCAACTACCGAACGACATCGCCCTTCAGCTCATCAACGCGAAACAGCAGCGGCGCGCGCCTCGAAAGCGAACACGCAGGCTGAACATCTGCTCCATCACCGCGTCACGCTTCTCGCAAACACAGTGCATCGCCGTTTCGCACGCATCGCAGCTCTACATCACTAACGATTACGTCGTCACGCACAACACCTCCTTCATGATGAACATCGCCGAGTCGATCGCGTTGCCGGGAAAAGACGGTGCGCCTCGCAACGGCGGGCAGCGGCTCTACTCGGTCGGCGTCTTTTCGCTCGAAATGTCGAAGGAGCAGATCGGGCTCCGCATCCTCTCGTCGGAGTCGGGCGTGCCGAATCACCTTGTGCGCGCCGGCATGCTGAGCGAGAGGAACTGGCGCGATCTGGCCGAGGCTTCGGGGCGGATGGCGAAGGCAAAGATCTTCATCGACGACACGCCGGGCATCGATCCGATGGAGATGCGCGCGAAGGCACGACGGCTGAAGATGGAGGCCGGCCTCGACATGGTGATGGTCGACTACCTCCAGCTGATGTCGATCAAGGGAAAGATCGAATCGCGGCAGCAGGAGATCTCGCAGATCTCGCGCGGATTGAAGGCGATCGCGAAAGAGCTGAACGTCCCGCTGGTCTCTCTCTCGCAGCTTTCGCGCCGTCCCGAACAACGCACCGGCGACCATCGCCCGCAGCTCTCCGACCTCCGCGAATCAGGCTCGATCGAGCAGGATGCCGATCTCGTGGCGTTCATCTACCGCGATGAGGTCTACAACAAGGACAGCGAGGAGAAGGGGATCGCCGAGATCATCATCTCCAAGCAGCGCAACGGCCCGATCGGCGACTTCAAGCTCGTCTTCCGCAACGACATCACGAAGTTCTTCAACTACGAGCCGCAGCCGGACTTCATGCCGGAGTAGCGAGCCCCACATCCTTCCTCATTCTCGCAGCCACCATCTCCGCGTCGTGTTTCAAACGAATGTACTTCGCGGCGCCGAACTTCTTCGGGCCGCAGCGGATGACGACGTCGTAGAGCGGGACGCCGTTCTGCACGCCGCCGATGGAGGTCGTGATGGCGGTGATGTCCTTCGGCGCGATCGTGCGCGACGAGCCGTAGCCGAGCCAGGTGCGACGGATGGAGAGTGTGGCGCGGTCGGCGCGGACAATGCTGCGGCCGATCATCCAGTCGATGCCGATCACCACGATCAACAGGCCGAATGCGCTGAAGAGAATCGGGAAGAAGACTGGGGCGTCGAAGGCGAACATCACGGCGATGACGCCGAACCAGATCAACGTGAAGAGGACGAAGCCGGATCTGCCGATGGTGGCCGGGCCGACGTGTAACTCCTCGCCGCCGCCCGGCATCGGCGCAATGGTGATGTTCGAGTCGTCCGCCGGAATCCAGCGCGAGACGTCGACCTGCGGCGCGGGCCAGACCGGCTGCTCGAATGCCGGTTTCCCGCCGGTGGCGAAGACCGGGAGCTCGAACGTCGAGCTGTAATCGATGCCCGGCATTTCGGCCGAGACTTCGAGTCGCCAGGAGACCTGACTCGCACCCGCGCTCTGCGACGCCTCCACATCGGCCGGAATCGCGAACGTGAATTGCACGCGCGCGCCTTCGTAGCTCGGCGTGACGAGCGAGACCGTCTGGCTCTCCTGCCAGAGGATCGTCTCGCTGCTGCTGCGGCCGCGCGAGATGCGCTGGACGCACGTCAGACGGAGGACGAAGCCGTTCGGCGGCTGATCGCGCACACGCGTTTCGAGCTCGCCGTGGAACGACTGCCCCGGCGCGATCGGCATGCGATCGACGTGGCAGACCGAGGCGCCGAACTTCATCCGCTGTCCGCTTTTGTAGAGGACGCCGATGAACAGCAGCACGCCAATGATCGGGAAGAGAAAGACGAACACCACCGCCGGCTGATTCCGCACCTCGCGCCACGGCATGGCGAAGATCAGCGGGAACGAGATCAGGTTCCAGATGATGGTGAAGATCCAGAATGTGGCGAGTCCGAACGCTCCCCGATCGTTGATGGCGTTCGCCGCCCAATCATCGCGCCACATCCACGGCTGATCGGGATAGCGCTGCCGCAGTTGAAAGCTCGATGCCGTTGCACGCGAGACGACGATGGCGCCGAGGATGATCGCCAGGCCGGCGATCAGGAAGACGGAACCGGCGGCGATGCGGACCGCGAGATCGTGTCCGTGCGAGCGGGGAACCGAGAAAATCGTGGCGATCCCCGCCCCGCAGAACGGCAACGCGAAGAGGGTCGCGCATCCGACGGCTGCCCAGCGGCCCTTCCCCATCGCTTCATTGTCCTACACTGTTCGTATGCGCCGGCTCTCCTTGCTCCTCACATTCATTCTGGCGGCGAGCGCTCACGCGGCAATCGTCCGCATCCCGGTCGACGACGTCATTCATCCGATCAGCGCCGAGTTCATCGGCCGCGGCATCGACGAAGCGGCGAAAACGCACGCCGAGCTGGTGATCATCGAGCTGCGCACGCCGGGCGGCCTGGAAGACTCGATGCGCGTGATCGTGCAGAAGATCCTCAAGTCGCCCGTGCCGGTCGCGGTCTTCGTCGCGCCGAGCGGGGGGCGCGCGGCGTCGGCTGGTTTCTTCATCCTCGAAGCGGCCGACATCGCGGCGATGGCGCCAGGCACGAACACCGGCGCGGCGCATCCGGTGCTGCTCGGCGAAAAGATGGACGACGTGATGAAGGTGAAGCTGGAGAACGACGCTGCGGCGCTGATGCGGAGCGTCGTGCTGAAGCGCCAGCGCAACGTCGCAGTGGCCGAGAGCGCGGTGCGCGAGTCGAAATCGTTCAGCGACCAGGAAGCGCTCACGCAGAAGCTGATCGACTTCGTGGCGCCAGACGTGCCGTCGCTGCTGCGCGCGATCGACGGCCGCACCATCACCCGCTTCGACGGCTCGCACGTCGTGATGCACACGGCCGGCAAAGCGGTCGTGAGTCACGAGATGACGCTGAAGGAGCAGATCTTCGCGGCGATCCTCAATCCGAACATCGTCTACTTCCTGCTCGCCGTCGGCGGCCTGGCGATCTTCGCCGAGCTCAATCATCCGGGCGCCGTGGCGCCGGGCGTGATCGGCCTGATCTGCATCCTCGTCGCGGCGTTTGCGCTCGACATCCTGCCGACCCGTTTCGCGGCGCTGGCGTTGATCCTCGTCGCCTTCGCGCTCTTCGCCCTGGAGGCGAAATTCGCCTCCCACGGCGTGCTCGGGATCGGCGGCGTGGTCTGCATGGTCCTCGGCGGACTGCTCCTGATCGACAGTCCGATTCCGGAAATGCGCGTGCGGCTGGCAACGACGCTCGCGGTCAGCATCCCGATCGGATTCATCACCTTCTTCCTGATGAGTCTCGCACTCAAGGCGCGCAAGCAGCGCGTAGTGACGGGACAGGAAGGGATGATCGGCGAGATCGGAGTCGCGCGCACCTCACTCGAGCCGGAGGGGAAAGTGTTCGTGCACGGCGAGCTGTGGAACGCGGTGGCGAAGACGACCGTGCCTGAGGGTGCGCGAGTGCGCGTGAAATCAGTCGAGGGATTGCACGTGATGGTGGAGCAAGCCGACTAATCCCTCCGTCATCCCGAGCGTGTCGAGGGACCTGAGTGTGTGGCGGCGAGCGGCGCTCCCCCGCCCGCCCAGGTCCCTCGACTACGCTCGGGATGACGGGGCTGGGTCTTCGTCCGCATCCTTCTTCAACCACGGCAGTTCCCACCGCTCTTCTTCCTGATCGAGCGACGGCAGCGGCACCGGTTTGCCGAGTCGCTTGAGGCGATTGAACTCCCAAAGTTTCGCGTACTTCCAGAACGTGTAGTAGACGTGCATGCCGACCGAGATGAGGCCCGGCGCGCCGTCGAGGAAGCCGAGATTGAAGATGTAGTCGCGGACGAACTTCGCCAGGGGGTGGCTGAAGATGTCGAAGAGCGACGCCTCTTTCCCCTCGATGAACATCTGCGTGCCGGCCCAGTTTCCGTAGCGCGTCATCTTCGCGATCATGTGATCGAACGAGCGGATGTAGAGGTGATCCATCTTGTGCGCGAGCCGGCCCGCCTCGCCGTCGACGAGCAGGTCGGCGTGTACGCGCTTGTTCGGATAGCGCGCATGCTTGCGATGAAAGAGGCGCGTGACGCGGTCTCGCTGCAGGCCGCTGAAACGGACCGGCCGGCCGAGCATGTAGTTGAAGCGGCCGACTGAATACGCCCAGCGATCGAGCGGCCCGTCGAGCGTGCGCAGGATCTCGTCGCGCAGCTTCGGCGTCACGCGCTCGTCGGCGTCGATGACGAAGATCCAGTCGTGCGTGGCGCGATCGATCGCGTAGTTCTTCTGCGACGCGGCGCCGAGGTATTCGCGTTGTTCGATGCGGACGCGGGGGAACTTCTCGCGCACGAAATCAACCGTGCCGTCTTTGGAGAACGAATCCATCAGGTAGATCTCGTCCGCCCAATCGACGGAGCGGATGCACTCCTCGATGTAATCGTGCTCGTCGAGTGTGTGGATGAGGGCGGTGACGGGAACGCGCATGTTCAGTGCTGAGTGCTGAGTGCTGAGTGCTGAGTGCCGGCCTGTGAACTCAGCACTCAGAACTCAGCACTCAGTACTTATCAGAGCGTGTAATTTTTCTCGAGCAGCACGCGTGCGCGGCGATCGCGGAGGTTCTTGATCTGCGACTCGATGTCGCGCTCGAACGGGATCTTGCGATGGCTCGCGTAAACGGGCGCGTCGACGCTGATCTTCTTCAGCTCATCGCCGAACGTTTGCGGCGAGAGATGCGCGGTCTCATCGGCGAGCGATTGCTGATCGTTCGGGAACGAAGCTTCGGTCACCACCGCGACGACGTTCGGCGTCTTGTTCGTCCGCTTCCAGATCTCGTCGGTCGGCCCGGTATCGCCGGTGAAGGTGATGGCCTGACCGTTCAACTCGACGATCACGCCCGAGGCGGGAATCTGATGATTGACCGCGACCGGCGTCAGCGAGAGACCATTGAAGGAGAGCTTCTTTCCCGGCGAAAGAGGGCGGTACTGCACGGCCGGCTTATTGGTCAGCGGGGAGATCAGCGTCGAGAAGTCGGGCCAGACGAAACCGTTGAAAACATTGGCGATCAGCAGCTCCATGACTTCCTTCGCGGCGAAGATCGTCAAAGGGCCGGTGTTCTGGCTGAAGCGATTGTGGATGAGGTGCGGAAGGTCGCGGATGTGATCGGCGTGCGAGTGGGTGATGAAGACGCCCTGGATGCGTGCCTGTTGCGCAAACGAGAGCTTGGACGTGAGCGTTCCGGCGTCGACGGCGAACCAGTCATCCAGCAAATAGCCGGTCAGATTGTGTTCCGCATCCGACGCACCATAGGCGCCGAGCACCTTAAGCCGCATTCCCGTCCTTACACCGTGTCGTCGCGTGGAGACTGGCTACTATTCTTGCAGTGGAAAGAGTTAATGTCCAGCGAGTCCGTTCATGCAATGACAACCAGTTCACATGTTGACCATCTCATCGCGCGGGTGGGTCAAGGTGTGAGATCGCTCACATCGAACTGACGTCCGACATGCCTTCACCGAATCCGGCAATCGCTTTGTTTCACCCCGCCGTCCGCGACTGGTTCACGGCCTCATTCGGGACGCCGACGCGCGCCCAGGGACTCGGATGGCCGGCGATCGCCAGCGGCGACTGGACGCTGATCTCGGCGCCGACCGGCAGCGGAAAAACGCTGACCGCATTCCTCTGGGCGCTCGACCGGATCATGTTCACGAAGCGTCCCGAAAAGCCGCGCCGCTGCCGCGTCGTCTACATCTCGCCATTGAAAGCGCTGGCGGTCGACGTCGAGCGGAACCTCCGCGCGCCGCTGACCGGCATCGCGAACCTGGCGGCATCGCGCGGCGAATCGTTCGTCATGCCGCAGATCGCGATCCGCACCGGCGACACGCCGCAGTCGGAGCGCGCGCGATTCCAGCGCGATCCCGCCGACATCCTGATCACCACGCCGGAGTCGATCTACCTGATGCTGACGTCGAACGCGCGCGAAGTGCTGCGCGGCGTGGAAACGATCATCATCGACGAGATCCACGCGCTCGTCCCGACCAAGCGCGGCGCGCACCTCGCGCTGTCGCTCGAACGGCTGGCGATGCTGTGCGATGAGCCGCCGCAGAGGATCGGGTTGTCGGCGACGCAGAGGCCTTTGGAAGAAGTTGCTGGGTTCCTGGGGGGGTGCGAGGTTGCTGGGTCCCACCCGACCAAGCAACCCAGCAACCAAGCAACCCAGCAACTTCACGACGAGTTCACCGACCACACAAAATCGCGATTCCGCAAGACCCACATCATCGACACCGGCGAGCGCAAACAGCTCTCGCTCCGCGTCGAAGTGCCGGTCGAGGAGATGGCGAAGCTGCGCGAGCGGGACGACATTCCGAGCGGCGCTGCGGCGCAGTCGCCGCGGCAGTCGATCTGGCCGGCGATTCATCCGCGACTGCTGGAGATCGTTCGCGCGCATCGCTCGACATTGATCTTCGTCAACTCCCGCCGGCTCGCGGAACGGCTCGCCGCGGCGCTGAACGAGCTGGCGGGCGAGACGCTCGTGCAGGCGCATCACGGCTCGATCGCCCGCGCGCAACGGATCGAGATCGAGGACAACCTCAAGTCGGGCCGCCTCCCCGCGCTCGTGGCGACGTCGTCGCTGGAGCTCGGCATCGACATGGGCGCAATCGATCTCGTGATCCAGATCGAGGCGCCGCCTTCGATCGCCTCGGGGATGCAGCGCATCGGCCGCGCGAGTCACCAGGTCGGCGCGGTGAGCGAGGGGATCATCTTCCCGAAGTTCCGCGGCGATCTGGTCGCCTGCGCCGCGATCACGCACGCCATGCACGAAGGCTCGATCGAGCCGACGCGCTACCCGCGCAATCCGCTCGACGTGCTCGCGCAGCAGATCGTTGCGATGGTGGCGATGGACGACTGGCGCGCCGACGAGCTGTTCGCCGCGATCCGCTGCGCGGCGCCGTACGCGGAACTTTCGCGATCCGCGTTCGACGGCGTGCTCGACATGCTCTCCGGCCTCTATCCATCGGATGAATTCGCGGAGCTTCGTCCGCGCCTGACGTGGGACCGCGTGGCGAACACGCTGACCGCGCGGCCGGGAGCGAAGAAGATCGCCATCACCAGCGGCGGGACGATTCCCGATCGCGGCCTCTTCGGCGTCTTCCTCGCCGGCGCGGAGAAGATCCAGAGCGCGCGCGTCGGCGAGCTCGATGAAGAGATGGTGTTCGAGTCGCGCGTCGGCGAGACATTCCTCCTCGGCGCGTCGACGTGGCGGATCGAAGAGATCACGCACGATCGCGTCATCGTCACGCCCGCTCCCGGTCAGCCGGGAAAGATGCCGTTCTGGAAAGCCGATGCCGCGGAGCGGAGCGTGCCGTTCGGCGAGGAGATCGGCCGCCTCGTGCGCGAGGTGCGGGAGATGAAGCCGGCGGCGGCAGTCAACAAGTTGACCAAATCGCACGACCTCGACCGGCGCGCCGCGGAGAACTTCCTGCAGTACCTCCACGATCAGGAAGAGGCGACCGAGGCGGTGCCGGATGACCGGACGATCCTCGTGGAGCGGGTGCTCGACGAGCTCGGCGACTGGCGGGTCTGCGTCCTCACGCCGTTCGGCGGACGGATTCACGCGCCGTGGGCGATGGCGGTGACGGCGAAGGTGCGCAACGAGCTGGCGATCGACGTGGAGACGATGTGGAGCGACGACGGCTTCATCGTCCGCTTCCCCGAAACCGACTCGCCGCCGCGCGCGGAACTGGTCGTCCCCGATCCCGACGAGGTCGAGCAACTCGTGATCCGCCAGCTCGGCTCGTCGTCGCTCTTTGCCGCGAAGTTCCGCGAGGCCGCGGCGCGCGCGCTGCTGCTGCCGCGCATTCGCATCCAGGGCCGCACGCCGCTCTGGCAGCAGCGCAAACGGGCCTACGACCTGCTGCAGGTCGCGTCGCGCTTTGGCTCGTTCCCGATGATCCTCGAGACGTATCGCGAGTGCCTGCGCGATGTGTTCGATCTCCCGGCGCTGGTTGCGATGATGCGCAAGATCCGCGAGCGGCAGATCCGCGTCGTCACTGCCGACACGCAGAAGCCCTCGCCGTTCGCCGGCTCGCTGCTGTTCCGCTACACCGCGAATTTCATCTACGACGGCGATGCGCCGCTCGCCGAGCGCCGCGCCCAGGCGCTGGCTATCGACCACGCTCAACTGCGCGAGCTCCTCGGCGAGCCGGAGCTGCGCGAGCTGCTCGACGCCGATGCGCTGCAGCAACTCGAGCTCGAGCTGCAACATCTCGATCCGAAGCGAAAAGCGAAGACGATCGATGGGGTTCACGATCTGCTGCTGCGGGTTGGGGATTTGTCGCGGGAGGAGATCGATGCCAGGTCACAGACAGGAGTGTCTGTGCTACAGGAGCTGGTCAAATCTCGCCGCATCATCGAGATCCCGGTCGCGGGCGAGCGGCGGTTCATCGCCATCGAGGATGCCAGCCGTTACCGCGACGCGCTCGGCACGCCGCTGCCGCACGGCATCGCGGAACGCCTGCTCGAGTCGGTCGTCGATCCGATCGGCGATCTCGTCCTGCGCTACGCCCGCACGCACGGTCCGTTCACGCCGCGCGACGTCGCGCATCGATACGCCATCGGCGAAGCGGTCGTGCTCAACGCGCTCGAGACCTTCGTTGAGCGGGGCCGGCTCGTCGAAGGTGAGTTCCGGCCGGACGGCACGCAACGCGAGTGGTGCGAGTCGGAAGTGCTGCGCGCGATTCGGCGGAGATCGCTGGCGAAGTTGCGGCACGAGGCGGAGCCGGTCGAACAAGCGGCACTCGCCCGCCTGATGACGTCGTGGCAACACGTGACGAAGAAGCGGCGCGGACTCGATGCGCTGCTCGAAGTCGTCGAATCGCTGCAGGGCTATCCGATGGCCGCGTCGATCTTCGAAAGCGAGATCCTCGCCGCGCGGATCGAGGACTACAAACCGTCCGATCTCGACACGCTCAGCGCCGCGGGCGAGATCGTCTGGGTCGGCCTGGAGCCGCTCGGCGAGAAAGACGGCCGCATCGCGCTCTACCTCACCGATCACCTCCCGCTGCTTCATGTTTCTGTGGAGCGACAGGCGCCCTCGCCTGTCGTGGATTTCCTTCAAACCTACGGCGCCTCCTTCTTCGACGACATCCAATCCGCCGTCGGCGGCTTCCCGAACGAGACCGTCGATTCGCTCTGGGATCTCGTCTGGCGCGGCGCGATCACGAACGACACGTTCCACGCCTTGCGCGCGTTCACGCGACGCGCTCCCGCTGCGAAACGCACGACCACGCCGCGCGGCGCGTACCGCTCGCGACGCATCGTGCCGCCGTCGACGCAAGGCCGCTGGTCGATGATCCGCACGTCGACGAGCGCCACGGCGACGCAGCGCGCGAAGGCGATGGCGCATCAGCTCCTGACGCGTTACGGCGTCCTCACGCGCGAGGCGCCGGGCGCGGAAAACGTGCCCGGCGGATTCAGCGCGGTTTATCCGATTCTGAAAGCGATGGAGGAAGCGGGCCGTCTTCGCCGCGGCTACTTCGTCGCGGGCCTCGGCGCCACGCAGTTCGCGATGCCGGGCGCGGTCGATCTGCTTCGCTCGATGCGCGACGAGAACGACGCGCCGGAAACGCTGCTCCTCGCGTCGACCGATCCGGCGAATCCGTACGGCGCGATTCTGAAATGGCCGGGCGATGGACTCTCGCGCAGCGTCGGCGCGAGCGTGGTGCTCGTCGACGGCGCGCTGGCTTGCTGGATCGGGCGAGGGGAGAAACAGATCTCGACGTTCTTGCCCGAGGACGAGCCGGTGCGGAGTCGCGTGGCGCGCGCGGTGGGGACGGCGCTCGCGTCGTTCGTCGCGAACGGCGTGCGGCGCGCGCTGCTGCTCACCGAGGTCAATGGCGAGGCGGCGGCGAAAAGCGCAATCGCTCCGTTCCTTGTCGAGGCGGGATTCGTACCGACATCATTGGGATATCAAATGAGGGCCAGATGAAACGAGCGATCTTCGTACTCTTCGTTGCACTTCCGCTGTTCGCCGCCGATCCCGCAACCGTGAAGCGGATCGACGACGTCATCGCCAAACACGCCAAGAGCAACGAGCCGGGATGCGCGGTCGGCATCGAGACCGGCGGCGAAGTGATCACGCGCGCGTTCGGCATGGCCAACCTCGAGTACGACATCCCGCTCACGCCCGACTCGATCTTCGAGATCGGCTCGGTGTCGAAACAGTTCACCTCCAGCGCGGTCGTGTTGCTCGCGCGCGACGGCAGACTGTCGCTCGACGATCACGTCCGCAAATACATCCCCGAGCTATCCGATGCGTACAACGACGTCACCCTCCGCCAGATGCTCGGCCACACCAGCGGCATCCGCGACTGGGGCACGCTCGTCGGGCTCACCGGCTGGCCGCGCGGCTCGCGCGCCGACACGCATGCGCACGTGCTCGAGCTGCTGGCGAAACAGCGCGCGCTGAACTTCACGCCGGGAACGGAGTATTCGTACAGCAACAGCAACTACAACCTCGCGGCGATGATCGTCGAACGGATCAGCGGAAAGTCGTTCGCCGCGTTCGTGCAGGAGCGGATCTTCACGCCCGCCGCGATGGCGCACAGCAGCGTGCGCGACGACTGGACGCGCATCGTCAAGAACCGCGCATCGGCTTACGATCCGAGCGACAAAGGCGGCTTCGTCACCGACATCCACTTCGAGAACATCTACGGCAACTGCTGCGTGCTGAGCACCGTCGGCGATCTGCTGCGCTGGAACGACCGGCTCGCGTCGTTCCCGGAAATCCAGGGGCTGACGCCGCTGGCGAACGGCAAGAGCAGCGGTTACGCGCTCGGCATCAGCGTCGGACACGCGCGCGGCACGCCGGAGCTTTCGCACAGCGGCGCTACCGCGGGCTGGCGCGCCATCCTCACCAGCTTTCCGGAAAAGAAGCTGTCGATCGCGCTGCTCTGCAATCGCGGCGACGCTCCGCTCGGAGCGATCGTACGCGAGCTCGGCGACGTCTTCCTCGATCCCGCTCCCGCGCCGAAGAAACAGGCTTGGGATCCGAAGCTGGCCGGCCTCTATCGCGATCCGCGCACCGATGCAGTGCTCCGCTTTTTCGTGAAGGACGGCGAGCTGCGCGCCGGTTTCGGAGGCAACGGCTACCCGATCGATCCCGACGCCTTCCACTTCGACGGCGATCGCGTTCGCCTGACGACTTCGACGGGATACGACGCCACCTACGACCGCGTGGCCGAATGGAATCCGACGCTTGACGATCTGAAGAAGCTCGCCGGCAGGTACCACAGCGATGAGATCGCGACGACGTACGAGGTGCGGCTCAAGGACGGCGCGCTGATGCTGCATCTCGATCCGATCGACGACGACGACAAGCTCGTGCCGACGTTCGCGAACGCGTTCCGCATCGGCAACACCACGCTCCTCAAGTTCACCGGCGACGGCGTCGACGTGAAGTCGGACTTCGGGATGGGCTCCGGCACCGCGCGTCTCGAGCGCCTGCACTTCGTGCGCGTGCATTAGCGCCGATGCCCGAAGGCGACACGATTTTCCGCACGGCGCGCACGCTGCAGCGCGCGCTCGGCGGTCACGTCGTCACGCGCTTCACGACCGTGTTGCCGAAACTGGCGCGCGTCGACAATCAGACGCCGCTCGCCGGACAGACGATCGTGCGCGTGCACGCCGCCGGCAAGCATCTCCTCATCGATTTCTCCGGCGGCCTCACGCTTCGGACGCACATGCGGATGAACGGCAGCTGGCACATCTACCGTCCCGGCGAACGGTGGCAGCGTCCGCGCGACGACATGCGGATCGTGATCGAGACGGAGACGTTCGTGGCCGTCGGCTTCAACATCCCGGTCGCCGAATTCACGACCGAATCGCCGAAGCTCGGCCCCGATCTCCTCGGCGAAACGTTCGACATCGACGAAGCGCTGCGCCGCGTTCGCGAGCATGGCGGCGAAGAGATCGGCAACGTGCTGCTGAACCAGCAGGTCGTCGCCGGCATCGGCAACATCTGGAAATCGGAGTCGCTGCACGCCGCGGGCGTCGATCCGTTCCGCCGCGTCGCCGCGCTCGATGACGCCACGATCATCCGAATTCTCAACATCGCTCGGAAGCAACTGCGCGCCAGCGCGAACGCGACGTCGCGCATCCGTCACGCGGTTTATCTCGAGAAGATCTGCCGCAAATGCGGGACGCGGATCGAGTACCGGAAGCAGGGCGAGGATGCGCGGGGGACGCACTGGTGTCCGAGATGCCAACGATGAACACGGAACGATGAACGATGAACAAGGTCTTCAGTTCATCGTTCATCGTTCATCGTTCATCGTTACAATCTAGCCATGGCCATCATCATGTCTCATCCGATGAACACGCAGGAGATGCGGGTCCTGCAGGAGTTCCGGCGGACCGCCGCGGAAACGATGCCGGTCGCGGCGATCAAAGCGATCAAGCATCCCGCGGGCGGCGGCGAAGCGCCGGCGAATTCGCTCGTTGCCAAGGGGTTTCTGACCGCTGACTCCGGCGGGGAGAGCTATACCCTCACCGAAAAAGCCAAGGAGTTTCTTGCCTTGGATGTGAAGCCTGAATTCGAAGAAGCAGGCTCCTCAGACGCCGCCGAAGAATAGACTGCACACGAACCAGTGCACCCGTAACTAGTCGCTTTTCAGCGACTTAGCTGCTGTGGCCGCCTTCCATTTCAAGTGGGTCAAGAGTTGAGATGGGCCGCAAATCCCATTGACTCAAAGACTTAACAGCCTTACGATATCAAGCTGAGGACTGAAATGAAGCATGGCGACAAAGCAAAAAAATCAGCCAAAGCCGTCCAAGCCTCAGGAAAAAAAGGCAGCAGCAAAGAAGTCGTCGCCAAAAGCGGTAAAGAAACCGGCGCCAAAACCAAAGCCAGCGGCAAAGAAGCCGGCACCAAAGCCGACGCCAAAGCCGTCGCCAAAAAAGGTGGCAGCGAAGCCGCCGCAAAAGCCCCAGCCAAAACCGCAGCCAAAGCCGTCGAAAGCAAAGCCGCCGGTGCAGGCAACGGAAAAGCCAAAGGCGTCCCCGACAGCAACGGCTCCTCCTTCGTCAATCCCGTTGTCGGCGCCTCCTTCAAGCGCGCTGTCAAAAAGTACTCCAACGCCTTTCGCCGTCTCACCGACTGACGGAGGCATCCGCTATCTCACGGTGCAGGATCTCGTCGATCTGCACAAAGCGGTCAGCTTGGAGTTCGGTGGAACGCAGGCCCATCCGGGAGTGGTCGAATCGCAGTTCGGTCTCGTCCAGGCGGTTCAGCGCCCGCAGGTGACGACGCTCGGACGCGAGGCGTATCCGACGTTCCCCGAGAAAGTCGCGGCGTTCGTCTTCGCGCTCCTGCAGAACCGTCCGTTCCGCGGCGGCAACAAGCGCGTCGCTCTCGCCTCGCTCTTCGCGTTCTGCGAGATCAACAATCGCGCCGTCGACTCGCGCGTCCTCGACGAGAAGACGGCGGAGAACCTGTTGCGCCGCGCTTCCTCGTTCCGCGACCTCGGCATTCCGCCGGAGAACGTCTTCCGCGAAATGCGTGAAACGATGGCGCGCGCGATCGTTGCCGCGACGTCATAACGAACGGGAAGAACGATCACCGCACTGTCGTTGTCCGAGTCCGTGTCAAAGGAGGCTCACCTGATGCGTAGCCTGGCTACAGTCGTCGTCGCATCGCTCTTCGCGACCGGTCTGGCCAGCGCCCAGACGAAAGTGACGCAGCCGCCCCCGCCGATGCCGCCCATGATGGCGACCTCCGCGCCGGTGGAACAGCCACTGGAATCCGCGCGCCGGATCGACCGCGAAGAAGCAAGCAAGCTGGTGAAGAAGCACAAGGGCGTCTACGTCGACGTCCGCTCGAAGGAAGCGTACGAGACGGGCCACATCCCGGGCGCGATCAGCATCCCGCTCAACGAGCTGATGCAGCGTCTGAAGGAGATTCCGCCCGGCAAGACGATCATCACCTACTGTGCTTGAATGAACGAGCACACGAGCGCCCGGGCGGTGCTCGACCTGAACAGCCACGGAATCAAAAACACTGCGTGCCTCCTCGGAGGTTGGAACGGCTGGCTGGAAGCAAAGCTCCCCACGGCCACCGGTCCGAAGTAATCGAAAGGAATCCTCAATCCGATGCGACGTTCGATCCTGATTGCAATCGCGCTGCTCGCCGCCATGACTGCCAGCGCTCAGATGAAGGTGCAGCAGACCACTCCTCGCGGCTCGTCGACCCAGCTGATCCAACCGCAGCAGGCGGCGCCGGGAACCTGGGAGAGCGCGCGCCGCATCCCGCGTGAGGCCGCGATTCAGCTCGTGAAGTCGGGCAAAGCGGTTTTCGTCGACGTTCGTTCGTTCGAGACCTACAGCAAAGGCCACATCGACGGAGCGATCAGCATTCCCCGCAGCCAGATGATCAATCGCTTCCGCGAGATCCCGCCGGGGAAACTGATCATCACCTACTGCGCCTGCGTCCGCGAGCACACCGCGGCGCTGGCCGTCGTCGAGCTCGCGCAGCACGGCGTGAACAGCGCCGCCGCGCTGGCCGGCGGCTGGACCGAGTGGACCGCGGCGAGGCTGCCGACGAAGACGGGCGCGAACTAGTTGCCGGGTCGCACGCGACCCGGCCTCGACTAGAATCGCGGCCATGTTCAAGATCGACGAAGTCTTCGCCCGCGAGATCCTCGACTCGCGCGGCAATCCCACGCTCGAAGTCGACTGTCTCCTGCAATCGGGTGCCCTCGGCCGCTTCGCGGTTCCGTCGGGTGCATCGACCGGCTCGCGCGAAGCGCTCGAGCTGCGCGACGGCGACAAGAAGCGCTACGCCGGCAAAGGCGTGACCGAGGCTGTGCACAACGTCAACGCACGGATCGCGGCCGAGGTCGAAGGGATGGACGCGCGCGAGCAGGTCATGCTCGATCTCGTCATGAAGCAGCTCGACGGCACGGAGAACAAATCGAAGCTCGGCGCGAATGCGATGCTCGGCGTCTCCATCGCCGTCGCGCGCGCGGCAGCCGAGGCTTCGGGACTGCCGCTGTTTCTCTACCTCGGCGGACCGGGCGCGCGCACGCTGCCGGTGCCGATGATGAACGTGATCAACGGCGGCATGCACGCCGACAACAACCTCGACGTGCAGGAGTTCATGATCATCCCCGCCGGCTTCGACACGTTCAGCGATGCGCTGCGCGCCGGAGTCGAGACGTTCCATGAGCTGAAGAAGACGCTGCACGATCGCAAGCTGACGACCGCCGTCGGCGACGAAGGCGGCTTCGCGCCCGATCTCAAATCGAATGCCGAGGCGCTCGATCTCATCCTCACTGCAATCGACAAGGCGGGCTACAAAGCGGGCGAGCAGATTTACCTCGGGCTCGACGTCGCGGCATCGGAGTTCTTCAAGAAGGGGAGTTACGAGTTCGAAGGAAAGCCACGCGCGTCGGCGGAGATGATCGCGTACTACCAGGAGCTCACCGCGAAGTACCCGATCATCTCGATCGAGGACGGACTGGCAGAAGGGGACTGGGACGGTTGGGAAGCGCTGACGCGCGCAATGGGCGCAAAGACGCAACTCGTCGGCGATGACCTGTACGTGACAAACACCGAGATCTTCGCCCAAGGCATCGCCCGCAACATCGCCAACGCGATCCTGATCAAGGTCAATCAGATCGGAACGCTGACGGAGACGCTGGAAGCGATCGAGATGGCGAAGCGCGCCGGATACCGCTCGGTGATCTCGCACCGTTCGGGCGAGACCGAGGATTCGACGATCGCCGACCTTGCGGTGGCGACGAATGCCGGCCAGATCAAGACCGGCTCCGCGTCGCGCAGCGACCGGATCGCGAAGTACAACCAGCTCCTGCGGATCGAAGAGGAGCTGGGGGATGCGGCGGCATTCGCGGGCAAGGGAATCTACAAGCAAGTGTCATCCCGAGGCGCGTAGACGCTGAAGGACCCGTAGGTCGAGCGCGACGCGCCTGTGGGATACGGGTCCTTCGCCGTCTTCGCGGCTCAGGATGACACTACGGTTTGACTCCTCGCGTATTAGTCAATAGATTGACTGTTGCATGCCGGGAACTACTGAACGCGATCTCATCGTAGGCGTCATTCAGCTCGCAAACCTGCTCACCCGGCGCCTCGCGCCGATTTTCGAAAAGTCGAAAATCACCCCCCAACAGTGGGCCGTGCTCTCCGTCCTCGGCGAATCGGAAGCACCGATGTCGCTGGCCGGCCTCGCGCGAAAACTGCTGGTCTCGAAGCAGAACATGACCGGCATGGTGTCGCGGCTCGAACAGCTCGGGCTCGCGGAGCGGGGCGAAGATCCGAACGACCTCCGCTCGTCGCGCGTTCAGCTCACGCGCCGCGGACGCGCCATGGTCGACAAGCTCCGGCCGGCGTACGGCGAGTGGCTCGGGACGCTCGGCAAGGATGTCTCCGAGCGCGACATGCAGTCGCTCACGCGGACTGTCGACCGGTTGATCGCGGAGCTGGAAGAGTCGTAGGCGCCGCGGAGATCACGCGGTTCCGACCCTGCTCCTTCGCCACGTACAGCCGTTCGTCCGCGGTCTTGAACAGCGCCTCCGGATTCGCGCCGTCGATCGGATAGATCGCGACGCCGATGCTCACCGTGACCGTCGATCCTCCGGCCGGCGCGGGAAGCGCTTCGACCGCGATTCGCACGCGCTCGGCGATCAGCGCCACCGACGCCGCATCGATCTCCGGCAGGATCACCGCGAACTCCTCGCCGCCGTAGCGCGCGGGGAAGTCGACCGAGCGCACGGTCTCGCGGATGGCGCGCGACACGCGCTGCAGTGCGTCGTTGCCGGCGAGATGGCCGTACGTGTCGTTGTAATTCTTGAAGCGATCGAGGTCGAGCACGAGCACGCCGAAGCGCGACTCGTAACGCGCCGCGCGATCGATCTCGCTGTCGATCCGTTCGCGGAACGCGCGGAAGTTCGGCAGCGACGTGAGGTCGTCGGTCCGGGCGCGGGCCTTCAACTCATCCGCCATGTGATTGAACGCCACGCCGAGGCGCGCGATCTCGCGGTCGCCGGCAACGGGCGCGTGCGCGGTGAGGTCGCCGGCGGCGATGCGATCGGCGGCGGCCGACAGTTCTTCGAGTGGACGAACGACTTTCCGCAGCGTCACCTGCACGACAGCGAAGCTGACCAGCACCACGATCCAGGCGATGGCCAGACCGCTCGACATCATCGCGTTCGCGTCGCGCTTCAGCGCCGGCATCTGCTCCGCGATCACCTGCTTCCGCCCGTCGATCACGCGCTGCGCTTCGGTGATGACGGCGAGCGACGACACCTGCAGATCCTCGGGACGCGCTTCCGGATCATCGAGCAGCGATGCGAACGCGCGCACGCGTCCGCGGAGGCGCGCGACGTCGATGGCATCGAGTGCCGGATCGTTGAGCAGTTGCGTGACGATTCGATAACTTCGAAGTGCGGCGGCCGTGCCGCCGCTGCTTGTCCACTGCGACGGCCACGCCGTCGCAACCGCGGCATGGCCGCGGTCCTCGAGATTCAGCGGCGGCGTGGCCGCCGCACTCCGTCGTTGAAATCCGTTCTGCGCACGGATCAACTCCTCGAGCCGCGCGATCGCTTCGGTCTCCACGGAGATCAATCGCGTCCACCGCTCCTGCGCCAGCTTCGCGCGCCACGACAGACCGAACGTGATGGCGAAAAGGGCAACGGCGAACGCGCACGTGAGCAGCAGCACGCGCGAACGGAGACGTGGGCGGCGGCTCAACTCCCGCTCCGCAACTTCCTCAACCGCTCGCCAACCGCGTGCACCGTCATCACGTACGCGGCGTGACTCCAGGTCAGCGGCGAGACCGACATCGGCTTGCCGTCGTACGGATGCACCTGCTCGGCGAGCACTCCGCTCGGCAGCGCATGCGACGCAGTCCACTCCAGCACGTCGATCGCCTTCTGCAGCTCGGCCTCGCTCTTCGCGCAGCGCGCGTACCACTCGCCGATGGCCAGCGTGCAGAGGATCCAGGGATTCCCGGCCACGTTGGCGACGTCGTGCGAAACCTGGTGGTAGTAGTCGTTTTCGTAACGGGCCACGCCGCCGATCGGCGTCTTGATCGTCAACCTGTTGACCACCTGCTCCATGGTCGAGACGATGCGCGGATCGTCGGCCTCGAACATCCCGAACATCCAGAGACCGCTCAGCGAGCAGTCGATGGTGGCGTCGGCCTGCACTTCCCCTTCGCGGGTGACGTTCACCATCCGCCGGAAGCGTCCCAGCTTCTCGTCGTACAGATGGCGGATCGTCGCCTCGCGGATCTCGTCCGCCGCCTTGCGGTACTTCTCCGCCATCAATGTTTCGCCGAACGCGTCGGTGAATCGCGCCGCCGCCGTCAGTCCGGCCCAGACCGCGCCGACGGCGAACGCCTGAATGCCGCGGCGCTCCTCCCACAGGTCGTACGACGCCGCGGGCAGCAGGGTGTGCGGCTCGCGATAGCGCGTCATGAAGTTCGCCGTCGTCTTCACCAGCGGCTTGTAGAGCGGCTTGACGAACTCCACGTCGTGGAACCGTTCGAAGTGATTCCAGAGCGCCCAGACCACGAGCGCCGTTTCATCTTCCTGAATCGGCAACTGCCGCTTGCCTTCCGACGACATCCACGGATGCCACGACGATCCGACCGATCCGTCGGGGTTGTACTTGTGCAGCAGGAAGCCTTCGTTCGTCAGGAGCGACGAGCAGAACTGGAAGAAGCGCCGCGTGATCTCCGGATAACCGGCCTGCGTCATCGCCGCCGTGACGATCGCGCCGTCGCGTGGCCACATATACGTGTACGTGTCGCGGCCGAACTGCACGATGTCGGAGTCGGTGGCCGCGATCACCGCGCCGCCGTTGTCGATCTGCGTGCGGATGATGAGCAGCGACCGCCGGTACAGCCGCTGCACCGCCTCGGACAACTGATCGAGTCCCGGCGCGTCTTTGCGCTGCACCCAGAGATGCCAGTAGTCGCGCGTCCGGCTGAAGAGCGACGCCGCGCCGCGCTCGTGCAGCATGCCGTCGAGCGCGCTCACTTCGACGTAGCTCCTGCCGAACGCCCACCAGACCCACACCACGCGCGATGCCGACTTCGCCAGCGTCAGCTCGATCATGCCGGTCGCGTCGACCGATCCCTGGGCGATCGGATTGCGCCCGAGGTTGCCGTCCTCCGCGTCGCGCCAGGTGCCCTCCATCCCGTCGCGTTCCTTGTTGCCGATGGCGAACGACTCGAAGCCCTGCTGCTCGTCGGCGGAGACGTTCATCATCACGTAGCGCGACGACTTGTACGCGACGAGCGCGCGATGATCGGGATCGTAGAAGACCGTGTCGCCGATGTTGTTGCCCCAGAGGTGCGGATCGAAGTGCACGTACATGCGGATCGTCCGCTGCTCCTCCTTCAGATTCGTCAGCTCGACGCGGCGGATGAAGACGTCGCGATCGAAATCGACCGTGTCGTTGATCTTCATGTCGAGCCCGAGGGGATCGGAGTGCGCGCTCACCCGCGTGACGAGCGTGTCGTCGTCGTAGTCGAGCTGGCGCGTCCAGTCGTTGCTGTCGATCCAGGCGAACTTGCCGTCGCACCAGATGCCGAAGTGCGACACGTCGCCGACCGTCTGATTGTCCTGCCCTACGTGCGGGTAGTAGACATCGCGGATGTTGTACGCATGATCGAAGTTGATCATGAGGTTGCCGTTGGAGATCGGCAAATCGCGAGGCATGCAGCAAGGATAACAACGTCGGAGTGCGGCGGCCACGCCGCCGCTGTTTTTCACGGCCGCGGCCATGCCGCGGTTGCGACGGCATGGCCGTCGCGGTGGGAGAATCAGCGGCGGCATGGCCGCCGCACTCCAGGACATCTACCTTCGCACGCTCGAAAGGTGCCGGCCGGAGAAGCTCATTCAGGTTCCGGACGACGCGCCAACAACCGTCGTGGCCATCGGAAAGTGCGCCGCCGCGCTCTTTCGCGGCGTGCCGCACGTCGATGATGCGCTCGTGATCGTGCCGTTCGGTTACCCCGTCGTCGATGAGGTGGAATGCCTCACCGGCGGACATCCCGATCTCACTCCTGCCAGCTTTGCGGCAGGAAAGCGGCTGCTCGAATTCGTCGAGCAACACGACGACATCCTCTTCCTGATCTCGGGCGGCGGATCGGCATGCGTCGAATGGCCGCTCCCGCAATACACATTCGAGCAAGTCACCAGAATCAATCACGAGCTCGTGGCGAGCGGGCGGCCGATCGGCAAGATCAACGCGAAGCGGAGAAAGTATTCGGCGATCAAGGGCGGGCGGTTGGGGGAGCTGGTGCGGGGGCGATGCGTGACGCTCGTTTACTCGGATGTTTCCACGGGCAGGCTCGCGGATGTGGCCTCGGGACCGGTCCTCAAGAACATGCAGCTCATCGCCGACAACTCCACGCTCGTGCGCGCCGCCGCGGAGATCGCCGGCAATGCCATCGTCTGGAACGAGCAGATCGAAAGCGATGTGCAGACAGCGGCCGAACGGCTCGCGGACGCGGCGCGCAAACTCGAGAAAGGCGAGGTTCTCGTCGCGGGCGGCGAGCCAACGGTCGCACACACAGGAAAAGGCAAAGGAGGCCGCTGTATGGAACTGGCGGCACGCTTCGCGCTGCAGCACGTCCGCGGCGTCGAGGCCCTCTTCGGTAGTTCCGACGGCGTCGACGGCAATAGCGGCGCGGCCGGGGCGATCCTCCCGCCGCTGCCGGAGAACATCGATCGTCACAGAATCGAGTCAGAGCTGCGCGATTCCAACTCGTTGGCAGTGGTGGAGATGCTCGGCCGGGCGATTATGATTCCGCCCACGGGGAACAACCTCCGCGACCTCGTATTACTGGCCCGCGCTTAGCAAGCGCCACTGTTTGCCCGATGACGGATTCGCCGGCTCCGCCCCAGCATCATGAAGGCCACCACCGTTCCGCGCGCGAGCGCCAGCGGAAAGGCCCGATGTGGGGATGTCTGCGCGCCATCGCCATCGGCATCATCGTCACCCTCGCGCTCCTCTTCCTCGTCATCGGCGGCGGCTACTGGTACCTCGGCTCCTCGAGCTTCGCCGGCATCGTGAAACTGCGCATCGAGAACACGCTCGAGAACCGCCTCGGGCGCGACGTCTCGATCGGCCAGATCGAAGTCGTCCGCACCCGGCCGCAGAAAATCATCATCCGCGACCTCCGCATCTCCAATTCGCCCGGCGCCGTGAATCCGTACTTCGCGACGGTGAAGGAAGTCGCGCTCACCGGCGGCGTCGAATCGCTCTGGGGACGGAGCGTGAAGATCTCGCGCGTCGACGTCACCGAGCCGCATCTCTGGTTCGAGATCTATCCCGCCGGCTCGCCGCTCGTGCACAACTTCCCGCACTGGCAATCCGGTCCGCCGAGCAAAAACGAGATCGTGCATCTCGACCTCGGCACGATGTACGTCGCGAACGGCGCGTTCAACTTCCTCGATCGCAAACACACCATCGCCGCCAACGCCAGCGGCCTGGCTTCGACGATCAAGGTCACGCTCGCCGAAAACGTCTACGCCGGAACATTCAACAGTCCGGCGCTGAACGTCCGCATCCAGGACTACGTTCCGTTCGATCTCAATCTGCGCGGCGGCTTCCGCTACACGCCGAACGTCCTCGTGCTCAACTCCGTCGCGCTGCGCGGAACGGACATCGAGACGTTCGTAAGCGGCCGGCTCGATCCGCTGGCCGACGCCGTGTACAACCTCCGGGTCCGCTCGAACCTCGGGTTGAATCGTGTGAAGGAAATCTTCCGCATCAACAAACAGCTCGCCGGCATCGTGTCGCTCGATGCGAATCTGCGCGGCAAGGCGGGCGACTTCACGCTCGCCGGCGGCTGGGTCTCCAATCGCGTGAAAGCCGACGCGTACGAGCTGGCGAACATCCGCGGAAAGATGAACGTGAGCGGCGAGCGCACGGTCGTCGACGTCGACACCGCGCGTTACGGCGGCGGCACAATCGGCGCGCACTACGTGCTGCCGCAATACGCGGAGCCGTATCCGCAGGCGGTCGAGCTTCGCTACAACGGCGTCTCGCTGGAGAAGCTCTTCAGCGACTGGAGCGTGCAGGACACCGGCCTGCGCGGCGGCGCGAACGGCAAGCTGACGTATCGCTGGAACAAGGACAAGGTCCTGGAGGGCGAAGGAAGCGGCAACGCGACGCTGACGAAAAACGCCGAGGCGTTCTCGAATGCGAAGTATCCGATGGGCATCGGCGGCTCGGCCGATTTCGCGCTCGATCGCGGCACCGTGAAATTCAAGCGCGCCGAATTGATCACCGACAAATCGCGCGTCGAATTCGACGGCTCGCTGCGCATCGAAGATCTCTTCAGCGATCTCGCGCTTCGCATCCACAGCACCGATCTCTCCGAGCTCGATCGCATCGCGTACAACTTCGCGAAGTCGGCGGGCAAGCAGACCTACACGCTCCTCGGTCTCGGCGGATCGGGCGACATCAACGGCACGGTCAAAGGGAAACTGAAATCGTCCGACGTCGTCGCGCACATCGCCGGCAACGAGCTGGCGTACAACAACATCGTCCTCGGCAACGGCGAGCTCGATCTCAAATACGACGGCACAAAGAGCGTGCTGACATTCGATCGCGCGAACTTCCGAGTGAACGGCGGAAAGATCGCGCTCACCGGCACCGTCGCCTTCCCCGAAAAAGGAGCGGTCCGATTCGACATCGCCGCCGATGCCGTGAACTATCCGGTCGACCGCGCGACCAAAGCGGTCACGCTGAAGCTGGCGATCGGCGGCACCGGCACCGGACACCTCATCGTGACCGGCACTCCCGACTCTGGCACGACGCGCTTCGTCAATCTGATCGTGCACCAGGGACAGGCGGAGATGCGCCTCAACGGCGACATCCACTGGTCGCCCGGCAAAGGCAACATCGAGTTCAACCTGGACATCGCCGCGCGCTCGTTCCCGGTTGCCGACATCGCAAAGTTCCTCGACCTCGGCACGCTCCCGATCACCGGCGAAGTCACCGGTACGCTGCACCTCGAGGGTCCGAAGTCGAGCCTCGAAGGCGCCGGCGCGGTGACGGTGCGCAACGGCACGATCGGCGGCGAGCCGGTCACCGTCGCATCCGCCGACATCGTGTTCACGAAGGGGACGCTGAAGGCGACGAACCTCAGCGTCACCGCGCAGGCGGGCATGATCACTGGCCAGGCCGAGCTGAATCTCAACACGAACCAGTTCACGTACGAGATCAACTCCAGCAACATCGACCTGTCGAAGCTGAAGGTCCTCTCGTCGCTTTCGAACCTGCTCGGCGGACACATCACGCTCACGTCGCGCGGCGGCGGTTCATTCGATCAGCCGGAGCTGATGGTGCAGGCAACGCTGAACGAGGCGACTATCAAGGGCCTCTCGCTGCCGCCAGGCACTCCGCCGCCGACGGTCTACCTCTCGATCCACAACGGGCGACTGACGATCAAAGGGACCGTCGCCGACGTGATGACGATCGACGGCGACGGCACGCTCGGCGCCGACTTCGAGGTCGACGGCAACGTGCGGATCGTCGTCAGCGACCTCGCCAAGTTCCTGTCGTTCTTCCCGTCAACGCAGACGCTGCCCGCGAGCGGCAACATCACGATCGAGGCGAAGCTCGGCGGGAAACTCTCGTCGATGGAAGCGCTCTTCGTCGACGCGACGATCCCCGCGCTCACGCTTCGCGTCGCCGACGACGAGTTCACCACGCCTCAGACGCCGCACGTCGTGCTGCAGAACGGCGTCGTGCGATTCGAGTCGTTCGAGCTCGATCACACCGGCTCGCGCTTCGCCGTCACCGGCACCGCCGAGCTCGCTGGAGCGAAACGCCTCGACGTCAAAATGACCGGGAAAATCGAAGCGGCGCTGCTGCAGCTCTTCGTCAGCGGGCTCCGCGCCGACGGCAACATCACCGTCGACGCCACGGTCGCCGGCACGCTGAGCGATCCGCGCATGACCGGCAGCGCCGAGCTGCAGGACGCGCAGTTCCGCTTCCCCGGATTCCCGCAGATCATCGACCACGTCGACGGACGCCTCAACTTCCGCGGCGACCGCATCGACATCGACCAGCTGCGCGCCACGCTCGGCGGCGGCACGATCTTCGCCGGCGGCTTCATCACCCTCGAAGGAATGGCGCCGAAGAGCGTCCGCATCACGCTGCAGGGAACCGACGTCGCGATTCGCTACTTCGAAGGTCTGACGGTCGAAGGCACTTTCAACCTTCTCGTCAGCGGCGACTCCGAGCGCGTCGTGGTGCAGGGCGACGTCGCGGTGACGCGCGCGCTCTACTTCAAGGACTTCGACATCAATCAGGCGCTGGTGAACGTGCTGTTGTCGCGCAGCCGCGTGATGCCGATCGTCGCCGCGTCGTGGCAGGATCGCGTCGATCTGCGGCTGCACCTCACCGCGCCGAACACGCTCGCGGTCCGCAACAACATCGCCGACGTCAACGGCAGCGCCGAGATCGACGTGAACGGCACGCTCGCCAATCCGGTGGTCCTCGGGCTCGTGACGTTGAACGAAGGCGGAACGCTCCGCTTCCAGAAGATCGATTACCGCGTCGTGCGCGGCACGATCAACTTCCAGAACCCCTTCCGTATCGATCCCTACTTCGACATCACGGTGGAAGGGCGCGTCTCCGGAAGTGTGTCGGAGGTGGAGAGCGGTCCCGTCGACGTGACCGTGAACCTCACCGGCACCATCGACCGGATGACGCCGACGATCACCAGCGATCCGCCCGCCTCCGACATCACGCTTTTCTCGCTCCTCGGTTTCGGCAGCATCGGCACGTCGCGCACCGGCGCGACGGCGGGACCGGGCGGACTGACCACCGGCACGTCGCTCGTCGCGCAAAGCCTCAGCGGTCTGATCGGCTCGAAGATCCTGCCGTTCGCCGACTCCTTCACCATCGACCCCGGCCTCCTCGACACCACCGCCAGCCCGGGAACGAAGGTGACGATCGAGAAGCGGATCTCCAACAACATCCGCTTCCTGGTCGTCTACAACCTCAACGATCACCAGAGCAAGGAAGTGGTGGAGTGGTCGATCAATCCCGAATGGACCGTGCAGTTCACGCGCGACGAGCCGCGCAAGGAGTGGCGCAGCGAAGCGCGCTTCCGCCGGCGCTACGAAGGCCACTGGGCGTTCGGCTCGCGCGGACGGACCCCGTTCGAGGAGTTCAGCTTCGGCGTCAGCCACGCGGTGTCGGGGAACGTTGCGAACACCGCGGAGCGACGGGCGCCCTCGCCTGTCGAAAGAGGCAACGGCAAGATCGTCCAGCAAGTCTCCTTCACCTCCGACGGCGGCTTCGACACCTCGGTCCTCAATCAATACATCGCCGTCCACGCCGGGCAGCCGCTCTCGATCCGCGACGTGCAGGACTCGATCAAGACGCTCTACTCCACCGGCAACTTCCGCGACGTCCGCGTCGACGAGACTCCGTCGGGCGCCGGCGTGGCGATCACGTTCAATCTCTCACTCAACTACCGCATCGGAAAGATCGCCTTCGAGGGATTGAAGACCTCCGACAAAGTACGCGCCGGAAAAGAGCTGACCGTGCACGAAGGCGACGTCCTCTCGCTGAGCGCCGTCGATCACAGCGCGGTGGCCATCCAGGAGATGCTCAACCGTAGCGGCTACCTCGAGGCGACAGTCGATCCGGGGACCGACTTCTTCCGCGACCGCAACATGGCCGAGGTGAAGATGTATGTGACACCGGGGCCGAAGGCGGCCATCGGGAAAGTCACGTTCGAAGGCTCGACCGCGCCGTTCGATCCGCAGATCCTCGCCCAGCAGATGAAGCGCGGACCGGGGAAGACGTTCGTCATCAACGACGCGCGCACCGACGCCGAACGGATGCAGCGCTATCTCGTGCGCCGCGACTACCGCAAGGCCGACATCCGCTTCCTCGGCGACACGTACGCCAAGACCGCGCACACCGTGCTGCTGCGCTACTCCGCCACCGTCGGTCCGAAGGTTCGCGTCGCAGTCGTCGGCGTGCCGGCCCGCGACGTTCGCAGGCTGATCCCGTTCCGCAGAAATCAGGAGTACAGCGAAGACGCGATCGATCGCGCGGCGGACGACATCGTGAAGGCGTACCAGGAGCTCGGCTACTACAACGCCACGGTCGATACCGAAGGGAAGCTCGAAGGCGACACGTGGGTCTCGACGTTCAACGTCCATCCGGGACAGCGTTACGCGCTCACCTCCGTCACATTCACCGGCAATGAAAAGGTGCCGGCCGACAAGCTCGCCGAGCTCGTGACGACGGCGAAGCGTGGCGGATTCAGCACGTTCGTCGCCAAGCTCTTCCACCGTCCGACCGCGCCAACGCGCGCCGATCTGAGCGGCGACCGCGACGCCATCGAGTCGTACTACCGCCTCAACGGATTCTCGGAAGCGAAAGTCTCGACTCCGGTCGTCACCACCAAAGCCGAAGGGACGATGACCGTCGACTTCCCGATCGTCGAGGGACCGCAGACGATCGTGAGCGACGTCCACATCGAAGGATTGGAGAAGATCCCGGCGGGCCAGTTGCCGAACATGCAGCTCCGGCCGGGCAAGCCGTTGAATCCGGCCAGCGAGCGCGCCGACATCGTCGCGTTGCAGACGTTCTACGGCGAGCGTGGCTACGCCGAGATCCAGGTCTCGCCGCGCGTCGACATCTCGCCCGACAAGACCGGCGCGCACGTCACGTATGTCGTGGCCGAAGGGCCGAAGATCAGCGTTGGTGAGGTCGTGGTGCGGGGCAACACGTACACCAAGCCGAGCGTCGTGCTGCGCAAGTCGGAGCTCGATAAGGGTGATCCATTCAGCTACACGAGCATCTTCGAGGCGCAGCGCAACCTCTATCGCCTCGGCATCTTCCAGCGCGTCGACGTGCAGCCGGAGCAGGTCGGTACCTCGGTCGCCTCGCGCAACGTCGTCATCTCCGTCGAGGAAGGGAAGGACGTCACCGTCTCCGGCTCGGTCGGTGTGACAAAGCAGAGCGGCCAGAAGATCTCGCCGCGCGTCGGCGCGTCGATCGCACATCGCGATCTCTTCGGCACCGGCCGCTACCTCGGGCTGGAAATCGTCCGCGCGCGCAACGACCGCGAAGCGTTCCTCACCTACCGCGAGCCGTTCGTCTTCAACTTCAACATCCCGGTGCAGGTCACGGTCTTCCAGACGGACGACGCCACGAAGACCGAGACGCACATCCAGCAGCGCGGCACGTTCATCGAGGCGTCGAAGATCTCGCGCTATCAGACGCGCTGGTCGCTGCGCTACGAGTACAAGATCAGCAAGTGTTTCGAGGGGAAGGTCTGCCAGGAAGCTGAGAACGCGCTGATCCCGGGACTCGACCGCTCACTGCTCAACATCAAGATCTCCAGCATCTCGCCGACGTTCTTCTGGGACAAGCGCGATGACGCGATCGATCCGCATCACGGCTTCTTCACCAGCGCGTCGCTCGAGTACGCGTTCCGCGCGCTCAGCGCCGAGGCGAATTTCCTGAAGGAGTTCGCGCAGGGTGCGTGGTACATCGGCTTCACGCCGCGCACGACGCTGGTGCTGTCGGGGCGCGGCGGCATGATCCAGCAGTTCGGCAATCAAGATGTGCCGCTGTCGGAACGCTTCACCGCCGGCGGCGACACCTCGCACCGCGCATTCCCGCTCGACCTCCTCGGCACGACGTGCCTCGATCCGCGCGACACGCTCGCCTGCAGACCGACGCTCGCGCTGGTCGGCGACAACAAGGACATCGTCGCGCCGATCGGCGGCAACGGCCTGCTGCTGCTCAACGCCGAGTACCGCTTCCCGATCTTCGCGTCGGTCGCCGGCGCCGTGTTCACCGACGTCGGCAACGTCTACCCGCAGCGGATCCAGTTCAACGACCTGCGCTATGGCGTCGGCACCGGCGTGCGCTATCTGTCGCCGGTCGGTCCGATCCGCTTCGACATCGGCTACAACCTCAACCGGCGGATCCTCCGATTCAACACGGATGGGAGCCCGGTGCGCGAGCGTCCGCTGTCGTACTTCCTCACGCTGGGCTACGCGTTCTAACTTGGATAGCAGATAACAGATAGCAGATAGCAGGGCTCGTCGCGTCCTCCTGCAATCTGCTATCTGCCATCTGCTGTCTGCTATCTTTCCCACGCGATGGAAATCAGGACCTTCACCGACTTCTGGCCCTACTACGTCCGCGCACACTCGAAGCCGCGAACGCGCGTGCTGCACGCCATCGGCTCCATCCTCGCGATCATCACGCTCGGCGTCGCGCTGGCGCTGAACCGCTGGCTGCTGATCGGCGTGCCGGTCATCGGCTACGCCTTCGCCTGGTACGCACACTTCTTCGTCGAGCACAACAAACCGGCCACGTTCGGCCACCCGTTCTACTCGCTGGCCGCCGATTACCGGATGCTCTTCCTCATGCTCGCCGGCCGGATGGACGGCGAAGTGAAACGGCTCGTGTGAGCATCACGACGAGTGTCATCCTGAGCCGCGAAGACGGCGAAGGACCCGTAACCGACTTGCGCTGCGCCTGAATCGACGGGTCCTTCGGCGTCTCCGCGCCTCAGGATGACACTGCCCAATCACTTCACCGGCTTCTGGTCCTCTTGCGGCACCTCCGGCTCGACGCGTTTACCGGTCGAGACGTCGAAGACCTCGTTGCGCAGGAACTGCTCGCTCGACCAGGGCGGCGCGCCGCCGCCGAGCCACTGATGGAACCACTCGAGATGCGCGGTGTAGTACAGCGCCATCTCGTACCAGCTCGGCCAGTGACCGGCGTTCGAGTAGACGATCAGCTTCGACGGCACGTGCATCTTCTGCAGCGCCGTGAACATCTGCAGGCTCTGCGTGTACGGCACGCGGTAATCGCGCTCGCCGGTGATCACGAGGCAGGGCGTCTTGAAGTTCTGCACGTAATTCGACGGCGACCATTTCTGATACAGCTCCGAATTCCACGGCTGCCCCTTGAGGTCCCACTCCGGGAACCAGAGCTCCTCGGTTCCGCCGTACATCGAGCGGAGATCGAACAGGCCCATCATCGACGCGATGGCCTTGAAACGCGTCGTGTGACCCTCGGTCCAATTCATGAAGTAGCCTCCGTACGACCACCCCATCGCGCCGATGCGAGTGGTGTCGACGTACGGAAGCTTCTCCAGCGCATCGGTCACCTTCATCACGTCTTCGTACGGCTTGCCGCCCCAGTCGCCGGAGATCTCGGCCGTGTAGTCCTGACCGAATCCGGTCGAGCCGTGCGGATTGGGGAAGGCCACGATGTAGCCCGCGCCGGGATAGACCTGCCAGTCGCCGCGGAACGCATCGGCCCATTGCGATTGCGGTCCGCCATGCACGTTCACGATCAGCGGATATTTCTTCGCCGGATCGAAGTCGTGCGGCTTGACGATGTAGACCTGCACCTTCACCCCATCCGCGCCCGGCACCCACATCACCTCGGCCGGACGGATGTCGACTTCGTTCGTTACCGCGTCGTTGACGTGCGTGAGGCGGCGGCGGGTGGCGGGCGTCGCGAGATCGGCGGCGTAGAGCTCCGTCGGCTCTCCGACCGCGCGGCCGATGTAGTAGATCGTCTTGTCGTCGCCGGAGATCGCGTACGTATCGATCGTGCGATCGTCGTAGAGCTTCGCGATCGCGCCGCCGTCGATCGCCACGCGATAAATCGGATTGTGGCCCTCGACCTCGCCGGCGAAGAAGAGCGACTTCGAATCCTTCGACCAATCGAATTCATCGATCCAGTTGCGGAACGTCTCTGTCAGCACGCGCGACTGGCCGCTCTTCCGGTCGTACAGCGCCAGGCGGAAGAGATCCGATTCGTAGCCCGCCTGCTTCTGCATCCGGTAGCCGATGTAGCGGCCGTCGGGCGAGTACTTCGGCGAGCCGTCGAACGCCGGATTCGATGCCGTGATGTTGCGCGGCGCCGCGCTGCCGTCGACCGGTACGAGCCAGAGATCGTTGTTCGTCGACGACGCCGGCTCGGCATCGTGATTGGAGACGACCGCGAGCTCTTTCGAGTCGGGCGAGAAGTCGTACTGCAGCGGGCCGCCGAGCTGGAAGCCGGGAGCGTCGAACGCGCCGGGCGTCAGGTCGCGCGTCTTTCCGCTGTCGACGTCGACGACCCAGGTGTGCGTGACCGTTCCATCCTTCCAGGCGGTCCAGTGGCGATAGAGCAGCTTGTCCGCCATGTGGGCGTTCACCTTGCCCGCGGACCAGCGGTCGGAGACTTTCTTGTTGCAGGCGTCATCGCCGTTGCACTCGGGGTAGACGTCGGTGGAGAACGCGATCAGCTTGCCGTCGGGCGACCAGAGAGGATCGGAGACGCCGGTCGAGACCTTCGTCAGCTGCCGCGACTCGCCGCCGTTGAGCGGCAGGATCCAGAGGTTCGGCGTCCCGTCATTGGTCCGGACGAAGACGAGCGTCTTTCCATCCGGCGCGAAGTGTGGAGCGGCGTCCTTCTCGCCGCGCGTGACCTGGCGGAGTCCGCTGCCGTCGCTGTTCACGACCCAGACGGCGGTGCTCCGCTTGGCGCGCGGCAGATCGCTCGTGGCGATGGTGAAGGCGAGTGTCTTCCCGTCGGGCGACATCGCCAGGTCGCCGACCGTGCGGATCTTGTAGAGGTCTTCGATGCTGAAGGCGCGCTTGTTGGCGAACGCGCAGGTGGCGGCAAGCAGAATTGCGAAAAGACAAGCAGTTCTTTTCATGGCGTGCGCTGAAGTTTATCCCGACCCGGAACGCAGTGAAGGGGAGGGATCATCGGAGCCGCCGCGATTCCCGAGCCATCGTCGCGACATCGCCAGTGATCCCTCGCGTTGCTCGGGATAAACTGAAACAAAGGAGCAATGAATGGGCCTGCTGGACGGAAAAGCCGGGATCATCTTCGGTGTCGCGAACAAGCGCTCGATCGCCTGGGCGATTGCGCAGGCGCTCTCGAACGAGGGCATGCGCCTCGCCTTCACGTACCAGGGCGAGCGGCTGAAGGAGAACGTCGCGGAGCTGTCGTCGACGCTGTCCGGCGCGCTGCTGCTGCCGTGCGACGTCACGATCGACGCGGAGATCGACACGGTGTTCCAGGAGGTCGACGCGCAGTTCGGCCGCCTCGATTCGCTCGTTCACTCCGTCGCCTTCGCCCCGCGCGAAGATCTGGAGAATGAGTTCGTGAAGACGTCGCGCGAGGGATTCAAGCTCGCGCATGACATCTCGGCCTATTCGCTCGTCGCCCTGACCCACGCGGCTTTGCCTCTCTTCGAAAAATCAGGCGGCGGCTCGGTGCTCGCGATGAGCTACTACGGCGCGGTGAAAGCGGTGGAAGGCTACAACGTGATGGGTGTTGCCAAGGCGTCGCTCGAAGCGTCGGTCCGCTACCTCGCCGCGAACCTCGGGCCGAAGAACGTCCGCGTGAACGCCATCTCCGCCGGCCCAGTCAACACTCTCGCCGCCCGCGGCATCAAAGGCTTCACCGGCATGCTCAAGCACCACGCCGAGCGCGCCCCCCTCCGCCGCAACGTCGAGCTCGAAGAGATCGGCAGCGCCGCGCTCTTCCTGACGTCATCGATGTCGTCCGCCATCACGGGCGAGATCATGTATGTGGATGGCGGGTACAACGTGATCGGGCTATGAACCTAAGTGCTGAGTTCTGAATTCTGAGTGCTGAGTGAACAACGACGCGGAGCGACTCAGCACTCAGTCCTCAGCACTCAGTCCTCAGCACTCAGCACTCAGAACTACGAATTTCCCATCAAGTAGAAATTCGTGTTCGTCGGCTGCTCGACGCCGCCCCGCGGCTCGAGCGTGACGGCCAGCCCCTTCATCTCCGTCGCCAAAGGAAGGTTCTCGATCACGATGCTGGCGCCGCCGGCGTTGTCGACGTCGAAGACGCCGGCGCTCATCGGTTTCGGCTGATCGGCGCGGATGATCCAGAGTTGATAGCTCTTGTCCTTCGGATTCGACGGCAGGCTCTGGAAGAAGACGATCGCGCGGCGCTTGCCCGGCTCGAGGAACACGCGGGCCGACGCCGACGGTGAGATCTGCTGTCCCGCGAGCGCGATGGCGCGCGTGTCGGGTGAGGCGAGAGCCGACATCTCCACCGACAGCTTTTCCTTCTGATCGTGCAGCAGCGAGTTCGCGGCCTTAAGCTCTTCGATCTGGGCGAGCTGCGTGCGGACGTTCTCACGCGCGACGCGGATCCCGACCTCGCGCCATCCCCACAACGCCAGGAAGAGCGTGGCGGCGGTGGCCAGCCACCACGGATGGATGAAGCGGCGCCGGCTCTCGATGACGTTGTCTTCTTCCGCGTCCTCATCGGCGATGGTCTCGATGACATGCTCGCGGACTTCAGGCGGCGGCGCGACGGGATCGAGGTCACGCGCCAGCATCGTTGCGGCCTCGGCGAACTCGTCGCGCGCGCGCCGGCAGCTCTCGCACGAGGCGAGGTGCTCGTTCAGCATCCTCGCTTCTTCCGCCGTCGCCGCGCCGATGGCGTCGAGCGCAGCGATCGATTCGAATTCCTCGTGCGTCATTTGAATGCCTGGAGGCGTTCCCTCAACTTCTTCATCCCGAGCTGCATGCGCGTCTTGATCGTGCCCAGCGGCTCGCCGAGCTTCGCGGCGATCTCCGATTGGGAGAGCCCCTCGAAATACGCAAGCTCGAGGGCCAGGCGTTGCGCCTCAGGCAGCTCGGACAGGGCGCTTCGAACCGCGCTGCTCTCCTGCGACTGAACCGCTTTGTCCGCGCCCGTCGTTGATTCTACGAACGCCGAATGGATCGAGATTTCCCGCCCCGCATCATTTTCCCGGTCGCCGCGGATTTTCCGCGAGCGGAGGCGATCGATGCCCCGGCTCCGCGCGATCGAGATCAGCCACGCCACTTCGCTGCCGCGCGCGCTGTCGAACATCTTCGCGTTCGTCCAGGCTTTGACGAACGTCTCCTGCAGCACTTCCTGGGCGTCTTCGGGATTGGAGAGGATGCGGAGAAGGAGGGCGTACAGCGTGGAGGAATAACGGTCGTACAGCGACTCGAACGCGGTGGTATCACCTCGTGCGACGGAGGGAAGCAGAGCTTCGTGCGTCGTTTCCATCGATGCGCTGTGGACCTGAATGTTACGGCCGGCGAGCGGCCGCGGATTTACTTTTTCGGTTCCTGCTTCGACGTCACTTCGGGAGGGAACTCCACGTCGGTGCGAATGCCCGCCGTCTTTGTCAGGCGGTTGCCGGGGTAGCCGCTCGGCCGTCCCGCCGTCTGGGAATTGGTGCTGTGCCCGGCTGCGCCGCCGTCCCAGAAGCCCTTCCCTTTCACGTTCTCACGTGGATTGCCAGCCATTCAGTCTCTCCTCTCCGGAAAAATCATTCTACTGGCACCCTGCTCGCACTACAAATAGGTGGAAAGGGAGGAGCCTGATGGTCGATAACACTAATCCGACGAACCAGTTCCATCCGTATCAGCCGCCGGAGGACCTGATTCCGCCGCCGGCCCGAAGCGGCTTCAGCGACCTGCTCGGCAAAGCCCGCATGACGGCCCGCCAGAACCCCGGCGCCCTCCTCGGCGGACTCGCCGCGGTGGCCATCGGTATCGGTCTGCTGCGCAGAAAATGAATTTGTTGACCGTGGGTAGTTGGCAGTTGGGAGGAGCACCGGCGTCCGACTGCTGACCGCCAACTGTGAACTGCCAACGACCTACTGCGAGTGCCTCGTCCAGTCGATCCGGATGCGGTTCCCTTCGAAGTGGCCTTCGATCATCACGGTCGCCTTCTGCGTCAGCACGCCCTTCGTCTCGCCCTCGCCGTTGATCTCGAAGTTGTCGCCAGACGTGTGGTGATAACCGCCCATCATCTTTCCCTGCGAGTCCTGCAGCATCGCCATGCCGGTCGGCTGATTGACCATCTGCACGCACGCCAGCTCCGCCGCGTTCTCCGCGAGCGTCGCAGCGACGACCCGCGCGCGATAGCGCTGCGCCTCCGCCTGCGCGCGCGACGAGTCGATCATCACCAGCGTCATCAGCATGAAGTAGAGGATCGCCAGCACGAGCGCGATGACGAGCACGAACCCGCGCTGCGACTCAGTGCGCGCGCGGCTGGAAGATCTGATCGATGGCAAGCTTGCCGTCCTTGTCATATGCCTGAATGCGTACCGAATCGGGATGCTCGACGATCGGAAAATCGAGGATCTTGAACGTCGGCGTCCCGTGCGCCGTCCACGAGCTCTGCTGCTGTTCGGCGACGAACGCGAGCCGCGTGACCTCGCCCTCCTTGCTGAAATCCCACACCACCGTCTCCGTCGTGCCGGCCTCGCGCAGCGTGTCGAGGATCAGCGTCGTCGGCGACTGCTGCCACGTTCCCTGCGAACTCGGGTAATACGGCCAGCGCGCGTCGGCGACGTCCCTCCGCAGCCGCGAGACCACGCCCGAGATCTGCGGATGCATCATGAAGTTGATCGGCATCCGCTTCTCCCACGCCCGCATGTCGGCCGTTAGGATGACGACGATCCAGATAAAGATCCCGAAGATCGCCAGCACGACGACGATCTCGACCAGCGTAAAGCCGCGCTCCCGTTTCACCACAGTCCGCTCCCGCCCGTGTCGACGCGCATGATCGACACCCGCTCCACGCGCTGCGCGTTGTGCCAGCGGACGCTGAGCGTCACGGTCTTCACGTAGTTCTGCGCCGGCCCGACCGTCACGGTCGCCGCGTACGGCTTGAGCGGCGCGAGGACGTCGATCTCCTTGAGGGTGAGGAACGTCGACGGAGAGACATCGGGATCCTCGAGCTTGTCGTACGGAATCCGCCGCCGCACTTCGATCTCATTCGAGATCGCCTGATACGCGAGGATCGTCTCGTTCGCCGCCTGCATCCGTTTCTGGCGCTCGACGAACATCGCCATCGTCGTCGTGATGACGATGGCCAGCACCAGAAGTGCGGCCAGCACCTCGATGAGCGAAAAGCCGCGCTGGCGCTCCATCTGGCGATTGTAGCCTCTGCTGTGTAGACTCATCGGCCCTGTGAAACTCCGCTTCGCCCCATCACCTACCGGATACCTTCACGTCGGCGGCGCCCGCACGGCGATTTTCAATCTCCTGCACGCCCGGCGTCACGGCGGCACGATGCTGCTACGCATCGAGGACACCGACGTCGAGCGCTCTCGCCAGCATCATGCCGAGCAGATCGTCAGCTCGCTGAAATGGCTCGGCGTCGAATGGGACGAAGGTCCGATTTACCAGACCGACCGGCTCGGCCGTTACCTGGAACGCGCCACGAAGCTCGTCGAGCTCGGGCTCGCGTACCGCTGCTACTGCACGGTGGAAGAGCTCGACGCCGACCGCGCGGCGGCCGAGGCCGCAGGGCGCGCGTATCGCTACTCGGGACGCTGCCGCGCGCGCGCCGAGGCCGATGAGCCGCAGCCGGCGGACGTCTCGCACGTCATCCGCTTCAAGGTGCCGGAAGGCTCGATCGATTTTCACGATCTCATCCGCGGCGACATGCACTTCGACGCGAAGGAGATCGACGACTTCGTCCTCATCCGCTCCGACGGCTATCCGACGTACCACCTCTCCGTCGTCGTCGATGACATCGACATGGAGATCACACATGTCGCGCGCGGTGACGATCATCTGTCGAACACGCCGAAGCACATCCTTCTGTTCAACGCGTTCAACGTCGAGTCACCGGTCTTCGCGCATCTGCCGTTGATCCTCGGCAGCGACAAGAAACGATTGAGCAAGCGGACCGGCGCGACGTCGGCGGAGGAGTATCGCGACCTCGGGATCGTGCCGGAGGCGCTGTTCAACTTCCTGATGCTGCTCGGCTGGTCGCCGGGCGGCGATCGCGAGTTGATCACGCCCGACGAAGCCTCGCCAATCTTCGACCTCGGCGACGTGCACAAGGCGCCCGCCGTGTTCGATGCCGAGAAGCTGCTCTGGATGAACGGCCAGCACCTGATGCGGATGACGGCCGCGCAGATCTATCCGCACCTCGTGCCGTTCCTCGGCGATCACGTGAAGCCGCTCGAGGAGATCCGCGCGGTCATCGACATGAACAAGCCGCGCGGAAGAACGTTGAAGGACGTCGCCGCGCAGATGATCCCGTACCTCGCCGACGACACGTCGATCGTCTACGAAGACGAGGCGATGAAGAAACACCTCAAGGGCGACGACCTCGTGCAGCGGATGAGCGATCTCCGCGACGTGCTCGCGCAGGCCGATCCATTCGACGTGCAGACGACGGAGCATGCGCTGCGCGCGCTTGCGGAAGCGAAGGGCCTCAGCGCCGGGAAGTACATCCACCCGATGCGGGTCGCGCTCCTCGGTGTTGCGTCGTCGCCGCCGATCTTCGACGTCGCGGTCACTCTTGGTAAGGAACGGACGCTTCGGCGGCTCGACGCGCTGATCTCGCGGCTCTGAGGAGTGCGGGCGGCCATGCCGCCGCTGCTTCTCGTTTCAGGGCGGCCATGCCGCCCGCCCACCGCTCAGGCATGGCCTTCGCAACTCGAGCGGCGGCCTGGCCGCCGCACTCCAACTCACTGATAGCGCGCGGATTTTTTTGTGAGCAGATGAATCGCATAGGCGAGGACGAAAAGCGCTGACGAGATCCAGTGCGCGATGGCCATCGCCTGCCGCGTGGCGTCGGCAGTCGAGACTTGCAACAGGTATCCGCTCAACACCATCGGCACGATCGCGGCCATCGACCAGAGACCGCTCTTCCGCTTGCGCGCGATGCCGCTCGTGAAGCCGGGCCAGATGTGATTCGCGAAGATCCAGCCGAATCCGAAGACGAGAAACGGCGCGATCACGACGTGCGCGGAAAGCATGAACGGCTGCAGCGGATGATTGACGACCGCGAACGGATCGTCGCTCTTCATCGCGTACTTCATCACGGCGAAGACGATGCCCGTCAGCGCCGTGATGAGGACGCAGAGCTGAAGGTAGACGACCTGCGCGCGCGTCATCATCGGATCACGTGGTGCAGTGCGAGCACCTTCCTCGTGGCATTGACGATCGCCTGGCCGCTGAGACTGGCGCCGGAGATCGGGCGAATCGCCCTCTTCAGCGAGAGATCGTCATCGAGCTTGCGGTGAAGCAGCTGATCGAGCCAGCGGCGCTTCGGGAAGTAGTCGGTCGGCTCGTCGAACGAAAGGATCTCGACCCGGTCGATTCTTCCGTCCGGCGTCACGACGATCATCACCGTCTCCGGCAGAGTGCGAACCCGATGCGTGTCGAAGTACGCGAAGCCGTTCGGTCCCGCGTAGCGGATCACGAGCTGTTCGTTGAGCTCGACGCCGCTCTCCTTCCGAGCGGCGTCGAGCTGCTGTTTCGTCAGAAAGAACGTCTGCCGCGACGGCTTCGCGTTCGGGAACGCGCTCGCCAGCGCCTGATCCTGCGTCATGAGGACGCGGGCGGAGGCGCTGAGCGATGCCGCGACGACGACGACCGCCGCTACTAAAAGATGTAGCCGAGCGCGATGTTCCATTGATCGTTCCTTCTCGCCTTCTCCCAATCGATCTTCACCACCGTCTGCGAGATCGGCTTGAATGCCATGCCGAACGTCCAGATGCGGCGATTGTTCTCCGGATTGCGCTCGAAGCCGAGCGGAACGCTGCGCTGCGTATCCAGACTTTCGTAGCGCATGTACGGCGTGAGCGACATCCCTCCGTCCTTCAACACGTCGTATCCGGCCTCGGTGTACCAGCCGCCGAACGTCTTGCCGATGCTCTCGTTGCCGACGAGTCCGTTCCGTTCGTTGATCAGCGCCGCATCGCCGACGCTTCCACGCGCGACGAGCGCGCGAAGCGAGACGCCGTTGAACTTCGAGTCGGCGTGCAGCTCGGCGAGACGCACGCGTCCCTTGAAACCGGCGCCCTGTCCCGATCCGCCGTTGTAGATCGAGCCGCCGAAGATCGTTCCTTCGAACGGATGCCAGTCGGCGCGCGCGACGACCGCGAGGTCTTTCGCTCCCGCTTCCGATCCCGACTGCTTTCCTTCGTGAATCCCTTCTTCCGATTCGAAGCGGCTGGAGTCCATGCCGGTCGTCACGTACGTCCGGTAGCTGAAGCGTCCGATGTCGCCGAACACGCCGCCGCCAATCTCGCTCCACGTCGTCGGGATGATCACGTCTTCGACCAGCGGCCGGCGCGAAGCGAGGTAGGTCGTCGGCTCGTGCTGTTCGTTGATGATGCCGACCGGCATCAACACGATGCCGGCGCGCACGTTGAGCTCGGGACGGACGAGATAGTCGAGCTGCGCGAACTCCAGCGAGACGGAGCCGGAGTGTTCTGTCGATGCGTGCTCGACCTCGAGCTCGGAGTTGAAGTGCACGCGCGGACTGAATTTGTATCCGGCGTACAGCACGCCGCGCAGCATGTCGGCCGTCGGGTCGCCGTGCTCGGGGTTGTTGTAGCGGAACTCGCCGTAGCCGCCGAACGTGACGCCCGGCTCCGATGCCGTCTTCTCCGTCGCGCTGCTCTTCAGCGTTTCGATCTCTTTCGTGAGGACGTCGATCTCCTGCTTCAGCTCATCGATCGCCGCGACTTTGTCCTGTAAAGCTTTGAGCCGTTGTTCCACTGCTTCCGTGCTTTGAGCGAATGTCGACGAGGCGATGAGCATCGTCGCGAGGGCAACCGTAATTCGTTTGAACATCATTCAATCCTTTAGTTTGAAATGCGGGTCGAGCACTCTGATCCCGGGAATCGGTGCCGACGCGTGGATGGAGCTGTCGTCGATGAAGATGGCGATGACGTGATGCGCACGCGCCCACTCGAGGCCGCGCTCGCGTCCCATCACGTAGAGAGCTGTGGAAAGGATGTCGGCGACCGTTGCGTCGTCGCCGATGACCGAGACGCTGCCGCGCGCCGGCACGGGCTGGCCGGTGCGCGGGTCGATGATGTGATTCGGTTTCTCCGACGTGGAGCTGGTGGAGAGCGAGCGCTTGTCGAGCGTGAGCGCGACGATGGCGCGATCGCGGTGTTTCGGATCGGCGATCGTGACGTCGACGTTCGAGAGCGTGCCGATCTGGCCGCCGAAATTGATCACGGCGTGCGTGGCGCCCGCGTCCTTTAAAACAGCGAGCATGCGATCGATTGCGTAGCCTTTGCCGAAGGCGCCTTCTTCGTATGGATCCGGCACAGACAGGAGTGTCTGTGCTACACGAATCCCCCACTTGATGAGCAGGCTCATGATGTGCGGATCGAACGCGCCGTCCGTTTCGCGCTTGTAGCTCTCGGTCACCTCGAGCAGCGCGCGCAACTCATCCGACGGCTTCTCTCCGCGATTCACGAGAGAGAGCTCGCTGTCGTCGCGCCACGTCGAGAGCATCGACTCGATCCGCTGACACTCCGCGAATGCGGCATCGGCGGGCACATCCGCGTCGACTTCGCACACCGTCCCCATCAGGTATTGAACCCGTGTTGCCGCGAGCGCGGAGGGGAGGGTGAGGGCGAAGAGCGCGGCGACTATGGCCGCGCGCCTCATCTCGTCTTCACCGCAAGTTGATGTTGGAAGCGATCCTTGACCGACACGACCAGCAGCCAGGCCGCGCAGAGTCCGAGCATTCCGATCGAGACCCATTTGCCGTAATAGCCGACCGGCGAATAAGGCTCCGTCGCATTGTGAATCGCCGTGCTCCAGCGCCCGAGGACTTCAGCCTCGGAGAGCTCGTGAATGGCGTAGAAGACGATCTGAATGGTGAAGAGCAGGAGGAAAAGGCCGGTGACCTGGAAGAAGCGCTTGATGTTGATCCGATGTCCGTAGTGCGCCCAGGCCCACGACATCAACGCCGCGGCGCCGATACCGGCGATCGATCCGATCAACATCCCCTGATTGCTCCGCACCTGGATCAGCAGCAGCGCCGCTTCCATCCCCTCGCGCGTGATCATCAGCACCGTGAAGAGGAACACACCGGCGAAGGCGAGTGGGTTCGAAGTCTTCGATGACGCGGTCTCGAGGCGCGTCTCCATGTCGCGCTTCATCGTCGGCGCGGTGCGCCAGACGTAGACGACGAAACTGGCCACGAGCACGGCGGCGACGAGGCCGAGAATCCCTTCCCACAACGACTGCTCGCTGATGCGGCTCAGCTCGTAGCCGAGCGCGCCGCTGGCGATGAGCGACACCACGATGCCCCAGTAGACGCTCGGGCGAAGCCAGTCGCGGCCGGTCTTACGGAGATAGGCGAGGATGATCGCAACGGTGACGAACGATTCGAAACCTTCGCGGAAAACGATGACGAGTGCTGGGAGCATGTGTTTGAGGGGTCCTGTCTATTTTCTGAGCTGCATCGAGCCGGCCGCGATCATCTGCACGCGATCGGGAGAATCCGGCTGTTGTCCTTTTTTTCTGCAATCGGCGCAGACGCCGAGGATCTGCAGGTTGTGAAACGTGGGGGTGAAACGCTTGCGCTCGCAGATCTCGAGCTGGCGCTGTTCGAGCACGTCGTCGTGGAACTCGATCACCGCGCCGCACGTGGTGCAGATCAGATGATCGTGATGCGAATTGCCGGTGACGTGCTCGTAGTGGTAGTGGTCTTCGCCGAGATGAACGCGCCGCACCATGCCCGACTTCACCAGCAGCTCGAGCGTGCGGTAGACCGTGGCCCGCGAGATCTTCAGCCCCTTCTGCTTCATCTTGAACAGGAGCTCGTCGGCCTCGAAGTGATAGTGCGTGGCGAAGATCTCGCGCACCAGCGCGGTGCGCTCGGTGGTGAGCTTCAGCCCCTGCTCCTGCAGGAAGCCGCCGAAGCGGGTGATCTCTTTCTCGGTGCGGACGGTGGTCGGCATGTCTCTCTCGGTAACAATTGAGACTGAGTCTCAATTGCATGTCGAAAGTGTAAGCGAGGGACGCGCGGAGCGTCAAGTGATGGCGGACACGACGGCGTGTGACTGTCTTCCCGGCGTTGGTGAGTGCTGAGTGCTGAGTGCTGAGTGAGCAAACGACGCGAAGCGGCTCAGAACTCAGAACTCAGAACTCAGAACTCGACTTACAACTGCGACCGGGCGGCCTCGGCCGCCGCGTGAACCTGCGGCTGATGCTGATCGATCGCCAGCGAGCGGTTCCAGTAGTCGAGGGCCCGCGCGTAGTCCTTCCGCTTCACGCAGAAGACGCCGAGGTTGTTCAGCACGACCGTCGAGGAGGGCTGCATGCCGAGCGCGCGCTGCAGCTCGGGAAGCCCTTCCGTGTACCGCTCGGCATCGACGAGCATCGCGCCGAGGTTCGACGTGATGAGGAACGACTGCGGAAAGAGCTCGCGGCCTTTGTACAGCAGAGCGATCGCGCGCGCCTGCATGTTGTGCTGCCGGTAGAGCGACGCGTAATCGACGAACCAGTGATCGGGCTCCGGCAATCCGCGCTCCATCGCCTTCACGAACATGTTGTCGGCCATCGCGTACTGCTGGCGGTCGAATAACGTCATCGCCTCGTTCAGGTACGGAATCGGCCGCGTCGGATTGATGTCGATGGCGCGATCGAATGCGTCGACCGCCTCGCTCGTCTTCCCCTGCTTCTTCAGCTCGACGCCGAGGTTGTTGAAGTACGCGTAGAGCCCCCAGCGCTGCGGCGAGACCGGCGCGTTCGCCTTCGGCATCTCGTCTTCATCGAGCAGCGGCACGAGGAGGCGCGTCGGGTCGTTGAGATGTCCGACCGCCTGCAGCGTGACCTGGTAGAGCTTCGGATCGAGCTGCACTTTGCTCGGCGTCGGGCGGATGTCGAGGAACTCGCTGTAGCTGACGACCTTCACCGTCTCGACCGGTTGGATGTCGCGAAAGGCCCACGTCGCGGCGTGTCCCGGCATCTCCGACGACTGCGGCAATCCGAGGATCGCCAGCACGGTCGGCGTGACGTCGAAGACCGAGAAGGGGTGATTCGATCCGTTGTGCACGACGTGATTCCCGTACGCGATGAACACGCCGGGATTGCGGTGATCGGCGAGCGCCGCGTTGCCGTGCGGTTGCTGGCGCGGCCGGGTCCTTCCCCAGCGAAAGCCGTGCGCCGACATCACGATCACGGTCGTCTCCGCCGGCAGCACCGACATCCACTCGCCGATCAGCCGGTCGACCTCGGCGTAGTAGTTCGTCACCGCCGGCCAGTACTTCCGATAGTTTTCCTGGCTGATTCCTTCGCGATACGGCGGGTGATACGGCGAGAAGAGGTGATTGACGAAGTCGGTGCCGCTGTACTCCATCATCAGAAGGAGCGGCGACTGTTCGCGATAGAGCTGGATCGCGGCGCGATGATCGCTCCAGGTCTTCGCCAGCACGTTGCGGAAGACGTTGATCGGATCGGATGACGATCCGCTGTTGACCGCCCGCTCGTATTCGTCGGGCGTGATGTTGAGAAAGCGGCGGATCTGCGGATAGCCGACCGTCGACACCGGCACGACGAGCGGCTGCAGTTTCGGCGACGCGGACGGCGGCGCCACCGCGTCGTTCATCAGCTCGACCGGCGCATCGAACACGGCCACGCCGGAGTCGGTCGGCGGCCACGCGGTCCACCAGTTGATCACCTCTGCATGCCGGCCGAACGCCTCCGCGATATCCCACAACGCCGGCGCGCGGCGCGCATACGACTGGATCGGCGTGTTGTGCCCGTGCTCGACGAAATCGAGGACGCCGTGGCGGTCGGGCGTGAGTCCGGTCGCCACCGTGGTCCAAAGCAGCGGCGCGACCGTCGGCTCGATGGTCTGCGTCGACGACGTCGTGCCGCCGCGCGAGAGAGCCTTCAGGTTCGGCAGGCGATCGTCATCTATGAGCTCGTTCAGCAGCTCCCAGTCGGCGCCATCGATGGCGAAGATGGCCACACGCCCCGCGACGCCTCGCGCCTCGCGGCGGAGATCCATCTTCTTCCGTTGCAGCAGCGCGAGCTTGTCGACCTCGATGCGCGCGATCTCGAAGGCGGTGACTTTCAGTCCGCTCTTCGACAGGTAGTTCGTCACGGCGCGCCGCAGCGTGTTGCGTTGCGCGGTGTTGAACTGCGAGTTCGGCGAGAGCAGGTCTTCGATCGGCACCTGCCGCGTCACGGCATCGACCGCCTCCGCGACGCGCGCGCCGACCCATGCGCTCCAGCCCCGTGCCACGAGCGTCTTCGCATCGGGCAGACGATCGCCGGCGATCCCGAAGCGAAGCCGGTACGTGATCGTCACCGGCACCTGCTCCTGCGACATGATCCGGATGATCCCGTCGCGCTGCGCCCACCCGTCGCGGCGATCGAACACGAGGCGGTAGAACTGGAGGGGCGGAAGGAAGGTGACGTGGTTTTCCACCACCCGCACCTGCCCGCTCCTCTTGTTCACCCCGAAGACCAGCCGCCGCGACGACGGCAGGTAAAGACTGGCGAGGATGTAGAGAATCGCCACCATGCCGGCGAGCATGGCGAGGGCGCGGAACGAACGGCTACGAAGCATGCGGGGTGGACGAGTGCAAAAGGGTTGCTAGGTCGCTCGGTTGCTGAGTTGCTAGGTTGCTAGGTTGCTGCGTTGCTGGGTGTCACCAAGTAACTCAGCAACCCAGTAACCCAGCAACTGACTACTTCTTCCTTTTCACCAACTGCTTCACCTCATCATTCCCGATCGAGCTCTGGGCGGAAATGATGACGGCGGCGGTTCCTTCGCGGAAGGCGGGGATGGTGCAGCGGATGATGGCGGTGCCGTCGCCGGCGGTCTTGCCGCGGAAGACGACACGCGGCGGTTCGACGGTCGAGATCACCTTCACCTCGATCGCCGCGGCGGCAATCGGATTCTGCGAGAGGCTCTTGCGCGCCGCGACGCGCACTTCGACCGACGCGCCGGCGTAAAAATCGACGGTGTTCAGCAGCGCCAGCTCGAGGTGCTCGCTCTCGGCTTCGGAGGCGAGGTAGTCGATGATCACCTGGTCGAGCGTCTTCTCTTCGTTGATCGTCGCGGCGCCCGACGGCGGCTTGGCGACGTCTCCGGCAACGGTCGGAACGGCCGACGCCGCCTGGATCCCGCTCTTCGTCCCCTCGGCCGGCTGATCGAAGCGACCACGCTTGATGGCCGCGATCATCGTCCGATGCTGCTGCTCCATCAGACTGCCGATCCACTTCTCGTCGACCCCGTCTTTTGCCTGGTCGGCGTACGACGTTTTCTTCGACGCCAGGATCTCGCCGCCGACGTAGACCAGCGACTCGATGTACGGATTCGACAGACCTTTATCCTCGGTCTGGATGTGGTAGACCTTGTCGTTATGCCGAATGTCGGTGTTGAAGCCGGTGATCACGCCAGAGCTCTCAGAGGATGCAGAAGTGTAATCAATTCTGATCGATCCACGCGCGCAAATACGCGATCTGCTCACGGATGCGCGTGAGGTCCTCGGCGTGCGGCCGCAGTGCGAGATAACGTTCCAGACATTCGATCGCCACGGCGTACGCGTGCATCTGCATCGCCAGCGCGGCGCGGTCGCGCAGCTCGAACGGATCGCGGTCGTCGAGGATCAGCAAGCGGTCGGCCGAGGCCGCCGCGCGCGCCAGATCGTGCTGCGCGAGATAGGCCGACTTCAGATGCGCCAGCTCGCGGGCCACGATCTCTTTCCGCGTCAGCGAGCGGAGATGATGCTCGCGCAGCCTGACTCCGCCGCCGTAGACGCCGTCGAGGATTTTCTGCAATTCGATGTTCGAGAGAATCCGGCCGCCGTCGTACGGATCGACGACGATCTGTCCGAAGTCGCCGCTGAACTTCACGAGGAAACGTCCCGGCAGCGATACGCCAACGGCATCGAATCCGGCGCGCCGCGTCAGCTCGAGATAAAGAATCGACAGCGTGATCGGCGTCCCCGCGTGCGTGTCGAGCAACTCGTTGAGCAGCGCGCTGCGCGGGTCGTAGTAATCCTCGTCCTCGCCGTGGAACCCTTCTTCATCGAAGAGAATCGTGTTGATCGAATCGACGATCCGCTCGACGTCGTGCGAGCCTTCGAGCCGTCCGCGCACCGCGCCGCTCCACGTGCCGACGTCATCGAGGTAGTGCGTGATCTCCAGTCCCGGCCGGTCCTCGAGCGCGATGACCAGCGAGGCCTCGACGAGGTCGATCTGCGGCTCGGGCAGCTCCGCAATTTCGCGGAAGCGCCGGCGCGCGAGCGCGGGATGAGTCAAGACACGTCCCGACAGCATCAGTTTCCCCGCCCAAGTTCACGCCGAGCAAAGCGAGACGTCAATGGAGCAGTCGAACGAGTTTCGTCCGAAGGCCGAAACTGCCGGCGCCGCCGCTGATCCCTCGCTGCGCTCGGGATGAACTGAACGAACAGCATTAGTTTCCCCTCATCCTGTGACGTAATTCGTCAGAGACAGGTACTTTTTGTTGTCGCTCCCAGTCGTAGAGGACGACGATAACTCGTCCCGTAGCAGCAATTTGCCGGCCATCATCGCGCCGGACCTCGCTCAGAAACTCGATGGACGTGTTTCGGATCTCGCCGACGCGCGTGCGGATCTCGATCGGCTCGATCGCCAGCTGTTGTTTGAAGTCGCACTCGGCGCGGGCGACGATGAATCCGATGTCGCGCGCGACGCCGCCGCCGGTCAGCGAGAACCAGAGCCTGGCGCGGCCCCATTCGAAGTAGGTGAAGAAGGTGGCGTTGTTGACGTGGCCGAATGCGTCGAGGTCGCGGAAGATGACTTGCCACGGGGTGAGGTACCAGCCATCCGACCAACCCTCAGCAGTCACACCTCATTATTGCACCGCGTTGCCCGCGGTCGCGAACGGCATCGTCCCCTTCGTGCACGCCTGCAGGTAGCGGCCCGGAAGCGGATGATCGAGATACGGCGCGATGATCGCCGACGCGCGGACGAGCCGGTTGAGATCGACGCCTGTATCGATCCCCATCCGATCGAGCATGTAGACGAGGTCCTCGGTTGCGAGGTTGCCAGACGCGCCGGGCGCGTACGGACATCCGCCCAGTCCACCCGATGACGCGTCGTACGTGGCAATCCCCATCTCGAGCGCGGCGAGCGTGTTCGCCAGCGCGGTGCCGCGCGTGTCGTGGAAGTGCATCGCCAGCCGGCTCGCCGGCACGACCTGCAGCAGGATGCCGATCACGCCCTGCACCTGCATCGGCGTGCCGACTCCGATCGTGTCGCCGACGGAGACTTCGTAGCATCCGAGGTCGAGCAGGCGGGCCACGACCTCGAGCACTTTCTCCGGCGCGACGTCTCCTTCGTACGGACATCCGAACGCGGTCGAGACGTAGCCGCGGACGCGAATCCCCTCCGCCCTCGCGCGCGCCGCGACCGGCGCGTAGTTCACGAACGACTCGTCGATCGACATGTTGATGTTGCGCTTGTTGAAGGTTTCCGAGGCCGCGGTGAAGATCGCGATCGACTTCACGCCCGCGTCGATCGCGCGGTCGAGCCCCTTTTCGTTCGGCACGAGCACCGGATAATCGACGCCCGGATCTTTCGGGATGTTGGCGTAGACCTCGGCGCTGTCCGCCATCTGCGGCACCCACTTTGGACTGACGAATGCGCCGGCCTCGATCACCCGCAGCCCGGCATCGCCGAGCGCGGTGATGTAGTCGATCTTCACCTGCGTCGGGATCGTGACTTTCTCGTTCTGCAGCCCGTCGCGCGGCCCGACTTCGACGATCTTCGCGGAATCAATGAGGATTCTCATTCAGCGTCACCAGTTCCACACCCGGCTGCACCAGCTCCCCCTCGCTGCAATTCACGGAGCTGACCACGCCGTCGCGCGGCGCGTTGATCGTGTGCTCCATCTTCATCGCCTCGAGGATCAACAGCGGTGCGCCTTTCACGACAACATCGCCGGCCTTCACCAGAATTTTCGTGACCACGCCCGGCATCGGCGCGCTCATCGAGTGATCGCGATGCCTGGCCCTCGTGCGCGCGCCTTTTTCCGCGACGTCGGCCGTGTAGATCTCGCCGCCGAACGCGAAGCTGACTTGCGTTCCCTGAATGACGTACGGAACGCTGTGCGTCCGTCCATCCACTACCAGCTCCGCGATCTGCCCGCGGGTCGAAACGATCTCGATGACGTGCTCGCCCGCGCGGAACGTTGCACCGTCGCGCTCGAGCTCCAGCTCGCGCGTCTCGCCGCCGATCGTGATGGTTTTCTCGCTCATTTTTGGCAGTTTATCCTGAGAGAAGCGAAGGATCAGCCAAGGCGCCACGCGGCCTGTGGCAAGAGCGATGCGGCGCCTTGATTGATCCTTCGCTTTGCTCAGGATGAACGTTGAAAACGCGACCCCGGCGCGTCGAGCGGCACGCCTTTGCCGCACAACGGGCACGCCGCTTCGTCGTACGTCTCGAGCGCGAGCGACATCAGCGCTTCGTACGGCGCGTCGAACGGATTGTCCTTCCCGCTCCGATTCAGGATTGATGCGAATCCACTGACGACGCCGCCATGCTGCGCGATGACCGCCGCCGTTTCGCGCGTCGATTTGCCGGTCGTCACGACGTCTTCGACGATGACGACCTGCTCGCCGTCGCCGATGCGGAAGCCGCGGCGCAACGTCATCGCTCCATCTTTCCGCTCCGTGAAGATCGACGGCAGATCGAGCGCCTCGGCGACCGTGTATCCGATGATCACGCCGCCGAGCGCGGGCGCCACGACCTTCTGCGCGCCGAAGCGGCGGACCTGCTCGCCGAGGGCTGTGCTGATCGCCTTCGCGTTGCGCGGATGCTCGAGCAGCTTCGCGCATTGCACGTAATTCGGGCTGTGCAGACCGGAGGAGAGTCGGAAGTGTCCGCTCAGGAGCGCGCCGGTCTCCGCGAGCAGGGCGGGGAGGTCGAGGGGCATGGCGGCCGAGAATAGAATGGGGGAGAGGTGAACGCAAATGGGTAACTTGAGCGATCAGGTCCGCGCTGATCTCACCGAGTCGATGAAAGCGCGGAGCGCCGAGCGGACATCCGTGCTGCGGATGCTGCAGGCCGCGATCAAGTACGAAATCATCAACGTCCAGCACGAACTGTCGGACGAAGAAGTGATGACCGTGATCCGCAAGGCGGTCAAGCAGCGGCTCGATTCGATCGAGCAATACACGAAAGGCAATCGCCCCGACCTCGCCGCGAAGGAGCAGTCGGAGCTCGAGATCCTGAAGGCCTACATGCCGCCGGAGCTGACCGATGAAGAGATCGAGTCGGGCGTCCGCGAGATCGTCGCCTCCACCGGCGCGCAATCGAAGAAGGACATGGGCAAGGTGATGAAGGAGGCGACGGCGCGCTACAAGGGGCGGGTGGACGGGAAGAAGATTCAGGAGATCGTGGCGCGCTTGCTTCCGTAGGTTAGTCATCCTGAGCGAAGCGAAGGATCAACCATGGCGCAGGGACACATGAGGCCAACACGACGGCCATGGCACATCCTTCGCGGCGCCGTCGTTGATGCTTCGCTTCGCTCAGCATGAACTCGAGATACGCGCGCCAGCTCGCACTTCCCGAATTCGGCGCCGAAGGTCAGCGCCGGCTCGGCGAGGGCTCGGTCGCCATCGTCGGCGCGGGCGGCCTCGGGTCGCCTGCCGCGATCTACCTCGCGGCCGCGGGCGTCGGACGCGTCGGCCTCATCGACTTCGATACGGTCGATGAATCGAATCTGCACCGGCAAGTGCTTTACGGCACAAAGGACATCGGCGCCTCGAAGCTCGATGCGGCACGCGCGCGCCTCCAGGACCTGAATCCCGAGATCGACATCGAGACGCACGACACCGCGCTCGACTCCGGCAACGCGCTGCAGATCCTCGGCAACTACGACGTCGTCATCGACGGCAGCGACAACTTCCCGACGCGCTATCTCGTCAACGACGCCTGCATCCTCCTCGGCAAGCCGGACGTCTACGGCTCCGTCTTCCGATTCGAGGGACAGCTCTCCGTCTTCGACGCGAGCCTCGGGCCGTGCTACCGATGCCTCTATCCCGATCCACCGCCGCCGCAGCTCGTGCCGAATTGCGAGGAGGCGGGAGTGCTCGGCGTCCTGCCCGGAATCATCGGCACCATGCAGGCGGCCGAGGCGATCAAGTTGCTTGCGGGAATCGGCGAGCCACTTATCGGACGTTTACTGCTGTTCGATGCGCTGCGAATGTCGTGGCGCGAGATGAAGCTGCGCAAACAATGTGAACGACATGCCGCCGTGACGCGGCTGATCGACTACGAAGGATTCTGCTCACCAATGAACGAAATCAACATCACCCCTGCTGAACTGGCCGTAATCCTCGGCGAAGTCACCCTGCTCGATGTGCGCGAGCCGTTCGAATGGAACGTCAGTCATCTCGAAGGAGCGATCCACATCCCGCTCCAGCAGTTGCCGAACCGCCTCGCTGAAGTGCCGAACGACAAAGAGGTCGTCGTCTACTGCCGCGTCGGCGGACGCAGCGCGCACGCGCAACACTTCATGCTGGAGCGCGGCTTCACGCGCGTGAAGAACCTGACCGGCGGGCTCATTGCCTGGGCAACGCAGCAGGACCCGTCAATGCCTGTCGCGTAACGTGGATCTCTTCGACGAGCTCCACGAGCGGACGTCCGAATAGCACGACGATCGACTTGCCGGTCGCGCGTCCTTTCGTCGAGCCGTCGATGATCGCCACGCCGCAGTCCTGATAGAGCGGCGAGAGGATGTTGTCGCGGTGTCCCGGCGATTCCATCCACGAATCCATCAGCACTTCCGCGGTCTCGAATCCCGCGGCGAGGTTCTCGCCGGCGTTCGAGAAGTTGTAGCCGTGCGGCTTGAACCAGACGAACGGCGCGCGGCCGTCGGGCGAGACATGGGCCCAGTACGCGAGGTCTTCCATGTCCTTCATCCGATCCTCGGCCGCGGCATCGAGACGCGTGTCCTCGTGCAACGGACCGATCCCTGCCTCCCGGCGCGCGCGGTTCATCTCCGCGATGACTGCATCGCGCGTGATGTCGGTGTGCGTCGCCGGAACGCGCTGCGCGAAAAGCGGCAACGCGAGTGCGAGGGTGATGAAGAGGTTGCGCATGAACGTTTCGGAGAACGATACGGCAGGGTTGCCGGTTCCAGGTGCAACGTTTTGGTAGCTACGTGGAGTTTATCCCGCGCGAAGACGCGGGATCTCCGGTTACACCGCGCTACGCGGACCCACGTGCGCCGATCGAACCCTGATCCGTCGCGGTGCCGCCGGAGATGCCGCGTCTGCGCGCGGCATGAACTTGAACCTACCGCGCGCCGTCAGGCCGCACGCGCAGGAAAAACGTACAAGCCTTCCCCGTCTTCGACTCCATCCACACCGAGCCGGCATGCGCGACCGCGAACTCGCGGGCGCGGAACAGACTGCGGCCGGTCCGATCGGGTGACGACGGACTCCAGACGTAGTCCGGTTCGAAGATCGCCTGACGCAGGTTTTCGGGGACGACGGGACCGTTGTCCATCACGAAGAAGAGGAGCAGCGGCTTGCCCTTGTGCTCCATCCAGCGCACGCCGACGACGACCTGGCCGCCGGCCGGGACGTAGTGCATGGCGTTGTCCATCAGGATGCCGAGGGCGTCGGTGAGTTGGTCGTGATCGGCGAAGCGCTCTTCGAGGTCCTGCGCGTCGACCTGCAACTGCACATTCTTCAAATCGGCGAACGGCACGAAGCGATCGGCAACGTGACGGACGATGTCGGTAACGGTCAGCTGACGCCCGGCAGTTGCCGGCTCTTCGACTTCCGGTGCGAGCTCGAGAGCCGACAGAATCTGGTCGACCGTGCCGGCGGAGTCGGCGAGGAACGGTTCGTTGCCACGCGTGCGTGACGCCGCGAGCAGCGAGTCGCGTAAGGCGCGCAACGGACCGAACGCCGTCTCGCGCACGTACGTCGCGAACGACGCGTGCGACTCGGCGGCGGGACGGAAGACCAGCACCGCGCCGCTCGCGCCGCCGGAAAGCGGGACGAGCGAATAGAGCACGTTCCGGCCGCCGACGTGGATGCCCGACGTCGCCGGCACGGAGAGCGGGCCGACGTGCGTCCCGATCTGCTGCTCGATGAACCGGAGCGACTTCATGTCGGACTGCGCTGCGTTGAAGAGCTTCGTCGCGTCATCGCTGACGAATTTCACGCTGCGATCGGCGCTGAGCAGCACCGACGGAACCGCGGCGGCGATCAGCAGGCTGACGACGCTCGTCAGCGCGGGCGACGCCGACTCGACCGGGAACGGCAGCACCGGCGCCTTCGGAAATGCATCCAGTGCAACGGCCGTCGTTTCATCCGAACGGGGCTGGGTGACGGTCATCGGCGCGGATGCCGGTTTCGGTGTCGGGCGCGGAACTGGAGCCGCGGGTACCTCGGCAACGACCTCGGGAGCAGCCGCGCTCACCTTCGTTTTTCTCGGCTTGTCGCACTTCTCGCAGAGGATCCCCTGCGCAATCGACGAACCGCACATGAAGCATTTCTGGGGCATAAGCGGGTGCTCCGGACCGATGATGTTACCCGCGTTCCCACCCCCCTGCAACGTGATATAGATTTCGGCCACCAGCAGTTCATCCCGAGCGAAGTCGAGGGATCAATGACGGCACCGCGCCGCACATGCCACGGGCGCTGCACGTGGCGCAATCGTTCGCGGCGCCGTCATTGATGCCTCGACTTCGCTCGGCATAAACGGGGGAAACACATGGAACAAATTGTCGTCATCGGCGCAGGAACGATGGGAAACGGCATCGCGCACACCGCCGCCGCGAGCGGCTTCGCGACCACTCTCATCGACGTTTCCGACGAGTTTCTGCAGCGCGGGATGAAAACGATTTCATCGAATCTCCAGCGCGGAGTCGATAAGGGAAAGATGTCAGGCGAGGAAAAGCAGGCCATCCTCGATCGCATTCAGTGGAGCACCAACATCGAATCGGCGGTCGGAAACGCCGACATCGTGATCGAGGCGATCATCGAGAACCTCGCTGCGAAGGTGCAGCTCTTCGGGCAACTCGACAAGCTGACGAAGCCCGAATGCATCCTGGCCTCGAACACGTCGTCGATCTCGATCACGAAGATCGCCGCCGCGACGAAGCGTCCGGAGCAGGTCATCGGGATGCACTTCATGAATCCGGTGCCGGTGATGACGCTGGTGGAAGTGATTCGCGGCATCGCCACATCCGACGACACGTATCAGCGCGTCGAAGATCTCTCGAAGCGGATGGGAAAGACGCCGATCGAGGTGAACGACTATCCCGGCTTCATCTCCAACCGCGTGCTGATGCCGATGATCAACGAAGCGATCTTCACGTTGTACGAAGGCGTCGCCACGCGCGAGGCGATCGACGGCGTGATGAAGCTCGGCATGAATCACCCGATGGGTCCGCTGACGCTCGCCGACTTCATCGGACTCGATGTCTGCCTGGCGATCCTTCGCGTGCTCGAAGATGGATTCGGCGATCCGAAGTACCGGCCCTGTCCGCTACTGGTGAAAATGGTGGATGCCGGATGGCTCGGAAGAAAGAGCGGCCGCGGGTTCTACGATTATCGGAAATAGCGGTGGATTGCGCTCTACACACTTTGTGTTTAACTGCGCACCAACAATGCTCTGTCAGACATGCAGCGCCTATAACGACGACGATCGCGAGTTCTGTTTTCGCTGTCAGAACAAGCTCCTCGTCCTTTCCGGCGTAACCTCATTCGAAGAAGACGACGTCGAGGATTACGAGGAAGAAGAAGACCTCTCGCTCGATGAACATCTGCTCGAGCGCGTCTCTGCGATCGAAGAGATCGTCAAGCGCTCCGCCGACACGCTCCGCAGCCTCGTCGACGCCGTGCAGAAACACGAGCGCGCGATCTTCATCAATCAGACCGGACTCCTTTCCGTAAAAGAACTGCTCGAGAAAAAGAACGTCGTCTCCGCCGACGAACTGGTCGAGCTGTGGGAATCGAAGATGGGTGAGCAGATGCTCGCTCTCGAGAAGAAGCAGCGTTTCATCGATCGCAAGGACCGCATCGTTTCGTTGTTCCACGGCGAGAAGAAAGATCGCTTCCTTCAGTACATCGCCGAGGCAGAGTCCGCCATCGATTCATTCGATCCGGAGCGCGGGATGAAGGCGCTCGAGGAAGGCTTCAAGCTCGATCGCGACAACTACGAGCTCTCGTTCTTCCTCGGCGAGATGTTCTTCAACGACGGCGACCTCGACCGCGCGAAGACGTATCTCGAGCGGACGCTCGAGGTCCTCCCCGATCATTTCGACGCCGCGGTTTTCTACGGCGTGCTGCTGCACGAGCGTCAGGATCTGAAAGGCGCAGAGCGCTGGCTCCGCCGCGCGATCCAGATCTCGCAGGAGTCGTTCCTCCCGTACTTCTCGCTCGGCGCGATCTACGCGCGCAAGGGAAAACTGCTCCGCGCGCAGAAGTTCCTGGAGAAGGCGATCCAGCTGGAAGGCATCCCGCAGGCGCACTTCCTCCTCGGCACGATCTTCTACGAGAAGGGGCAGCTGGAGCGCGCGATCCGCTCGTTCCAGGCCGCGCTGAAGCTCGATCCCGATTACGAAGAAGCGATCTATCACCTCGGACTTTGCTACCTCGATCGCAACTGGAACCGCAAGGCGATCCAATGCTTCCAGGAAGCGCTGGAGCTCAATCCGAACAAGATGGAGTACCAGCAGGCGGTCAAGATTTACGAAGGGATTTCGGGGCATGTGCCACCCGAAGGTCCGGCCGCCGAGGCGTTCAAGGAAGCCGAGGGACTGGTCAGCCAGGGAAGCTACAAGGAAGCGCTCGATCTCTATCGCCGCGCATCGCAGAACGATCCCGACAACGTCAACATCCTCATGCCGTACGCGCTGCTCTGCTCGCATCTCGACATGAACAGCGAAGCGATCGCTGTCGCGCGCCGGATCCTGCACGAGCGTCCGACCGAAGTGGTCGCCGCCGCCGCGTACACGACGCTCGTCGAAGCGCTGCGCGCCGAGGGCAACTTCAAGGAAGCGAATCGCGCGCTGGAAGAGATGCTCCGCGACTACCACTCCAATTACGCGAAATCGATCGCGTACTACGAGAAGGCGTACAACTTCGCGGAGATGGAAGAGAACCTCGACGAGGCGCTGGAGAGCGCGCAGCTCGCGTTGCGCTACTCGCCGAAAGAGCTCAAGCAGTTCCCGCTCGCGGCACTCGGCTGGGTCTATTTCAAGCGCCGCGATTTCACGAACGCCGTCGATTTCCTCAGCAAGTCGGCCGACCTCGGACCGACCGCGACGAACCTCATGCACCTCGGTATGGCCCTTCTCGAAAGCGGCCAGAAAGACCGCGCCCGCGCCGTCTTCCGCCGCGCGAAGTCGTTCTCGATGAAAGGCTCCGGCCTCGAGGAGAAGATCCTCGAGCAGGTGCGGTCGAACACGAAGCTGATGGATCGCCTCCACGCGCGCAGACGCAGGCTGGCCAAGGCCTGACGTTCACGCGTTTGCCTGGGTCGATGCCTCGATCGAAGTGCCGCGCCTTTCACCCGCACGCTCGACCGCATCGGGGTGATCCCGGGCGGCCGTTCGGTGCGGTGATCACACCCGCATCAGCTTCGCGTACTTGGCGATGAACTTCTTCGATCCGACGCGATCGAAGTAGACCGTCAGCTTGGCGTCCGGGCCCGACCCTTCCATCGTGAGGATCGTCCCGTCGCCGAACTGCGCGTGGCGAACGCGCGCGCCGCGCTTGAGCTCCGCCGGCGCGCCGTCGGTCTGCGGCTTCGCCGCGCGCACGGCCGACGGATCGAACTGCACCGGCGAGCCGAAGAACGACGAGATGCTCTTCACCGCATCGCTGCCGGCGCGCGCCCGCGACGTCGGCAGCGGACGCTCCCGCCACGACTGCTGTTGCGGAGGAGGTGGCGCGTACGACTTGCGTCCGATCCGCACCTGCTCCTTCGCCGCCTCCGGTATCTCGTCCAGAAACGGCGACGGACTCTGCTCGCTGAAGCGTCCGTGCAGCCGCCGCTCGAACGCGTGCAGGCAGTAGAGCTGCTCGCGCGCCCGCGTCATGCCGACGTAGCAGAGGCGCCGCTCCTCTTCGATGTCCTCGTCACTATCGAGTGAGATCGAGTGCGGCAGCACGCCCTCCTCCATCCCGGCGAGAAAGACGACCTTGAACTCCAGCCCCTTCGCCGCATGCAACGTCATCAGCGTGACGCCCTTTTCGGCGACGTAGCGGTCGAGGTCCGACATCAGCGTGATCGAGTCGAGGTAATCGGCAATCGCCCCGCCCTGGTTCTGTTCCCAGAACTCACGCGTGGAGTTGAGCAATTCGTCGATGTTCTGCAGGCGCGACTCGTCCTGGATGTCGCGCGATTCGGAGAGCATCCGCCGGTATCCGGTGCGCAACAACAGGTAATCGACCACCTCGGGCAGCGGATTGCTCGCCGCACGATGCAGGTCGTGGATGATCTCGCGGAACTCGCGCACCGCCTTCGACGCGCGCGACGGAAGGAACGCCAGGTCGCCTTCGATGATCGTCCAGAGCGAGACGTCCTGCGCCGTGGCATGCTCGTTCAGCGCGGCGAGCGTCGTGTCGCCGATGCCGCGCGACGGCACGTTGATCACCCGCTCGATCGACGGCGTGTCGTGCGGCCGGATGGTCAGGCGGAGGAACGACAGGACGTCTTTGATCTCCGCGCGCTCATAGAACTTCACGCCGCCGACGACCGAGTACGGCGTGTTCGCGCGCAGCAGCTCTTCTTCAAACGGCCGCGACTGGGCATTGGTCCGGAAGAGCACCGCGAAGTCGGTCAGCTTGTAGCGCGAGCGCAGCGCTACGATCTTGTCCATCACGAACTGCGCTTCCTCGCGGTCGTTGCTGCAGGTGACGATGCGCACCGGATCGCCCTTGCCGGAGTCGGTGAAGAGCGTCTTTCCCTTGCGGGCGACGTTGTTGGAGACGACGCCGGTGGCGGCGTCGAGGATGTTGCCGGTGGAGCGGTAGTTTTGCTCCAGCTTGATGATTTTTGCTCCCGGAAAGTCTTTCTCAAAATTGAGGATGTTATTGATGTCTGCACCGCGGAAACGATAAATGCTCTGATCTTCGTCGCCGACGGCCACGACGTTGCCGTGCTTTCCCGCCAGCAGTTTCACCAGCACGTACTGCGCGCGGTTCGTGTCCTGATACTCGTCGATGAGGAGATGCTGAAAGCGATCGTGCAGTTCCTGGCGCACGTCCTCGTGCTGCTCGAGGAGCTGCACGTAGTTGCCGATCAGATCGTCGAAGTCCATGGCGTCGAATTCCTTCAGACGCTGCTGGTACTTGCGATAGATCTCTGAAACTTTCGCTCCGAAGAAGTCGAGGTTCGTCTTCTCGTACTCCGCCGGTCCGATCAGCTCGTTCTTGGCGTTCGAGATTCGCGACAGCACGGGCCGCGGCGGAAAGGACTCGACGTTGATGTCCAGCTCGCGCATGCAGCGCTTCAGCAACGTCATCTGATCGGAGGTGTCGTAGACCGCGAACGATTTCGTGAAGCCGAGCCGGTCGGCGTAGCGCCGCAGGATGCGAAGCGACGTCGAGTGAAACGTGCCGATCCACGGCCGGTAGCCGCCCTGCGGCACGAGGCGGTCGACCCGCTCGAGCATCTCGTTCGCCGCCTTGTTCGTGAACGTCACGGCCAGGATCTTCGACGGATGAACGCCGAGCTCGCTGATGAGCCAGGCAATGCGATAGGTGATGACGCGCGTCTTTCCCGATCCCGCGCCGGCGAGGACGAGAAGCGGTCCCTCGCCGTGGGTCACGGCTTCGCGCTGCTGTGGGTTGAGTCCAGTAACGTCGATCATTTTGGTTGCTTGGTTGCGAGGTCTCGCGGTGCGGAGTGAAGGTGAGGACCCTACCGCGTAACCTCGCAACCGCGCAACCACGCAACCCGGCCGGAAGTTCCCTTCCATCATTGCTGTTCCGAGGCCTGCGACATACACTTCGTCCTGCGTCAGGGGGGAAGACGATAACTCTCTCGGAGGCCTCATGTTTGGACTTGGATTTCCTGAACTTCTTCTGATCCTGATCATCGTCGTCGTCCTCTTCGGCGCGGGGAAGCTCCCGCAACTCGGCCGCGGACTCGGAGAGGGCATCTCCAACTTCCGCAACGGTCTGAAGGGCGATGACAAACCCGCGCTGGACGACAAGAAGCAGCAGTCGTAACGCGCCGCCGGAGCAAGGCGAGTGAGCTCGTCCAACGAACATTCACCTTCCGCGGTCCCGCAATATCAGACGGATCTCGCGCAGACACCGCTGCCCGAGATCCTTTTCACCATTCATCGCCTCAAGGCACCGGGCATGCTCGAGTGCCGCCGTGGCGTTGAGGTGAAAAAGATCTTCTTCGATCAGGGACAGGTGACCTTCGCTTCATCGAACAACATCGCCGATTCGCTCGGCGACAAGCTGCTGCGCGAAGGAAAGATCACGAAGGATCAGTACCACGAGAGCGTCCGCCGCCTGATGACCAGCAGCAAACGACAGGGGACGATCCTGGCGGAGATGAAACTGCTGGAACCGCGCGACCTCTTCGTGTCGGTGCGCGAGCAGATCCAGGAGATCGTCTGGTCGATCTTCGGATGGGAGAAGGGAACCGTCGCCTTTTCGCCCGGCCGCGACAAGCATCTCGAATTCGTGAAGCTGCAGATCCCGATTCCGCAGGCAGTGCTCCAGGGCGTCCGCCTGATGCCCGACGCACGCGTGCTCGTCGCGCGCCTTGGCACGCGCTCAACGATCCTGCAGCGCACCAACTCCGCGACCGAGGATCTGCACCTCGGCGCCGATGAGCAGCGTCTCCTCGATGCGGTCGACGGCCGCCGCGCGCTACCCGACCTCGTGAACACGCCGCCGCTCACGCCGGGCGAGAACGCACGCATCCTCTACGCGCTCTTCGCCCTCGGCCTGCTCGTCGTCCGCCGCCCCAGCAGCCAGATCAAGGTGCAGGTCAAGCTGGGGAAAACGGAAGAGTGAAGTGGCTGATCACCGGCGCCGCCGGAATGGCCGGCACCGATCTCCGTAACGAGCTCGCGTCGCGCGACGAGACCGTCGTCGCACTGGCGAAGAACGATCTCGACATCACGAGTCACGAAGACGTCATCCGCTTCATCGACGACGTCCGTCCCGACGTGATCGTCAACTGTGCCGCGTACACGAAGGTCGATCTGGCGGAGGTCGAGGAGTCGCTGGCGAACGCGATCAACGGCTCGGCGGTCGAGTTTCTGGCCATCGCCGCCAATCGCGTGAACGCGCACCTCGTGCAGATCTCGACCGACTTCGTTTTCGATGGCGACTCGCGCCGCCCGTACGAGTTCAACGACGAGACCGCGCCGCTCTCCGCGTACGGCCGTTCGAAGCTGATCGGCGAGCACGCCGCGGCGCGCTCGGAGAAACACACCATCCTCCGCACAGCGTGGCTGTTCGGCATCCACGGACCAAACTTCGTGGAGGCGATTCGCAACCAGATCAAAAAGGGAACGAATCCGCTGCGCGTGGTGAACGACCAGCGCGGCCGTCCGACGTACACGCCGCATCTCGCACGGGCAATCATCCGCGTCGCGAACCTCGGCGCAACCGGGATCGTGCATTACTCCGATGAGCCGGAGTGCACATGGTTCGACTTCGCCTCCGCGATCAACGAGGAGCTCGGATCGCAGGTGCAGATCGAGCCGGTGACGTCGGATCAATTCGTCCGGCCGGCGAAACGCCCCGCGTATTCGGTCCTGTCGACGGAGCGCTACGAACGACTGACAGGCGTCAAGCCGGAGTCGTGGCGGGATGGGCTTCGCGAATACCTCGCGTTGCGTGCATGAGGAACTCGATGTTCCCCTCGGCGCCCTTCACCGGACTCTCGATCACGCCCTTCACGTCGAATCCGATCTCCCGCGCGAACGCGACCACCGACTCGACGGCCTCCGCGCGCTTCACGTCGTCGCGGACGATGCCGCCCTTGCCGACGTCCCTCTTCCCCACCTCGAACTGAGGCTTGATCAGCGCGACCAGCTCGCCGTCGAGAAACTTCGCCACGGCCGGCAGGATGATCTTCAGCGAGATGAACGAGACGTCGATCGAGATGAAGTCGATGCGCTCTTCGAAGTCGGCCGCTTCGAGATGCCGCGCGTTGACCTTCTCGCGATTGATCACCCGCGGATCGTTGCGCAGCGAGACGTCGAGCTGCCCATGGCCGACGTCGATCGCGAACACCTTCCGCGCGCCGTTCTTCAGCATCACGTCGGTGAAGCCGCCGGTCGACGCACCGATGTCCGCGCAGGTCTTCCCCTCGACGCTGATCCCGAATTCGCTCAGCGCGTGCGCCAGCTTCATCCCGCCCCGCCCGACCCACGGATGCTCGAGCGCCTCGACGCGCAGCTCGTCGTCGTCCGCCACGGTCGAGCCGGCTTTGTCAACATATTGACCGTTGACCAGAACGCGCCGGGCCATGATCAGCGACTGCGCCTTCGTGCGCGTCTCGACCAGTCCGCGTTCGACGAGAGCGACGTCGAGGCGCTGCTTCTTCATTCGTTGACGATCGTGAACCCTTCCTGGCGGAAGTGGTGATCGTTCGTGAGGACGTGAGTGATGCCAAGGTCCCTCATGACCAGCATCGACATGCAGTCGACCAGGGAGTAGTGCTTGTCGGGACGGTTGGCATAGAGGTCGATGCCGCGGAGGAACAATTCCCGCTTGACCTCGACGACATTCACCCGCCGCATCATCGTGCGCACAAAACCTACCGCTGCTTCACGACCGCCAACATCGCCGTGCGACATGGCGGACAAAAACTCGGTCAAGACTCCGTCGTGCGACACCAGCTCGACAGAGTCCAGTCTCGCGGCAATCCGCGCGGCCTGCTTGCTGTGCGAATCGTATCGGTCAAAAACCGCGATCAGATACCAGGTGTCGACGAAGAACGACTGCATTACTTCGCCGTTGCGCGCACTCCGTAAAGTACCTCGTCGATCTCCGTGGAGTCCGGAAGCTTCCGAAGGGATTCTTCAGAGAGATCTTTCGTGACCTCCTGCGCAAGCGCGGCAAGCTCGCCCAACGTCATCGGCTTGTGCAGATCGAACGCTTCCTTCGCACGCTTCGCGATCCCTTCAGCGTGCAGGTCGTACTGCGCACGGAGCACGTCCTGCGCGCCGTGGTGCACGTACTCGTCGGGGATGCCGATGCGGTGGAAGTCGACGCCGGTGATGCCGAGCTGTTCGCAGCGCTCCATGACCGCGGCGCCGAAGCCGCCCGCGAGCGAGCCTTCCTCGACGGTGATGACTTTCGATCCCGGTTTGCAGAAGCGCGCGATGAGCTCATCGTCGAGCGGCTTGATGAAGCGCGCGTTCACGACCGCGACTTCGATTCCTTCGGCCGACAGCATCTCCGCCGCTTTCATCGAAGGCCACACTTCGGCGCCGATGGCGAAGATCGCCGCGGCATCGCCTTCGCGCATCACTTCGCCCTTGCCGACCGGCAGCGACTGCAGCTCGGCGTCGAGCTTCACGCCCATGCCGTTACCGCGCGGGTAGCGGAGCGACGTCGGATGGCCGGTCTCGAACGCCGTCTTCAGCATGTGCCGCAGTTCGTTCTCGTCCTTCGGCGCCATGCAGATCATGTTCGGGAAGACGCGCAGGTACGCCATGTCGTAGATGCCGTGGTGTGTCGGGCCGTCCTGGCCCGCGATGCCCGCGCGGTCGAGCGCGAAGACGACCGGCAGATCCATGATCGCCACGTCGTGGAACACCTGATCGAACGCGCGCTGCAGGAACGTCGAGTAGATCGCCGCGACCGGCTTCATCCCCTGCGTGGCCAGGCCGCCGCAGAACGTGATGGCATGCTCCTCGGCGATACCGACGTCGAACATCCGCTCCGGAAATACCTTCGCCAATTTATCGAGGCCGGTTCCCTCCGGCATCGCGCCGGTGATGGCCACGATCTTCGGATCGTTCTTCGCCAGCTCGATCAACGTATCCGCGAACACGCCGGTGTAGGACGGCGGCTGCGCCGACGACGGCTTCTTCACTTCGCCCGACGGCACGTCGAACGGCGTGACGCCGTGCGACCAGATCGGCTTGTTCTCCGCCGGCTCGTAGCCCTTCCCCTTCTTCGTAATGACGTGAATGAGGAGCGGGCCGTTGTAGTCCTTGTTCTTATCGAAGATCTCGAGCAGCGAGGGAAGGTCGTGACCGTCGTACGGTCCGAGGTACTTGAAGCCGAGCTCTTCGAAGAGAGTGCCCGGCACGACCATGTTCTTCAGCAGATGCTCGACGTCATGCGCGACCTCGTGCAGCTTCCCGCCGACGAGTGGGATGCGATCCATCACGCCCTTCGCCACATCCTTCAGCTGGTTGTAGCGCTGGCCTTTGATGATCGAATTCAGATACCCCGACATCGCTCCGACGTTCGTCGAGATCGACATGTCGTTGTCGTTGAGGACGATCATCATCTTCCGCTTCAGATGACCGGCCTGGTTCAGACCCTCGAGTGCGAGGCCGCCTGAAAGCGCGCCGTCGCCGATGATCGCCACGACGCGATACGGCTCTTTGCGGAAGTCGCGCGCCACGGCGATGCCTAGCGCCGCGGAGATCGAGGTCGAGGCATGGCCGGCGTTGAAGACGTCGTACTCCGACTCTTCGCGTTTGCAGAAGCCGGAGATGCCGTTGTGCTGGCGGATCGTGTGGAACGTATCGCGGCGGCCGGTGATCAGCTTGTGCGGATACGACTGATGTCCGGTATCGAACACGATCTGGTCGCGCGGCGTATCGAAGACGTAATGCAGCGCGAGCGTCAGCTCCACGATGCCGAGGTTGCCGCCGAAGTGTCCGCCGATCTTCGACACCGTGTCGATGACCTCGTCCCGGATCTCCTGAGCGAGTTGCGGGAGTTGGCGGCGATCGAGTTTGCGGAGATCGATCGGCGTGTTGATCGTGTCGAGAAGTCGAGCCATATCAGTCCGTTCCGCGCCTAAGAGCGGCGTTCGCAGATGTAACGTGCGATGGCGGCGAGATAGTTCACCGGACCGCTGATGATATCAGCGTTGCTCACTGCCGCCGCGAGGAGCCGCGCCGCCTCGGCCCGCGCCGCTTCGGCGCCGAGCAGCGCCGGATAGGTCAGCTTTCCCTGCTCGACATCTTTCCCAGCCGTCTTGCCGAGGGTCGCCGCGCTCTCCTCGATGTCGAGCAGATCGTCGACGATCTGGAACGCCAGTCCGGTCGCTTCGCCGTAACCTCTCAACGCCGCGAGCTGGCCGTTGTTCGCGCCGGCGAGGAGTCCGCCGAGGACGACGGAAGCGGTGAGCAGCTTGCCGGTTTTGTTGCGATGGATGAATTGCAACTGCTCGAGATCATTCGACGTCGGTGCGATGTCGGCGACCTGGCCGCCGATCATCCCTGTCGAATCGACGGCGCGCGCAACCTCGGCGATCGCGCGCAACTGTCGCGACGCATCGACACCTTCGATCGGCGCCGCGAGCCACGAGAACGCCTCGGTCAGCAACGCATCGCCGGTCAGGATGCCCATCGCCTCGCCGAAGACCACGTGCGTCGTCTTCCGGCCGCGGCGCAGGTCGTCGTTGTCGAGCGCGGGGAGATCGTCGTGCACAAGCGAGTAGGTGTGAATCAACTCGAGCGCCGCGAATGGCTTCATCAGCGGTTTCGGATCGGCGCCGCACGCCTCGGCCGCGGCGATGGCGAGGATCGGGCGGATCCGTTTGCCGCCGCCGAGGACCGCGTAATGCATCGCCTCGTGAATGACGGCGGGGAGCGTGTCGGGCGGCGGAAGATTCGCTTCGATCGTCGCGTCGACGAGCGCACGCCGCGATTTCAGATATTGCTCGAGCGACGCCATGATCGTCATTGCGAGCTCGGAACGTCGCGTGTGGCACGGCCCCTCACCCGCCTGCGGCACCCTCTCCCCGCAAGCGGGGCGAGGGGCAACAAGGCTTGCGCTGCGCGAGTTTGTCGCCCTTCTCCCTGCGACGAGCGGGGAGAAGGTGCCGCAGGCGGATGAGAGGCCTGGGCCACGAGCGAAAATCCCGCATGAACACGCGGCGATACTCTCATTCGCTCATCTCCGGCTCGCCCTCGACTTCTTCCGGCTCGAACGGCTCGACGCGCGGCTGACCCTTCGCGTCGGCGAGGATCAGCTCGATCTTTTTCTCGACCTCTTCGAGCTTCTGATTGCAGAAGCGCGAGAGGCGGATTCCTTCTTCGAAGAGCTGCAGCGCCTCGTCCAGCGGCAGCTCCTCCGCCTCCAGACGCTTCACGATCTCCTCGAGCTGCTGGAACGACTTCTCGAATTCGTTCGATTTGCGGGCCATTGCTCGCGCTTTATAGCTCAGTGTGAGTCGAGACCGCTCGTCCAGTTCGTCACGACGTTCATCGGCGAAGGGGGAGCGGGCGGGCCGTCCGGCGTCACCTCGTAGTCATTCGACGCTCCGTCCAGTGCCGTCACAGGCTTCCCGACCGCGAGAGCGGGCGCTCTTCTCGGTGAATGGCGTGACGATGAGCGGCGTCAACTGGTGGATCGGTGCGGATTTCGTACGGCCCGAGTCGGGTGCCGGAATCGAGCTGCATTGGGAGGCGTCAATTATGCCTTAGCGTCTTCGCGCGCCTCGGGCCACACGCTCTCGATGCCGAGCGTCTTGCCGTCGACCGTGCATTGCAGCGCGCCGCGTTTGAGCTGAACTTCGATCGCATCGCCGACGTTGACGCGATTCGAGTCGAGGATCGGCTTGCGTCCGCGCCGCGTGCGCGAGAACGCGATGGCGTAGCCGCGCGAGAGGACCGAGAGCGGCGAGACCGCCTGCAGATGTCCGGCGACCGACTCGAGCCGCTGGCGATGCTTGATCACCCGCGACGGGAATCGCGCGAGCGGCTCGTTCGTCGCTTCGAGTCTCCGACGCAGCATCTTCGCGTGCGCGTCGAGCTTCCGGAAAAGCGCGACGCGGCGGCGCTCGAGCTTCTCTCGCGCGACCGCAATCCGACGCGGCAACGCGAAGAGTCGATCGGATGACGCGAGGTGCCGCAGCTCGTGGCGATAGTTGCGGACGCGCGATTCGATGACGTGGCGGATGCGGCGAACATCCGCATCGACTTGCATGCAGATCTCGCTCTTTGCGCGGATCACGATCTCCGCGGCTGCGGACGGCGTCGGCGCGCGAAGGTCGGCCACGAAGTCGCAGATCGTGAAGTCGGTCTCGTGTCCGACGCCGGAGATGGTCGGGATCGAGCACTCGGCCACGGCGCGCGCGACCGGCTCTTCGTTGAACGACCACAAGTCCTCGAGCGAGCCTCCGCCGCGGACGATCAGCACGACGTCGTGCAATTGCCAGCGCGAAAGATGACGGATGGCGGCGGCGATCTCTTTCGCCGCGGTCGCGCCCTGCACGCGGACCGGATAGATCTGCAGATGGAGTCCGTCGAAACGGCGCCCAAGGACGTTGAGGATGTCGCGGATCGCGGCGCCGCTCGGCGACGTGACGATCGCGATGCGCTGCGGCAGCATCGGAATCGGCCGCTTGCGCGCCGGATCGAACAGACCTTCGTCGGCGAGCTTTTTCTTCAGCTGTTCGAACGCCAGCTGCAGCGCGCCGAGGCCCGCGGGCTCGGCATTCACGGCGTTGAGCTGAAACTCGCCCTTCTGTTCGTAGATCGTCAGGCGGCCGCGGACGACGAGCTGCAGTCCGTTCTCGATTCGAAAGCGGAGGAAGCGCGCGTTCGTGGCGAACAGGACGACGCGGATCTGCGACTTCGCGTCCTTGATCGAGAAATAGCAGTGTCCGGCGGTGGAGCGGGTGAAGTTCGTGACCTCGCCCTCGACCGCGATGTCGTTGTATCGAAACAGGTCGAGATTGAGCTGCCGGATCAGTTCGCTGACTTTCCAAACGCGCGCCGACATGGTTTCGCAGTTTAGTCGTTGTGGGCGCGCGTGTTGCTGTAGCGCGTTGCTGAAAGGTAAGGACTCAATATGCAGAACTTCAGAAAACCAGCAGCCGCGCTTCTTTTTGCAGCGGCAATGATTCTCGGCGCTTGTTCCCATCATCGCGGCGCGATCGACAACTCGAGCGGAGTCGCCTCGGGCGAGATCCGGCCGGCCGATACAAACGCAACGCAGCCCGCCGGTCCGGCGGTCGTCGACAGCACCGGCCGCGTCTACGTCAGCAGCAACGCACCCGGCAGCGGCAATGCGGCAACGGTCGGGACGAACACCAACGTCAACGTGACGCCGGTGACGACTGTGGAGTCGACGACGACCGAAACCACAACGACCACGACGGAGCCGATGATCAGCTCCACGCCGGCGCCTGAACCGGCACCGGTGGTCGAAACGACGACGACGGAAACGACGACGACGCATCGACGGATGCACAAGGATTGACTGCTGGCCGGGCGCTGGGCGCGTGCTCAGTCGTCCCGGCCCCGCAGGTTTTTTCTTCTGTCGGTGGTCCAGACCGGCTGCTCCGTCAACGGCCCGTCCGCTCTTCCTTCGATGAACTGCTGCACGATCTCGTTCGTCGAGCGTTGAAACTCCTCGGGCGTCCCCTGCTCGATGATGTGACCCTGGTGCAGCATCGCCACGCGGTCGGCGATCTTGAACGCGACTTTCATGTCGTGCGTGATCGTGACGGTAGTCGTGGCCAGCGTTCGATCCATCTCGCGAATGAGCTGCGCGATGACGTCGCTGATCACCGGATCGAGTCCGGTCGTCGGCTCGTCGAACAGCAGGATCTCCGGCTTGAGCGAGATCGCGCGCGCGAATCCGACGCGCCGCCGCATGCCGCCCGACAGCTCGCTCGGCCGCTTCCCGCCCGCCGCAACCTCGAGGTGCACGAGCGTCAGGCACTCCTCGACGCGATTGCGGATCTCCGCCTCGCTCATCTTCGTATGCCGCCGCAGCGGGAAGGCGATGTTCTCGAACAGCGACATCGAATCGAACAGCGCCCCTTCCTGAAAAGACATCCCGAAATGACGGCGGAAGCGGTTCAGCTCCGCGGCGTTCAGCGTGCAGATATCGGTGTCGTCGACGAAGATCTTTCCCTTGTCGGGACGGAGCAATCCGATGACGTGTTTCAGCGTGACGCTCTTGCCGGTCCCCGAGCCGCCGACGATCACCACCGACTCGCCGTCAGCGACTTCGAGCGACATGTCGACGAGGACCTGCTTCTCGCCGAACGACTTGTACAGATGTTGAAGCGAAATCATCAGAAGAGCAGTTTGGTCAAAAAGAAATCGGTGAGCAGGATGATGAGCGAGGCGCTGACGACCGCGTGCGTCGTCGCGCGGCCGACCCCCTCCGCGCCGCCGCGCGTGTAGTAGCCGCGCACGCAGCCGGTTAGCGTGAGAATCAAACCGAAGACCGCCGCTTTCATCAGGCCGCTCCAGATGTCGTTCATCACCAGGAACTGGAACGTGTTCTGTTCATAAACGACGGGATTGGAGTCCATCAGCTTCACGGCGACTAGGTAGCCGCCGCCGATCCCGAGCGCATCGCCGAGCACGACGAGAAACGGCAGCATGACGATGCCGGCGATGACTCGCGGCACGAAGAGGTACTGCACCGGATCGGTGGCCAGCGACTTGAGCGCGTCGATCTGTTCGGTTACGCGCATCGTGCCGATCTCCGCGGCCATCGACGAGCCGACGCGTCCCGTCACCATCAGACCGACCAGCACCGGCGCGAGCTCGCGCAACGTCGCCAGCGCCACGACGCTGCCGACGAAATTCTCCGCGTGCACGCGCTGGAATCCGTTGAAAGTCTGCAGCGCGAGCACCATGCCGGTGAACATCGACGTCAGGAAGACCACAGGGATGGAATCCCATCCCAGCCGCACCATCTGGCGCACCCACTCGCCCAGCTCGAACGGCGGCTTGACCGCCGCGACCATCGTGCGCCAGAGCATGCGGAACCAGAGTCCCGTCTGCTCGAAGACGTTCACGAAATAGACGCCGAGAACCTCGAAAACCGCAGTCATGACGCGGCTGCCATTATCATTCGATTATCTCTCTCAGAAAGGTCGTTTGATGACGGGTGCCCGGGCACGTGGGTGGCTCTGGAATCTGATCCGATTCGCCATTGCCGCGACTCTGATCTCCTTCGCTGCCGGTGCTCTGCACAACGTGATCCCGTCATTGCCGTTCGAGGCGCCACCACCGCCAGAGCGGCCGTTTCCCGATCTGAAAAACGGCACGCTCTCGATCACCGTCGACGTGTCGCCAACGACTCTGCGCGGCACATACACGCTGCGCATGCCGAAGAACGAGCCGCTCTTTCGGGAGCTTCAGCACCGCATCGCCGGTCTCGATTCGCGAAACGATGCGGCCGAGGTATTGACCCGTTACATCGGATACGTCGGATTCGGAAAGGACAGCGGGCTCTTCACGAAGACACCGCGCTTCATCCTCGATCCGAAATCGCCCGTGGCAGTGATAACCGGGACGTTCGAATCCGAGGAAATCCCCGACACGGAGATCGTCCAGCACTCGCTGCTCGTGAAGGTCTATTCACCCTCGCAGCTGAAATCGGGGGAATGCGAAGCGACCTTCCGCGGACACGGAGTGCAGCTGTTTACACTCGGCGCCTACCCGTTGGCGCAATCCGACGACGGCAAAGAAGCCGCGCTGCGAATCGGTTTCAAGCCGGACGACCGTCCGATTCGAGTGCAGGCGCGCCTTCCGGAACCTGCGAAGACTCAGCAAACGCCGCCGCGCCGTCGCATCGGAGAACTGCTCGCCAGAATCAGCCACGGCTCCGTCGATGTCCTCCAGCCGTTGGTCTACGGCTGCGTGAGTGCACTGCCATTCGCACTCTTCCTTTTCGTCTTCCGCTACCGGCTCGAGGAGAAGGAGCGCTTCGTTTCGCTGGCCGTCTTCTTTGTCTGGCTCTACCTCGCGCTCGGAATTCTCCGCGCTCTCGTCGATCTCTTCTGGATTGCCTCGCACACGTTCAAAGAGACGCTGCTCGGATACCCGTCGTTCGATCTCGAGGGAATCGGAGCGTTGTCACTGGTTTTCGTCGCCGCGATCTGGCCGTGGCGCGTGTGGCGCCTGAGCCGGCGTCATTCGGGCGAATTGCTCGATCGATTGGCGCCGCCGTTCGGCAAGTTGCGAATCGCCGCGTGCCTGCTGGCCGTCGCCGCGATGACGTTCGCGATCGTTGAAGAGATCCGCACCGGCACCGCGCCGGGAACACTCTTTTCGCTGCAGTGGCAGGCGACGCTGGCGGCCGCTCTTATCGCCTCGCTGATCTGGATCGCGTTCGATCCGTTCGAGCTCGTGCTTTCATCCGCCGCGATGGCCGGCTACTTCATCATCGAGCGCTGGTCGTGGTCGTCGCCCGCGCTCCGCGTCGCCACTGTCTGGCTGTTCGCGATGCCGTTCGCGCTCGCGACGATGCGTCTCTTCGAGTTGCGGAAATGGCGGCGCGTCATCGTGCCGGTCATCGCCGTCGTCGTGTTGTTCTTCGTCTGGATCCGCGAGGGCGACAACATCGCGCTCTGGTCGGTCGTCACATCATTTGCGTGGGAGCTCGCGCAGCCGCTGACGCTCGTCCTCCTCGCGGTGCTCGTGATGCTCCTCCACTCGCTCTCCGCAAACGACGAGTGGGCCGTGCTCGAAAGCACCGAGCGCGACGCCGGCACGATCCTCATGCTGATCGTGCTCGCGCTGTCGACGCGCAACTGGCTCTCGGTTCCGATCATCCTCGGCATCGGCACGTTGATTCTCCGGTACTGGCTCTTCCCGAGCGCGAGAATCGAAGCGCCCGACGCTGACGGCGTGGCGACGATCCGCGACCTGATCCGCTACAACGACGCGCGGCGCGCCCTCGGCGGGATGAAGCGCGATCTGTTGAAAACGGTCGGCGCAGGCACGATGTCGTTCAACGACTACCTGATGAAGATCGACGGCATGGAGGCGTACGTCGACCAGCTGGCGGAGAAGCTCGGCGGCGCCACCGCTCCCCGCGCGCCTCTGCTCTCCTACGGCACGCCGATGCGCCCGTGGGATCGCGCGGTCATCGCGGCCAGATATGCGTTCATCGCCGCACTGCCGTGGATGGCGGTCTTCGTTTACAACACGGCATCCAGCACTGCACCCACCTACGGCTATCAATGGCTCACGGTCGCGGCGACGTCGATTTTCGGCATCGCGCAGTGGCCGCTCTACGGCTTCTTCCTCGGCTACTTCTACCCGCACATCCGCGGCCGGAGCGGCGTGGGAAAAGGCCAGGCGGTCTTCACTTTGATCGCTCTTCCGGCGGTCATCGCGATGGCCATTACGATCCCGCTCGACTCGAACGCCTGGACGAGTCTGATCTTCTGGGCGCTGCAACTGTTCGTGATGCTGCTGATCGTTGGCATGCTCGCCGGCGATCTCGTGACGTTGCATGCATCGGGCCTCGGATGGCGGCATCTCTTCGACGTCCACGACCTCGGCGCGCTCACGGCCTACGCCTCGACCGTCGTGGCCGCGATCGGTGCGGCGGTGACGACGTTCATCGTTGCCCAGGTGCCGGCGGTGCTGACCTGGACGATGCAGTACTTCAACACTCAGCCGCCCAAGTAGCGGCGAGGCACGCGCGCGGTGACGCCGCAGAAAATCTCGTACGAGATCGTGCCGGCTTTCGCGGCCAGCTCATCGGCAGTGATCGAATCGCCGAGGAGCACGACTTCGTCGCCGAGCGCAGCGTCGATATCGGTGACGTCGACCGTCACGAGATCCATCGACACGCGTCCGACCACCGGCGCCCGTTTCCCGCGGATCAACACCTCGGCGTTGTTCGAGAGTGCGCGCCGATAGCCGTCGGCGTAACCGGCCGGCAGCGTCGCGATGCGACTCTCGCGGCTGGTGTGGAACGTCGTGCCGTAGCCGATCGCCGCGCCGCGCGGCAGCGTCTTCAGGCGAACGATTTCCGTGCGCCAGCGCATGACTGGCTCCAATGTGTACAACGCAATGCCGACGCGCGCGTAGTCGCCCGGCCGCACGAGGTCTCGCATCGTCGCGGCGCTGTTCGCGATGTGATGCAGCGGTGCGTCGACACCCGCTGCACGCAGCACGGCAACCATCCGATCGAACTGCGCGATCTGCGTCCCGGTGAACGAATCCTCCGGCTCGTCAGCATTTGCAAGATGCGTATAGATGCCGTCGACGCGTAGCCGCGGCGCGTTGCGAATCAGCTCGATGACATCCGCAAGCTCGCTTTCGACGACACCCATCCGCCCCATGCCGCTGTCGAGCTTGAGGTGAATGCCGGCGTCGCGATGCCGCGCCACTTCGCACGCGATCGCAAGCTCCTCGGGGCCGACGACGCCGGGAGTGATGTCGTTGTCGAGCGCGACGTCGATCGCGGTCATCGATCCGAAGACGAGGATCGGCAGCGTGATCCCCGAGCGCCGCATTTCGAGCGCTTCTTCGAGCAGCGCGACGCCGATCATCGCCACGCGATCCGGTGTGCAGCGGCGCGCGAGCTCGATCGCGCCGTGGCCGTAGGCGTTCGCCTTCAGCACGGCGATGAGCCGCGAACCGTTCGGGAGACGGGCAACGATCGCGTCGATGTTGCGCGAGAAGGCGCCGAGGTCGATGTCGGCGCGCGTAGGGCGGGTTCTCCAACCCGCCGCGAGGTCAGACGGACCAGACATTCAGGTTCTGTCCGTTCATCGGGCGCGAGCGATCGGTCGCCAGGAAGGCGATCGCCTCCGCGATCTCGCGCGGAGTCATCGACGCCGGCGCGCCGCCGCTCACATCGGCCCACATCTTCGTATCGACCGAGCCGGGACTGATGCAGTTCACGCGAATGCCGTGCTCCTTCACTTCCACCGCCAGCGATTCGGTGAGCGAGATCAATGCCGCCTTGCTCGCGCAGTAGGCGGTGAAGCCGGGGAACTTTTCCGGTCCGACGACGCCGGAGATCGAGGAGACGTTCACGATCACGCCAGAGCGCCGCGCGATCATCGACGGCAGCGCGTATTTGCAAGTCAGGAAAGCACCGCGCACATTCACGGCGAACGTCCGGTCCCAGGCCTCGGCGCTCATCTCGTGCAGCAGCGCGGTCTCGATCGTGCCGGCGTTGTTGATGAGGATGTCGCACGGTCCGGCCTCATCAAAAAGCCGCGCCACGTCGGCCTCATTGCTCACATCGCCGGTAACATCCCCGCCCGAGCGCGAGAAGCGCACGACCTTCGCGCCGCGCTCCTCGAGAAGCTCAGCCGTCGCGCGTCCGATGCCGCTCGACGCGCCGGTCACTACCGCTACCCGCCCTTCGAATTCCTGTTGCATCGATCCCTCATATAATCGCCGAGGCTACCCGACAAACGTGAACGCAACAAAGTTCTGTGAGGAGAGGCAATGCCAAACGAAGTGAATACCTTTCTGCAGCTCTTCTTCCGATGGGCCCATGTGGTTGCCGGAATCGCATGGATCGGACATCTCTATTTCTTCAACTGGGTCAACGGGCCGTTCCAGGGAAAGATCGACGGACCGACGAAAAAGGCAGTCAATCCCGAGCTCCTGCCGCGCGCGCTGTTCTGGTTCCGCTGGGGCGCCGCGTGGACCTGGATCACCGGCATCCTGCTGGTCGGCCTCATCTACTACCAGACGCGCACCGTGCTGTTCGAAGTCGACGGCAATCCGTGGCTCTGGCTCTTCATCGTGCTCGTGATGTGGGCCCTCGGCTTCGTGATCTACAACGCGATCATGAAGTCGCTGGCGAATAAGACCGTCGGCGCGGCGATCTGCCTCGTGCTCTACGCGATCGTGTACGGCGTCCTCGAATGCCCGAAGCTCGGACACTTCAGCGGACGTGCGCTCTACATCCACGCCGGCGCGACGTTCGGCACGATCATGGCCATGAACGTCTGGATGGTGATCTGGCCGCTGCAGAAGAAAATCATCACCGCGCTGAAGGAAGGGAATCCGCTGCCGGCCGACTCGCCGGAAGTGAAGACCGCCGGCCTTCGCTCGCGGCACAACACGTACATGTCGATCCCGCTGGTCTTCTTCATGATCAGCAATCACTACCCGCAGATGTACGGATACACGCCGTTCATCGGCCCCGTTCCGTATCGCGATTTCTGCGCCCTTGGCGTGATCGTGGTCGGCTTCGTCTTCGCCCGCCTGATGTACGGAAAAGCGGGAAAGGTGCCGGGATTCTGAACCGGGGCGCATAGGCGCGGGGCGCCGGGCGCGAGTGATTGCGTCCGAACTGCGCCTCGCGCCCCACGCCTCGCGCCTGCTTTTATGCGTCTTTACCAGATCGACGCCTTCACGTCGGAACCGTTTCGCGGTAATCCTGCCGCCGTCTGCATCCTCGACAAGGTGCGGACGGCGGAGTGGATGCAGCGCGTCGCGGCGGAGATGAATCTCTCCGAGACTGCGTTCCTCCTTCGCCGCGACGACGGTTTCGCGCTCCGCTGGTTCACGCCGACCGTGGAGGTCGATCTCTGCGGCCACGCGACGCTCGCCTCGGCGCATGCGCTCTGGCAGGAGCGCGAGCCGGAAGCCATCCTGCAATTTCACACGCACAGCGGACTGCTCACGGCGAAGCGGGACGGCGATTGGATCGAGCTCGATTTCCCGTCGAAGCCCGAAGAGCGCGCCGATGCTCCGCCGGAGCTACTCGAATCGCTCGGCGTCGCGAATCCGGTTTACGTCGGACGCAACAAGTTCGATTACATCGTCGAAGTCGATTCCGAGGAGACCGTACGCGCGCTGACACCCGACCACGCGCGGCTGCGGCACATTCCGGTCCGCGGCGTGATCGTCACCAGCCGCGCGTCGAGCAACGACTTCGATTTCGTCTCGCGGTTCTTCGCCCCTGGCTCGGGCGTCGACGAAGATCCGGTGACCGGCTCGGCGCACTGCTGCCTCGCACCGTTCTGGGCCTCGCGCCTCGGCAAGAACGAGTTCAACGCCTACCAGGCCTCGCCGCGCGGCGGCATCGTACGCGTGCGGCTCGAAGGCGATCGCGTGAAGCTCGGCGGACGCGCCGTGACCGTGCTGCGCGGCGACCTCCTCCCATGATCGAGGCGGCGACCGATCTCGCCGCCGTCCGCGAGCTGATCGTCGAATACGCCACCTCGCTCGGCGTCGACCTCTCGTTCCAGCACCTCGACGATGAACTGGCGACGCTGGAGACGTTCTACGAATGCATCCTCGTCGCACGCGAAGACGATGGCGTCGCGGGATGCATTGCCCTTCGCCGTATCGACGGCGAGATCTGTGAGATGAAGCGGCTCTACATCCGCCCGCACTTCCGCGGACGCGGCATCGGACGCCAGCTCGTGCAAGCGATCATCGACGCGGCACGCACGCGCGGCTACGCGCGCATGCGACTCGACACGTTGCCGTCGATGAACGACGCGATGCGGATGTACGAATCATTCGGCTTCGCCGACATTCCGCCGTATCGTTACAACCCGGTGGAGGGATCGCGGTACATGGAGCTCAACCTCGCACGCGGCGAATAGAATGCCCGCATGACCAACATCCGCGAGATGCTCGAGCAGATCGAGTCCGAAACGCTCGCGCCTCGCGCGGCGAAGTCGGCCGACACGCGCGGACGCGATCGCGACGAGCCGGAGGACGACCTCCGTCCTTCGTACCAGCGCGATCGCGATCGCATCATTCACTGCAAGGCGTTCCGCCGCCTCAAGCATAAGACGCAGGTGTTCCTCGCGCCGGAAGGGGATCACTACCGCACGCGGCTCACGCACGTGCTCGAAGTCACGCAGATCGGCCGCACGATCTCGAAATCACTCCGCCTGAACGAGATCCTCACCGAGGCGATCGGCCTCGGGCACGACCTCGGGCACTCGGCATTCGGACACGCGGGCGAGGCGGCGCTATCGAAGCTCGTGCGCGGCGGCTTCGATCATTACAGGCAATCGGTGCGCGTCGTCGAGAAACTGGAGGACCTCAATCTCACGGTCGAGGTGCGCGACGGAATCCTCAAGCATTCGAAAGGCGAGAAGGGCGAGCTGCTGCGCAAGCGGCCGAAATCGCGCGCGCTGACGCTCGAAGGAGACGTCATCCGCATCTCGGACATCATCGCGTACGTCAATCACGACATCGACGACGGCATCCGCGCCGGCATCATCAGCGAGGACGAGATCCCGAAGCCGATCCGCGACACGCTCGGCAAGAAAGCCTCGCATCGCATCGACCGCATGGTGCGCGACGTGATCTCGTCGACGCTGGCCTGCGACTACGAGGCGATCATGATGTCGGCCGAGGTGCTCGAAGCGCTGGAAGAGCTGCGCCGCTTCATGTTCGAGAACATGTACCTCACGCGCCAGATCCGGAGCGAATTCGAGAAAGCGCAGCGGATTCTCACCGCGCTGTTCGAGTACGTGACGACGCACCCGTCTGAATTTTTTGGCGATGCGCTCGAGGAACCGGTCGAGCAGCTGGCAATCGACTTTATTGCGGGAATGACGGACCGGTACGCATTGAAGCTTTACGAAAAGCTCTTTATGCCGCGGCCGTGGGCCGATTGAAGCACCGGACTATTTTTTCTTCCCGGCCTTCTTCACATTCAGCACATCGCGCAAATCTTTTCCCGCCTTGAAGCGCACGTTCTTCGACGCCGGAATGGTGATCTTTTCCTTTGTCCGGGGATTGCGTCCTTCGCGCGACTTGCGGTGAGTCACGGCGAAGCTGCCGAGGCCGGGGATGGAGCAACGCTCACCGCGCTGGCAGGACTCGGAAATGTAGGTGACAAATGCATCAAATGCTGCAGCCGCCTCCTTCTTCGAAATGCCGGCCTGCTCGGCGATTGCAGTGATGACGTCACTCTTTCCTGCCATTTGCTTTCCTCCTCGAAACGCAAGAAAAACGCGGATTTTTTGCGGGTGTCGACAATCTAGGTAACTGCCATTCGATTGTCAACGGCATCCGCGGCGCGCAATTGACGCATTGCGTCGAGATATCCGCGAATCACCGAAACGACCTGCGCGTGACTCCAGGTCAGCGGCGCGACCGACAATGACGAGCCGTCGTACGGATTGATCTGTTCCGGCAATACGAGCGATGCCGGCGCCTTCGCGCGAGCCCAGCGCACGAGATCGAGCGCGGTCTGCAATTCGGCCACCGTGCGCGCCCGCGCGATCACATGCTCCGCGTGCCAGAGCGTGCAGATGAGCCACGGATTTCCCGGCACGCGCTGCGGCTCGTCGGAGATCTTGTGATAGCCGTCCGATTCGTAGCGGGCGATGCCGCCGATCTCTGTCTGCACCGAGAGCCGCTCGCGGATCGCCTTCATCGTCCCCTCGACCCACGCGCTCTCGGGCGGAAAGACGTTGAAGTAAAACGTCGCGAAACAGGATGAATCGACGATCCGGTCGAGCTCGAGCGCGCCATCGCGCAGCAGCAGTCCGCGCGCGAAGCGGTTTTCGTCATCGATCCAGAGATGGCGCTTCATCGCCTCCCGCACTTCGCCGGCCACTCGCAGATAGTCGGCGCGCCGCTCCTGCTCGTTGAAGAGATTCGCGAGCTCGGCCGCCATCTGCAGCGCGGCGACGACCGTCGAACAGGTGAAGGTGAAGACTCCCTGCCGCTCCTCCCACAAGTCGTAGCTGGGCAGCGGCAGACCGGTCTCCCGATCGCGGAAGGCCATCAGAAACTCGGCCGGCTTCGCGACGAGTCTCTGATAAACCGAGCGGACGAGCTCGAGATCGCGCGTCCGTTCGTAATAGCGGCCGACGAGCCAGATCACGAGCGCAGTCTCGTCTTCCTGGATCGGAAGCTGCGGCTCGCCGTTCTGAACCCACGGATGCCAGAGCGACGCGAGCGATCCGTCGGGGTTGTACTTGTGGAGGAAGAAGCCTTCGTCCTTGATGATCTTCGCCGCGAACAGCAGAAAGCGTTGCGTGATCTCGGTGAAGCCGGCGCGGTCGAGCGCGTCGCAGACGAAGGCCGCGTCGCGCGTCCACATGTACGAGTAGTTGTCGTTGTGGCCCCACTGGATGTCGGAGTCGTTCGCCGCGAGGATCGCGCCGCCGTTGTCGCATTGCGTGCGGATGATCAGCAGCGAGCGGCGATAGAGCTCACAGATCTCTTCCGGCAGATCGCTCAGATCGTCGTCCGGCTTGTTGACCCACGTGTACCAGTACGACGCCGTGCGGGCCATGATCCGCGCCGCCGTTTCCTTCACCACGGCTCGATTGAGATCGCGCACTTCGCCGTAGCGGCGTCCCGCGCAGATCCAGTACATCGCCGTGTGGCTGCCCGACGGCTCGAGCGTGATCGGAATGGAAAACGTCGAATCGACCGCTCCCTGCGCGATCGGCGCCATCGACAGCACGCCATCCTCGGCGTCGCGCCACGTTCCTTCCGAGCCGGCGATGCCGCTCCGGCCGCACGCGTATTCGTCGATGCCGCCGTCGGTGTTGATCAGGAAATAGCGCTTCGCCTTGTAGTGGATGAGGCCGCGCGACTCGGGGTCGTACATCGCCGTATCGCCGATGGCATGTCCGTAGATGCCGAAGTCGTGATGGAGGAAGAGCGTGACGTCGCGCTTCCGCTCCGTCAGATTCCGGACCACGATCTTTCGGATGTAAACGTTCTTGTCCGAGTCGATGACGTCATAGCAGCGGAGCCGCAACCCGAGCTCGTCGTTCTGGCAATGGACGTCGGTGACGAGCGTCTCGCGCAGATAGATGAGCTTCTTCTGCCACGCCGCGTCTTCGATCCAGGTGTGAACGCCATCGACGCGCAGGCCGAAGCGGAAGCGCGCCGCGGCATGGTTTTCCATCCCGACATGGGGGAAGTAGAAGTCAGCGAGGCGGTATTGGGAATCGAATGCGATGAGCATCGATCCGTTGCCGATGACGAGATCCCGCGGCATGGCGAGGGAGTTTACGTCATGCGGCGCAACACGAACGCCGTGAAGCCATCCGCGCCGGAGTCGGGAGTGAGCCGCAGCACGCCGTTCTCGATCCACGGCTTTGCTCCATCGGGCGCGAACTGCGCGATGTCGACGCGTTCGAATCCGCGCACGACGTCGTCGTTTTCCTCCGGCTCGAGCGAGCAGGTGGAGTAGACGACGTACTCGCTGGCGAGCTCCATCGCCGACGCGAGCAGCTCGCGCTGCAGCTGCGCGAACGATGCGAGATCGTCCTCGCGCAGCCGCCACTTCAGCTCCGGGTTCTTGCGGATCGTGCCGGTCGCGCTGCACGGCGCATCGAGCAGCACGGTGCGGAATCGGCGCGCGAACGGCGGCTGCCGGCCATCGCTGACGACACCCTTCACGCTTCGCAACCGCGCGATCGAGATGTCGTTGCTGACGACGTGCGCGCCGAGGGCCCGCATGACGATCGTCTTGCCTCCGGGCGCGGCGGCTAGATCGAGCACGTCATCGCTCGTCTTCGCCGCGATCGTCGCAACGAGCGCGCTCCCTTCATCGAGCGCGTAGCCTTCGACGTCCGCACTCGAGCCTTTCAGTTTCCAGACTCCCGGCACGAGCGTCGACGGCTCCGCGCCGTGCGGCGGCTCGCTGGTGAAGACATCGGGATACGACAGCTCCTGATTCGCTTCCGCGATTCGCGCCGCGCGCTCGGCGCCGTACGTTCGGATCCAGCGCTCGATCAGCCACTCGGGATGCGATGTTCGAGTCGCGAGGTCTTTCGGCTCCGGCGCCTTCCCCTCGGCGATGCGCCGGAGTATCGCGTTGACGAATCCGCGCGCGCGCTTCGGCGCGAGCTCCACCGTCTCCGCGACCGCCGCGTATTGCGCGACGTCCATGAACGCCAGCTGATACGCGCCGATCCGCAACACTTCGCGGACCTCCGGCTCGATCTTCCCCTTTGCCAGGAAGTCGATCGCGAAGTCGAGCCGCGAGCGCCAGCGGAGGATGCCGAGGACGAGTGTGCGGACGAAGCCCGGTTCGTTGACGAGGAGCGGCGCGGCGAACGACGACTCGCGCTCGATGCGTCGAAGGAGTTGCAGCGCGCGCTGGCGCTCGGTCATGACAACTTGCCGCCGCCGCGCACGAACTCGACCGCGCGAACCGGCGACTTCCCCGGCTTCTGCACGGAGAGCACGCGCAGCGCTCCCTCGCCGCACTGCACGACGACGCCGTCATCAGTCGCATCGACGCGCGCGACCTCGATCAGTTTCAACTCACCGGCGAAAACGCCGGGCCACGGATAGAACGCCCGGAACTTGTCGTAGATCACGCGCGCCGGATCGCTCCACGACACCGCGCCTTCGCTCTTCTCGATCTTCGGCGCGTGAGTCGCCTGCGAATGATCCTGCGGCGTCTCGCTCCACGATCCTCTCAGCGTCTTCGCCAGCGCCTCGGCGCCGATGCGCGACATCCGCGCCGCGAGCTGCGGGGTCCGCTCGTCGGGACCGATCGGCGTCTTCTCGATCGCCAGCATCGCGCCGTGATCGAGCTCTTCGTCGACGCGCATGATCGTCACGCCGGTCTCCGTTTCGCCATGCTCGATCGCGCGCTGGATCGGCGCGGCACCGCGGTACTTCGGCAGGATGGAGCCATGGACATTCAGAAATCCCTGCTTCGGGATCTCCAGCAGGGCGGCAGGAAGGATCTTCCCGTACGCGACGACGATCCCGATCTCCGGCTCCGCCGCGCGGATCGCATCGAGCCCTTCGCGGATCTTGGGAGGTTGAATCAACGGAATCCCGAGCTCCCTCGCCTTCACCGCCACGGCGGGCGACTGCATCTTCATCCCGCGTCCCGCCGGCTTGTCCGGCTGCGCGACGACGAGCGCGATCTCGTGCTCGCGCGCGAGCGCCTCCAGCGTGGGGACCGCGAATTCGGGAGTGCCGAGGAAAACGATTCGCAAGCGACGCGGAGTGTAGTTGTTTTGTTGTTTTTGGGTTGTTGGGTTGTTGGGTTGTTGAGTTGCTGGGTTGCTGGGTTGCTCGGCAGAAGCGCAGCGCTCAACAACCTAACAACCCAACAACTCAGCAACCAAGAAACCTAGCAACCCAGAAACCTAGCAACCCAGCAACCGCTTCATTACGGCTTCGTCGCCAGCGACGTGCCGGTCATCACGGTTCCGGTCGTCGCGCTCGCGGGCGACTGATCCTTCAGCGTAGTCGACGGCTGGGTGGGATCGATCGGTTTGCGCCCCGCCTTTCCCTCGGCGCCGCTGTTCGGCTCGGCGGAAGGTCCCGGCATTCCGTTCTGCGCAGGCGTCTGCGACTTTTTCAACACCGGGTGGGTCATCCCGGGAGGGCTGTTCTGATAATCACGCGGCGGCGGCTCGCCTCGACAGGCGAAGAAGGAAAGCATTGCCGCCGCCAGCGCGATTTTTCTCACGGTACGGATGAGTTCAACTCGTGTGCCACAACGCCGGACAGCAGTGGCAGACAGCGGACAGCAGACGACGGAAGGCAGGCAACCCAGCCGTTTTTCAGGTCTGCTGTCTGCTGTCCGCTGTCTGCTGTCTGATCACTTGCCGAGCACAGCGTTCTTGAAGTCTTCTCCCGGTCCCGGCTTCGGGCCGAGCCACGTGGCGAGGATCGCATCGGCGGTCGCTTTGCCGGGCAGCGTTCCCTTGACCTTGCCGTTGATCTCGACCGTCGTGCCGGTGCCGGGCACGTACGTGAGCACGAGACGGTTGCCCTTCGGGATCGCCTCCATCATCGTGCAGAGGGTCTTGAACGCGCCCTTCACTTCAGCGGACGAATTCGGCGCGTTGTCCTCGAGTCCTTCGCTCCATGCGTCGCACATCTGATCCTTCGAGACGCTGTAGACGAAGTGCATGACCTGGCGGCGCGGACTATCGGCGGCGAGGATCGCCGCGGCGTTGGCGTTCTTCGCCGGCAGGTAGAGTCCACCGACGTACACCTTGATGAAGAATTTCTTCCGGATTCCGCCACCGTTGAGGACCAGGTTCTGACCGTTGACCGTGACGCTGTTCTCCAGGTTCACGTCGGCGATGGTGACGGCGAGCAGGGGCAGGGCGAATGCAAGTGCAAGCAACATCTTGATTGAGCGGCGCATTGATACCTCCCGCGCGGACTGTACCACCGGCCTAACCTAGAATGACGGGATGAAACGAATTCTCGTGCTGGTCGCATTCATCGCCGCCATGCCGCTCACCGCGCAGGTCGCGGATGGCGATGCTCATTGGGCGAAACGGGGCGAAGGCTCGCAGGCGGGCCGCGCAAAATCGCCGGAAGTCGATGCGGCGATCGGCGCGTATCAGAAGGCGGTCGCGGCCAACGCGAACGATCTCGACGCGCAGTGGAAACTGCTGCGCGCGATTCGCTTCAAGGGCGCGTACGTCGCGGCGTCGAACGACGACAAGAAGGTCGTCTACTCGCAGGCGAAGAAGGCTGGCGACAACGCACTGGCAGCCGTCGATAAGCAGCTGCGCGCGAAAGGGATCACGTCCGTTGCGAAGGCGACGGAGAAGCAGGTCGCCGACGCCGCGCGGCAGATCGCCGGAGCGGGCGAGATCTTCTTCTGGGACTCGGTGAATTGGGGCGAATGGGCGCTGGTCTACGGCAAGCTCGCCGCGGTGAAGGAAGGTGCGGCCGACCGCATCAAGCGCGAGTCGACGATCGCCATGCTGGTCGACGCGAAGATGGAGGCCGGCGGTCCCGCGCGTGTCCTCGGGCGGCTTCACGATCAGACGCCGCACGTGCCGTTCATCACCGGCTGGGCGTCGAACAAGGAAGCGGTGAAGTACCTCAACGAGTCGCTGAAGATCGATCCGGCGAACAAGATCACGAAGGTGTTCCTCGCCGAGGCGATGGTCGACAGCGACAGCGACACGAAACCCGCCGCGGTGCAGATGCTGCGCGACGTGGTCAACGCGCCGAATGCCGCCGACTTCGAGGTGGAGTGGGCGGCGGCCACGAACGACGCGCGGGCGTTGCTCAGGAAGTGGGGGAAGTAACCACGCCGTCATCCCGAGCGTGGAACGTCGCACGCGACGCGACTGAGGGCAAGAAACCCTGTCTGAGGGAAGAGCGTCGCTTGTGGCACAGCCCCTCACCCGCCTGCGGCACCCTCTCCCCGCTCGCCGCGGGGAGAGGGGCAACAAACCAGATTCTCGCGACGCACGTGCCTTGTTGCCCTTCTCCTCGCGGCGAGCGGGGAGAAGGTGGCCGAAGGCCGGATGAGGGGCTTGGGCCACGAGCGAGAATCCCGCATAAACACTGGGAGTTTCTTGGAAGCGTGAGTCGAGGGACCTGGGCGTGCGGGGGCGCGATCCGCTCGCCACCACCCACCCGGGTCCCTCGACGCAGTTCACCTCGAGCGAAGTCGAGAGGCTCGGGATGACGGGGGCAACGTCAGCGCAACGATCACGTCGTCAATCGCGATCGTCTCCACGACGTCGAACCGCAGCCCGTCCCGCAGCTCATCGAGCAACACGATCGGCGTCCGTTTCAAGGTCAGCGTCGCACCGCCGTGACGCTTCCACTCCGCTTCCTTCGCGCACCAGAAGTGCAGCAGGCGATGGGCGATCGTGCAGCGCGACATCGCGTCCGCCTCCTCGTCCGTCAGAAAGAGATGCGCGGTCCGTTCGTCGACGTCGCGTACGACCTGCACGTCGATGCCGACCGGCACCTCGTCCTTCGCCGCGGCGGCGTACGGCGCGGAGTGCGAGTAGGAGACGAACGCCGCATCGGGCAGCAGCGCCGCGGCTCCGCGGCTGAGCATCCACTCGCGGCGGCGCTTCTCGAGATTGAAATCGGGAGCGGCGATCGGAGGCGGCTCGCCGGTCACGAGCACGGCGCGCGCGCGCCACGACTCTGGCAGCTCGATCGCCTTCATTGCTGCTGCGCCGGCACCGCGGCGATGAATTGATTGTCGCCGTTGACGTCGACGACCGACGCGAACGCCACACCGGTGCCGGCGATCGGCGTGATGCGGATGATCACCGATTCGTCGAGTGTCACGCCGAGCTGGTGCTCGATGTCGGGCACGATCCAGACCTCGTCTTCCGCGATTCCTTGCTCGATCGACTTGCCGCGCACCAAAATGTGAAACGTGGCCGGAATGGTGCCGGTGTTGACGATGCCGATGTTCACGCGCCGCGGCGTCCGCGCGTCAGGGATGCCGACGATCGTCAGCTCCGCGGCGTCGCCGCCCGCGGTGGCCGAATCGCGCGCCGTCAGCGGCTGCTCGACCGAGGCGTGCGTGTCGTGCGCGGCATCGAACGTCTTCACCATCGCCACCGGAGCGCGGCCGACGCGATGCTCGATCCAGAGCGTGCCGATCGCGTCGCTCGTTCCGAACAGCGTCCGCGCGACGTCGGGCCAGCGAACGGTCTGGCGCGGCGCGAGCTTCACGGAACGGTCGATGCGCACGTCGCCGGCGACGTAGCGGAGCGACATCGTGATCGGCTCGCGAAACGGGTTGTGCATCGTCAGGTCGGAGACCCAGCGCGCGCCGTTGATTCCTTCGTGATTGCCGACGAGCGGAAAGAGCTCGCGGTCGCGCGATGACTCGACGAGCTGCGCCGGCCGCGGGAGCCGGATGCGCCGCAGGTATTGCGCGACCGGCAACGGCTTCGCCGCATCGAGCCGCTTCCAGAGCTCGACGCCGCGAACCGACTTGTAGAAGCGATAGCAGTCGTCGATGTAAGCCGCCACCGCCTGCGCGCGGATGGCGTTCGGCACGCCATCGAAGCGATCGTACTGCTCGGGCGAGGTGCGGATGATCACCTTCGGCTTCGTGCGATCGAGCACGCGGATCGTCTCCGCCTGGAACTCGCGCGGCGAGAGGATCGGCACCTGGTAGAAGCGGGTCGGATTGGGGCGGTTGGCGAAGAAGTAGAACGCCGGCTGATTCGAGAAATCGAAAATCGGTTCATTCCGCTTCGTCAGCTTGTGGATCTCGTCGCTGACGGCGTCGATCCGGAACGCGACCTCTTCCGCATGTCCGTCGCGGAAGATGTGCAGCACGCGGCGCTGGTAGTTGATGACGTCGTCGATCCGCGCGTTGACCAGGTCGGGGATCCAGAGCAGCACGCCGATCACCGGCACCAGCACGACGACGAGCGTGGCGACGAAAACGCCACCTCCGTCGCGCGACGTCTCGCGCAGCTTGCGTGTGAAGAGAATCGCCAGCATCACCAGCATCGGACCGACGAGGAACGCGGCGAAGTATTGATGGCGGAACTCCGCGCGCCCGAACGCCGTCCGCTGCGTGACCGCGGCAAAGACGGTGAGGACGAGCAGTGCGGAGTCGAACGTGTCGATCCGATGCCGCAGCCAGCGCTGGATGAGATAGACCGCGGCCACGGCAATCGTCAGCGGCGAGAGGATCAGGTGGAACTTCTCGAACAGCACGAAGTCGGCGAGCGTGTGAAGGTTGAGGCTGTCCCGAAACGTGCTGACGAGATCGGGGAACGGCAACGACCAGACGGCGTCGATGATGTTCGGGATCGTGATGAAAGAGGTGACCGCGAAGTCGGCAAGCGCGCCGCGCGCGATGAGGTAGATGACGAAGGGGGCGGCGCCGAGCGCGACGCCGAGGAAGAAGAACACGGAGTGCGGCGGCTTGCCGCCGCCTTGGCGTGCGCGAGCTTGCTCGCGCGATGACGACGGCGGCAAGCCGCCGTAATCCAGGGCGGCGGCAAGCCGCCGCACTCCGAGCACGATGATCGCCGCGACGATCGTGTAAAGGCCGATCTCGTAACTGAAGAAAAGCGCGACTCCGGCAAACACGCCGCTGAAGATCGCGCTCCACCTGCTCCGCCGTTTCAACGCGTTCCAGAAGAGCGCGACCGCCGCGACCTGGAAGAACGTCCGGCTGTTCTCCGCCGTCGTCCAGGCGCCCATCGCCACGCAGAGCATCGCCAGCGGGATCGACTCGAACACGGCGAGCCCGAGGAACCAGATCGAGACGGAGAGGAAGCCGCCGAGGATCACGCCGCTCGCGATGGCCACATCGACGGAGCGTCCGAAGAGCTGCATCAGCCACGAATCGAGCAGGCCATCCTCGAGCATGCCGTGCAGCGGGAAGGTGTCGCGGAACGGCACCTTGCCGCGCAGGTAATCGGACGCCGGTCCGATCGACTCGCCGCGATGAAAGAGATCGATGGCCTGCGGCGGATAGGCGGTCGACGTGTAGCTCACGAGGTAGATCAGTGCCGGCAGAATCACGAACGCGCTGAGGCGCCAGGCGCCGCGCGGCGAGAGCGGCGTCCGGATGCGGATCGCGATCAGCGCGGCGAGGAGCAGCGTTACGAGAATCGCCAGCCGCGGCTCGGTGGTCGGAATCCAGAAGAGCGGAAGGAAGGGGAGCACGACCAGCGGAATTGCGGCCGTCACGATCTGCCGGAAGACGTCGATGCCGAACTGCAGCTTCACCATCCGCGTGATGAAGAGCGCGACGACCCAGAAGAGCGCGATCAGCGTGCCGACGAAGACGACTTCGAGCAGCAGCGTCGGGATGTGCGCGATGCGGCGGCCGGTGACGAGGTAGCGAAAGAGGATCCACGACACCGCCTCGCAGAAGAGGAGCGCGTGATACGGCCAGAGCTCCTCGCGGAACATTTCCCGCAGCCAGCGCCGCCTCTCCCACGCGTCGAGCGCGCGCGGCGCGAGCAGCGACAGCGCGACCGGCAGCGCGAGGATCCAGCCCGCCTTACCGGTGGTCAGGTAGAAGAACGGCGCGAGGAGATACGGCGCGAGAAAGAGGATAGCCGGAACGGTCCGGCGCGGAACGAGCCGGCTTCCGTATCGATGAAAGAGGATCGTCAGCGGCGGGACGGTGAGGAAGAAGAGTCCGATCGCCAGGTAGTCCTTCAGCTTCGGATAGCGAAGGATCGTGACGATGCCGATCGCCACCGGCTTCGTCGGCGGCAGCGACGGAAAGAAAAGGGTGAGCGAGAGAAAAACGCCGGTGGCGAAACAGAACGCCGTGGCCCAGAGAAGCGCCGCGATGATCCGGTCAGAGAGCGGTCGCGCGTTCATGCGCGGGCGAGTGTACCAATGCCTCCGTCACCGCATCATGCAGCGCGACGATCGTCGCATTCCCCGCCTCCAGCTCCGGCGTGAACCCATACCTCTTGATCGCCTCGGTGGTGGCCGGTCCGATGGAAAAGAACTTCGCGCGCGACACGAGCTTCTTCCGCTCGTCGGCCGTCAGCTTGCCGAAGAAGTGCTCCACGGTCGACGCACTGGTGAACGTCACGCCGTCGATCGAGTCGAGCAGGACGCGCAACTCGTCGAGGTCATAGTCGGCGGCCCTGGTCTGGTAGGCGATGCCGAGGTCGACCTGGCCGCCGCGCTTGCGCAGCTCGTCGATCAGTTCGTCGCGGCCGTCGGCGGCGCGAATGACCGCCGTCCGGATGCCGGTCTGATCCGATGCGAGCAGCGGAAGGAGCGTGATCGACTGGAACTTTTCCGGGATCAGGTCGGGTGCGATGCCGCGCGCGCGGAGCTCGGCAGCGGTCGTGTCGCCGACTGCGGCCAGCCTCGCGCCGGCAAGGAGGCGCGCATCTTTCCCGCGCTCCAGCAGACGGTCGAAGAAGAACTTCACGCCGTTGACCGAGGTGAAGACGTAGAGGTCGTAGCGCCCGGCGATCACGTGATCGAGCGAATCGAACGACTCCGGCGGTGCGATCTCGATGGTCGGGAACTGCAGCACATTCGCGCCCGACTCCTCGAGCATCTTCTTCAGCTCGGAGGCCTGCTCGCGGGCCCGCGTGACGACGATCCGCTTGCCGAAGAGCGGTTTGGTCTCGAACCAGTTGATGATGTCGTGCATCTTCACGACCTCGCCGACCACGATCAGCGCCGGCGTCGGAATCTCCGCTTCCTTGACGATCCGTTCGATCGTGGCGAGGGTGCCGGTAACGCTGCGCTGCTCGCGCGTCGTGGCCTTCGAGATCACTGCCACGGGACGGTCGAGGGCGCAACCGAACTTGGTCAAGTTGTTGACGATCGACGGCAGGTTGGCGAGACCCATCATGAAGACGATCGTGCCGTCGAGCTGCGCCAGCGCGGACCACTTGATGCCGGTCGACTCGTCGGCTTCATGTCCCGTGACGAGCGTGAGCGACGTCGCGTACGAACGATGCGTGACCGGGATGCCGGCGTAGGCCGGTCCGGCGATCGATGACGAGATGCCGGGGACGATCTCGACCGGCACACCGGCCGCGACCAGCTCCTCCGCCTCTTCGCCGCCGCGTCCGAACACGAACGGATCGCCGCCCTTCAATCGAACGACGCGATGTCCCTTCTTCGCTTCATCGACGAGCAGTTGATTGATCTGGTCCTGCGGCAACGCGTGCGCGCTGGCGCGCTTGCCGACGTAGACAACCTTCGTCGACGCCGGGATCATCGCCGCGATGTCCTTCGACACGAGCGCATCGAGGGCCACGACGTCGGCCGTGGCGAGGAGCTCGGCCGCGCGGAGAGTGAGGAGTCCGGGATCGCCGGGGCCGGCGCCCACGAGAAAGACTTTGCCTGTTCTGGTCATGGTGTCGCGCCTTCACGCACTAGCTGTTCGTAAACCTCATCCACCGCGGTGCCGCTGACGCGGATGGGATTCGATCCGTCGGGATCGGAGAAAAACGCGCGGATCGTGCCATTCGCCGAATGCACGGCGATGCACGAATAGCAATCGAGTTGCTCGCCGAACTTCTGCAGCACGCCGCGCTCGTTGCGCGCGGCGAGCGCGCTCGGCTCGTGATTGATCGACCGCGCGACTTCGACGGCGCGCGCGTCATCGCGCCGCGTTTCGATGGCGATGATTCCCTGTCCCGCGGCCGGCAGCAGCTCGTCGGTCGAGAAGTAACTCGTGATCTCCGCCGCCCGACCGAGCCGCGTCAGGCCGGCGCTGGCGAGGATGATGCCGCCATACTGCCCTGCACGCGCCTTGTTGATGCGCGTGTCGACGTTCCCGCGGATGTCTTCCACTTTCAATTGCGGGAAGAGCGTGCGGAGCTGCGCGCGGCGGCGCGGCGCGCTCGTGCCGATGATCGAACCGGCCGGCATCTCCGCCAGCGGAAGATTTTCGGGATGCACCCACGCGTCGCGCGGATCGGCGCGCTCGAGGAAGCCCGGCAGATCGAAATGATCCGGGATGATCGACGGCACGTCTTTGAGGCTGTGCACCGCGATGTCGATCGCGCCGCGCTCCAGCGCCTCTTCGAGCTCTTTGATGAAGAGTCCCTTGCCGCCGATCGTGGCCAGCGAGACGTCGTGGCGCTTGTCGCCGGTCGTCTTCATCACCACGAGCTCCGGCTCGTAGCCCTGCGCGCGCAGGAGGTCCGAGACGCGGTTGGCCTGCCACAGAGCGAGCTGGCTGCCGCGGGTTCCGATTCGTACGTTATTCATGAGCGGAGTCCGAAGATCTTCCGGATCGTCTTCCGGAGCGACTCCCGCTCCTGCGGTTCTTCCGATCCGTCGCGAAGCTGCAGGATCGGGTAGTGGAGGATCTTGTTGATCATCTGCGACGAGAACATCTCGACGGCCGCGCGCTGCTCGGCGGTCATCGGTCCCATCTTCCGAAGGCACTTCTCGAGCTCGGCGGCACGGATCTCCTCGAGCCGCCCCTGCAGCTCGAGGATCGTCGGCACTGCGTCCTGCGCCACGAGCCGCTTGCGGAAGCCTTCGACCTCGCGGCCGATGATCTCCTCCGCCTGCAGCGCCTTCTTCTGCCGCATTTCGCGATTCACATCGGCGACGTGCTGCAGATCGTCGACGTTGTAGAGGTACGCCCCTTCGATTCCGGCGATCTCCGGATTGATGTTGCGCGGCACGGAGAGGTCGATGAGAAAGAGGTTGCGGTTCTTGCGCGTGGCGAGCGCGCGCTCGACCTGACTCGGCTCGACGACGAAATGTGGCGCGCCGGTGGAGGCGATGACGATGTCGCACGCCGCGAGGTGCTCGTCGATCGAGCCGAACTGCACCGCCAGTCCCTCGAAGCGCGTCGCCAGCTCGACCGCCCGTTCGTACGAGCGGTTGGCGACGAAGACCTGCTTCACGTTCTGGCCGTGCAGATGCTCGGCCGTCAGCTCTCCGATCTCGCCCGCGCCGAGGAGCAGAACCTGCAGGCCTTCGAGCTCGCCGAAGATCTTCTTCGCCAGCTCGACCGCGGCATACGGCACCGAGACCGCGTGCTCGCCGATCCCCGTTTCCGTACGCACCCGCTTCGCCACGCGCATCGTCTGTTCGTAAAGCTGCGTGAGGAGCGCGTCGAGCGTGCCGGCGTCCTGCGCCAGTTGAAACGCCTTGCGCACCTGGCCGCCGATCTGCGGCTCGCCGACGATCATCGAGTCGAGGCCGGAGCAGACGCGGAAGAGATGCTTGACCACATCGCCGTAGCGAAGGATGTAGAGATGTTTCTCCAGCTCGACGCGCGCGGCACCGGCGCGATCGGCCATCCAGTCGACGATCTGTTCGATGACGTCTTCATTCGGCGCCGAGAGAATCGCCTCGACGCGGTTGCAGGTCGACAGCATCGCCACGCCGTGCAGTCCGCAGCTCAGGAGCGAGGAGAGAATCTCGTCCATCTTCCGCTCGTCCATCGAAAGGCGCTCGCGCACTTCGACGGGTGCGGTGCGGTGGTTGAGGCCGACGAGCATCAGAGGCATGGCGCCTCCGGGATAGCAGACAGCAGATAGCAGATAGCAGGTCGTCTGAGGCCCGTATCTCCTGCTATCTGCTTTCTGCCAGCTGCTATCTCAAACATGGTGTATCCCCAGCATCGCCACCACGATCGCGATGAACGCTCCCGCCCCGATGAACATCGTCTTCCGGGTCCGGTAGGTGCCGCTGATGTACGACTGCAGCACGGTCGCGAACAGCACCCAGGCCACGATGGCGCCGACTTCCTTCGTGCGCAGCGCAACGACCCCGGCGGTGGTCTTGTACGACCAGAGGAATCCCGTCACGAGGCCGAGCGTGTAGACGCTGAAGCCGATGGAGAGCGCGCGGTAGCTGACGTCCTTGCAGACGTTGAGGCTCGGGATCAGATCCCACAGCCGGCCGCGCGTTTTCGATTTCAGAGCGCGGTCCTGGAGATGAGCGAGCAGCCCGAACGCCAGTCCGATGAGCAGCGCGGCGACGCCGGTGGTGGTGAACAACAGATGTGCGGTGAAAAGCCGCGAGAGCAGTTTCGGCGAATGCGCGAACGGCTCGCGCACGACCGCGGAAATCGACAACAGAATCAGCACGAGCGGATAGACGAAGAACGACGCCGCATGCACGCGATAGACGATGAAGAGCACCAGCTCGACGACGAAGACGAGCCAGGCGATGAACGCCGCGGTTTCCGGCAGGTTGGTGATCGGCGCATGTCCGGTCAGCGTGCAGATCGTGCCGATCCAGAGCGTGTGACTGACGAAGCCGATGACCATCAGCCCGAGGCCGGCAAGCTGCAGACGCTTCTCGCGGGTGAAGAGCGAGAGCAGCGCGACGAGAGTGCCGGCGCCGTAAAAGCCGAGTGCGAAGTAGAGCGAAAGGTTCGGGTTCATGATGGGGTATCTCTATGCTGAGCAAGGCGAAGCATCTTCGGTGCGATCGGCGGTAAGACGTCCCCGATGCGCATGGCGGTTCGGGGCGCGCGGTGGAACCGGAGATCCTTCGCTTCGCTCAGGATAGAGTTCTTCATGATGGGGTCAACTTCTTGCAGAACACGACCTTATCGTCTTCGATTCTGTAGAAATCCTTGATGCGCGTGATCTCGTCGTACCCGCTCCGCTGATAGAAACGGAGCGTCGGCGCGTAGGTCGCTTTGGACGATGTTTCGATGAGCAGCATCCGCCCGCGCTGCCTCCGCACCTCGTTCTCGACGAAGCGGAGGAGCACCTGCCCGAAGCCCTGCCCCTGCTGCTTCGGATCGACGGCAATCCAGTAGAGGTCGAAGACGCCGTCGGTCAGCGGGGTCGGTCCGTAGCAGACGTAGCCCTGCACCATCCTGTTGCGTCCGCTGTCGGGCTCGTCGAGGACGTGGACGAAGTACTCGCCCCGCTCCGGATGCTCGAGCGCGAGGTCGACGAGCTCGATCGCCCACCGCACTTCCTGCTCCGTGAAGCGGGCCACGGCGACGAGAAGCTCATGAACGCGGTCGCGGTCTTTCGGTTCGACAGGACGGATCTTCATGCCGTGCGTCGCGACATCATAAGCTTCGAGTTGCTGGCGGCCTTGCACGCTCCGGAGAGTAAATCGGGCGCTTTGCGGCAGAAGTTCGCGGAGTCACACCGCGATGTGTCGGTTGTCACACGAGGCGGGTTGGAGAACCCGCCCCACGTTAGAGAGCTCGCCCTGCGAACAGATGGACGAATTCGCGCGGCACCCACGCCGTGAACCGCGTTCCCTTTTCGCCCTGCTTCTGCTCGTGCACCTCGGCCACCTCGTGCAGCCGCGCCGCGAGCCGTGACTCGTCATGCGGGATCTCGAGGTGCATCACTTCGCCGCCGGCGAGCTCGCGATCGCGGATCAGCTCCAGCAGCCGCTCGATTCCGTTTCCGGTGAGCGCCGACACCGCCACCCCGTTGCCGTGGCGCGGCTCGGGGAACCAGTGCTGCGACGTCGCGGCGAGATCGTGCTTGTTGTAAACCTCCAGGATCGTCGAGCGGTCGACGCCGAGGTCGGAGAGGACCTGCTCGCCGATGGTGCGCTGCTCTTCGAATTGAGGATGCGAGCCGTCGATGACGTGCAGCACGAGGTCGGCGGCCACCGCCTCTTCCATCGTGGAACGAAACGAGGCGACGAGATGATGCGGCAGCTTGCGGATGAATCCGACCGTGTCGACGACGACAGTCTCGCGCGGCATGTCGTACGCGATGCGTTGCGTCCGCGAGTCGAGCGTGGCGAAGAGCTTGTCGACCGACACCGCGCCGCCGCGCGTCAGCCGATTGAAGAGCGTCGACTTGCCGGCGTTCGTGTATCCGACCAGCGCCACGGTGAAGACGCCGGAGCGCGACTTCCGCTGCGTGACGCGCGTCTGTTCGATGTGCCGCAGATCGTCCTTGAGACGGGCGATGCGAGTCCGGATGATGCGGCGATCGAGCTCGAGCTGCGTCTCGCCGACGCCGCGCGTCCCGATGCCGCCCGCCTGCCGCTCGAGGTGCGTCCACTGCCTCGTCAGCCGCGGCAGCATGTACTCGAGCTGCGCCAGCTCGACCTGCGTGCGCGCCTCGCGGCTGCGCGCGCGGCGGACGAAGATGTCGAGGATCAGCGCGCTCCGGTCGATGACTTTGATGCCGGTGACCTTTTCGAGATTCCGGACCTGCGCCGGCGACAAGTCGTCATCGAACACGATCAGCGTCGCCTTGTGCTCCTCGGCGAGCCGCTTGAGCTCTTCCGCTTTGCCGCTGCCAATGAACGTGGCGGGATCGGGTGAGGGGCGTTTGGCAAGCATCCGGCCGGCGACTTCGCCCCCGGCGGTCTCGATCAGTTTGGAGAGCTCCTCGAGGTGCTCTTCGGCAACGCTGCGCGTCAGTTGCGGAAGGACGAGACCGGCAGCGATCACTTTTTCTGTCACGTTATGTCTGTCCCGCAAATATACAACCAAGTGCTGAGTGCTGAGTGCTGAGGACTGAGTCCGCCACCCTACTCAGTACTGGTTCTCGGTTCTCAGCACTCAGCACTCAGTCCTCAGCACTTGGTTGCTATGATCCGCCGCATGTTCGTGGTCTACGAGGTTCTTCTCTACCTCGTCTTCATCATCACCGCTCCGTTCTTCCTTCTGACCGGCTTCCTGCGCGGGAAGTACCTGTCGAACTTCCCCGAGCGAATGGGGTTCTATCGCGCGAAAGCGGCGCCGCACGACCTCTGGATTCACGCCGTATCGGTCGGCGAAACCCTCGCCGCGCGGCCGGTGGTGGCGGAGATCCTGCGACAGCGGCCCGGAACCTCGATCGCATTCACGACCACGACGATCACCGGTCAGGCGCAGGCGAAGCGGCTCTATCCCGACGCCACGGTGACCTACTTTCCGTTCGATTTCGCGTTCGCCGTGCGGCGCTTTCTCGATCATCACCGGCCGCGCGCGTTCGCCACGATGGAAACGGAGATCTGGCCGAACGTGTCGCGCATCGCGAAATCGCGCGGCATCCGCCTGATCCTCGCCAACGGCCGGATCTCCGACCGCTCGTTCCCCCGCTACCGCGCCTTGCGCTCGCTCGTCGGACGCGTGCTGCGCGACTACGACCGCGTCCTGGCCCGCGAGGAGACCGATCGCCAGCGCTTCGTCGCCATCGGCGCGCCGCCGTCGATCGTCGAGACGTCGGGAAACGTGAAGTTCGATTACGAGCCGGACATCGCGCCGCTCGAAGCCGCACCGGAATTGATGACGTTGATCGCCGGCCGCAACGTGATCGTCCTCGGGTCGACGATCGAAGGCGAGGACGAGCTGCTGCTGCCCGAGCTGGAGCGCTTCGTCCGCGAGACGAATGCCTTCGCCATCATCGCGCCGCGCAAACCGGAGCGCTTCGAGATCGTGGCGAGCCTGCTCGCGACGACATCGATGCGGTACGCACGTCGATCGGAGTTCCCGCCGCGCGGAGAGGCGGACGTGCTGCTGCTCGACACGTTCGGCGAGCTGGCGAAGATCTATCGCTTCGCGACCGTCGCGTTCGTCGGAGGCTCGCTCGTCCCCGCGGGCGGCCACAATCCGATCGAGCCGGCGGCCGCGGGCGTGCCGGTCTGCTTCGGCCGCTCGATGTCGAACTTCCGCGAGATCGCGCAGGTGTTCATCGATCACGAAGCGGCGCAGCAAGTCGAGTCGGCGGAAGAGGTGTTCGCGTTCGCGCGGCGGATGTTCGCCGACGAGTCGCTGAGATGCGAGTGGGGCGAGCGGGCGCGCCTCGCCGTGACACAGAACCGCGGGGCGTCGGAACGGACCGCGCGCCGCATCGTCGAGTTGCTCGCGTGAAACTAGCCGAACTTCTCTACCGCGCGATCAATCGCCTTCGCCGCGCGCTCTACCGCGCCGGCGTGCTGCGCGCGAAGCGCCTGCCCGTGCCGGTCATCTCGATCGGCAACCGCGCGGTCGGCGGCAGCGGCAAGACCCCGGCGACGATCGCCATCGCCCACGCGCTGCAGCAACGCGGACTGCGCGTCGCCGTGCTGACCCGCGGCTACGGCCGCAGGACGACGGAGCAGGGGCCGGTGACGTCGCTCGACACGGAGCGCTTCGGCGACGAGCCGGTTTTAATCAAGTCGAAAAATATTGACGTAATCGTTGGTGCGGATCGATACGAAAATGGGTTGCGCTATTCAGCCGACGTTTTTTTGCTCGACGACGGCTTCCAGCACCTCCAGCTCCATCGCGACCTCGACATCGTGATCGAAGCGCCGGCCCGCTTCTACCGCGAAGGACCATCATCGCTGCGCGACGCCGACATCGTCCTGCAGCGGAAGATCCACGCCGTCAACGCCGATGCCGTCGCGGGCAAGCACGTCTTCGCCTTCGCCGCGCTGGCGAACAACGAGCAGTTCTTCGACTCTCTCCGCGACCTCGGCGCCGACGTCATCGGAACGCGCGGGTTTCCCGATCACCATCGCTACACGCTCGCCGAGCTGCGCGGCATCCGCAACGCCGCGCGCGGCGCCGACGTCATCGTCACCACCGAAAAAGACGCGGTGAAGATCGGCCCGGCCGATGACATCATGGCCCTCCGGATCGAGATGGAGATCGGCGAAGAAGTGATCGCCGGGATCCTTCGGCGGATCGGCACCAGGCAATGAGCAGAAAGAAATCGCGACTGCTGCAGCGGGTCGAATACCTCGCCTACCAGGGCGCGAGACGCGCGGCTGACGCGATGTCCGAGGAGTCGGTCATGCGCTGGGGCACGCGCCTCGGCGCGCTGGCGGGAAAGGTGCTGCGCAAGCGCGACCGGCTGGGGATGAGCAACCTTCGCGCGGCGTTCCCGGAACGCGACGAGCGCGAGCTCCGTAGAATCCTCGATGAATCGTGGCGACTCTTTGGCCGCGAGATGCTGCTCTACCTCCGGATGCAGTCGATGTCGCTCGAGGAGATCGCGGCGCGCTGCCCGTACGCCAACGAGGAGATCCTTCACGAGGGGCGCGCCCGCGGCAAAGGGACGATTCTCATCAGCGCGCACTTCGGCGGCTGGGAGATCGCCGGCCTGGCGGTGATGGCCCACGTCAACGACGTCCGGACGGTCGTCCGCCCGCTCGACAACGAGCTGCTGGAGGCCGACATGGTGCGGCTCCGCGCCAGGACCGGCGTGAAGGTCGTCGACCGCCGGAAGGCCGCCCGCTTCCTGCTGAAAAGCCTCGCCGAGAACGCCGTCGTCGTCATCCTGCCCGACCAGGCGGTACTGCCGCGTGAAGGGGTTCTCCTACCGTTTCTCGGGCGTCCGGCATGGACCACGGACGCCCCCGCGAAGTTGGCGGCGAGGTACGGCTCTACAATTGTGTTCGCTTTTTGCATTCCGGTCGGTTCCGGACATCGTCTCGAGTTTGAAGAGCCGATTCGTGTGGACCAACTGAGCGAGGACGAGAGAGACCCGATGGCGCTGACGAAGCGGATCAACGACATCATCTCCCGCCGCATCGCCGCCTGGCCTGAGCTCTGGCTTTGGATGCACGATCGCTGGAAAGGGACGGGCGAAAGCGAGGCAAATGGCAAGCAGTGAAACGGTGGTTATCGGTCTCAATTGGGTCGGGGACAACGTCCTGGCGCTGCCGACGTTCCGCGCCCTGCAGCACCGCTTCAAGAGCGAAGGCGGAATCGCCGTCGCCGCGCCGGAGAACATCGCCTCGCTGCTCGCGGCCTCGGGCATCTTCCGCAAAGTGATCCCGTGGAACGGCTCGACGCGCTCCCGCATCGATGCCCTTCGCGGCGGCAAGTTCCGGCGGGCCGTCATCCTCCCGAACTCGTTCCGCGCCGCGATGGTCGCCTTCGCCGCCGGCATCGGCGAGCGCTGGGGCTACTCGACCGACTGCCGCTCGCTGCTGCTCACGCATCGCGTGCCGCACGACCTCGCGCGCGGACATCAACTCGAGGACTACACGCCGCTCCTCAACGCGATGAACGCGCCGCGCGTGGTCGACGAGATCCCGACCATGACGCTGCCGACAGCGACGAAGGAAAAGGCCCGCCGCCGCCTCCGCCAGCTCGGCATCAAGCTCGATCGCCCGCTCTTCGGCATCCACGCCGGAGGCCTCTACGGCCGCGCAAAACATTGGGGCGATGACCGCTACTGCGAAGTCGCCGACCGCCTCCGCGCCGACGGCTGCAACGTCCTCCTGCTCACCAGCCCCGGCGAACGGGTGCAGGCCGAGACCATCGCCGCGACGTGCAACAACCTGCCGATCATCGGCGACGACGGCGACGTCCTCACGCTCGCCGCCGCGATCTCGCTCTGCTCGGTGATCGTCACCAATGACAGCGGCCCGCTGCACCTCGCCGCCGCCCTCGCCGTCCCGTCCGTCTCGATCTTCGGCCCAACCGACCCCGGCCGTACCGTCATCCCCGGCGCAAGCCGCGTCGTCCGCAAGCCAATGTCATGCGCCCCCTGCTACGCCCGCGAATGCCCCCTCGGACACCACCGCTGCATGCGCGACATCACGGTCGATGAGGTGTACGAAGCGACGGTGGGGTTGTACGCGGAGATCGAGGGAGGGCAGGCCGGAGAGCTCGTCATGCGTGCGCGGAAGAATCTTCAGGCCTGACTCACCACCCCAGAATCATCATCGCCACGCCCACGAACACGATCACTCCGCCCGCGACGGCATCGCCGTAGTGATCGGCCCAATGGAGCGTCATCCGCTTGACGCCGGCGAGCATGCCGGTGGCGAGGACGATCATCGTGCTGATGGTGGCGACTTCGTAGGCGATGGTGACGAGTGCGACGGCGGTCCAGCCTCCGGCGGAGGCGGCCATGATCATCGGGATGATGGCGATACAGGGATCGGCCGAGAACACGAGGAACAGGCCCCACTCGGTCATGTTGCTGCCGCTGAGGCCGTGGGCGTGGACGCTGCTGCGCCAGAAGCCCCAGAGCATGTAGGCGAGGCCGAAACCGATGAGCAGGACGGTCGCGTACGATTCGAGGCGGGAGCCCATGAGGTGCACGGCTTCGAGTCCGGCGACCAGTGCGCCGATGCCGAGGGCGGCGGAGACGGTGACGTGGCCGAAGCCGCAGAAGAATGTCGTGCGCGCGGTGCGGAGCGGCGACCAGCCGCGGGCGCGGGCCAGGGCGGCAAACGGCACCCAGTGATCGGGCGCCAGCGTGTGGATCGAGCCGATCGCCGCGGCCGTCGCGACCAGCGCAGTCAGACCGCCAGGCGTCACGCGTAGACCTCCTGCCCGGATCATAGACCGCGGCCGACTCCGAACGCGATGTTCTGACGCTGCTTATAATCAAGCAGTGGCGGCCGAGAAAGAGCTCTACAAGATCGGCGAGGTCTGCCGGATGGCGGACGTGCAACCGTACGTCCTCCGTTACTGGGAGACGGAGTTCCCACCGCTCGCCCCGAACAAGAGCGGCGGCGGCCAGCGCCTCTACACGCGCAACGAGATCGACATCATCCTGCGCATCAAGCAGCTCCTTTATTCGGAGGGGTTCACCATCGCTGGCGCGAAGAAGAAGCTCGAGACGGAGCTATCGGAGCCGATGGTTGCCGCGGCGGCGGCGCCCGCGGCGAAGGTGGATCTCGGGGATGTGAAGAAGGAGCTGCGGGCGATATTAAAGATGTTGTCGTGAGAACAACGCGACGATCTTCTCCAGCCCCGCGCGATCGACATCATCGAATGAATTGAGCTCGTCGGAATCGACGTCGAGCACGGCGATCAATTCGCCATCGCCATCGAACACCGGCACGACGATCTCCGACTTCGAATTCGCATCGCAGGCGATGTGTCCGGGAAATTGATTCACGTCGGGCACGATGACGGTCTCGCGTTTCGCGGCCGCCGTTCCGCAGACGCCGCGGCCGAATTCGATCTGCAGGCATCCGACGGTGCCGATGTACGGTCCGACGACGAGCCGGTCGCCGCAGACGCGATAGAAGCCGGTCCAGAAATACGCATCGAAGCGATTGGCGAGGACGGAGTTGATCGTCGCCATCAGCGCGATGTCGTCGAGCGTCGTCCCGCCTTCATCGCTCCAGATCGCGGTGATCGCCTGATAGCACTCTTCGTACGCCGTCGATTTGTCATTCATGTGCGCGCCGGTAGACCTCTTCGTATTGTTTCGCGGAACGGTCCCACGAGAAATCGATTTCCATGCCGTTCGCCTGCAGCGTCTTCCACAGGCGGGCGTCCTTGAAGTTCAGCATCCCGATCCAGGTCGCGAGATAGAGATCGGTGGGGTTCGGCGGACCGAATGCGAAGCCGGTCGCCTCCGCGCGGTTCGTGCCGTCGAACGGGAGCACGGTGTCGACCAGTCCGCCCGTCAAACGCACGATCGGCAGAGTGCCGTAATGCGAGGCGTACATCTGATTGAGTCCGCACGGCTCGTACATCGACGGCATCAGCAGCATGTCGCTCGCCGCGTAGATCTGATGGGCGAGCGCGTTGTCGAAGCCGATGATCACCCGCAGCGTGTCGCGATGTTCGGCCGCCGCTTCCTGCAGCAACTCCTCGTAATGCGGCTCGCCGCTGCCGAGGATGATCATCTGCGCGCCGGCGCGGACGATGTTCGACAGCACCGGCAGCACGAGCTGGAATCCCTTCTGATCGACGAGGCGCGACACGATCCCGATGAGCGGCGTCTTCGGCTTGTACTTCAGGCCGAGCTCCTTGGTCAGCATCCGCTTGCAGATCGTCTTGCCGTGCAATTTTCCAGGCTCGAAATTCGCCGGTAGACGCTCGTCCGTCGCCGGATTCCATTCGTCCGGATCGATGCCGTTCACGATGCCGCTGTACTTCCACGACACGTGTCGCAGCACGCCGTCGAGTCCCGCGCCGCCGGGCGGCGTCTGCGTCTCGAGGCTGTAATGCGGCGAGACGGTCGTCACCTGATCGGCGAGCAGGATGCCGCCCTTCATCAAATTGACTTCGCCGAAGTGCTCGATCGCTTCCGGTATCCAGTAGCGGCTGTGCAATCCGAGGAAGTCGAACTTCTCGCGCGGCGCCACGCCCTGGTAGTTGAGGTTGTGGATCGTGTAGACGGAGCGCGCGTCGCGAAATGCGGGGCTGTCGCGCAGACCGGAATCGAGATACGCGGCGAGCAGCGCGGTGTGCCAGTCGTGCGCGTGAATGATCTCCGGCTCGAATTCGATGAGCTCACAGCCACGGATCACGGCGCGGCAGAACCAGGCGAAGCGCTCGATCGAATCGTCGAATCCGTCCGTGCGATTCGCGTAGATCTGCTCGCGATCGAAGAAATAGTCGTTCGCCGCGCAGTAGAGCGGGATCTCGGTTCCGGGAAGCGTGGTCCGCAGCAGCGTGAGGTCGGCGGTCCAGTTGGACCAGGTCATCGGCGTCGAGGCGACGTGCTCCACTTCGACGCCGTTCTTCTCGAACCACTGCCGCGCCTGGCGGTGGTACGGCATGAAGAGGACGACGTCGTGTCCGAGCGCGTGCAACGCCTTCGGCAGCGATCCGCACACATCTCCGAGGCCGCCGGTTTTCGCGATCGGGGAGACTTCGGATGTGGCGAAGAGGATGCGCATTTCACTCTGAGTCTATCCGCTGACCAGGCCCGTCATCCCGAGCGCCGAGTCGAGGGACCTGGTCGGGTGGGCGGCACACAAAATGATGTTCAGCGCGCCTCCCTCCCACCCGGGTCCCTCGACTACGCTCGGGATGACGCGTTAACTGACGATGATCGACGCGTAGCCGACGACGTGACCGTAATCGTGGTTGATGTCGCCGCTCGTCGCGTGTTTCATCAGTCGTGCCCGCGACGCGCCGAGGCTGCGCGCGGCGATCAGCATGGTGGTCGTCGGGATGAAGCCGCACATTGAGATGTCGCTCTCGTCCACGACGCGCCACAGCTCGCGCGGATTGAGCGCCAGCACCTGCTCGATCGCCAGCGCGTCCTTTACCATCGTCGTCTTCTGATCTTCGTAATGATTGAGGTCGGAGCTGGCGAGGATGCCGACCGGCTCATCCTGCGCGGTGATGACGTCGGCGAGCGCGTGGCCGATTTCTTCGCAGAGGTCGTAGCGCGCGGCGCCGAGACAGATGGGGACGAACGTGAAGTCGTTGCCGAGGAGCTGCTGCAGAAACGGGAGCTGAACCTCGAGCGAGTGCTCGCGGGCGTGGGCGCCTATGTCGTCGCCGAGCTCCTTCGTCTTCGCCATCAGCGCATCGGCGAGCGGTGTGTCGATTCGCGCCTCGCCGAACGGCGTCAGCCACGAGCCTTCGCGGTTGATCGCCGCGTAGTGGCCGAGGCCGGTGTGATTGGGGCAGAGGATGATCAGCCGCTTCGGGATCTCCGCGGCGGCGTAGAACGCGGCAGCCACGTGTCCGCTGTAGAGCAGCCCCGCGTGGGGGACGACCGCGCCGATGAAGCGCTCCTTCGTCTCCTGCACCGGCGACTCTTTGAAACAGAAGGCCACCTGCTGCCGCAAGCGGTCGCGCGAGGCTTCGTAAAACGTGCCGGCTACGACGGGCGGGCGAGTGGTCATGCGTTGAGTTTATCCCGCCGGGGAAACGACGAGGGGGCCTCCGGCGGGCGGGCCCGGCCCGCAGCGTTAGTCTTTAGGGCTAGGCCAACAGACGCTGCGGGCCGCGCCCGCCCGCCGGAGGCCTCCCGGTGGTTTTACTCCCGCGGAAAACTCGGCGAATAGAGCACCGCGTTCAGAAACAGCGGCAACGTGCCTCTCCAGAACAGCCGGAAATTCGGCTCATCCGCGAAGGTGATGACCTGGCCGTCCCCGTACGGCTCCGACACGAGATACGGAGAGCCCTTCAGCCGGTCGATCGACTCCGGCCACGCCACACCGGAGGCGAGCGGCGACTTTTCGTCGATGGTCAAGATGTTGTCGACCTTGTGCGACACCGGCTGATACGCGGCAGTTCCTTCGATCAGCACCGCGGGCGGGCGCGGCACGCCGAACGTCAGGTACGAGCGCGAGCTCATGGCGGTGCGGAACGCCGTGCCGGGGACGCGGTACTGGTTGTAGCGCTCGTCGGTCGACGGCTTGTCGTCGTCCTTGTCCTTGTCCTTTTTCTTCGGCGCTTCCCACACCTTGAGCTTCGACAGCTCGACGTCCTTGTCGCGAAGGAAGGCGCTCGCCCCCTTCACGCCGACGAGCGTGCCGCCCGATTTCACCCAGGCCTGCAGGCGGCCGACCGTGCCTTTGTCGAGCCGGGCGTAATCGCCGTCGGGCAGCACGAGCACGCGGTAGTGGCTGAAGTCGATCCGGCGCAGCGACTCGAACGCGAGATCGGAGTGCGGGATCGGCGTGTCGACGTCGAGCGTGTGCCAGAGCATGCCGTACGACGTCGAGCTGGTGCCGTTGCCGCCGACGAGTCCGATCTTCGGATCGCGGACGAAGTGGATCTTCTCCGAGCCGAAGGCCGTGCCGCCGGTCCAGCCGCTCTCGAGCGGCACGATGTTGACGCCGAGATCGCGCGCGACGCCCGCGAGCGTCACGTCGAGGTCGGGCTTGTTGTTCCCCTTCAGCACGATGAGCGAGCCGCGTGCGTACGTCTTCTCGCCGAACGAGACTTCCCCTTCGCTGACGCTGAAGTTGATCGTGTTGCGCAGCAGCGCGCCGGCGAAGCGATAGAGCGTGGCGTCGAGTCCGTCGACGAGATAGCCGTATGCCGCGGAGTGGAACGCCGCCGGTGTGGCCTTCGCGTACGGCTTGACCTCGGCCGTCAGCGGCGCGGCGGCGATGAAGGTCTCGACGTTCATCGCCAGCGGCAGCGACCACGAAGTCAGGTCGTAGAAATCGTCCGGCTCATCCTGCTGCGCCTTCGTCCGCTGCTCTTCGAGGAAGCCTTTCGAGAACGTCGGCGATTTCTCGAGCAGCGTCTCGGCGAGCCGGCCGAGCGGCTGCCGCGTGCTGATGACGGCGGTGCCGGCGGGGAACGTGCGCGTCTCCGCGGTCTCGGCGTCGACGCGCGTGGCCTTGATCGACAGCGGCGCGGTCAGCATCCCGATGCGCACCGATTGCTTCTGCAGCAGGTCGAGCATCGGCTCGAAGTTGGGCGAGCCGGGCGAGACGAGATAGGTGTGCTGCTGCGCCGCGAGTTGCGTCTGCACGGCCTCGGCGGTGTATCGGATGAGCGCCTCGTGGTTCTGCGCCGACGTCTTCAGCGTCGCTATCCCGGTCGTGTAGTGCCGCGCGATGCGATCGGCGAGCGTGAGCACCGTGCCGTCATCGCGCGTGATCGCCGTGCCGGCGCGCGAATGACCGGCGACTTCGTACGTCATGCCGATCGCGCCGTGCAGCGCAGGCCACGAATCGCCGTAGCCGGGATAGAAAAGATCGAAGCGCTCGCCGACGAAGAACGGCCAGCCCTTCGCGGAGAACGCGGCCGCATTCGCGCGGCCGAAGACATCGAGCCAGCGCTCGACATCCCTCGGCAGATTGGCGTTGATCGGCTTCGCGTCGGGCGGGAAGAAGTAGGTCGACTCGTAGCCCATCTCGTGAAAGTCGACCAGGACCTGCGGATTCCACTTCCGGTATTCGGTGACGCGGGCCTGCGTCTCGCGCTGCGAGAGCCAGGTCCAGTCGCGGTTCATGTCGACGAGGTAGTGATTGAAGCGTCCGCCGGGCCACGGCTCCTGATGCTCGAAGGCATCGGGATTCGGATTCGGCGCCGTGCCGCGCGTCCGCGTGAACCATTGGATGTAGCGCTCGCGGCCGTCGGGATTCTGCAGCGGATCGATGAGGACGACGAGATCGTCCAACATGGCCGGATCGCGTAGCAGCGTCGAAGCCACTTCCATCGCCGCTTCCGACGACGACGATTCGTTGCCGTGCACGCCGAACGCGAGCCAGACGACCGCCGGATCGTTCTTCGCGATCGAGGCCGCCTTCGCCGCGTCGGCGTCGCCGTTGGCGATCGACGCGAGGTCGTTGCGGATCTCGTCGAGCCGCGCGCGGTTCTTCGGCGAGGTGATCACCGCCAGCACGAGCGGGCGTCCTTCGTACGTGTGGCCGAAGGTCTGCACCGTGATCAGATTCGACTTCTTCGCCAGCTCGTTGAAGTAGTCGAGAATGTGATCCCACGGAGTGAAGTGATCGCCCAGCTTGTAGCCGAGAAATTCATCAGGCGTGGGAGTCTGAGCCATCGCGGCGGAGGCGATGACGAGAAGGACGAACAGAACCACAAACAGCCGTCGAAGCATTTGCGCGGCACCTCGGAGTCGAAATTGTAATGGTCTACCAGCTCATCTCACTGATCGGAGCAATCCTGATCCTCTTCGCATTCGCCGCCGTGCAGATGCGGCGCATGGAATCGCACAGCCTGTCGTATCAGTCGCTGAACCTCGCGGGCGGAGTATGTCTCTGCGTCGCCGCCATCGCGGCGTTGCAATACGGGTTCATTCTGCTGGAGGGGAGTTGGACGGTATTGAGCGCGCACGGGCTGTGGAGGATTCTGCGCAACGTGTCATCCTGAGCCGCGTAGACGGCGAAGGATCCGTATCCTGAAACCGCTGCGCCCGAAGTTACGGGTCCTTCGCCGTCTACGCGGCTCAGGATGACACTTCGATCTCGTCCTCGATCACCACGTTCGACTTCGTGTGAATCCCGAGCCGCTTCATCATCTCGTTCAACGTCGACGGCTTCAGCTGCAGCAGCTCGGCAGCGCGTTTCTGCACGCCGTTCGCGAGCTCGAGCGACTGGAGGATCATGGCCCGTTCGTAACGCGAGACGGCATCCTTCAATGACAGGCCTTCAGCCGGGACTGTCATCGCCGGCTGGTCGGTGTTGACCGGATAGCGGAGGTACTCGGGCAGCAGCTCCGGGCCGATGCGATCGGTGGTGCAGAGGACGACGGCGCGCTCGATGGTGTTCTCCAGCTCGCGCACGTTGCCGGGCCACGAGTGGTCGAGGATGATGCGCATCGCTTCCGGCGTCACCTCGCGCACCTTGCGCTTGTTCTCGTCGGCGTACTTCTGCAGGAAGTGCGCGACGAGCAGCGGGATGTCTTCGCGGCGGCGGCGCAGCGGCGGAAGCTGGATGGTGATGACGTTGAGGCGGTAGTAGAGGTCCTCGCGGAATCGCTGCTCCGCCATCAGCTTGTTCAGATCGGCGTTCGTCGCGGCGATGATCCGGCAATCGACGCGGATCGTGTCGACCGATCCGAGGCGCATGAACTCTTTTTCCTGGATCACGCGCAGCAGCTTCGCCTGCGTCTCGAGATTGATGTTGCCGATCTCGTCGAGGAAGATCGAGCCGCCGTCGGCCACTTCGAAAAGACCGCGCTTCGTGGCGATCGCGCCGGTGAACGCGCCTTTCATGTGACCGAAGAGCGACGACTCGAGGAGCTCGGGCGGGAGCGATCCGGAGTTGACGGTGACGAACGCGTTGCGCGCGCGCGGCGAGGCGTGATGAATCGCTTTCGCCACCAGCTCTTTGCCGGTGCCCGATTCGCCGGCGATGAGGATGTTCGAGCGCGACGGCGACGCGAGGCGGATCAGGTCGAAGACCCGCCGCATGATCTCGCTCTTGCCGATGATGTTCGAGTAGGCGTACTTCTCGGCCAGCTCTTCCTTCAGCCGCTCGTTCTCATTCGACAGGCGGCGCTGCTCGAGCGCCTTGTTGACGGTGAGGACGACTTCCTCGTTCTTGAACGGCTTCGGGATGTAGTGAAACGCGCCGTGCTTCATCGCCTCGATCGCGCCGTCGATCGACGAGAAGGCGGTGATGATGATGACCGGCAGCGACGGAGTGGAGACGCGGATGGAGCGGAGCGTGTCGATGCCGCTGATGCCCGGCAGCATGATGTCGAGGATGACGAGATCGATCTCGTCGGCGCGGTCGAGGACGCTCAGCGCTTCCTCGCCGCTGGCGGCGAGAACAACGTCGAATCCTTCGCGGCGAAGCACTGTCTCCAGCACGTCGCGAAGAACTTCTTCGTCATCAACGATGAGAATGCGCATGTTCATCGCGGCTCACAATGACACCTGAGCCGGCAGCCCTGGGCAAAGAAATCGAAAACTCGGCTCCCTCGCCAAGCGTGCTGTGCACGGTGATGTCGCCGTCGCAGGCGTGGAGGATGCGGCGCGTGATCGCCAGCCCGAGGCCTGTGCCGCCCTGGCCGCGGCGTGTGGTGATGAGCGGATCGAAGATGCGATCGATCAGCTCCGGCGCGATTCCTTTGCCATCGTCTCTCACGCGAATGATCACCCGCTCGCCATCGCCCGATGCGTCGATCCAGATGTTTCCATGCTCGGAAACCGCATCGCGCGCGTTGAGGAGGACGTTGGTCAGAACCTGCTGCAGATCGTTAAAGTTCCCGTGTACCTGCAGCGGCGGAACGTCGCCGGCGTGCACGGTGATGTGCTTCGGCGCCATCACGTCTTCGTGCAGCGCGATCGTCGCTTCGACGAGATCGGGGATCGATACGAGCTCGCGCGTGCGCGGACGATTGGCGATCAGATCGAGCAGGTTGTTGACGAGCTTCGACGCGCGGAACGTCTGCTGCTCCATCTTCTTCAGCACGCGGTATTTCGGATCGTCGGGCGGAATGTCCTTGAGCAGGATCTGTGCGTACGACGAGATGCCGGTGAGCGGCGTGTTGACCTCGTGCGCGACACCGGCAGCGAGCAAACCGAGCGAGGCGAGACGCTCCTTCCCTTCGAGCTCGCGCTCGAGCCGCACGCGATCGGTGATGTCGCCGATGACGACGACTCGCGCGCCGTTGATGTCGTCGGCGTGCAGCGGACTGGCGGTCACGGTCACTTCCTTCTCCACGCCCTGACGGTTGACGAAGTGCGTGGCGATCGTCCGCGCCGCGCCGTGGCGCAGCTCATCGAACGGCGGGAAGAGCTCGGACATCGGATCGTCTTCGCCATCGGCGGCGACGAGCTCCCAGAACGCGCGGTTCGCGGTGAGCACGGTGCCGTCGCTGGCGACGACGGCGATCGCAGATGACGACGATTCGATGATGTTCTCGTTGTACTCCTTCAGCGCGCGGATCTCTTCGAGCTGCCGGCGCAGGCGTCCATACAAACGCGAGTTCTCGATCGCCAGCGCAACCGGCGCGGTGAGCGACTCGAGCAGGTGCAGGTCGTCGCGCGAGAGCGGCTCTTCGCCGCGCTTTGTGCCGAGCACGAGCAGTCCCTGCAACTCGCCGCGATTGCGGAGCGGGAAGAGGTAGCGATATCCCGACTTCAGCAATTGCCACGGCACTTCGGAGCCATCCGGCAGACGCGGCTCGGTGAGGATCATCGGACCGTCGCTCGGTATCGAGCCGAAGTCTTCCGACGTCGCGCGGCGCGGCAGCGAGGCCTCGGGCTGATAGATGACGAACGTGATCCCTTCGCGCAGGAAGAGGTTCATCCGATCGATGTCGAGCGCCGCGCGCAGGCGGTCGCGCATCATCGAGATCAGCTCGTGCACGTCGTTGAACGTCGCCAGCTCCTGCGCGAAGTCGGTGATCGCTTTGCGATGCCGGTAGCTGTCGCGGTAGAGGAACATCTCGATCACCGACTCGATGCGCGACTTGACCGGAATCAGCACGCCGGCGATGAGCAGCCCCGAGCTGAACGCCAGGAAGTTGCGCTCCATCGCCGAGCGCTCTTCGATGACGTGCGACAGCACGAGGTTCACCGTCGAGAACGCGATCATGCCGAACGCGAAGACGACCGAGTAGGCGAGGATCTCCTTGATCACCACCTCGACGTCCCACAGCTTGTATTTGAGGATGGAGACGGCGAAGGCGAGTGGGATGAGAGCGAGCGGCAGGATTGAAAGCGTCGAATAGACCGGCCGCACGGAGCCCGACACGAGATACGGAATGATGTAGATCCCGAGGAACGGGAGGAAGCCGAGCGCCATCCCGAGGTAGATCCACTTGATCTGCTTCTTTCCGACGGCCGCCGCTTTTCGATACGTGTACGCCAGCGCGACGACGGCGAGCGTGAAGTAGATCGCGAAGTGGATCAGCTCCCAGTGAAAGATCAGCTCGAACGAATGCGCGGGCGATGCGACCGGGATGACGTTGTTGAAGAGGAGCAGATCGGTGTCCCACGCGGCGAGAAACACCGGCGGCAGGTAGAGCGCCGCGAGAATCCCGCGGTGATGGACGATAGGCCGCGGGAAGAGCAGGAAGAAGTTCAGCGTGAGCGGCGGGAGGAGGATCATCGCGATCTCCTCGACCACCTCCAGCAGCTTGTAGGTGAAGTCGATGTCGCCCGCCGGCGTGTAGACGTAGACGGTGAACGACAACAACGTCACGAAGTAGAAGAGCACCGACTCCCGCGTCGCTCCTCGGAACAACGTGAAGAGTCCGATCGCGAGGTAGAGGAAGCCGATGAAGCTGAGAATCAGGTAGGGGTAATCGATCTTCAGCTCGGGCGCGCGATACGTCATCGTCAGCGTCTTGCCGGCGCGCTGCACGAGGATCGGAACCGGCTGACCGATGCGGCGCAGTGTTTTCTGCAGGCCCTCGATCTCCGTCGTCGGCGTCTCGCCGATCAGCCAGATCGCATCGCCGGGACGGAGGCCGGCCGCTTCAGCGCCGCTGCCGGGGTCGACCGTTTTGACGACGATCACGCCCTTGTTGCGGCGAAACGAAAAGTCGATCCGCTCGAAGGATGACCGCTTGCGCTGGAACGAGGCGAACGCACCGATGACGATCGCCACCGTCAGCAACCCAATCACCACATTCGAAAGGACCGATCTACGCATGCGAGGGCCGAGAGGAGTATTCAACGGAGGTGCCGTGAGAAATGTGCACCTAACTCGCTGAATCCAAACGTTTGGACGGGCTGCTTCACTTCCTTGAATGAAGGGCAGACTCCAATTGATTGGATAACCGCAGCGTAATCTTGAAGTCGGCCGGCACGGCCGGCAGCGTGGCCTGGCCAAGCCTCCTTCAGGCTTGTCGCCCAGCGCACGTCATCCCGAGCGTGTCGAGGGACCTGGGTGGGCGGAAGGCGCAGAGAACGACAATGAACGCGCCGCCCGTCCGCCCAGGTCCCTCGACACACTCGGGATGACGGCAATCACCGTTGAAACTGAAGAGGCACAGACACTCTTGTCTGTGCCTCTCACGTCACCGGAAAGCGGCAGACGTCGCGCAGGAGGCAGACATCGCAGTTCTCTTTGCGGCGCCGGCGGCTGCACAGGTCGAGGATGCCGAGGCGGCAAAGCGCGAAGTCGTAGCGCACGGGATCTTCCGGATTGAACTTCGCCAGGCGGTCGGTGATGGCGCGCGCCGCCTTCCAGTCGGCCGACTTGCGGCTGCCGAGTCCGAGAAACGTCGCGATGCGATGGATGTGCGTGTCGACCGGCATCACGAGCTTGGCCGGATCGACGAACGTCCAGAGCCCGAGATCGGGCGAGGTGCGGCGGACCATCCAGCGCAGATAGAGGTTCAGGCGCTTGCAGGCGGAGCCGTCGGCGGGCGATGTGAGCAGGTACGCGGTTGCGCGGTTGCGTGATTGCGTCCCGACGAGCGCTTCGACGAATCGCGTCAGCGTCGGACCGATGTCCTCATCCTTATCTACATAGCACTTGCGAAAGAGCGCGCCGAGGGAGCCGTGCTTCTTGACCGCTTTAGCGACGCACTCGAGCAGCGCCACGAGCTCCGGCATTTTCTGGAAGCGATGCGTGAATCGGGCAAAACGGACTTCCGCCTCTTTCCGCCGGAAGGACACAATGTACGCATGCGGCGAGGGAGTCATCGCATCGAGCACGCGGCCGATGTTGGCGACGACGATGTCGGCGCGTCCGTAGGCGAATGCCGCGGCCAGCAGACCGGCGATTTCCTGATCGAGCGGATCGCGATAGCGGAGCACGAGCTCGAGCGGATCGGGCGTGATCGTCGAGACGTCGAACGTGGCCACGAGCTGATCGAGTCGATCGCGCAGGATTTCCTGCTTTACGGGCTTGTTCAACCGCATGCGTCCCGCAACGCCGCACCCGATGCAAACTGTTCCGCGGGTCGCCCGTCTAATTCAGCGATCTCGCTAGAGCTTCGTAGAGGACTTATGCGCGCACGTCTCTTTTTAGCCGTACTCATCCTTGTTTCACTCCCCGCATTCGCGGCAATCACCGGCACTGTGATCAATCCCGACGGTCAGGCGATCGCCGGCGTGAAGGTGTCGTCGTTCGCGCTCGAATCGGTGGAGGCGCGCCGCATGCGCGTCCTTTCCGCCGACATCACGCGCAAGCCGCTGGCGACGACGCAGAGCGACTCGAAGGGCAACTTCTCGATCGAGGCGCCGAAAGCGTCTGTTGTCGATCTCCGCTTCGAGGCCTCCGGCTTCGCGCCGCAGAACGAGCGCGCCGCGGCGGACGATGACGCCGGCGTGATCCAGCTGATGCCCGCGCAGATGAAGCAGGGAACGATCACAGCGAACGGCAAGCCGGTGGCGAATGCCACGGTGATGGTGGCCGGCGACTACGGCGAGATCGTTTCGACGACCGACGCGACCGGTCATTACTCGCTCCCCGATCCGGCACGCGTGAACTCGCGCGTGATCGTCCGCCACGCCGATTACGCGCTGACCCAGCAGCCTGTTGGGCGCTTCAGTGCGACGAAAACGGACGTCGCGCTCGAGGCGGGAGCTCCGATGACCGGGCGCGTCGTGGCCGAAGATGGTCAGACCGGCGTCGCGAACGCGACGGTCTTCGTCGATCACTACGCGGTGGCGAAGAGCGGCGCGGATGGCACGTTCACCATCGCGCATCTGCAGAAGAAGTGGGAGGAGATCGAGGTCCGCATCGACAATCGCCTGGCGTCGCGCGCGAACGCGAAGGACCTCAAGGCGCCGCTGCAGTTCCGGCTGGCGCGCGGCGCGTCGCTCAGCGGCACCGTGCGCGACGCGAAGACGCAGCTCCCGCTCGCCGGCGCCGAGATTCGTCTCGTGACCCCGCGCACGATCGTTTCGACCGGCGACGTCAGCGCCATCAGCGACGCGAAGGGGAACTACTCGATCACCGGCATCAACGGCGCCGACTACGACGTGATGACGTCGCGTCCGAACTACGGCGCGGTGAACGTCTCCGTGCACATCGCCTCCGGGCAGAACGTGCAGAAGGCGCTTTACGGAACGCCGCTCGGACGGATCTCCGGAACGGTCATCGACGAGGACAAGAAAGGCATCACCGCCGCGCACATCGAGTCGCGTCAGGTGAGCAACGACCAGGGTCCGATGATGGCGCGGATGCGATTCAACGATCGCCAGCGCCCGACGCTCAGCGCACCCGACGGCCACTTCCTGGTTCGCATCGATACCGAGAGCGACGTTCAGCTCGAGGCGGCGAAGAAAGGGTTGCCGAGCGCGCGCTCGAGCACGTTGAAAGTAGCGGCGGGCGAACGTAAGAGCGGCGTCGTGATCGTTCTGCCGCGCGGCGTGGCGGTGACCGGCCGCGTCCTCGATTCGAAAGGAAAGCCGATCGCCGGCGTCGCGGTCGGGGCGACCGAGGCGCGACCGAGCGGCGGGCCAAACAACGTGCGGCGGATGATCATCAACAACATCATGCGCGGCAACGACGAGGACGTCGTCAAGACATCGAACGACGGCACGTTCTCGATGCGCGTGAAGGATGGGACGTACGACATCGGCTTCAAGCACGAGGGTTACGCCGGCAAGACAATGCGCGCGCAGCAGATCAGCGCGAGCAGCAAGCCGCTCGAAGTGACGCTCGAGCCGGGCGTCGAGGTCAGCGGACGCGTGACGCGCGGCGGAGCGCCGGTGGAAGGGGTGAACGTCATTCCGATCGGCGGCGATTCGATGCTGCCGGTGCAGACCGCTCCCGACGGCACGTTCCACATCACCGATCTCGCGCCGGGCGAGCTGATGGTCGCCTTCAGCAAGCGGGAAGAGTTCATCCAGGTGAATCGCGCCGTCAACGCGCCGGCGAACGATGTGAACGTCGACCTGCCGCCGGGTGGACGCATCAGCGGCCGGGTCGTCGACAAGAGCTCGCACAGTCCGGTGAAAGCGTTCGAGGCCGGCATCGCGCCGCAACGCAACGGCGGCGGCATGGTGATGATGATGCCGGCATCGATGCGGAGCTTCACGAGCGACGATGGCACATTCGTCCTCGAGAACGTCCCGGTCGGCGGACTGACGCTTTCCGTGAACGCGCCAGGTTACGTCCAGGCACGCGTTCCGAACCTGACGCTGGAGAGCGGCAAGGCGCTGGAAAACGTCGAGGTATCGATGGAGACCGGCGTCCGCGTGACGGGTCACATCACCGGTCCCGACGGCACACCGGCCGGCGGCGCCCTCGTGCGCCTCGACGCCATGGCGGGCAATCGGATGCAGCGCGGCGGCGGCATGAACGATCCGTACACGGTGGCCGATCCGAACGGCGAGTACACGCTGGACAACGTCGAGCCGGGCGAGAAGACGCTGGTCTTCAGCCGCAGCGGGCTGATCTCGACGTCGAAAACCGTCACGCTCTCCGGCGACCACCAGCAGGTCGACGCGCAGCTGACGTCGGGCGTGACCTCGGCCGGCATCGTGGTCAACGAAGGTGGAACGCCGGTCGCCGACGCGCAGGTGCGCGCCGAGTCGCCCGCCAATCCCGGCTTCGGCCGTTCCGTCCGGACCGACTCGGGCGGCGCGTTCTCGTTCGACGGTCTCGCGCCCGGCCGCTACGAGTTCGTCGCACAGAAGAATGGATACGCCGACGCGATCGTCCGCGACGTCGACATCTCGACGGGCGCCACGGTGCGGCTGACGCTGAAGAGCGGCGGCACGATCGTCGGACATCTCACCGGTCTGGCTGATTCCGATCTGCAGAGCGCCACGGTTTACGCGAGCTCGCCGAACGGCAACGCCGCAGCTCCGGTCGATTCCTCCGGTGCCTATCGCATCGAAGGCGCGCCCCTCGGCACGGTCCGCCTGAACGCCCGCACGGGCCAGATGATGACGAGCCGCACGGCGCCGGCGAAATCGGTGCAGGTCGATGCCGGGTCGACGGTGACCGTCGACTTCGACTTCGCCAGCGACACCACCGTGAAAGGACGCGTGTCGCGCAACGGCGAGGGCGTGGCGGGAGCGAACGTCATGTTCAACGGCATGGGACGCAGCGGCCGGGTCATGACCGACGGCAACGGCCGCTACGAGATGACGGGACTCGATGACGGCAAGTACAACGTCACGGTGATCGATCCGACGCGCGGCCCGTACTCGACGACGTACACGGTCCACGGCTCCGACACGTTCGACATCGAGATGCGCGGCAGCGCCGTGCGAGGTCACGTCATCGACACGTCCACCGGCACGCCGATCGCCGATGCCGCGGTGAACATCCACAGAAAGGACGCGAGCGTCGCGGGGATCGCCTTCAGCTCGACCGGAACCGACTCCGCGGGCAACTTCTCGTTCGATTCGGTTCCCGCGGGGGCCTACCTCGTGACCGCAGACAAGAACGACTACGCCGCGACGCCGACCGAGATCGCGGTGTCGGAGAACGGCGCCGATGGAGTCGAGATCAGACTGACGCCGTCGCCCGGCATCAAGCTGACACTGGTCGACGCACGCGACCCGAACCAGCGCCCGATCGCCGGCTGGTATTCCGCCGTGGCATCGGACGGCACCCAGTACAACGACGACATCCGCTTCATGGGCGGATCGACCGCGGAACCGTTGAAGATCAAGATGCCGGCCGGTGCGTGCAAGGTCACGGTCGGCGCGTCGGGCTACGCGTCGCAGTCGTTCACGATGAACTCACCCGGTGTGCAGACCGTCGGCCTCACGCCGGGCGGCACGATCGTCGTGTCGACGACGACGGCCGGCGCGCACGGACGCCTCCTCGATTCGACCGGCCTGATCTACGGCCGCGGTCGCGGCGGTCCGAGCGCCTTCCCTGTAGAAGTCGATCCGTTGCAGTCGACCCTGCCGAACATCGCTCCCGGCACCTACATGCTCCAGCTGCTCGACAAGACGAACGCGGTGCTGAATTCGACGCAGGTGACGGTGGCGGAGGGGCAGACGGCGATCGTGAAAATGTAGGTTGTTGGGTTGTTGGGTTCTTGGGTTACCCAACAACCACTCGAGTTTTTTGCCCGTCGTTGTTGCCGCTAAGCGGCAATGCATCTTGGCCGGGGGTTCATTCGTTCGCGAATGAACCCCCGGGATCAAGGGGCAGGCGCGATGTGCCGCGACAGCGGCACCGGAACGGATCGATCAACCTCTAACTGCCGGTGCCGCTGTCGCGGCACGAGACCGATCGCATCCCGCATCCGGGGGTGCTGTCGGCACCCCCGGCAAAAGTGCAATGCGGCTTCGCCGCACAAAGTTGCTGGGGTTACCAAACAACCAGCCAACCAAACAACTCAACGACTACTCGTCGTCGTGCTCGTCGATCGGCGGCGGCTCGGGAATCTCGGCAACCGCCTCGAGCGTGATCCGCTCGGGGCGGGGAGCGCCTCCCTGCAGGAAGATGTTCTTACGGTACTTCTCGAGGCGCTTGAAGAGGTGATGCAGGTCGTACGTCAGGCGCATCACCGTGCGGCGGAGCTTGTACTTCGCCCGCTTGAACGCCTCGAGGTCGTCGCCGCGCAGCGTCGGGAGAAATGACTCGATCTCCGCGATCCGCTTGCGCACCTTCTCCAGGTCTTTGTCCTGAATGTTGACGAAGACCTCTTCGTGATCGATGAGCATCGGCTCGACGCCCGACATCTCGTTGTCGAACCACTTCCAGAGCTGAATGATGTCGATGCGGCGCCCCTTCGAAAGGAAGCGCGTTTCGAGCAGGTCCTGGCGGAAATAGCCGAAGAGCTTGCGGTCGTCGGTACGGTTGAAATCCTCGTCGGAGAGGTTCCGGATGTTCCAGACCCCGAAGCGAATGATGTCGTTGCGCGTCGAGCGGAGCTGCCGGATGACCTCCTCGAGGACCTTCTGCGGAACCTGCGAGAGCGACTGAGGCTCCGGGAGGACTGAGGCGGACATGGCGGCGAAGGATAACCGTCATCCCGAGCGTAAGTCGAGGGATCTGGGCGGGCGGGGGCGCGTTCGACGCGCCAGCCACCCCCCAGGTCCCTCGACTCACGCTCGGGATGACGGGTGGCCGCTACTGCCCTGCGAGGAAGGTCGGATCGCCCGTGCGGTTGTCGACGAGCGACCCGTACGCCAGCACCGGCGCGCTCGCTTCGAGGTGCACCCGCCCGTTCGTCACCGGCGTGGCCAGCGGGATCTGCACGAGCTGCAGCGGCGTGATCGGGAAGTCGTATCTGGCGATCTCCACACCCGCCGCATCGAGCTCCGTCAGCGTGACCGTCGCGCTGTTCAGCGACGACACACCGATGTTCGTCCGGAACTTCGACGAGACCTCGACCTGCACGATGTCCGCGCTCTGCGCCGCATCGGTCTCGTCGCGGAAGGGGATGAATTGTCCGTACGTGCCGTTCGCTGAATCGGTGAACGTGCGCGTCGACGCGATCGCGCCCCCCGGCAGTCCGGCGACGACGATACCGCTCGTGTTCTGCACGCCGAAGAACGTGCCGAGGACGTCGGGGATGATCTGCGTGCCGGCGATCCGCTCCGTGAGTTGGAACCGGAGGATCGTCTCCGCCGACGTCGTGCGGACGTCGGTCCGCCAGAGCGTGCCGTTCGCACCGGGAGCATTGATCGCGGGCGCGATTGCCTGATGCACCGCGGGCGGCGGCGGGATGGCCGGGATGTAGATCGGATCCCCGGAGCGGTTGTCGACCACGCTCGCGTATCCGAGGATTCGCGCGCCGCCGGTGGCGGTCATGACGAGCACGAAGTCGCCGCGCGTCAGCAGCGGGAACTGGCCATGCGAGAACGGCGCGATCGCGTGATCGAACGCCGCGACGACCGCGCCGGTCCGCGCGTCGAGCACACTCACGTGCACCGTCCCTCCCGACCCGCCGACTTCCGCAAAGCCGTAGTTCGTGCGAAAGGCATCATCGACCTCGGCGTAATTCACGATCACAGGCGAATCGGTGGCGCTCGACGGCAGCGCCGGAATCGACTGCCCGAACGTGCCGCTGGGCGACGTCGTGTAGGTGCGGCTGGTGATCGCGAGCTGCGCGACGTCGCCCTGAATCTCTAGCTGTCCCGCGCCGACGCTCTGCAATTCGTTCGCGACGATGTCGTCGAACGCCACGACGTGACCCGGATCGATGACCGCGTTCACGGCGGCGAACGACGTGTTGCCGTTCGTGCCGCTCGGCGTGTAGATGATCGTGATGCGCGCGGCGCCGCTGCCGCGATTCAGCACGCGGACGTCGCTGACGAATCGCGTGCCGTTCGCGCCGTTCACATGTCCCGCGACGGCGATGGTTCTCCGCTCGCCGATCGTGATCGGCCGCGATGTCGCCGGCAGATCGCCGACGAATTCGAAGCCGAGTTCCCACGACAGCAATGTCCCCTGATCGGGCGGCAGCACGTCGGCGACGCGCAGCTGCCACGTGCCCGCCGCCGGCTTTCCGTGCAGCACGTCGAGCGATTCGAACGGCTGCGCGTCAACGCCGTACGTGACGTCGAGGTCGGGCGTGATGTCGAACGTCTCCTGCTTCAACACGACCGCCGTCCCGTCGGGCGCGGTGAGCGTGATCCGAAGATTGCCGCGTGCCGGATGCGTGGCGCGCACGTGCACGAAGACGCGGTTGATCGAGCGTCCGTCGCTCACCGTCAGCGTCGAGACGATGCCGTTCGCGTTGTTGTCGGGGATCGCGATTCCCTGATCGGCACTCTGGAAATACGTCACTTCGCCGCGCGGCGCGCGATCGCATTCCGACGCGGCGAGGATCCCGCGCAAAGTCATCGCGCTGCAGATCGTGGTCACGTTTGCACCGCCGTTGAGCTGGCGGTCGACGTCGAGGATCTTCTGCGCCATCACGCGAAACGTCGGTGACGGCGGCGTGTCGAAGTACGACTCGATGACCAGCGTGTCGGTGATCCGCTTGCCGGCTTTCAGAAAAATCTCGCGCAGCGCGGACGACCAGATCTCGCCGTTGCTGTGCTCCGTGCCGCTCTGGTTGCTGTCGAGGTAATCGGCCATCGTCTTCGTGCTGTCGGCGCGGCGGAGGCAGTCGGAGCCGGGACGATAGCCGCAACCCTGCGACGAGTCATCGAGCCAGCAGCGCGCGTCCCAGTCGCCGATGCACGACGGATCGCGGCCGCTCTTCACGGTCTCGTCGTACGTCGACGAGAACGACCAGTAGTCGGCGTAGCCCTCGCCGAGGGCGCGCGACTGCTCGCGCGATTCGCCGCCGAACGCGCCGGGGGCAATCCAGTCCTGCACGACGTGCATGAACTCGTGCAGCATGATGTCGGAGTCCTCGGCATCATCCGTTCCGCCATCGCCGAGGTAGAGCGCGCCGCGTCCCGGCGTGGCGCTCGGGATGTAGTACGAGTTGTCGGTGCCGTTCGCCGCATGCGGATCGACCGGCAGCACGTAGTCGACGAGCCGCCGCGAGCCGACGTAGCCGAGCGATTGCAGATAGCGCTGCGCGCGGTCGATCTGGAAGTACGCGTTGACCTGTTCGAACTGCAGCTGGCTCCGATCGAAGAGCGGCGGCTGGGCCGGATCGATCGGCGCATTCGTCGGCTGCTCGAGATCGATGATCGCGACGTTCGGTCCGGTCAGCGTCGGATCGACATCGACTTCCTTGTACGCCGTATCGGGCACCGCCGACTTCTGATTGTTCTGATCCTGCAATGACGGATCGTTCAGTTGCGCGACCGGATTGACATCGAAAACGCGCGCCTTCGCGGTCCAGAAAAGCGGGACGCGGCGGAGGAGCTGATTCGTGTCGACGTCGCGGTACTCCGCATATCGCTCGAACCTCCGCTCCCCGACGATCGTCTTGCGGACGATGCGCAGCTCGCCGTTGACGTGCAGCGCCGCGCGCTCGATTGGGAGGGGCGACGCATCGCCATCGACGACCGGGACGCCGTTCACGAGCTCACGATAGTGGTAATGCGTTCCGGTCAGCGATTCCTGAACGCGGTCGAGACGGAAGTCGGGAGCGGCGGTGAGGAGCGCGGCCGCCGTGAGGAGAGCGAGCATTCAGGAGAGTCTACGAAGCTGCGCCGGCGATCGCCTGTGCCGGAGCGGTGACTGGTGTCGAGGGGAGCGAGAAATAGAACGTCGTTCCCTGCCCTTCGCGGCTCTCCACCCAGATCTGTCCGCCATGACGCTCGACGATCTGCTTGGTGATGTAGAGCCCGAGACCGAGGCCGCCGTAGTTGGTGGACGAAACATGGCGGCCGCGATGGAAACGCTCGAAGACCTGCCCCAGCTCGTCGGCCGGGATGCCCATCCCGCGATCGCTGACCGCGGTCACGATGTGATCGCCGCGATCGTCGACGTCGACGCTGATGTCGCTTCCTTCCGGCGAGTACTTGACCGCGTTCTCGAGGAGATTGCCGAGGACCTGCTCGAGGCGATCGCGATCGCCGTTGACCACGCGCTCGTCCCCTTCGACATCGACGCGGAAGTGCCGGTCGCTGAACGCGGTGTGATGGCGGTGCACGACGTCACGCACGAAGTTCGACCACGGAATCGCCTCGCGCCGGATCTGCAGTCGTCCAGTCTCGATGCGCGACACGTCGAGCAGCTCGAGGATGAGCCGCGACATCCGATCGATCTGATCGAGTGCGATGTCGAGATACTCCTCCGAGGTCGCGAGATCGTTCTCGCGGATGAGCGTCTTCGCCAGCTGCGTGTAGCCCTTGATCGAGGTAACCGGCGTGCGGAGCTCGTGCGAGGCGATGGAGAGGAATTCGTCCTTCAGGCGGGAGAGATCCTCGACCTTGCGCCGCGCCTCGACCTGTTCGGTGTAGAGCTTGGCGTTCTCGATCGCCAGCGCCGCGCGCTCAGCGAGCACCTCGGCGAGCGGCAGTTTCTCGTCGGTCATCACGCGATCGGGATCGTTCGCGGCGATGACGATCGCGCCGAGCATCTCGCGCCGCGTGCGCAGCGGCAGGATGAGCAGCGACGCGAGCTTCATCGGATTCGCGTGCTGCGACGTACCGACGCGATAGCCGGTCTCTTCGCTCACCCCGGCGACGTTCGTGGTCAGCGACGGGAAGCCGGTGGCGACGACCTGGCCGATGATCCCTTCGCCGACGGTCAGCGGCTGGCGATAGATGTACGACCACGCCAGTCCGAGCGAGGCCATGTCGCGGTGATAGATCGACGCGACGCGAAGCTCGTGCGAGTCGGCGGACTTCATGATCACCGCCGCCCAGTCGCCGAGGACCTCGGCCACGCGCTCCGCGATGGCCTGCGTCACCCAGACCGGATCGATGTTCGACGAGAAGAACGCGCCGGCGTCGGCGAGCGTCTGCGCGCGATCGGCCTGCAACTGCATCTCGTCTTCGAGGCGGCGCCGTTCGGTGACGTCGCGGAAGGTGACGATGGCGCCGGTGGTGCGGCGATCCTCGTGCAGCGGCGTGGCCGACATCGAGATGGCCAGACTGCGGCCGTCGCGCTCGATGAGCATCGTCTTGTCGTGAACGGAACGGCCGGTGGCAAGCGCCTGCGCGGCAGGCAGGTCATCAGGGTTGATCTTCTCGCCGTTGTCGTTGCGCAGGTGATAGACGTCGGGCTGTTTGAAGATCGGCACGCCGATCTCCGTGCGCCCCAGCAGCTTTTCGCCGGCGGGGTTGATGAAGACCGTTCGACCCTCGGCGTCGACGAGCATGACGCCGTCCGCCATCCCGGCGATCATCGCCTCGGTGCGCCGCACCTGCCCCTCGATCGATCCGATGATCGAGCGCTCGATGCGCACGATGGCCACCGCCGCGCTGGCGACGATCGCCACGCTGATCAGCACCATCAGGATCATGATCCACTGCCGCTGCGCGGTCATGTCCTGGAGCTGACGGGCCCGTTTCGTCCGATGACGATCGGTGAGCGTCCGGACGAAGTCGGGCACGCCGCGGCGCATCTTCGCCACTTCCTGCACCGACTCCTTGTCCTGCTCGTCGACCACGGAGTCGACCTGCTTTTCGAGCATCGGCCGGATCGCGTCGAAATGCCGCTTGAAGTCGCGGACATCCTTCTCGTCCTGCGTATCGGTGGCGACCTGTTTCGCGGAGGCGTACTCGCTGTCGAAGTCGCGGACGGCATCGTCGTACTGCTGGGTGAATTCGCTCTGCGACGTGAGCACGTAGCCGCGAGCGGCCGACACCGCCGCCGTGACGTCGTCGTCCATCTTGTTGATGGCGTCGATGAGCCGTTCGGATCCGAACACGATGCGCGATTCTTCGCGCTGCTCGGTCTGCAGAACGAGGAGCGTGAGGCCGAGTCCGGCGAGGACGAGAACCGTCAACGCCGCGAAGGCTCCCCAGAGCATCTTATGGATTGACGAGGACATACCGCTCGATGACCACTCGGGGCGAGATGCAAGAACGAGGCCGCGCCCGGTTGATTGTAAGTGCCTAAATTATCGGAAACAAGGCACTTCCGCGCTGTTTTTACTGGAATGGCGAATGCAGAAGAGAACCGCGGAGGCGTTATGGCACTCAGGGCCCTTCGCAATGCAACGATCACATTCGGATTGGTTTCGATCCCTGTCCGCTTCTACACGGCCACGAAATCGGAAGACATTCATTTCAATCTGCTGCACGAGAGCTGCGGCACCCGCGTGAATCGGAAGTGGTGGTGTCCGCATCACGAGAAGATCGTCGATTCGGATGAACTGATCCGCGGCTATGCGATCAGCAAGAAGAAGTTCGTGACGTTCACGGACGAGGAGATCGACACGCTGGAGACGGATGACAACCGCGCGCTCGACATCGTCGAGTTCCTCACGCTCGATCAGATCGATCCGGTCTTTTTCGAGAAGGCCTACTTCCTCGGCGCCGCTCCCGGCGGCGGCAAGACGTACAAGTTGCTGGCCTCTGCGATGAAGAAGGAGTCCAAGGTCGCGCTGGCGCAATGGGTCTCCGCTGGCCGTGAGCACCTGGTCGTGATCCGGCCCTACGAGGACGGACTCATTCTTCACACGATGTTCTACGCTGATGAGGTGCGCGACTTCGATGCCATCGATACCGAAGGGGGCGGCGAAGCGCGCGAGAAGGAGATCAAGCTCGCCGAGATGCTGATCGCCGAATTGACCGAGAAGAAGTTCAATCCGGTGCAGTTCAAGGACGAGTATCGCGAGCGGCTGATGGATCGCATCCGCGCGAAGGCGAAAGGCAAGCCGATCACTTCCGAGGAAAAGGAAGAGGAGAAGAAGGGCGCGGAGGTCATCGACATCATGGAGGCGCTGCGCCGCAGCCTCGGCAACGGCAAGGCGAAACCGAAACGCGCAGCTGCGAGGAAGGCAAAACCGCGGGCGCGCGCGACAGCATCGAAGAAGAAGAAGGCATCGTGATGAGGTGACGCATGGCCGGCAACCTTCTCAACAAGTACCAGAAGATGCGCAACTTCGGCGTAACGCCGGAGCCCGCGGGGAAGATCAAACCGGTCAAAGGGAAGAAGCCGATCTTCGTCATCCAGAAGCATCACGCGTCGCATCTGCACTACGACTTCCGTCTCGAGATGGAGGGCGTGCTGAAGTCGTGGGCGGTGCCGAAAGGACCGTCGTACGACCCGGCGAACAAGCGGCTGGCGATGATGACGGAGGACCATCCGTACGACTACGCGGCGTTCGAGGGCGTGATCCCCGAGGGGAACTACGGCGCGGGGAACGTCATCATCTGGGACCAGGGAACGTGGGACTTCATCGAGCCGGGCGACGACGCGGTGAAGGCACTGAAGTCAGGGAAGCTGACGTTCCGCTTGAACGGCAGGAAGATGTTCGGCGAGTGGGCGCTGGTGCGCATCAGCGGACGCGGCCGCACCGGCGACAAGGGAAACGAATGGCTGCTGCTCAAGCATCGCGACGAGTTCGCGAACGACAAGGTCGACATCACCGAGTTCGCGCCGCGCTCGGTCATCTCGAACAAACTCGTCGATGAGGTTTCGCCGAAGAAGGTGTGGATCAGCAACCGGACGTCGACGCGCGCCGCGCCGACGATTGCGTCAAGAGCAGCAGGCGCGGGTCGCGAGGCGCCGGGCGCGAAATCAAAACAGGCGCCTCGCGCCTCGCGCCCCGCGCCTGCTTCAGCGCCTACTTCGAAGAAGAAAGCTCGATCAAAGCCATCTCCAGCAGCTTCTTCTCGGAGTCGAAGCTCGCGCGCTGAATCGCCTGCGAAAGCTCGACCCACTCCACATCGTCGACCTCGCTGAGCTGCGGGGTCATCGTCCCGCCGGTGTGCGTCATCAGGTAGAAGTCGACCCGTTTTCGGATCAGCGTGTCGCCGACGCGGAAGTAGTACTCGATCGTGTCGAGCGGCCTGACGATGTCCGCTTCGAGTCCCGTTTCCTCGAGCACTTCGCGCAGCGCGGCCTGCTCGGAAGTCTCCCCCTCGGAGACCGCGCCCTTCGGCAGACCCCATCGCATGCGGCCCCGGGTGGCGATCATGGCCACGTGCGGGCGGCCGTCGCGCAGGGCAATTACAGCGCCGCCCGACGAGTGCTCATCGCGCACCTTCCGCTTCCCGCCGGCCATCGAGCGGGCATTGTAGCCGCGCTAGTTCTTTTTGAAGAAAAGGCGTACATTTCGGAAAACGCGACGACATAAAGAGGGAGGTACTCCATGGCTTGGGTTGGTACCATCACCGTCGTAGGACTCGTGGTGCTCGCCGGCCTCATCGTGCTCTTCGTCCGCACCCGCGCGAAGGACCTGATCGAGGACATTCTCAATAAGCGCCGCCCCAACTCGAAGCTCGTCAGCCGCGCCGATTACGTCGAAGGACTGGAGAGGATGCCGGTTGCCCTGGCACTCGCCGACGACAAGTTCTATTACGAGAATCCCGATTTCGAAGCGCAGTTCGACCTGCGGATGATCGACGAGGTCGAATACGACGACGAGCTGGCCACCGGCCGCAACGTCGACCATGGCTGCCGCGCGCTTCGTCTCCGCTCCCACGGCACGACGTTCGAGTTCATCCTCGCGGCAGACGTCTGCGCGAAGTGGATGGAAGCCCTTCCGCCACGCCGGGCAAACGAAGAAAGAGCGAAAGCGGTCTAACGGAATCGCGCTTCGCCCTCCCCTGTTGCTTGCACCGCGTCGGGGTGTAGCGCAGTCTGGTAGCGCACCTGCTTTGGGAGCAGGGGGTCGGAGGTTCGAATCCTCTCGCCCCGACCATTTCACGCCTTCGGCGAATTGAAAATGCAAAATTGAAAATTGAGAATTAAGGTGGGCCTTCGGCCGCCATTCTCATTTTTTCAATTTCTCAATTCTCAATTCTCAATTTCCCTCGTCCCCGTAGCTCAGCTGGACAGAGCAACAGCCTTCTAAGCTGTGGGTCGCTGGTTCGAGCCCAGCCGGGGACACCAGCTGACTTCTTCTCGTTGGAAGATACCGCTGGTTACGCGCCGCATGCTGGGCGGACGGCGGTCGACCTCGGCTGCACCCGACGCGACCTCCAGCACCGTCGGCCCGATGACCTGCGCCCCGTCAGGCGGGGCGCAACTGCCCGCGAGAAAAGGACAGAGGGGATCATCCGGTAATCGTTGGATGATGCCCTTGGGTCGTCCACGCTCACTGCTTGTGATTCCCGAAATTCGCCGAATTGTTGTACGGCGGCGGCGTGTGATTCAGCGCGTGGCCGACTCCCGTGCTGGAATCGCATTCGATCTCGAACGTGAAGTTCGCGACGCCGAGGGTCGGCGTCCAGCCGGGCTGATTCGTTTGGAACACGTTGGTCGTGCCGGTCGGCACGAAGAGCTGATACACGCCGCTCGCGTCGCTTTTCGCGTGCACCTTCGATCCGCTGGCGAGATCGACGGCGTAGACATCCCAGCCCTCCAGTCCCGGCTCGCTGCTGTCGAGCAGGCCATTCGCGTTCTTGTCGTCGAACACCTTGCCGGTGATCGTGACGAAGCAATCTTTACGATTGCCGAAATCGAGCGTCGTCGTCGTGCCGACCTTCCCCTGCACCTTCGCGCAGCCTCCGGCTGGTGTCGTCACCTGCCACGTCGGCAACTGCTGCTCGCAGACGTTGAAGGTGAAACCCCCGAACAGCGAGATGCAGAACGATCCGTCCGCGGCGGTCACACTCTTGGCGACCGGCGCACTGAAGCTCGCATCGATCGTTCCGGTGATCGTCCATCCTTGCAGTCCCGGTTCATCGTTGTCGCGCACGCCGAATGGCGCGTGCAGATCGTGGAACTTGACGCCGCAAACGTTTCCGCACGGCAGGTACGACGCCGTGTTCACGTACGTGTTCGGCGGATTGACCGAGGTGCCGTTGCGCTCGCCGTCGGCGGCTCCTCCCGACTTGTCCGGCACCGTGGCCAGCGTCGCATTCGGCGCCGTGCCGCTCGGTCCCGGAAGACTGGTCCACGTCACCTGCATCACGTTTTTCAACAGGTTGCAGTCGTAGCAGAAAACGATCGGCGGCTGCGTGTTGTGGATGATCTCGAGTGTATACCGAACGACTGCCGTCTCTCCCGGTCCGAGCTGATCGATGGTGAACACGGGACCGTTCCCCTTCACGTTCGCCGATTTCGTCGCGAGTTGAAAGTTCGTCCAGCATGACTGCGGGACGTCGGTGAGCACGACGTCGTACGCGATCACGTTCGAGTCATTGGTGATCTCGCTTCGGAAAATGAAGAACGCCGAATTGGCGTCCTCCACGACCTTCGTCACCGTCAGGTGCGGCTCGACGACGACCACCTCCACGACATTCGAATTCGGAGTCGGGAATCCGTTCAGCATGACGGAGAACGAATTCTGCAGCTTCGTCCCCTTCTGATTCGTCGTGATGTTGAGCACGAGCGCGGGGAACTCGATCACGACGGTGACGCAGCCCTGATTCACATTTGCGTTCGTCACGTCGCCGAAATCGAAATCGACGCCGCTCGCATTCGCGGTCCCGACCGGCGCCGGATGCTGCATCGAGATCGCGGAGCCGGTCGTCGTCACCGCCGCGGGGCCAAGGAATTTCAGTCCGGCCGGCAACGCATCGTGCACGACCAGCGATCCTGTCCCTTCGGGCACATTGAACGTGAGCCGGTAACGGACAATCTCGCCGATCACCACCGGCAGCGGCAGCGGCGTGATCACGTCGCTCGTGTGTTTCTCTGAAGTGGCGACGATGTTCTTGACCATCAGCGACGGCCGCACGCAAATTGCCGCGATGTCCTGGCCGGTGAAGCCGGCGTTGACGAAGTTCGTGCCGCCCGGTTTGTTCGAATAGTTCGACACGTTGACGACATTCGAACTACACGACCCGAATGCGGCGGGGCTCGGCACCTTCACGTCGAACGTGATCACCGCGACATTCGCGCCGCTGGCCGCATCGAACGGCGCGAGCGTTCCGTTCAGCGCGATCGAGATTCCGCCTGTGATGTTCGTGACCTGAGACGGCAACGTTGCTCCGTCGCCGCGCCGGACGCAGATCGTGCCCGGCACCATGCTCGGCAGGAGTGCGAACGGCAGCAACGACGGGAGCATCAGGTCCCCCAGCACCACGTCGAACGCGGAGCCGTGCCCCTGATTCTCCACCACGATCGCGTACGTGACGGTATCGCCCGAATCGATCGGCGCGTTCTTCGTCGACACGAGCGGACCGTAGTTCGTCGAATTGACGATGCCCTTCACGCGCGGGCATGGACCGGCGCACGCCTTCGTCCACGTGGGAGGCGGTGGCGGCGGAACGAGGAACGGGCGGCGCTTCGCGAACACACAGTCCGGATTGGTGCACCCGGGCACTGGCTCAATGCACGCGGGCGGCGTGCAGAGGATCCCCTTGTGCAGCACGATCCGCGGCTCGTCGAGCTCGAAGATCGCAAGCGCCGTCTGGCAGCTCTTGCCGCCGTACGAGTCGTACTCGCACTCCTGCGCCTCGTTCGTCAGCAGCAGTCCGTCGGCGAATGGATCGTTCGAGATCGGCAGCGTGAAGCGGATGGTCAGCGTGAACGTGAACTGCTCGTGGATCGGAGGGAAGTGGATGCGGAGGTGATTCGGCGAGAGCACCGACACCGTCCCGTTGAAGCTGGTGAATGCCGCCGTGTCGAAGCAGACCGTTCCCGGAGCGGGCATCAGCGAGGCGAATCCGCAGAAGGGCAGGAACGATGGAACGGATGCCGGGAACTGCAGGATCGGCAGCGGAATCCAGTCGTCGACGTAGACGTCCTGCGCATTTCCGGACGGAATCACTTTCGTCAGCTCGTATGTGATCGTGTCGCCGGCGACGAACTTCGGCAGCGGCGGCGTGACCGGATCGAACGGACCGATCTTCTGGCCGTTGCGGCCCACGATCGTTTTTCTGAACGGACCGTCATCGATGCGCAGACATGCCTGGCTGTCATCGCCGCAGACGATCCCGGAGTCGAACGTACGGGCGCCGGGGGAGAAATGATGACCGCTGATGACGACGCCGTTGAAGATCGGATCGTTCTTGCCGACGAAGCCGTCGTCGGGCGCCGCGCCATCTGCTCCGCCGCCGGCGAAATGCGGCGGGAAGTGATACGCGTCGTCGATCTGCGCCGTGTAGGTCAGCGTGCCGGTCGCCCCACCGCCGGCGGGACTGGCGACCAGTCCTCCGGTGAGCGCGTTCGCGAGGAATTTGCCCGGCGCGAGGATGCCCATCGCGTCGGAGATGCGCGCCGTGAGCAGCGTGCCGCCGGTCACCGGCCCGCAGTTGGTCGATCCGTTGACCGGCTGCGCGATCGTAAACGTCGATGCCGGCATTGGCGTGTTCGGAATCGAGGCCGTGTTGTCGCCGACTCGCAACGATGGCGTGCCCACGATCGTCACGCCGTCGGAAATTGTGTCTTTGATCACCAGCTCGCCCATGCGCACGTAGTCGGCGACCTGGAAGTCGATCGTGTACGTGATCTGCGCGCCGGGCACGAGGCCGCCCGCCGGCAAGATTGCGCTCTTCTGCGTCGCGATCGCTTTGGCGGTAAACGTCGCGGACGCGTTGTTGCTGCCGCTCACCGGTTGAGCCGCATCGCGCGGATCGGCGGGAGTCCATGTCGCCTGCACCGATGCGTTGTTGAAGATCGACTCGCTGCAGAGCGTCGTCTTCGTCCATTGCGGCGCATCGTTGACGTAGAAACCGATCGTCACTGTCGCGGACGTGGTCAGCGTTGGCCACATCTCGGTCACGCATGGACCACCACTCGAAGCGGGCGGCGGAACGGCCGTTGTACTGAGGAGCGTGAGCGTCGTCGGGAGGCAATCGACGACCGTGACGTTTGTCAGCTTGTTGTTCGGCGCAGGCGGGATGCCGACCTCGAGCACGTACTGCCGCGGAAAATTCGGCCCCGCCGCGGTCTCGTTCTCGGGGCCGATGAACGACTTCGAGATGCTCGCCTGGACCGGCGTGATCGTGCCGGTCAGGAACGGCGTGAGGATCGGCGGATCGGTGCCGGGATCGTTGACCGCGGTCGCGCCGAGGGCAAAGCCGCCGCGGATCGAGACGTCGAGAGGCGTGTTGACGTCCGCGAACGGATCGAAGCGCGCGGTGATGCGGATCTGCGCCGCGGGCTGCGTCTGCTGGTAATCGCCAAACGGCAAAAGGATGGTGACGAGCTCCGCACCTGCCGGAATCAGCACTGGTCCGATGCCGCGGTCCGCCAAAGGATGGGTGACGGAAACCGGAGCGCTCGTCGTCGTTGCAGGACACGGCAGCGGCGTTGGCGTGTGCGGCAACACCTCGAGCGGCGCATTCGCCGGGATGACGCCGAGCATCGTCGCACTGACGAACGTCGCGCCGTCACATTGAAGACCGGCCGTTCCTGCGTCCGCTCCCTGCGCCGGCAGAATGACGTCGATGAACGGCTGAAATCCCGGGTCGGGCCCGCCGTTCGCGAACGTCACGTCGAATGTCACGTTGCCGCCGACCACCGCCGATGCAGGCAGCGTGTGCGTGATCACCGGTACCGGCGCCGCGAACAGAGCTGCAGACAATACGATCGTTCCCAGCGCGAACGCCGCCTTCCGCATAATCATGATGGATGGACCTGTGCATATATATGCGTCCCGTACGGCAAGATTTCAATAGGTAATGATTGAATCTCACCGCGGCATGACCACCACCGCCGATGCTCCCAGCAGCACGATCATCGCGATCAGCGGGCGCGGATCGTGTCATTCAAACGAGCGCTGCGATGCACTCGTTACGGACATATTGGCCGGCCAAAAAAAGCGAAGCATTGCGTAATGCTTAAACGCTGGCAGAGCAGCAGCCAGCCGGGGACACCAGCCCTCAGATCGACACCGCCGCCTGCAACGCTCCCGCATTCGTAACGAACACCGTCGAGCCCTTGATCTCGATGAACTTGCGGCGGCGGAAGTCGCTCAGGAGGCGGGTCACGGTCTCTCGCGTGCTGCCGATCATCTGGCCGATCTCTTCGTGCGTCAGAAGCATCTTGAGACGGACACCTTTCGGCGTTTCATCGCCGGTCTCGGACCAGTCGAGAATCAGTCTGGCGAGCTTCTCGGTGGTGGTCTGCGACAGGCCGAGGGAGCGCATGCTGTGCTGTGCGGAATGGTGCTCGGCGCTGAGCTGCTGCGCGGCGTTCATGCACGCGTCGGAGTGCGATGCGAGAAAGCGGAGGAAGTCTTCGCGGCGGATGAAGTTCACCTGCGACGGCTCGACCGTCTCGGCGGTCACTTCGTAGGGCGTGCCGAGGATCGAGGCGCTGACGCCGATGATCTCGCCGGCCTCCGCGACCTTGGTGATGAGCCTCTTCCCCTCGGACGACGACATCGTCAGCTTCGCCCGGCCGCTGCAGAGCACGAACACCCCACGCGGCTGCTCGCCTTCGACGAAGAGCAGCGAGCCTTTCGGATAGACGCTCGTGTACTTGATGTGATCGAGCTCCGAGCGCGATTCGTGCGGCAAGCTGCAGAACGTGCCTCTGGTCAGCGTGCAGGTTCCGCAATGATCCTGGATGTTGATGTTGTAGGGAGTCGGCATTGATTGCTCCTTCTTGACAGTCACAAGATGCGCTCTCGCGAGGCTTTGCACACCACCCGGCAGGGTGGCGCTGCGCACATCGAAGGGTGATGCCGCGCACAACCCCATGTGCGGAGGGGAAAACCTATAGCCCCGCTACGCTCCCTCTACAACGAGACGTTTCACCCTCTTTTCCCACCCGCCGGGGTGGGATCGGATCCTGCCCCGAGGCGTTCAGGAGCCGCCCGATCGGAGTTCGTGCCGCCGCTACCTCTGCCGAACAATGGCAATACCGAAATGCACACTGCAGCACTGCCAGCCCGTGCAGCGGGCATTGAACCGGACGTTCCGGCATACACTCTCGATGAAGAGCTGCTATTGATCGTTCGACGACTTCGCTGGATGGCGGTGGTAGCGCCGATTGCTCTCGTGCTGCTGCTGGAGCTCGTGCGGCAGTCGACGATCGGCGAGATTTCGCTCTGGAACCGCATTCTTCTCGACGGCGTGGCCGTGGCCGTGCTGATGGTCATGTGCGTCTCGCTGGTCCGCGCCATCGGACGGATGCAGACTCGCCTGGAGCGGCACAATCGGGAGCTCCTCGCGCTGCACGGCGCGGGGCTCGATGTGACCGCGGAGCTCTCGCTCGATGCGGTCCTCAACAAGGTCGTCGAACAGGCGCGCGGTCTGGTCGGCGCGCGTTACGGCGCGCTCTCTGTCGTCAACGATGACGGCTCGATCCAGACGTTCATCACTTCCGGCGTCACGCACGAGCAGCGCGAGAAGATCGGACCACCACCGGTCGGCCACGGCCTCCTCGGCGTCGTGCTGCGCGAAGGCGAACGTCTGCGGCTGACGAACATCGGCAAAGACGCGCGCTCGTCCGGCTTCCCGGAGAACCATCCGGTGATGCGCTCGCTGCTCGCGGTGCCGATCGTCTGCAAAGGACCGTTCAAGGGAAATCTCTACCTCAGCGAAAAGAACAACAGCATCGAGTTCACGCCGAGCGACGAAGAGACGCTGGTACGTTTCGCGGTGCAGGCGGCGATCGCCATCGATAACGCGCATCTTCATCGCCAGGTCGCCGATCTCGCCGTGGCGCAGGAACGTCTCCGCATCGCGCACGAGATGCACGACGGCATCGCCCAGGTCCTCGGATACGTCAGCACGAAAGTGCAGGCGGCGACGGAGTACATCCGCCAGAACAAAACCGAGGAGGGTCTCGGGCAGTTGCGCGAGCTCGGAAGCGCGGCGCGTGAGGCGTACGGCGATGTGCGCGAAGCGATCGTCGATCTCCGCACGCTGCCCGGACCATCGCAGTCGTTCGAGGAAGTGCTTCGCGATTACGCCGATCGCTGGATGGACCAGACCGGGATCGCGACGCAGCTCATCGTCGACACGACGCTGGCGCTTACACCCGGCATGGAGCTACAGCTCGTCCGCATCATCCAGGAATCGCTGACGAACATCCGCAAGCACGCAAAGGCGACGACCGCGAAAATCGATCTGCGCCGGCGGAACGGCAAGCTGTTCCTCACCGTGACCGATGACGGCGTCGGCATCACGCCGAACAGCAAGAGCCCGAGCGTCTTCCCGCGCTTCGGCATGGCCACGATGCGCGAGCGGACGGAATCGATCGGCGGAACCTTCGCCATCGAGAGCACGCCCGGCTCGGGCACTGTGGTCCGTGTTGAAGTTCCGCTGCCCGGCAGCTGAGACTGACGTCGATATACTGCTCGCCGTGCGGATCCTGATCGCTGACGACCATGCGCTGTTTCGCGACGGCCTGCGAAGCCTGCTGCAGTCGCGCGGACATGAGGTCGTCGGTGAAGCGAAGAACGGCAGGCAGGCGATTGAGCTCGCACTGCAGCTCCATCCCGATCTGATCCTGATGGACATCTCGATGCCGGAGCTCGACGGCGTCTCCGCGACGCGCGAGCTCACGGCGCAGATCCCGGGCGTGAAGGTGGTCGCGCTGACCGCATCGGAGCAGAACGAAACGCTGTTCGATGCGATCAAGGCGGGCGCGCAGGGCTATCTGCTGAAGAACCTCGAGGCGGAGGAGTTCTTCGGCCTGCTCGATCGCGCCAGCCTCGGCGAACCGGCGCTGACGCCGGCGCTCGCACGCAAGCTCCTGCAGGAGTTCGCGAAGCCGGCGCCCGCGCAAAGCGCCTCGACCAACGCCGATGCGCTCACCGATCGCGAGCGCGAAGTGCTGGAGTTGATGGTCGAAGGCGTGACGTCGAACCGCAAGCTCGCTAACCGTCTCGGCCTGAGCGAGAACACGGTGAAGTTCCACGTGCGGAACATCCTCGACAAGCTCCGCCTCCACACGCGTGCGGAAGCGGTCGGCTACGCGCTGCGGCGGAAGATCGATAAAGCCGAGAGTTAGGCCAGCGCCTTCACGATCGCCGCGCAGATCCGATCGCGGTTTGCGCCGTCGAGCAGGAAGTTTCGATCCCCGTCATTCGAGATGAATCCAAGCTCGATCAATACCGCCGCACCCGGCTTGAACTTCAGCACGGCCAGATCGGTCCGTTCCTTCGTTCCTCGATCGTTGAATCCCGTCGCGGCGACCAGGGCCTTCTGAATCGCATCCGCCAACGCCTTGTCTTTGTCTGCATCGCGAAACAGCACCTCGACGCCGTTCGCCTGCGCGCTGCCGCTCGAGTTCAGGTGAAGCGACACGAACCGGGTGCTACCGGCATTGACGGCGCGCGTTGCACGCCCGCCGACCGGAGCCGGGTCGGCGCTGCTGGTCCGCGTCATGAACACTTCGTGTCCCGCGCCTTGCAGCAGTTTTCGGAGAGTAAGTCCGTATCGAAGAGTGAAGTCGGCTTCGGCGAATGTCTCACCGCCGGCCTTCTTCGTCGCGCCGGGGTCGAACACACCTGCCTTGCTGTTGCTCATCCCGTGTCCCGGATCGATACAGATCTTCATGATCTGGGAGTGTCGCGGCGAAGGGAATCCCTACCCGACTCCAATCAACGGGCCGGCGAGTCCATCTTCTCGAACACGTTCTCGAACGCCGTGACCTTCCAGTCGCCGTCCTTCTTTTTCAGGGTCACGACCTGGCGAAGCGTGGCGAACATCGCTGGACGGATCGCAGATTCGACGCCGGCCGGATTGAATCGGACCAGCTGCGTTGCGTGGAGCACCACCGATCCATCAGGTGCATCGCTCCGCGAATTGATGTCGAAGCGGGATGCGAAGAGCTTCTGAAACATCGCCGGCCCCGCGCCGATCTGCTCCTGACTACCGAGCTTCTCCAGATCGGCAGCGGCCAGGCCGTCCGACATTGCTGCGGCCTCGCTATACCGCCGATGAAGAATCTCCTCCGCGAATTCCTTGTATCTCGCTTCCACGCGGTCGCCGCCGCCGGTGAAGTACCGATAGCCGAAAACGACGGCAAGAATAAGGACCGCGAGAATGACGATTTTCTTCAACGTCAAATCCTGATCGAGTGCCGCTGGTAGAAGTTGTAATCGCTGAGCCGCGCGCGCAGTTTCTCGACGACGTCGGCCGGCAGCTGAGCCTCGGCGGCGGCAACGTTCATCTCGGTCTGATGCACGTTGCGCGCGCCGGGGACGGTCGTCGAGACGGCATCATTGGCCAGCACGAATCGCAGCGCGCCTTCCGCGAGATTGCGTGTCGCGCCGCCGATGATCGACTTCACTTCGTCGACGCGATCGGTCGCTTCCTGCAGGCGTCGCGGCGTGAGGAAGTTCTGGCGCACGTCGTCGGCCGGAAAGACCGTGTCCGCGTGGAACTTGCCGGTGAGCAGTCCCGAGGCGAGCGGAACGCGGGCGATGATCCCGTAACCCTTCTCCTTCGCCATCGGAAAGAGATGCGTGGCGGGCGCCTGGTTCAGCACGTTGTAGAGCACCTGCAGCGCGTATCCCCAGCCGTGCGTCATGATCTCGATACCGTCTTCCGGCGTGGAGATCGACACGCCCCAATAGCGGATCTTGCCGACTTCCTGCAGACGCTCCATCGCTTCCTGAATCTCTTCGCGGCGGAGATCCTGCAGCGTCGGATTGTGCAGTTGATAGAGATCGATGTAGTCGGTGCGCAGCCGCCGCAGCGAGCCGTCGACGGCGACGAAGATGTGCTGCTTGGAGAAATCCTTCCGCAGCTCGCCGCCGGCCGTGCGCGCATTGCCGACCTTCGTGGCGATGACGGCGTCCTGTCTCTTGCGCGACAACACGATGCCGAGGAGCGACTCGCTGCGTCCGAACCCGTAGCTGTCGGCCGTGTCGAAAAAGTTGACGCCGAGGTCGCGCGCGCGCCGGATCGCGGCGAGCGATTCATCATCCGACGTCCGTCCCCATCCGATCGGCACACCCGACGCTTCCGTCGGTCCGCCGATGGCCCACGCGCCGAATCCGATCTCGCTGACCTTGATCCCCGTCTTCCCGAGCTCGCGATACTGCATCCCGCCGCATTGTAGCGGGATCGTTGACACGGCACCGCCCCGGGTGAATATTGCCAACGGTCCAATTCTGATTTTCTTATGGCTGTGCTCTCAGGAGGCGTTACGAAACACTCCGTGGCCGCTCTCGTTGTCTTCTTCTGCTGCACCGCCGTCATCGCCCAACCGATCAATCCGAAATTCAGCCGCTCTGCGATCGGTGGGAAAACGTATCCGCCCGCCCCCCGCCTGAGCACACAGTTCGCGATCGCGCCGGCCGCGGTGCTTCCAGCGGCCGCGAAGAGCGAGCCGGAGCTGATCGACGCCGTGCGTCAGTGGAACGCTCAGCGACGAACGCCTGCGAAGAACGGCTTCGTGCGCCGCATCGGCGAAACGATCTCCGTCTCCGTACGCGGCGACGTCATGGCAAAAGGAGCAACGGCTCAAAGCAGCGGTTACGTGACCGCAACCAGCAGCGGCGTCGCCTGGAGCGGCTCCGTGCGGGCCGAACAGGCGGCGGAGCTTCGACTGCACCTCGAGAACGTGACGCTTCCCGCCGGTGCGGTCTTGTGGGTGTACGGCAACTCCGGCGAGGCGATCGCTTTCGATGCCTCGCTCGTCGATGATCGCGGAGGCCTGTGGACACCCAGCGTACAAGGCGACACGGTACATCTCGAGATCGAGATTCCACGGGACAGCAGCGGTGCGTCGTTCGTCATCCGGGAACTGCTGGAAATCATCCCGGCCGCACTGAAGCCTGCCGCCGATGACGTTTCGTGTCTGATTGACGCCGCGTGCATCACCAGCGCGACATTTGCGAACATCGATGCATTGAAAGGATCGGTCGCGCAGCTGCAATACGTCAGCGGCGCCAGCAGCTATGTCTGCACCGGCGCGCTGCTCAATGATCGAGCGGGCGATTTCATCCCGTATCTCCTGACCGCCAATCACTGTATTTCCGATCAATCGGAAGCGAGCTCCCTGCAGGCGGTATGGGATTACGTTCGCCCATCCTGCCAGGGCTCGATCCCGTCTCGCGCATCCTTGCCGCGTTCCCTCGGATCTTCACTGCTTTCCACATCGGACAACACCGATTACACACTGCTCCGCCTCAACAGCATTCCCGCCAGCCGCTGGTTCCTTGGCTGGTCCACGACCGCACCAGCAGCAGGTACGACTCTTTATCGCGTGTCGCATCCCGCCCCGAGTGAATTCGGCTTCCCACTTCCGCAGACGTACAACACGACCGTCGTCGAAACGACCGGCACCACGTGCGGCGGCTGGAACCGGCCGAATACGCTCTATTCGAGATATTCACAGGGCGCGACGTGGGGCGGAAGCTCCGGCTCATCTGCCGTCGACGGCAACGCCCGCGTCGTCGGCCAATTGACCGGAACCTGTTTTTTCGCCGGCGCGGGCGATTGCGATGCTTTTACGCGCAACGCGGACGGCGCGTTTTCCATCACGTACAGTTCCATTACGACCTGGCTCGAGGGCGGCAGTACAACGCCCGTCTGTACGCAGAACGCCACGACACTCTGTCTTTCCGGCGACCGCTTCGCCGTATCCGCGACGTGGAAGACCGCGGACGGCAACAGCGGAAACGGACAAGCCGTGCGCCTGACGGCGGACACCGGCTATTTCTGGTTTTTTCAATCGACGAACGTCGAAGCCGTCGTCAAGGTGCTGAACGCGTGCACGGTCAATCAGCGGATCTGGGTCTTCGCCGGCGGATTGACCAACGTCAATGTCGTCCTGACCGTTCGGGACACGAAGAACGGCGCTGTGAAAACGTACACGAATCCACAAGGCGTCGCGTTTCAACCGGTTCAGGACACAGCGGCATTCGCCACCTGTCCCTGATTACAGGTGAACGAGCTTCACTTCTTCAATCGCCGGATTGAGGCGCAGCGCCGCGACCGCATCGTTCGTCAGTCCCGAATCAATGGTCACGATGCCCATCGCCTTGCCGCCGCTGGTGGTGCGCGCGAGGTTGTATTCGGCGATGTTGATCAGGAATTCGCCGAGGATCGTGCCGACGCGGCCGACGACGCCGGGAACGTCTTTATTGATGATGTAGAGCAGTTCCCCTTCCGGCTTGAACTCCACGCGGAAGTTGTTGACCGACACGACGCGCTGGCTCCGCTCGCTGAAGAGCGTGCCCGAGACGCAGACCTCGTCTTGCTGCGATGAGGCGCGGAACGTGATGAGGTTCGCGTAGTCGCGCGGATTCGGATCGGAGCTCGTGCCGATCGTGATGCCGCGCTGTTGCGCGATCTGCTCCGCGTTCACGAAGTTGACGTTCGCCACACGCGTGGAGAGCAGTCCTTTCAGCGAGGCGATCGACAGAATCTTCTGCAACCGGTCGGGCACGCCCCACAACTCGATCTGCGCGCGGCTGACCGGTCCGTTGATGACCTGCGCGGCGAACGATCCGAGCTTCTCGGCGAGACTGATGAGCGGCGCGGCGTCGGGATCGCCTTCGAACGGCAGGTTCACTGCCGACACGAAGATCGATCCGCGCAGCGCCTCGACAACCATCCGCGAAGTCTCGACCGCCACCCGGTCCTGCGCCTCGATCGTGTTCGCGCCGATGTGCGGCGAAAGAATGATGTTCTTCGCGTTGAGCAGCGGATGATCTTTCCCGGGCGGCTCTTCGACGTAGACATCGACCGCGGCCCCGGCGATCTTGCCGGCGTTCAACGCATCGGCGAGCGCCTGCTCCTCGTAAATGCCGCCGCGCGCGATGTTGAGGGCGATCGCGCCATCCTTCATCTTCGCGATCTCGTTCGCGCCGAGCATGCCGCGCGTCTCGTCGGTGAGCGGCGTGTGGACCGTCACGACGTCGGCGCGCGACAGGAGCTCGTCGAGCGTGACCCGCTCGACCGAATGCTGCTGAAAAACGCTCTCGGCGATGTACGGATCGTACGCGATGACCTGCATGTCGAAGCCGCGCGCGCGGCGCGAGAGGCGTGTGCCGATCCGGCCGAATCCGATGATGCCGAGCGTTTTCTTTTCCAGCTCCGTGCCCATGAATTTCGCGCGGGTCCACTCCCCGCGCTTCACACTCGCATGGGCCTCGGGGATGTTGCGGCAGACCGACAGCAGCATCGCCATCGTGTGCTCGGTGGCCGACATGATGTTGGCGGTCGGCGCGTTGATCACCAGGATGCCGCGTGCCGTGCAGGCGTCGACGTCGACGTTGTCGAGCCCCACGCCCGCCCGTCCGATGACGCGCAGCCGCGTGCCGGAATTCACGAGCTCCTCGGTTACGGCCGTCCCGCTGCGCGTAATGAGGGCATCCGACTCCGCGACCGCGCGCAGCAGCTCTTCGCCCTTCAGGCCGGGACGGTAGTCGAGGCCGACGTCGCTCGCGGCGCGGAGGATGTCGAGGCCGGAGTCGGCGAGCGTGTCGGTGACCAGGACGCGCGGTGTCATGGCAACTCCATCCTGAGCGTGGAATGTCGCAGGCGACGCGACTGAGGGCAAGAAAACCTGCCTGAGGGAAGAGTGTCGCTCGTGGCACGGCCCCTCACCCGCCTTCGGCACCCTCTCCCCTCAAGCGGGGCGAGGGGCAATAGATCTCGCACAGCGCAAGATTCCATGGTCCATCTCCCCGCGCACGGGGAGAAGGTGCCGCAGGCGGATGAGGGGTTGGTGCCACAAGCGAAAATCCCGCATGAACACAGGGAGTTTCTTCGCGGCGATGTGTGAACCGACGGGCGGCGCCCCTGCGGAATGCCTTCGCGGTGCCGCCGGAGATGCCTCGCTGCGCTCGGCATAAACTGCATTTCACCCAATCGCGACCTCCTCGAGCACATCGAGCATCGCGTTCAGATCATCGATCGGGATGTCGCCCATGTGCCCGATGCGGAAGGTCGTTTCCTTCCATTCGCCGTAACCGCCGCCGAGGGTGTAGCCACGTTTCTTCATCTCCGCGCGGATCGCATCGGGCGCCTTCACCGGCTGCAGCGCGCTGACGGTGCACGAGGCGTGCGCCGGATCGGCCGCGGCCTTCGCGTACTTCGCGGTGCGCTCCAGCGTGAGGTCGCGCATGCGGCGATGGCGTTCGTAGCGCGCCTCGAGTCCTTCCCGGCGGACGATGTGATCGAGTTGCGCGCCGAGCGCGTAGAAGTGCGAGATCGACGGCGTCGACGGCACGCTCATCTCATCCGCTTTTTCCTTGTATTGCACGAGGTCGAAGTACGTGCCGCGATACGGATGCTTCTTCGCGCGCGCCAGCGCCGCGGCCGACATCGCGGCGACGGTGATGCCGGGCGGCAGCGCGAGGCCCTTCTGCACCGAGGCGAGACAGATGTCGAGTCCCCATTCGTCGACCTGCACCGGGATGCCGCCGAGGGCCGAGACGGAGTCGACGAGAACGAGCGTGTCGTGCGACTCGTCGCGCACGACGCGCGCGAGCGCGGCGACGTCGTTCGTCACGCCGGTCGAAGTCTCGTTGTGCGTCAGCGTGACCGCGTCGTAATGCGCGCGGCGCGACGCCAGGTGATCGGCCAATGCTTCGGGATCGATCGCCTGACCCCAGCCGGCGTCGAGGCGGTCGACCTCCAGGCCGAGCGACTGCGCGATGGCGAACCAGCGCTCCGAAAACGCGCCGCAGGTGGTGACCAGCACGCGCCGCGCGACGCAATTCTCGAGCGCCGCCTGCATCACGCCGGTGCCGGACGACGTGACGACGAACGTGTCGCCGGTCGTGCCGAACAGCGGCTTGAGGTTGGCGAGGACGCCGGCGTAGAGATCGCGGAATTCGGGACTGCGATGTCCGATCACGGGACGCGCGAGCTCCTGCAGGATCTCGGGACGAACCCACGTCGGACCAGGAACGAAGAATTTGCAGGTCATGATCAATCAACCAAGTACGCGAGCAGCTCGCGCATCGTCATTACGTAAACCTCGGCATTGTCCCTCACGCGCTCGCGCACGCAAACGCCGCCGAAGCCGATGAAGAGATCGACGGCTGACTTCGCCTCCAGATCGCTGACTCCGTCGCCGATGAACGCCGCCTTGCCGTGCGAGCGCGCGCGGACGTCGCGCACGACGAGCTCCTTGCCGCCGGGACGGGTGAGGAACGAGCGCCGATCGAAGTCTTCGTAGTCACCGGCCTCATTGAATCGCAATGCGACGGCATGCACCGCGCGCGCCGGCACACCGAGGTGTGACGCAAGCGGCACGATCGCCTGCGCGATGCCGGCGGTGACGAGATGAATCTGCGCGCCGTTTTCACGAAGCATGCGGATCGTTTCTTCGACACCGTCGACGAGTGATTCGATGTAGCGCTGTCCGAGCGCATCGACCGCGGCACGCGTCGGACGGATCATCTCCAGCCGCCGCGCGTAGACCTGATCGAGCGGGATCTCGCCATTCATCGCGGCGCCAGTGAGCTTCGCGATTTCGGGATTACCGCCGGCGAGGACGTCGATGCCTTCGATCGTGACGAGGGTGGAGTCGACGTCGAAGAAGATGAAGCGATACTTCGCGCTCATCGGCGCGGCCCCTCATCCGCCTGCGGCACCTTCTCCCCGCAAGCGGGGCGAAGGACGATAAAGCCTCCGCTGCGCGAGCGCGTGAAGGTCGCACATGCCGCGGAGCGGCATCGGCCAATAGCCGGGGGTGACGAGCGCAGACCGTCACCCCCGGACTGCAAATGGGCAAGGAAATGTGCCGCGGCAGCGGCACCGGATTCCAGCGCCGCTGCCGCGGCGCATCTTTGAAAATCACGCATGTGTCCGGGGGTGGCGCGCTTCGCGCTTGACCCCCTGCTAAGTGCCGAAGCCGCTCCGCGGCCCTTCGTTGACGCCTGTCGAAAGTGAGGGGCCGCGCTCATAACGTCACGATCTTCAGCAGATCCGAGAATCGATCGAGATAGTGATCGGGATGCGACGCCCGCAATTGATCTTCGGACGACGATCCGGTCGGCACCACCGCGACCGCGATGCCGCTTGCGCGCGCGGCGTGGACGTCGATCGGCATGTCGCCGACGAAGAGCGCCTGCGACGGCTCGCACTGCGTCGACTCGAGCGTGCGCAGCACGTGTTGCGCATCGGGCTTGCGCGCGCCGGCGACGTCGGGGCCGACGATGTCGCGGAAATACGGTGCGAGGTTGAGAAACTGCAGGATCTTTTTCGAGAACGACGTCGGCTTGTTCGTGCAGACTGCCATCGCGACGCCGAGCTTCTGCAGCTCCGCAAGCGTCGCCTCGACGTCGGCGAGCACTTTCGATTCCTCGCAGCAGATCTCGTCGTAGCGCGACTCGAACGCGTTCTGCACCGCGCGGGGCACGGCGGTCATGTTGAAGGCGCGCTGCAGCAGGCGCTCCAGCCCGTCGCCGACGAAGTCGCGGATGCGCGCCGCGCTCAATTCATCGAGTCCCTGCTGCCGCCGCGCGTAGTTCACCGCCTCCGCAAGGGCGTTGTACGAATCGACCAGAGTGCCGTCGAGATCGAAGAGGACTGCGCGGTACCGAAGCGGCTGGGGCATGGGGATGCGGATTCTACCGATTTGTCACCAATCGCGAACTGCCCCCGGCTCCTGCTACGTTATGGGCCGCATGAGAACGTCGCTCGCAGCGCTGCTCACGTTGTTGCTCGTCTCCACTGCATTCGCTGAAGACACCAATCGCGCCTCGCTGACGATCGCGCTCGAAGCGGTCGGCGACAACGCGGAAGGGGTCGTCACGCGCGCGACCTTCAAGTTCAACGTGCCATCCGACGTGCCGGCGCAGGTGCCGCTCGTGATCCTCGGCTCGGTCTCGCAGGACGGCAAGGTGCTGAAGAACTTCCGCTACCCGATGACGTCATCGCAGCGCGATCAGCTGAAGGCGATCCTGACGCTGCAGCCGGGCAACATCGAAGTCGAAGCGCGGCTGATGATCCCGCTCGAAGAAGACGCGCCGGTGCTCCTCGGCAAAACGACGAAGGCGTTCACGATCGCGAAGACGAACAAGCCGTACACCGCGAATCTGGAAGAGGGAGCGGAGTCGGTGATCGCGGAAGGGATCGTGCCGGAGGCGAGCGGGTCGGTGAAGATCCTGACGCCGCGGCGCGACGTCGCACCGAACCTCTTCATCGTCGACGTCGACGTCACGCCGCCGGTGAAGAAGGTCGAGTTCTGGGTCGAGGGAAAGAAGATCTTCACGCGCAACGCGCCGCCGTATCACGCGGAGCTCGATCTCGGAAATCTTCCAAAGCGGGTAGAGGTGAAGGCGATCGGCTACGACGCGCAGGGGCACTACATCGACGCCGATGCGTTCGTCGTCAACGAGCGCGAAACGCCGCTCGAAGTGAAGCTGACGCGCGTCGTGACCGGCGACAACGTCTCGCACGTGAAGGTCGCGGTCCACAATCCGAAGAACACGTCGATCAAGTCGGCGGTGCTCTTCGCGGGCCAGAAGAAGATCTTCGAATGGAGCGGTCCGCCGTACGCGGTGAACCTTCCGGCGTCCAAACTGGCGGGCGTCGAGTTCCTCCGCGTGTCGTTGACCGACGACACGAATTACGAGGCCTCGGACTTGCTCTTCCTCAACGGCGACCGCTTCATGGAGGAGATCGAGGTCAACCTGATCGAGCTGCCTGTGTCGGTCAGCGATGCCGCGGGCGCACCGATCTCGAATCTGCAGCAGAAGGACTTTTCGGTCTTCGAGGACGGCAAACCGCAGAAGATCTCGAGCTTCAACTACGCGTCGAATCTGCCGATCTCCGCGGGCGTGCTCATCGACCATTCCGGCAGCATGGAGCCGCGGATGAAGGCGACGAAGGAAGCGGCGATCGAGTTCTTCAAGGACATCATCAAAGGACAGGATCGCGCCTTCATCACCGGCTTCTCGTTCGACGCCACGAAGGTCGCGCCGTTCGTCTCCAGCGTCGATTCGCTCGAGGCGCAGGTGAAGGCGGTGCCCGACGCCAACGGCGGCACATCGCTGTACGACGCGATCATCACCGGGCTCTATCGCTTCCGCGGAGTGCAGGGACGCAAGGCGCTGATCGTGATGACGGACGGCGAGGACACGACGTCGCGCATTTCGTACGACGAGATGCTGACGTACGTCCGCGCCTCGCGCGTGCCGATCTACTTCATCGGCATCGGACTCGGCATCGGCGATTTCCAGGGCACGTCGAAGATGAAGGCGATGGCCGCGGAGACAGGCGGCGTCGCGTACTTCGTCAAGGATGTGAAGCAGCTTCCCGAAACGTACCAGCAGCTGGAGAAGGAGCTGCGGACGCAATACCTCATCAGCTACAACGCCGAGGCCTCGAAGAAGGATCAGAAGTACAGGACGGTGGAAGTGAAGGTGGATCGTCCGGATGCGAAGGTGAGGACGATTCGGGGGTATATCCCTTAGGTTACTGAGTTGTTGGGTTGCTGGGTTGCTGGGGGTTCACCAAGCAACCTTCAGCAAACCTAGCAACCCAGCAACTATTCGTTCAATCGACGATACGTCGCCCCGAGAATCGTCACCCTCTTCACGTACGTACGCGTTTCGGGGAACGGGAGCGACTCGAGGAACTCGTCGCTCGGTTTGTGCGGGGCGGCGCGGCGCCAATTGAGCACGTTGCCCTGACCGGCGTTGTATGACGCGACGGCGAGTTGCGGGTTGCCGCCGAAGAGATCGATCAGATGTCGGAAGTGGTACGTGCCGAGGCGAATGTTCACGTCGGGGTTTTCGAGATCGCCCGATGAATGGAGCTTCTGCGCGAGCTCCTTTCCGGTCGCGGGCATGAGCTGCATCAGACCCGTGGCGCCGACGCGCGACTTTGCGCGCGGGTTGAAGTAACTCTCCTGATGGATGAGCCCCATGATGAGGTACGGATCGATGCCGTTCTTCTCCGCGTCCTTGCGAATCGTCTCCTCGTACTTCGTCGGGTAGTACATGCGGAAGAAGTACGGCGGCACGGCATCCTGCTCGACCGTCGCCAGCTGCGGGAACGCGCGGCGGATCGTCAGGAACATCAGCTGCGTCTCGCCGTTCGCGTGATAGAGGTCGGTGAGCAGCGCGTCGGCGTACGGCTGGTTCGTCTTGTCGACGTTTTTCTGAATCTCCATGCGGGCGTTTTTCATGTCGGAAAGCGCCGTCAATTCGTAAGCGAGCCGCAGCTCCGCCGGCATCGACCTCTCCGCGATCTGGCCCCAGTCGGGACGATTGATCTTCAGCGGATTCGCCGCCGGCTGCTGTCCCGGCGCGCCGTGCGATTTCGCGAAGAGCGCGTAGAGGTCGTCGTACGGCGCATTGGCAAGATCGCGATAAATCGCCGCCGCCTCTTCCTTCTGGCCGGCGCGCTCGATGGTGCGCGCGTACCAGTATTCGCCCTGCCGCTTGATGCCGACGCTCTGATAGGTGTCGGCGATGAAGCGAAAGAGCGGCTTCGCGCCATCGAGATCGCCGCGCGTGTAGGCGGCCCACGCCTTTCCCCAGAAGTGCTGCAGTCCCGGGTCGGCGAGCCGGTCGAGCTTGACCAGCTGAGCGATCAGATCCTGTTCGTAGTCATCCTGATTCTTCGACTCCGCGAGTCCGACCAGCGTGTTCAGCACCTCGAGACGGAGCGATGGCTCGAGCCGCAGCGAGAGCAGATCCTTCAGCCGCTCGACGGAAAGCCGGTCGTACTCATCCTGCTTCGCTTTCTTCGCCAGATCGACGAGCTTAATCTGCGTCTTGACCTTCGCGAACTTCGGCTTCGTGACGAAATGCCTTTTCTTCCCTTTGCCCTGGCGCACCTTCACCGTGCCGACCTGTTTTCGCTGCAGCACGGTCTTGTAGACGAACGGATTGATCGACGAGGCGAGCGCGCGATAGCTCTTCGACGCGTTGTTGATCGCAGGGATAGCGACGGCGTACGAGTGCGATGCGAGCGGATCGAGCACCTTGATCGCATCCTGGTACCGGCGCAGCTGAACGAGCGCCAGTCCGCGATTCAGCGCGATCTGATCGTGCGCTGACGCAGGCGCATCGGGCTCGAGCGCCGTCAGCTCGTCGAGCGCGCTCTGCGGATCGCCATCGCGCAGCAGGTTCACCGCGCGCTCGAGACGCTCGGCGGATGTCAGGCGGATCGCGGCGTCGGGCGCGACCGACGACAGCGAGCGGACGATGGCCAGCGCCTCGCCGCTCTGCGACGCGCGCGGACTCTTGATGGCGATATTGCGCGCGGCGAAGAGGACGGCGTCGATGTCGCCGAGGGCGAAACGGTCCTCGATGACGTTCCATCGGGCGGCAGCGGTGACCGAAGGCGTATCGGAGCGAACCGCGATCGCTCCGTAGACATCGGCGCTCCGGTCCCAGTCGGCGACGTTTCGATAGAGGCCGGCGAGATTGAATCCCGTGTCCTGCCAGTAGACGAGCTTCGGTGTCATCTGCCACAGCTGCGCGAGCGTGACGCGCGCCGATTTGCGATCGCCGGTGAGCTGGTACCCGTTGGCCAGGAGGTAGAGCCGGTACTGTTCCACGGCCCGCGAGCCGAAGCGGAACGACGAGAACTGCTTGATGGCGTCAGGCCCGTCGCCGCGTTGCAGGGCATCGAGGCCGGCGGTGTAGACGTCGCGCAATTTCGCGAGGTCGGGCGGCGCCTCGGGCTTCGCGGGCTCCGCGTGCTCGCGACGAATGAACGGAAGCGGGACGAAGAAATAGATGCCGGCCGCGATCAGACCGAGTACGACGACGGTGATCGGGACGACGAGCCACTTACGGCGGCGGCGCATGACGACACGGGCAATTGCGAGGACGCTGCCGGTTCGGTTGCTGGGTTACTAAGTTGCTCGGTTGCTGGGTTTTCACTGAGCAACCTTCAGCAACCTAGCAACCCAGTAACCCGCAAATCACAACCCCAACGCGTCCCCGTGTCCGTCCGCGAGAATCCTGACCAGCTCGTCATAGAAGTAATTCGACGTCTTCCGCACTTCGTCGGCGATCCGCTCGTCGTACATCTGGCGGCTGCGGTCGATGTCTTCCTTCAGACGCTCGTAGAGGTCCTTGTTCTTGCGCCCCTGCTCGACCTTCGACTCGTTGTAGAGCTTGATCTCCGAGACGAGCAGGCGCGCGAAGCGGCGCGCTTCATCGTGTTTCTTCGCGGTCTCGTCCTTCGGCGACTGCAGCGCGGAGCCGCGGCCGACGCCGGCAGGCGGCACATACTGCGTGGTCGGACGTTCGTCGGATGTACCGCCACCGCCGATCCCGGTCGCGGCGGGCGGAGGTGCAGCAGGCGCAGGCGCGGGACGCGGCGGCGGAGTCGGACTCGAGAACTCCTCGGCCGACGGCACATTGAACTTCGGCGCAGCGGAGGCGCTCGACATCAATTCTTTGATCTGTTCGGCGTCGAACCGCATCGTCTCGCTGCGCTGCGGCTCCGACATCGGCGCGCTCAGCGACGGTGCGGCCGGACGCGGAGGAGGTGCGGGAGCCGGGGCGGGTGGTGGTGGCGGCGGAGCGACCGGTGGAGGAGGCGCAGGCGCGGCGGGTGCGACCGGCACGGGAGCCGGTGCAACGGCGGCGACGCCGCTTTCGCTGAGGCTCGGCGACGGCGACTTCTTGCGGAATGCGAGCGTGTCGATGAGCAAGCCGGTGGCGAACACCAGCAACTCGACCGACGCCGCATCGAGCTTCGCGATGTCGGACTCGATGGCGTCGATGTAGACCGCGGCGGCGACCTTGTCCTTGATCACCATCGGCACGAGGATCGCGCGCACCGAGCCGGAGACGCCGAGGCGTGACGAGAGATTCGCTCCGTCCCAGATGACGACGTGCTCGTCGCGCAGGACGGTGTCGAGCTCGGGGATCAATCCCGGCGCGGCGTTGAAGCGCTTCACCAGCTCGTCATTGGCGCCGGCGGCGGTGAAGCCGACGCCCTTCCATCCGCTGAAAGTCTCGCCGCGAAGGATCAGCAGCGCGGCGCGAGAGCCGAACTGCAGGCACTCTTCGAGAAGGTTGTTGAGGACATCGACCTGTGATTTGCCGCGCTCGACCGCCTGCACGGCGCTCTTCACGCGGGAGGCATCGGGGCCGCCTGCGACCGTCTGTAGCACGGGAGCGGCAACCGGCTCCGGCTTGAGCGACTCTTCGAGCTCGCCGATCGACTTCAGGATGTGCGGAAGGAACGTGATGGAGTTGACGTCAGCCTGAACGCTCTGGAGGGCGGCTTTCAGTTGCGAGTCAACGACTCCGCGAACATCTTCAACGGAGGACCGGATCTCCGCGACCATCCGATCGATGGACTCGCGTACATGCGCCTCGATCGAGGTTGCGACTTCCTCTCCCCTCACAGCCATAAATCCTCCAGGTGCTGTAGCTTGACCCTACCCCTAGACGCGGGCCATCGATTATTGACCCCCGTTTTACGCGCTGTCAAGGAAGCGCGCGACGCCGTCACGAGCGGTTGTGTTACTTTTGCAGACGATGACTCGGTCCTTCATCGCGCCGCTCGCAGTCCTTCTGCTCGCCGCCTGCGGTGCCGGTTCGGACAACGGCGACAACGGCGACTGGCTGCGCGTTCTCCATTCGAAGAAGGCCGCGGTGTCGCCGAACGCCACCACCCACGAGAAGCAGATCTACGCCGATTCGCTCGCCGCGTTCGTGCAGACGCACCCGACGCACAGCCGCGCACGCGAGGTCTATCAGCACATCCAGCTCGATTTCGCGCGCGAGCTCGCGTCCCTCGGCCGCTACCAGGATGCGATCCGTTTCTATCGCGCCGTGCTGTCGAACGATCCGCAGCAACCGGCGGCTCTGGACGGACTTCGCGACGCGGTCGAACATCTCGCCGTCTCGCGTCCGAAGCTGCTCGCGCTCGAGAAGGGGATGTCGCAGCACGCGGTGGCGAAGATCCTTGGGAAGCCGATCCCCGGCTGGCAGGTTCGTACCGAGAGACGCGACTCGGTGATCGAGTCGTGGTACTACCGGACGAGTGACGGACATGTGGCCGGCGTCTACTTCCGCGATGGCGAGCTTTTCGCAGCGGAGGAGAACTCGCAGGCCCGTCTGACACCGCTCGCCGATAGCGCAGCACGATAGTCAAAGGACCAGCGCATGCCCATTTACGAATACCAGTGTGAGACATGCGGTGAGCGCGTGGAGGTCATCCAGAAGCACAGCGACCCGCCGTCCGTCTGTCCGAAGTGCGGCGGCGAGATGAAGAAACTCCACTCCGCTCCCGCGATTCAGTTTAAGGGCTCGGGCTTCTACAAGACCGATTACCCGTCATCCACCGCGTCGGCTTCTTCATCGACATCCGGCACGTCGGGAAAATCGGAATCGTCATCGGAGTCGAAGAGCGAAACGAAGAGCGAGACCAAGTCCGAATCGAAACCGGAGTCGAAGTCCGAAACGAAGAGCGACACGAAGACATCCGCCTGATGAAAATGGTCACCGCGAAAGAGCTGAAGCGACGCGCCGACTCGGTGCTCGAAGAAGTCTTTCGATCCCTCTTCGAAGAGATCGATACGGAGAAGATCCGCCGCGAGATCGAAGTGATGCGGGCGAGCGAGCCTGACTTCGATGCCGCCGATCAGGCCAGGACGCTCGCGCGCCGCACCGCCATTCGCTGCGCGGCCGCGGGCGCGATGACCGGCATTCCATCAGGACTTCTTGCCATCGGTACGCTCGGCGCGGATCTGGCCTATCTCGTCTTTCAGCAGTTCCGTCTGATCGTCGGCATCGCCGCGATCTACGGCCACGAACCGCACGGACGCGAGCGATTCGCGGAAGCACTGTCGTGCCTCGCGTATTCGTCGGGCGTCGGAATCGGCAAGCATGGAATCGCCACGATGCTCGAGTCGGCGACGATCGAAGGGGGCATCGTCGCGGAGAAGATCGGTGCACGATTCGCACGCGAGCGGCTGATGAAGATGGTGCCGATCGTCGGCGCCATCTCCGGCGGCGCGCTGAACTTCGCATCCGTGCACGCCGTCGCGCGCGCTGCGATCCGCTACTACGAGTCGCGCGTCGATGACGATGTGGCGGAAGAGATCTGGGCCGAAGGCGACCGCGAACACGCATAGCTTTTGTCCCGAGCGAAGTCGAGGGACCATCGCCGGCGCCGCGAATTTCTTCGGCTCGCAATACACCTGTGGCGCGGGCGGCCCGGCGCCGTCATTGATCCCTCGCTTCGCTCGGGATGAACTGGAAACAGCGAGGAATGCAACCCCATGGACCCGCGTTAGCTGGCCTGACAACGCACATGCCAAAGTTCGAGACGGAAAGCACGACGGAGGTCCCCTCCGCATTCTTCGAAAGGCGAAGACTCCGCCGCGTCCGCATGATCGTCGAGCTGACCATGAACCTCGTGAGCAGCGACGCCACCGTCACCTATCGCGAGGCGTGCTGCCTGATCGATTGCGCGCGCAGAGCGATCCTCGATCTGCATCCGTCATTCGCCGATCGCTACGAACGGATCGTCCGTCCGCACTTCGAATGTCTGCTCGCGGAGCGATGGCCGCACGCCGAACTGCTCCGTCCCAGCGGCGCCGAATTGGTCAATTGACCGCGTCCGGCACCACGCCCCGAATCTCCCACCTCTGAATCACCTCCACCGGAAACGCAGCACGACGCGCGAAGACCATTCCAGCATCGTCGTATCCGATCAGCGCCCACTCCGCGCGCGGCCAGTAGACGAGTGATGACGGCAGGTGCCGCTGCTGCTTCGTGATCGCGTCGACAACGATCACCTGCTGCCGCCGGTATTCGTCGACCGCGAGATCGATCGCGTACTTGCGCAGCAGTGCGTTCCACGCGCGGCCGTTGACGCGCGCCGCGGCGTACTCGGCGTTGAAGGTGCGATAGAGCTCGTTGCGTCCGTCAGTCAGCGCACGACGCTCGGGGTAGAACGACCAGATCAGGAAACCGCCGAACTGATCGGGGTTGTAGATGTTGCCCCGCAGTCCGCTCGACTTCAGCCGCGCGGTTGCAGCGACCGGCCAGCGATGACGCAACAGTCCCAGACCGTGCGGCGCGGTCACGACAGCGAAGAGCATCGCAGCAATCGCGACGACAAGTCCCGTCTTCTTCCACTCGATCGGCGGCAGCAGCATCGGCAACGCGGCGAAGTAGACCGGCTGATGACGCACGTGCAAAATCGCCAGCAGCGCGAGAATCGCGAACAACACGACTTCGCCCTGCGGGTACTTCACGAACAGCAGGATGCCCACGGCGATCGTGATGAAGAGAATCGGGAAGACGAGCGGCGAGCTGTGCTGCCACTCCGCGTTCGTGAACGCGCCGCTCGTGACGAGTGCGTTGAGCGAGAGCGGCGCAGCGATCGCGCGCCATCCGAACGGATTCACGAACAGCGCCGCGAACGACGCGAAGGTCCGCGGGATCGATCGCGTCAGCACGAGCATGATCACCGGCGCCAGCAGCGCTGACGGATGGACGTTGATCCAGATCGCCGTCAGGACGGCAAACGCGATCCACGATCGTCGCGCGATTGCGAGTGCGAGTGCGACGAACAGCGCCGCGACGGATGAGGGACGGACGTCGAGCAACGGATTCGCGCCGGCGAAGGCGATCGCGGCAACGACAGGATCTTTCGCCAGGAACGCGAACAACGCCGCCACGAACAACGCGCGAAGAATCGTGAGCCCGCTGAATCCGATCGCCTGCTGCAGCGGATAGAGCACGACGTCGAACAGCCACTCGCCGTTGATCCACGGCCCGCGATCGCTGGCGACGGCAAACGGATCGCTGGCCGGCAGCGCCCGTTGCTCGACGATCCAGCGCCCCGTGGCGAGGTGCCAGAAGAGGTCGTAACTGCGGATGGGGATGGCGGCCGCGAGCGACAGCACGACGAACAGCAGGATCGAACGCTGCACGCCGTGAGTGTAGGGCAGGCGACAGGCGAGGGCGCCTGTCCTACACCTACCTCGTCGTCGGAGGCGCGGGCGGAGCAGGAGGCGCCGGCAGTGCAGACGGAGCAGGAAGCGCGGGCGGAACACTCCCGACTCCCGGAGCCGGCGGAACCGGAGGCACCGGCGGGACGCCGTTCTCGAGGCGGATGTCGCCGTTCACGGTCGAGATGCGGAGCTCGTAGCGTCCGCCGTTCACGTCACCCGACACGCGGCGGCTGCCGGGATGCGAGTGAATGCTCAGCGGGAACGACGCCTCGAAGTCGCCGTTGACCTGCGACAGATCGCATGCGAACGACGCGTTCGACGGCAGCACCGCCACGACGCGGCCATTCACGGTCTTCAGCTTCGCGCCCTGGAAGTCGCGGACGAACGTCGCCATCACGCGACCGTTCACAGTGTGCGCATCGACTTCTGCGCTTCCCGCATTCTCCAGGTTGATCTCACCATTGACGCTCTTCGCCTCGGTCGCGCCGTCGATGCCTTTGGTCGCGATGCGGCCATTGACGGTCTTCAGCTCGAGCGCCAGCGCGGGCGGCACGCGGAGCGAGTAATCGACCTGCACGTCGTCGCCGAAGTTGAAGCCGATGAAACGAATGTGGTGGTGCGATTTCCGTCCGATGTCGAGCGAGTCGCCGTTCACTTCGGACTTGAAGTAACCCTGATTCTCTTCGTTCGGCTTCGGCCGCTCGTATGCGCGGACATGCGCCACGAGCGCGATCTCGTTCGGATTTCCAGCCTCGACGTTGACGCTGCCGTTGACCTCATTCACGTTGACGCGATGGATCCCGTTAGCGTTCCAGGTGCGTTGGATCGTCACCGTGCGGCGCTCGCCGGCCACGCAAGCCACGAGCATCAGCGCCGGGAGTAAATAAAGGTAGCGGTTTCGGCTGTTCATTCGAGTCACCTGCAGCCCGTTACTACGGAAACCCGAGGCGAGAGTTTCATTTGGCACTGATCGATACCTCTCAGACTACCCTGCTGCGCATCGCCGCGTTCCTGGTCGATGCCCTCACGCTGTCCATTGTCCTCATTCTGCCGGCGTCCGCGATCAGCTACGCGATGGCCTGGGTCGGCGGATCGGTCAAGGCGATCCAGATCGTCTGGTGGATCGCGCTGGCCATCTTATTGACAGCGCTGCTGATCCGCGACGGCTACAAAGGCCGCTCCCTCGGGAAGCAGATGCTCGGCCTGCGCCTCCTCACCCCGCGCGGCGAGGGATGCGGGTGGGGCCGCTCGGTGGTTCGCAATCTCCCGATCCTCCTATTTCCCTGGACGCTCATCGAGATCTTCCTCGTGATCGCCGGCCGGCCGCGGACGGGGGACCGGATCGCGAAGACGACGGTTAGCGAGGAGTAGCGAACCACCGTGTCATCCTGAGGCGCGAAGACGGCGAAGGATCCGTGGCCTGAAACGCGTCGCCTGAAGCTACGGATCCTTCGCCGTCTGCGCGGCTCAGGATGACACCAGCTGCCAACGAACCCGCTTCTCCGTCAACATCGCCCCGAACTTCTCCGCCATCGACTCCCGCACATCGAAATCGAACGTGTTCGTTTCGCCGAAGTTCTCCGCGACGAGCACGACGTCGGGCGGCGCGACGAGGCGGTAGACCGTGCCGAGGATGTCGAACGGGACGTCGAGCCGGAAGCGGGTGTAGATGTAACGATCGAGCAACGGCGTCGCGCTGAGCGCCTCGGCCGCGGTGTCGCGATACGCACGGGACAGGCCGCCGGTGCCGAGCTTGATCCCGCCGTACCAGCGCACGACGATGACCGCGCAGTCGTAAAGATCGGCCCCTTCGATCGCGGAGAGAATCGGTTTCCCCGCGGTTCCGGACGGCTCGCCGGCGTCGGAGCTTCGCGTCCGTCCGCCCCAGAGCCGGAACGCCCAGCAGTGATGCGTCGCGTCGAAGTGACGCTTCTCGATCCGCTGCAGCTCCTCGAAGAACTGCTCTTCCGCCGATACCGCGACAACGATGCCGAGAAACTCCGACCGCTCGATCTTCTGCCGGATCTCCGCCGGGGCGGCAGGCGTGCGGTAATGATCAGCGGACATACCGATAGGCTGACACGTAGCGGTTGCCGTGCAGAAAAAAACGGAGCGGCCAATGCGCGGCGTCGCCGGAGTTCTCGACTCCGATCCGCTTGCTGACCGCGATGTCGTCTTCCGGCACTTCGAGGTCGCGCTCCGTGATCCAGAGCTGCTTGCCGTCGAGCGGCTCGCCGTCGCACAGCTTGTCGACCGCCAGCGCCGCGCACAGTTTTCCCGGGCCGTTCATCAGCTCGAAGTCGCTCTTCGCTTTCGGACGCCGCCCGCGCATCGACTCGACTCCCTTCACCGGAGTCGCGGCCCGCAGCAGCACGGCCTCGGCGATATCGGCCTCCTGGCAGACGACGTTCAGGCACCAGTGCATGCCGTAGCTGAGGTAGACGTACGCATGTCCGCCTTCGAGGTACATCGACTGATTGCGCTCCGAGCGCAGGCCGCGGCGGGCGTGACTCGCGGCGTCGTTCGCGCCGAGGTACGCCTCGACCTCGACGATCCGCGCGGCGAGGAGCTCGCGATCGAGACGGCGCCAGAGCACGCATCCGAGCAGCGCGCGCGCGACCGTCACCGTGTCGTGCAGGTAGAACTCGCGCGGGAGTTTGGCGGGCATCAGATCGACTGCGGAGCGCGTCCGGCGTGATCGAGCTGATCTTCCGCGACGTAGCGATTGATGATGTTCAGCAGCTCGGCGTGAACCGCGGGAGACGCGCCGATGATGTTGCCGCGCGTCAGCCAGCGATCGCCGCCCGAGAAGTCGCTGATCACTCCACCGGCCTCGGTGACGAGCAGCGAGCCCGCCGCGACGTCCCACGACGCGAGATGCATTTCGAAGAATCCGTCGAACACGCCCGCGGCCGTGTAGGCGAGATCGAGCGCCGCCGATCCCGGCCGCCGCACGCCCTTCGCCACCATGATCACGTCGCGGAAGATGTTGGAGTAGATGCCGACGTAGCTCTGCGCGCGAAACGGAAAGCCGGTGGTGAGGAACGAGGCTTCGACCGATTGCTGATTGGAGACGCGGATCGGAGCGCCGTCGCGGAACGCGCCCGCGCCACGCTCGGCGGTGAAGAAGAGATTGCGCAGCGGCTCGTGCACGACGCCGGCAACGATCTCATCGCCCTGTTTCAACGCGATCGAGACGGACCAGATCGGAAAGTGCTGCAGATAATTCGACGTGCCGTCGAGCGGATCGATGATCCAGGTGCGGCGATTCGGCGAGCCGCCGCTGCTTCCCGTTTCTTCGCCGAGCGTCGCGTCGTCGGGGCGCTCCTGCCGGAGAAACTCGTTGATCGCGGCTTCGCTTTCGCGATCGGCGGCAGAGACCCAATCGTTTCGCGCCTTGAGATCCGCCTCTTCCTTGCCGATCCGTTCCCAGTAGCCGAGGAGAACGGAGGCGCCGCGGCGCGCGGCTTCGACGGCGATCTCGATGTCATTCAAGCGAACGGCATTCTAGTATCCTCCCGTCACCGAACGATTAATGGATCTCAAGCAAATCTCGCACTACCGCATTGACCGCCTTCTCGGAGCGGGCGGGATGGGCGAGGTCTATCTCGCCGAGGATGCGACGCTGCGGCGGAAGGTGGCGCTGAAGGTTCTGCCCGAGCGCTTCTCCGCCGATCCGCAACGCATCAGCCGCTTCCAGCGCGAAGCGCGCGCCGCGTCGGCGCTCAATCATCCGAACATCATCACGATCTACGAGATCGGCGAGGCCGACGAGCGGCACTACATCGCCACGGAATACATCGAGGGCGAAACGCTCCGCAGCCGCGTCTCGAGGCAGCGGGCGATGTCGCTCGCCGAGGTGCTCGACGTTTCGATCGGCGTCGCGAACGCGCTCGCCGCCGCGCACGAGGCCGCGATCATCCATCGCGACATCAAGCCGGAGAACATCATGCTGCGCCCCGACGGCTACGTGAAGGTGCTCGACTTCGGGCTGGCGAAACTGCTCGAAGGACCGGGCGGCGACACGAACACCGGCGCGGTGATGGGCACGCTGATGTACCTCTCGCCCGAGCAGGCGCACGGCGGGACTCCCGACGGCCGCAGCGACATCTACTCGCTCGGCGCGGTGATGTACGAGATGCTCGCGCGGCGTCCGCCGATCATCTCCAACTCGTTCGTCGAGCTGGCCCACGCGGTGGCGTACACGGTGCCGGAGACTCCGTCGAAATTCGCAAACGGCATCCCGCCCGATCTCGATCGCATCGTGATGAAGGCGCTCGAAAAGGATCCGGCGAAGCGCCATCAGAATGCCCGCGAGCTCCTCGGCGATCTCCGCACGCTGCGCCGCGAGCTCGAGCTGGAAGGGAGTCTCGACGCCTCCGCGGATCTCCGCCACTCCGCCCCAGTGCTCGCGCATCAGCCGACGATGCCGATGTCGAACACGTCGATCGTGCGGAATCGCCGGAGTCGCCGGACGATGCCGGTGCTGGCGATTGCGGCAGGCGTGGTGCTGCTGGCGGTGGTCGCGTACATCCTCGCGCACGGCCTGCTCGACGTCGACGCGCCGATCAGTACCGTCGCGGTTCTCCCGTTCATCAACGCCTCGGGCGATCCGAGCTCGGAGTACCTGAGCGACGGCATCGCCGACAGCATCACCGACTCGCTCTCGCAACTGCCGCAACTGCAGGTCGTCGCGCGCAGCCGGGCGTTCCACTTCAAGGGAGCGAGCGTCGATCCGCTTTCCGCCGGACGCGAGCTGCGCGTACGCGGAGTCGTAACCGGACGCGTTTTCCTGCGCGGCGAGACGCTGGTCATCCGCGCCAGTCTGACCGACGTCCGGAAAGGAACGCAGATCTGGGGCGAGCAGTACGACCGGCGACTTTCCGATGTGCTGTCGGTGCAGAAGGAGATGGCGCAGGAGATCTCGAACAAGCTGCGAATGCGGCTCTCGGGCGATGAGAAGAAACTGCTGCAGCGCCGCACCGCGGCGAGCAGCGAGGCGTTCCAGCTCTATCTCAAGGGACGCTACTACCGCCGGAAGTACACCGAGGAGTCGGTGCGGAAGGCGGTCACGTTCTTCAATCAGGCGCTGGAGAAAGATCCGACGTACGCACTCGCTTACGCCGGTCTTGCCGACGCGTACTACGGCCTCTCGAATCTCTACCTGCCGCCGCGCGAAGCGATGCCGCGCGTGCGGGAGGCGGCACAGCGCGCGGTGGCGCTCGACGACTCGCTGGCGCAGGCGCACACGTCGCTCGCGCTCGTGCTGGTCTGGTACGACTGGGACTTCGCGGCGGGCGAGCGCGAGTTCCGCCGCGCGATCTCGCTCAATCCGAATGATTCCGAGGGACATCGGCTGTACGGAAACTTCCTCCTGGCCACGGGACAGTTGAATCGCGCGCTGACCGAGATGAAGCTCGCGGAACAGATCGATCCGTTGTCGGCGCCGGCGAGCTGGGATGTCGGCCGCGTGCTGTTTTACTCCGGCCGTTTCGGCGAAGCCCGGGCGCAGGCGCGAAGGGCGCTCGAGCTCGATGACCGCTTCGCGAACGCGTACTTCCTCCTCGCGCAGATCGCGGACCGTGAGGGAAATACGGCCGATGCCTTGTCGCTGATGCAGAAAGCTATGTCGCTCGGCGGCCGCACGCCGCTGCTCGTTTCGATGTGGGGCTACATCAACGCCCGCGCCGGTCAGACGCAGGAAGCATTGGCGTCGATCGAGGAGCTGAAGCGGCGTCCGAGCTACACGCTTCCGCTGTTTCTCGCACGCGTGAACGCGGGCCTCGGGCACAACGACGAAGCGATCAACTGGCTCGAGCAGGCGTACACCGACCGCTCGGAATCGATCGTCTGGTTGAAGGTCGATCCGTCGCTCGAGTCGTTGCGGAGCGAGGCGCGATTCAAGGAGCTGGTGAAGCGGGTGGGCGTGTAATGGTGGGTGTAGGACACACAAGGCACCGTCATCCCGAGCGTGAGTCGAGGGACCTGGGTGTGTGGTGGCACGCCGGTCGCGCCGCCCGCCCGTCCGGGTCCCTCGACTCACGCTCGGGATGACGTTTCCAAAATTGCGGGTAGGGAAACAGGAACTTTTCCGCTCCCCTTCTTTCGATGGCCCGTCGTGCTCGCAACGTGGTCGTTGTGTCTCCGCGCGCGTTCGCGTGGGATCGCGCGCTGCTCGCGACGCTGCGGCATTCGACGCTGCCGTTCAACACCGAGCTCGATGTCGAAACGCTGACCGACGCCAGCCTCGGCGCGCGCGAGCGGCTCTCACTCGTCGCGCAATTCGCAGCGCATCAGGCGCTGCTGCAATTCGCGAGCATCGCGGATGGCGCGTTCGTCGCCGACGAATGGCGCGTCATCCGGAAGCGCGGGAACGACTCCCGGCTCGTGCGCATCGCCGCGACGCATCCCGATCCGTCGACCGCGCCGCCGGTGCTGACGATCATCCAGCAATTCGCCGAAGCCATCGATGCGCCGCCACTCGACGTGTTGCGGCAGTCGTGGGGTCGCGCGGAATCGGTCTACGCGGAAGTGCATCGCAAGCTGCGCGACGACGTCGCGGCCGATCTGCGCTGGATGCAGAGCACCGCCGCGGGCTCGATCCTCGCGCCGGGACCGGAAGCGCTCGAGGCGCTCCTGTCGGCGCGCGGCGGGCGATACGAGTGCAGCGACACGACCGCCATCCGCGTGGCCTGCGATGCGATCACGCTCGGCGGCGGATCGCCGCTGCGCCGTTACTCCGCGCTCGACGCGCTCGTCCCGATGATCGGCGCGATCGATCAACTGAGCGAAAGCGAAGTCGCGGAGCGGGTGATCGGACACTTCGATGAACGGCATTTGATCTTCATCGTCGAAGGAATCGACGCGTTCGACGCGGCTTCGCGACACGTCGTGGAGATCGTCTCGAATGTCGATGGCGCGACGTGGATCATCCAGGGCGGATTAGCTCTGCCCGATGCACGGCATTTCGTCGTCACGCAGCAGCTCGCGGCGCAGCGCGCGATCGAGTCGCGCTCGTGGTCGTGGATCGAGACTCTGATCGCATCACCGGCTTATGCATCGGTGCTCGATCGCGGCGAGTTGCCGCCCGACGACATTCCCTCGGTCGCGCTGACGGAGCCGCGACGTTCGTACCTCGGCGCGCTCTCGCTCCTTGGACAGCGCGTTCCGTGCGACGTCGCGCAGCGATTCCTGGCCGAGTTCCTCTTCACCGGCTCGCTGGAGGAGTTGCTGATCGATGGAGTGACGTCGATCGAGAACGACGCCTTCGTCTTCGCGCTCGATCTTTCACACCTTGTCCCCGAGGCCTCGCGCGCGGCGCTCTGCCGCGTCGCGGCGAACGTCACGAACAACCCGAGCCTGCTCATCCAGGCGGGCGATCTCGCGCTCGCCGCGCAGAAGCTCGAGTCATTCCGCTGGAGCAGCGCCGACGAGACGGTTCGCGTCCTGCGCGACTTTCCGCGGCACGCGCTGACGGCGAAGCTCGCCGACACGCTGGCAGCGGCGCTGATTGATCGAGGCAAGTACGCCGAAGCGCGGTCGATCACGACAAATGACCTGCTGATCGCGAAGTGCGAGCGGCGCACCGGCGACTACGCGGCGGCGCTCGACCGGCTCGAACGAATGCAGGATCGCGACTTCGACGCGGCGCTGTTGCGGAGCGAGCTACTGTTCGTCGCCGGACGGTACGACGATGCGTTCGCGGCGTTGACCGAATGCGAGACGGGCGACGAGGAGCAACGCGCGCGGCTTTCGTATCACCGCGCGATCCTCGCGAACGAGTCGGGAAAGTCGTTCGCCGGGCGCATCGAAGATCCTTACTGGCTCGCGCGGCATGCGACGTATCGCGCGATCCGCCATCGCAATGCGTACGCGGCACTCGAATCGACGGCCGTGTCGCTGGAACTGGCGAAGAGCGTTCCCGATCGGATCGACGTCTCGCTCGATCGCGTCTTCGTCCTCTTCACCGCCGGCCGCTGGCGCGAGACGCGCGCCGAAGCGATGGGCGCGCTGGCGCTGGTGGAAGAGACGGAGGGCGATCGTGCGGCGGGCGGCATTCTCTTCACCCTCGCGTATCTCGCGGCCGACGACGGGCAGTGGGTGCACGCCTCGCATCACATCGAGCGGCTGCGGCACTTTCTACTCCGGCGTCGGCGACACGCGGCGATTGCGCGAGCTCGATCTGCTCACCGCGCATCTCGACTTCTCGCGCGGCCGCTTCGAACGTGCGCGCATCGCGGCCTCGGCGGCGCTCGAAGCGGAGCTGTCGTCGCAGATGATCGAGGCCGCGAATCTGATCCTCGACGAGATCGATCGCATCGAAGGATTGAAAACGCCGCTGCGCTCGACCGGGAAGACGCCGAACGTCGAGCTCGCGCGGAGACACAGGCGGCTGCTCGGCGAAGAAGCGGATGCGACTCCTCTCGAGCAATTCCGCACCGCGCTTGCACGCAGCGATCGCGTGACCGCTGAGCGCCTCGCGCGCGAGCTCGGCATCGAGATCGAGATTCCTTCTGCGGCATCGAGCGAGCTGCACGTCTTGCGCGCTGCGGCGAGCCGCGAGTTCCCGTTCGGTCCGCACGACCTCGGCGCCGTGCGCTGGCGCTTCGCGACGCGCAACCGCCTCGGGCACTGGAGCGAGATCGGATCGCTTCCTCCATTCGCCGATTTCGAAAGCGCGCTGCAGATGCCCGACTGGATCGAATGCAGCGAGCGCGAGCTGCTTTACATCGACGGACTCTCGCGCTGGCCGGCCGAATCGCGCGATGCCATCGCCGCGCTCTTTCACACGCGCGCCGATAACCATCGTCTGCATCGGCTCCTCGAACAGGAGGAAGCGCCGCAGGCACGCGCGACGTCAGTCGAAGGTGTGATCGGCGATTCGCCGGCGATGCACGCGGTCTATTCGACGATCACCCGCGTGGCGAAACGCGATGTCGCCGTCTGCGTGCTCGGCGAGTCGGGCACCGGCAAGGAGCTGGCCGCGCGCGCGATTCATCGCCATTCGTCGCGAAGGCAGAAGACGTTCACCGCCGTGAATTGCGCCGCGCTGCCGGAGAACCTGATCGAGAGCGAATTGTTCGGACATGTGCGCGGCGCGTTCACCGGCGCCGATCGCGATCGCGCGGGCCTCATCGAAACGACCGACGGCGGCACGCTTTTCCTCGACGAGATCGGCGAGATGCCGCTCACCGCGCAGGCGAAGCTGCTCCGCTTTCTGCAGGAAGGTGAGTTCCGGCGCGTCGGCGATACCGTCAATCGCACGGCCGACGTCCGCATCGTCAGCGCCACGAATCGCAAGCTCGACGCGGCGGTCGAGGAGGGACGTTTTCGCGAGGATCTCTACTACCGGATCCGCGGCGTCGAGGTCGCACTGCCGCCATTGCGCGAGCGCGGCAACGACATCGCGCAGCTCGCATCGCATTTCCTGGCGGCGGAGCGGGAAAAGCATCGCGGCGGCGCGTCGTCGTTCGCGCCCGACGTCGAGGCGATCCTCTCGTCGTACGCATGGCCGGGCAACGTGCGCGAGTTGCAAAACACGATTCGCGCGGCGCATGCACTCGCCGGCGATGCGCGGGCGATCGATGTCGAGCATCTCCCCGAACGGTTGCGCCAGGTCAGCACGCGCCGCGGTCCGGCCGGGTCGTATCAGGAGTCGGTGGCGCGATTCCGCCGCGAGCTCATCGAGAAATCGCTCGCCGCCGCCGGTGGAAACCAGAATCAGGCCGCCGCTCTATTGCGAATGTCGAGGCAGGCTCTGGCATACCAGATCCGCGAGCTGGGCATCATGGTCAGACAGTGCTGAGTTCTGAGTTCTGAGTGCTGAGTATGGCAGAAAACCGGACTCAGAACTCAGCACTCAGCACTCAGCACTCGTCACCCCCTGTCAACGACCGAACACAGGCGTGTACCAAAATCGCTCCGCCTGAACGCCACCTCTCCGGCACGCGCGTAGAATCAGTTCATCGTGAAACGACTCCTCCTCGCAGCGGTGGTCGCGGCTTTCGCAACGGGTTGTGCGCTCTACTCCGACGTGTCGATCGCGCCGCTCATGCTTTCGCCCACCGGCATCGATCGCGGCGCCGACCTGCCGTCGATGATCCGCAAGTACGACTACCTGCGCGCCATCGAGCTGACGTCGTCGGTCGAGGGGCGGCAGCGGAAGAGCATCAGCGACCTGATGTCGCTCGGCGAAGCGGAGCTGGCGTCGGGACGCTACGACGCGGCGCGGCAGCATCTCCGCGCGGCGATCGACCTCGATCCGTTCCGCACGACCTTCTCGCAGGTGGCGTGGGACCTCTCGCAGGTCGAGTACATGTGCAACAACTTCGAGTCGAGCCTGGAGTGGGCGCAGCTCGCGCAGAAGAACGGCCTGCCGATCAAGGAGTGGCACCTCCAGTATCTGCAGGCGCTGGCCAACACCGACATCTATCACTTCACCGGATCGCAGAGCGACCGCGTGGCGATGCAGGTCGGACGTCCGGAGGTGCCGCGCATCGATGTCCGGATGAACGGCAGGAAGAACACGTTCGCCATCGTTGACTCCGGCGCGGTGCTCTCGATCGTTTCGGAGGCGCTCGCGCAGTCGCTCCCGATCCGCCGCATCGGCAAGTTCCAGGGCACGTTCTTCGGTCTGCTCGATGAGCCGATCCTGGTCGACTTCGGCGTGCTCGACTCGCTGGAGATCGGCGGCATCCGGATCGAGAACGTCCCGGTGGCGATCATGCCGAGCGACAAGATGCAGTTCCTCGTCGCCACCAATGAGCATTTCGATATGGACCTGCTCCTCGGCGCGAACCTGCTGAAGGAGTTCCGCATCGAGTTCGACTTCCGGCATTCCAGCGCGTTCTTCACGCACCTCACGGCGGAAGATCATCAGCCCGATGCCGCGCAGAACCTCTTCATTGAAGGGTTCCGCCCGATGGTGCGCGGCACAGTGAACCGCAAGGGCTGGTTCCTCTTCATCCTCGACACCGGATCGGAAGTGACGTTCCTCAACGAGTCGCAGCTCGCGGCGCTGCCGGTGCAGTTCTACGCGCCGAAGATGCACGGCGCGCTGCTGCAGGGCCTCGGCGGCGCGAAGAAGCGCGGCGAGAAGATCGAGAACGTCGAGCTCGGGATCGACAAGTGGGGCGGCACGTTCAAGACGCTTCCGATGTATGCATCGGACGACCGCGCGCACGCCGTCGGCATCATCGGCGAGAACTTCCTGAAGAATTTCAAGGTGGTTCTCGACTTCGGTCGGATGCGCGTCGAATTGATTCGGGGATAGAGCTCGTAATCCTGAGCACAGCGAAGGATCAATCAAGGCGCCGCGAGCGATTCGCCACGAGCGGCGTCCATGCAGCTATCCGCGCGGCGCCTTGGTTGATGCTTCGCTGCGCTCAGCATTTCGACGTGGTTACTTCTTCTTCCGCTCTGCCCAGCCTTCGATGGTTTTCTGCGGCGTGCGGCTGAGCGCCAGCGCTTCCGCCGGCACGTCCTTCGTGATCGTCGAGCCGGCGCCGACGTAGGCGCCTTTTCCGATTCGCACCGGCGCAACGAGCTGCGAGTCGGAGCCGATGAACGCCCCGTCCTCGATCACTGTCTTGTGCTTCCGCACGCCGTCGTAATTGCAGGTGATCGTGCCGGCGCCGATGTTCACGTTCGCGCCGACTTCGGCGTCGCCGATGTACGACAGGTGTGACGCCTTCGCTCCCTCGCCGAACACCGCCTTTTTCGTCTCGACGAAATTGCCGATCTTCACGTGGCGTCCCAGCTGGCTCCCGGGACGCAGATGCGCGTACGGACCGACCGACGCTTCGTCTTCGACGATCGCGTCTTCGGCGACGGTGCCGGTCTTGAGGTGCACGTCATCGCCGACCGTCACGTTGATCAAATGCACTCCCGGCTCGACGACGCAACCTTCGCCGATCTTCGTCGTCCCCTCGAGCGTCACGAACGGATAGACGACGGTGTCGGCACCGATCGAGACAGTCGAGTCGATGACCACCGTGTCGGGGTTGCGGAACGTGACACCGTCGCGCATCAGCTTCGCGACGACGCGGCGCTGGATCGCCGTCTCGACCGTGGCGAGATCGGAGCGCGAGTTCACGCCGTGCGCTTCGATCGGATCGTCGACGATCACCGCGCCGACGCGATGTCCGGCGTTGCGCAGCATGCCGAGGAGATCAGTCAGGTAGTACTCGCCCTGTGCGTTGTCGGTGGAAAGGTTGCTGAGATTCTCGAACAGCCGCTCGCCGTCGAACACGTAAATCCCGGCGTTGACCTCGGCGATTTTCTTTTCGTCATCGCTCGCGTCTTTTGCTTCGACGATGCGCATCACGGCGTCGTTGTTGTCGCGAACGACGCGGCCGTACATCGCCGGATCTTCGAGCTTCATCGTCAGCAGCGTGAGCGCGTTGTTCGATTTCTCGTGCTCGGCGATCAGGCGGCGCAGCGTTTCGGGGCGGGTGAGCGGCACATCGCCGGAGAGGATGAGCACCCGTTTGCCGGCAACGCCATCGCGCCCGAGGAGCGACATCGCCTGCATCACCGCGTGGCCGGTGCCGAGCTGTTGTTCCTGCACCGCGTAGCGGGCGCGGTCGCCGATCTGCTTCTGCACCGCCTCGCGCTGATGTCCGATCACCATCACCGGCGGCTCGTCGCAGATTTCGGCCGCGAGGTCGAGGACGTAATCGATGATCGGCCGACCCGCGGCGTGATGGAGGATCTTGATCTTGGCCGACTTCATCCGCGTACCGAGTCCGGCAGCGAGGATGATCACTTCGATGTTTTCGGTCATCCTTCGTTTCTCCGCATTCTTTCCAGCGTCCGGCCGTAGCGGTCGTAGAGCCGGAAGATGGTATCGGCAAGAGCGCGAGAATCGTGCCGCACGTAGTTCCCCTCCGCGATGATGTCGCCGAAGAACGGCGTGACTCCGAGCTCGCGTACGGCGTTGACGTCGAAGGGGACGGGGAACGCCGATTCCTTCGAGTAGCTCGCGAGAATCTGTTCCGTCGGGCGGCGGCCGTTCATGATCATCACGTCGACGACCAGTCCCGCATGCTCGATGATCGCAGCGAGATGCTCTTCGGCGGAGTAGCCGTCGGTCTCGCCCGCCTGCGTCATCACGTTGCATATGTAAACGCGCAGCGCCTTCGACGACCGCAGCGCCTCGGCCAGATCTTTGATCAGCAGGTTCGGAAGCACCGAGGTGTAGAGCGAGCCGGGACCGATGAGGATCATGTCGGCCGCGCCGATCGCCTCGATCGCGCCGTCGACCGGCGCCGCGTCGGCGGGATCGATCGAGAGATGCACGATCCGTCCGTGATGGCGCGGCGAGCGCCGGCGCTCGGCGAGATACGAGCCGCTGATCGCCACCTCGCCGACGAGCTCCGAGCCATCTTCCAGAATCGCGCGGAGCCGGACGTCGCTCAAGGTCGATGGGTAGATCGCGCCCCGGATCGCCAGGATGTTCGACGCCGCGAGGATGGCGTTGTCGAAGCTGCCGGTGATGTCGGTCATCGCCGTCAGCAGCAGGTTTCCGAGCGAGTGCCCCTTGAACGGACCTTCCGTTTCGAAGCGGTAATTGAAGACCTGCGAGAGAAGCTGTTCTTCCTCCGCGAGAGCGACGATGCAGTTGCGGATGTCGCCCGGAGGAAGCATCCCGAACTCGCGGCGCAGCTCGCCGGAGCTGCCCCCTTCATCGGTGACGGTGACGATCGCGCCGAGGCTGGAGATCGACCAGGTTCCTGCGCTGCCGACGAACGTCTTCAGCCCGCGGAGAAGCGTCGAGAGTCCGGTGCCGCCGCCGATGGCGACGATATTGAGGCCGTGTTTCATTGAAGGTACATCCTGAGCCGCGCAGACGGCGATGGATCAATCAAGGCGCCGCGCTGCATCGCCGTCTTGCGCGGATGGCACACTCATCGCGGCGCCTTGGTTGACCCTTCGCTATGCTCAGGGTGGCGGAGAAGCTTACTTCTTCTTCAGCTCCGTCAACACCAGCTTCGCCACGGCCTTGAGTGTGTCGAAGACGCCGGTGCCGTTCATGGCCACCGCTTCGAACGTCGGCTCGCCTTTGAAGTTGAGCTGGCGGTACATCTCGTCGGCGGGGAGCGCGGTGGGGAGGTCGCGCTTGTTCATCTGGAGGGCGTACGGGACCGACTTCAGGTCGTAACCCTGCTCTTTGAGGTTCTTCTCGAGGTTCTGCAGCGACTCGATGTTGGCCTCCATGCGAGGCTCCTGCGAGTCGGCGACGAAGATCACGCCGTCGACCCCTTTCAGGATCAGCTTGCGCGAAGCGTCGTAGAAGACCTGCCCCGGAACGGTGTAAAGATGGAAACGCGTCTTGAAGCCGCGCACCGTGCCGAGGTCGAGCGGGAGGAAGTCGAAGAAGAGGGTGCGATCCGTTTCCGTGGCCAGGGAGATCAGCTTTCCCTTCGCCTGTGGATTCGTCTTGTCGTAGATCCACTGCAGGTTGGTCGTCTTACCGCAGAGACCGGGACCGTAGTACACGATCTTGCAGTTGATCTCGCGCGCGGCGTAATTGATGAACGTCATTGCTATTCGCTGAACAGGCTGTCGATGTCCTCGTCCGTGATCTCAGCGAAGGGCGAATCGAAGCGGTTCGCCTGATTGCCCCGCTCCGCCTCCGACTTCTTCAGCAGCACTTCGAAGGTCTTCTCCAGCTCCATGGAGGCCTTCTTCACTCTGAGCCGCACGAGGCCGAGGGACGACTTTTCGTCGAAGATCACGACCAGGATCACCCGCTGGGCGACCAGCGAGATATGGATGTTGTCGCGCTCTCCCTCGTGAAAGAGGATGGAGAACTCTTTTTCGCCGATCAGTTTCGCCAGGCCATCGGTGGCGGCGACGTTGCCGGCGGTCAGCGACGCCAGGGACGTGGCATCGACACCGCGCATGTCTCCCATGGACGCTATTTGCTGGCCGTTTTTATCGACCAGGAAGACGATTTTCGAGTTGGAGTCGACCTGCAGACGATGGAGGATGTCCTTGATCTGCAGGTACTCCTCCTCGTACATGACGAGATCAGGAGCGGCCATTGTTCACCAGGTGCCCGAAAGTTGGGACAGGACGGAAATGTATAGCACAGTAGTCACTTAGGAGCCTAGCTCTAAGATTTTTCGAGACGCAAATCCTGAAGAAGCCTTGGGCAACCAGCGCCGCCGGCCGTGCCGGCTCAGATTTCACGGCGGCCTTCCAGGGCCTTCGACATGGTCACCTGATCGGCGTACTCGAGGTCGCCGCCGACCGGTAGCCCGAACGCCAGCCGGGTCGTTTTCACGTTGAACGGGCGAAGCTGCTGGGCGATGTAGAGCGCGGTCGCCTCACCCTCGACATTCGGATTCGTGGCGACGATCACTTCGCGCACCGAGCCGTCCTGAACGCGTCTCAGCAGGCCGTTGACGTCGATGTCCTGCGGTCCGATCCCCTTCAGCGGCGACAGCGCGCCGAGGAGCACGTGGAAGAGACCCTTGAAATCGCGGGTCTGCTCGATAGTCGAGATGTTGAACGCCTCTTCCACGACGCAGATGACGCCCGGATCTCGCCGCGGATCGTCGCAGATCACGCACGGCTCGACGTCGGTCATGTTGTTGCAGATCGAGCAGCGGAAGATCTTCGCCTTCACCTCGAGGATCGCCTGCGCCAGCGCTTCCGCTTCGATCGAGGGACGTTTGAGGATGTGGTAGGCGAGGCGCGAGGCGGATTTTCCGCCTATGCCGGGGAGCTTGGTCAGCTCGTTGATGAGGTTTGCGAGCGGAGGAGCGGTCAAAACATCCCCGGAATCTTCATCCCTCCGGTCATCGCCCCCATCGAGGACTGCATCTCTTCGTCGACCTTGCGGGAGGCTTCGTTGACCGCGGCGACGACGAGGTCCTGAAGCATCTCGACGTCGTTCGGGTCGACCGCTTCTTTATCGATGGTGACGCCGAGGAGCTCTTTCGAGCCGTTCATGGTCGCTTTGACCATGCCGCCGCCGGCAGAGCCTTCGACGCGCAGCTCGGCCATGACCTTCGCCATCTGGGACTGCATCTGCTGGACCTGTTTCATCAGGTTCTTCGGATTCATTTCGGTCTCCTGCTCTCGACGATCTCGCCGCCGAGATGTTTCTGGAATGCCTTCACGACCGGATCCTCGCGCAGCGCCGATGGTTTCTCCTCGGCGCGGCGTCCCTGCTGCGGCTGCGCGGCCCCTTCGAGCTTCGTCTCGATCGTCATCTTCTCGCCGTACAGCTCCGTCGCCAGCTGCTCGAGCGTCGCCTTCGCATCATTGACGTAGTCGGCGTAGGTCTGGTCGTCGAAGGTCCATATGATGCGGTTGCCTTCTTTGCGTCCGGACGTAGCGTGGTCGATGTAGCCGGCGATCAGGGGGCGGGATTTGGAGAGGCGTTCGGTGAGGGCGGAGAGATCCTGTGGTTGCGTGGTTGCGCGGTTGCGCGGTTGCGGGGTGGGAGGGGCCGCGGAACCGCGCGACGGCGCTACCGCGGAACCACCACCGGCGAGAACTTCCTCGACCGCCTTGAGCTTCGGGTACGTCGCCGCCTTGAGCAGCGCGAGCTCGACGGCGAGGCGCTGGTGCTCGGCGCGGTTCACGGTCTCGTCGTCGCGCAGCAGCAGGTTCGCGATGCGGAGGAGGTCGGGATACGAGAAGCGATCGGCGACGCCGCGGATCGTAATCAGGTCTTCCGGCGAGACGGCGAGCATCGACTCGTTTGCGCCGCCCGTCAGGAGCAGCAGGTTGCGGACGAAGTTCAGCAGGTCGCGGTAGAGGATCTTGAAATCCCGTCCGCTCTCCGCCGCATCGTTGAGCGTGTCGAGGATTGCGCCGTGATCGCCATCGCCGATCAGCGTCACGAGCCGCGCGAAGACCGTCGTGTCGGAGAGCGACAGCACCGTCGCGACATCGGCGACCGAGATCGAGCGGCCGGCGAAGGCGATGACCTGATCGAGGAGCGACAGCGCATCGCGCACGCTTCCCTCGCCGCGGCGGGCGACGATTTCCAGCGCGGCGCGCTCGGCGTCGATTTCTTCGGCCTTGCAGATCTGCTCCAGGCGCTCGACCAGGTCTTCGAGCGTGATCTTCTTCAGGATCTCCTTCTGCACCCGCGACATGATCGTCGTCGGCACCTTGTTCATCTCGGTCGTGGCGAACATGAAGATCACATGCTCGGGCGGCTCCTCGATCAGCTTCAGGAGCGCGTTCCACGACTGGATCGACAGCATGTGCGCTTCGTCGATGATGAACACGCGGTAGCGGTCGCGCGCCGGCTCGTACTGCGTGACGTCGCGCAGCTCGCGGACGTTGTCGACGCCGGTGTAGGTCGCGGCGTCGATCTCACGGACGTCGAGATCGATCCCTTCGGTGATCTCGCGGCAGATCGTGCATTCGTTGCACGGCTCGGCCGCCGGTCCGTGCACGCAGTTGAGCGCCTTGGCCAGGATGCGGGCGCTGGTGGTCTTGCCCACTCCGCGCACGCCGGAGAAGAGATACGCATGATGGATGCGCTTCGACTCGATGGCGTTCTGCAGCGTGCGGACCGTCGTCTCCTGACCGACGATGTCGCGGAAGGATTGAGGACGGTACTTGCGGGCCAGGGCCTGATAAGACATTGCGGGAAGCGAGTCTAACGAAAAAAACCCGCTCGGAAGAGCCCAGGCCGATCTGTGTCACGCAGGTAGAGCACCTTATCGCTGCTTCCTTCCGGACCTGACGAGGTTCGGTGCGCCTGCTGCACAGGACCCGAGCTCACCCCAGCGGGCTTGTCGGAAACGGGGTAACGGTGAGGGATTGAACCGTATTTCGGCCATCCCCGTATTCTTCGCAACGGTGGTAACCTCACCTCTTCTTTTTCCGCTCAACGACATCCAGCCGCGGGGTCTACATGCTCAACGTGATACGTGGTGCTGCCTTCCGTCGTCCGATCGTTTTCGTTTCCACTCTCTTCACACTCTCGGTGGTCGCTCTTCTCGGCGTGACGACCGCCTACGCGATCTGCGTCCCGACGGTTTACAACGTCACCAGCAGCGCTCCTCCCCCCATCGGGAACTGGACCGACACCAGCGGCGCCGTCTGGTCGCCGCCCGGCGGATTCCCCGGCTGCGCGCCGGGCGATTCTGCAAACGACACCAACGCTTCGCCCACGACGCTGATCGTCAACAGCGCGATCCCGAATCCGATCATCAGCCTGAACCTGAATTGTCCCGGTTGCGCCATCGACATCCAGTCCGGCGGCAGTCTCACGCTCGCCGGGAACGGATCGTTGTCGAGCTCTTCGACGATCATCGTCGAGCCGGGCGGCACGCTCACGATTGCAAACGGCGCGACCCTGACGCTCAACGCCGGCACGTCGTTGTCGGTGAACGGCGGCTACGTCGACGTGCAGACCGGCGGCACCCTCAACCAGAGCGGCGCCAGCACGGTCACGAACGGCGGCACGCTGAACGTGAGCGGCACGTGGCACGTGAACAACCTGTTCACCGTCCAAAGCAACGGCAGCGTGACGCTCGACGGCGCCGCGGTCGACGGCAGCAACACGATCAACAACAACGGCGTCGTGTCCCAGAGCGGCGCGGACTCCACGATCAGCTCGATCCTGAACAACACCAGCACCGGCACCGTTCACGTTTACTCCGGCACGCTGCACGCCGGCGGCGGCGGCAGCGGCAACGGCCCGTTCAGCATCGACAGCGGCGCCACGCTCGACTTCCCATCCGGCAGCTACACGATGACCACCAACGGCGTCGTCTCCGGCGCCGGCACACTCTCCGTCTCCGGCGCTACGCTGTCGATCGGCGGCGTCACTTCGCCGGGCGGCTTCTCGATGACGGCCGGAACCCTGACCGGCGCCGGCTTCCTCAGCACGGACAATTTCAGCTGGAGCGGCGGCACGATCACCGGCTCGGGCGGCACGCAGCTCAACGGCAGCGGCAACGGCAGCATCGACGGCGCGACCGGCGCGATGACGCTCGACGGCCGCACGTTCAACGACTACGGCTACATGACGTTCTCGGCGACCACGAACCCGCTGGTTCTCGACAACAACGCATTGTTCGCCGTCTACGGAACGATGGTCATCGGGAGTGACGGCACGATCAGCCAGGGGGGCGGCGGCACGAACCTCTTCTCCGTCGCACCGAACGGCCTGCTCTGGAAGGTCGGCAGCAGCGGCACGGCGACGATCTCCGCGCCGTTCGCGAACAGCGCAACGACGATCTCCAGCCAGGGCGAGCTGCTGATCTCGGGCGACGGCACCAGCACCGGCGGATTCTTCGTCGACAGCGGCGCCGAGATCACGTTTGCCGCCTCGAGCACCATTCTGCAGGGAAGCGTCTTCGGCGGCGGCACGGTCTCGTTCCCCAGCGGCTCGACGACGTTCTCCGGCTGCTGCTTCTCCGTGGAAGAAACGGAGATCTACGGCGGCACGCTGACGATGTTCGCCTCGGGCGACACCAACGGTTTCATGTTCGACGCCGGCACGCTCGGCATCGGCACCGACGCCACCTTCACGTTGAACGTCAACGGCACGTGGGCCAGCGGCACCATCAACGGCAGCGGCACGTTCGACGTCGCCGGAACGCTGACCATCGACGCCGCGAACGGCAATACGCTCCTCAGCGGCGTGGAGCTCGTGAACGACGGCACGGTGAACTACACCGCCGGAACGCCGAACGAACTGATGACGGCGAATGCCCTGATCACGAATAATGGTCTCTTCGACATCCAGACCGATCAGCCGATCGCGGAGAGCGTGATCATCATCGGCGACGCGAAGGCTCCACCGCCGCCGCACAAGAAGGGTCACAGCGACGAAATAGGCCCCTCGGGCAGTTCCATCCAGAACAACGGCACGTTCCAGAAGTCGTCCGGCACCGGCACGACGAACGTCGATCCGGCTTTCTCGAACGACGGAACGATGAACGCCGCGAGCGGGATACTCGACTTCACCACCTCCTACACGCAAAACTCCGGCACGACCACGCTCGGCCCCGGAGACATCACCGTCGCCACGACGATGCAGTTGAGCGGCGGTGAGCTGAACGGAGCAGGGAAGATCACAGGCGACGTGCAGAACGACGCCACCGTCGCGCCGGGAACCGGCACGTCAGCCGGCACGATCACCGTGACCGGCAACTACACGCAAGGCTCCGGCGGCACACTGGCCATCGACCTCGGCGGCCCGGCGGCGTTCGACGTGCTCGCCGTCGGCGGCACGACGACGCTCGACGGACCGCTCGACGTCGCACTGGTCAATTCGTATCAGCCGGCGAACGGTGCAACGTTCCCGGTCCACACGTTCGCCACACGCAGCGGCGATTTCTCGGTCAAGAATCTTCCGACCTACGGCGCCTTCGGCTCGATCACATCCAGCTACCAGCCGACCGAGCTCGATCTGATCGCGGTCGTCGCACCGAACGCCGACGTGCAGATCACCAAGACCGGCCCGGCCGGCGTCGTCGCGGGCCAGAACATCGTCTACACGGTGACCGTGACGAACAACGGTCCCTCGACCGCCGCCAACGTCGTCGTCGCCGATCCGACTCCCGCAAACGCGACCTTCGTCTCGAACAGCGGCAACTGCACGGGCCCCTATCCCTGCAACCTCGGCTCGCTCACTTCCGGCCAGACGATGGTGATCACCTCGACGTACAGCACGTCGGCGTCGTTCGCCGGCAACGTCACGAATACCGCGACGGTGTCGTCGACCACGGCCGATCCGAACAACGGCAACAACTCGTCGACCATCATTACGAACGTCGGCGCTCAGGCCGACCTCGCGGTCGCGAAGACCGGCCCAGCCACGGCCAATCCCGGGCAGAACGTCACATACACGGTGACCGTCACGAACAACGGCCCGTCCCCGGCGACCGGCGTCGTCGTCACCGATCCGACGCCCGCCGGCCTGGCGTTCGTCTCGAACACCGGCTCCTGCGCGACGCCGTATCCGTGCAACGTCGGCGCGCTCGCGGCGGGTCAGGCGGCGACGATCATGTCGACGTACACGATCCCCTCGAACTTCGCCGGCGCGTCGACCACGAACACCGCTTCGGCGACGTCGGCGGTCAACGATCCGAACAACACCGACAACACCGCCTCGGCGACGACGACGGTCGTGCAGCAGGCCGATCTCGCGATCAGCAAGAACGGCCCGCCCTCTGCTTCGCCGGGACAGCTCGTCTCCTACACCGTCACCGTCACGAACCTCGGTCCGTCGACCGCCAGCGCGATCGTCGTCACCGATCCGACGCCGGCCGGCCTGACGTTCGTCTCGAACAGCGGCGCATGCACGACCGCCTATCCGTGCAACCTCGCCGCTCCGCTGCCAGCGGGCCAGACGGCGACGATCACCACGACCTACAGCGTGCCCGCGAACTACGCCGGTACTTCGATCACGAACATGGCGTCGGTGAGCGCCGCATCGAGCGACAGCAACCCATCGAACAACAGCGCATCGGTCACGACACCGGTCGCCGCGAGCGCCGACCTCTCGATCAACAAGAGCGGTCCGGCGTCGTTCACGACCGGCACGAACATCAGCTACACGATCGTCGTGACGAACAACGGACCGCTCAGCGCGGCGAACGTCTTCGTCACCGATCCGACGCCGGCCGGCCTCACATTCATCTCGAACAGCGGCGCCTGCACGACTCCGTTCCCGTGCGCGCTCGGCACCCTCACGTCGGGCCAGACCTCGACGATCATCGCCACGTTCAACGTGCCCTCGGGATACCCCGGCGCCTCGATCAGCAACACCGCAACCGTCAGCAGCTCGACGAATGACGGCAACGGCGCGAACAACGCGTCGACCGCGACGACGCCGCTGGCGAGCGGCTCGAGCATCGACCTGAGCGTCGTGAAGAGCGGCCCGGCGCAGACGAATCCATCGAACACCGTCACGTTCCAGATCTTCGTCATGAACGGCAGCGCACTGGCGGCCACGAACGTCAACGTCGCCGATCCGACGCCGTCCGGCCTGGTGTTCGTCGCGAACGCAGGCGCCTGCACGACTCCGTTCCCCTGCACGATCGCGTCGATCGCTCCCCATACGAGCGCCACGATCCAGGCGACGTACTTCGTGCAATCGACCGGCGGCAACATCACGAACACGGCGACCGTCAGCAGCGCGGCAGCCGATCCGCAGCCGTCGAACAACAGCAGCTCGTTCACGATCAGCGTCACGCCGCCGCCGCAGTGCCCGCCGGGCGGCCCGACGCTCCTCACGCCGGCCAATGGCAGCGTCGTCGTCTCACCAGTAACGCTGGCCTGGACCGCGGTCGATAACGCGACTGTCTACCTCGTCACCATCAACGGAGGCGGCGGCGTGCCGAAACAGATCACGACCGGCACGACCTCGGCCCTGGTCACGCTGCCGAACGGCAATTACACCTGGACCGTCGAAGCGATCGGCGATGCGGGCTGCGATCCGCAGAGCTCCGCCGTCGGCACTTTCTCGATCTGCACGCCGCCGAGTGGCGCGCCGACGCCCGCCATTCCGGGCCAGATGACGACAGGCCAGAATTACACGCTCGAGTGGACACCGGTCGACGGCGCCGCGACGTACGAAGTGCAGGAGTCGCCCGACTCGACGTTCACGTCCGTCACCAGCTTCACGACCGTCTCGCCGCAGCAGCAGTTCTCGAAGCAGGTCACCACGCCGACAGCGTTCTTCTACCGCGTGCGCGCCATCGCCAGCTGCAACTTCCAGGGTCCGTTCTCGCAGTTCGTGGCCATCGTGGTCGTCCCGGTGCCGGCGCCCAACGTCGTCTCGCCGAGCGTCAACGTGCCGGTCGGCAGCACGAAGCCGGTCACGTGGCAGATCCACATCCCCGGACTTCCGGGCATCACGACTTCCTACGTCGCCACCACCGACAAGCCGTGGATCTCGATCGTTCCGGTCAGCGGCATCATCGGACCGGACGGCGTCAATCTGACGATCTCGCTCAATCCGAGCGATCTCCAGAACGGCACCTGGACCGGCACGATCCTCGTCGTCTACGGCACGAGCAGCGTCAGCTCGAAGGCGCACACCGACGCCTCCACTCCGCCGACGACGTCGATCCCGGTCTCCGTCAACGTCGTTACTCCGGTGTCGCCGCAGCCGCTCACCGGCGCGTCGTCGACGGCGCTGGTCGTCCCGTCGCTCGGCTTCCTCGCCAGCGCCGGCTCGACATGGCGCAGCGACATCCGCCTGGCGAATCTCGGCGCGCAGATCCAGAAGTATCAGCTCTCGTTCAACAACGGCTCCGGCTCGATGAAGCAGACGTTCCTCAACATCGACGCGGGCGCGACCACCGCGCTCGACGACTTCGTCCGCACCTGGTTCGGCGTCGGCCCGCTCGGCGATTCCGCGAACGGCGCGCTGACGATTCAGGCCCTCGACGCCAGCGGCAAGCCGGTGACGAACAATCTCAACACGGTTGTCTCCAGCCGCACGTTCAACGCCGTCGGCAACTCGACGCTCGGCCAGTTCATCGCCGCGACGCCGTTCGCCAGCTTCATCGGACGCCCGACTCCGAGCGCGCCGTCGATCCTTTCGCTCCAGCAAATCGCGCAGTCGGACCTCTTCCGCACGAACCTCGGCCTCGTCGAGGCGGCGAACAAATCGGCGTCGGTCATCGTCAGCGTCTTCAACGGCGCAGGCTCGAAGCTGCTCGATCTGCCGATGTCGCTGAAAGCCGGCGAGCAGAAGCAGCTCAATTCGTTCCTGCTGCAGAACGGCATCACGCTCAACAACGGTCACGTCGAAGTGCAGGTGACGAGCGGCGACGGCAAGGTCACGGCATACGCGTCGGTCATCGACAGCGGCTCGTCCGATCCGTTCTTCGTCACCGGCGTTCCGCTCGGCGCCAGCAACGCGAACCGTTTCGTCGTGCCCGGCGTAGCGGAGATCAACAGCGCGTCGGCGAACTGGCGCAGCGATCTGCGCGTGCTGAACGGCGGCAACGCGCCGCAGACGGCGACGATCACGTTCTATCCGTCGTCGGATGCGGCGAACAACGTCTCGCAGCAGATCACGATCAACCCGGGCGAGGTGAAGGCGCTCGACAACGTGCTGCAGTCGGCGTTCGGTCTCAACGACACCGGCGGCGTGCTGCATGTCACCACGAACAACAACGCGCCGCTCGTTGTCACCGCCCGCACGTACGATCAGACGCCGGGCGGCTCGGTCGGCCAGTTCATCCCGGCCATCACGCCGGCCGACTCGGTCGGCTCCGGTGGACGCGCGCTGCAGATCCTGCAGCTCGAGGAGTCGCCGCGCTACCGGACCAACATCGGTCTCGCCGAAGTGAACGGAAAACCGGCCACCGCCGAGATCTCCGTCGTGCTGCCTGATTCGAAGGTCTCGCCGGTCGTGCAGGTGCCGCTCGGCGCATTCGAGTTCGTGCAGCTGCCGGTCCTCAGCAGCCTCGGGATCGGCAACGTCTACAACACACGGATCAGCGTCCGCGTCATCGGTGGAGATGGCAAAGTCACCGCGTACGGGTCGGTCATCGACAGAAACACGTCCGACGCGACTTACGTCCCCGCGCAGTAAGCAGCCCATTCCTCCCGAACCGCCGGTCAGGTTTTGCGCCTGGCCGGCGGGCCGGCCCGGCCGGCGGCGTTGATTGGCCAAGCCTCCTTCAGGGTTGTCGCCTAAAGCGCATTTCTGCCGCGCACTCTTCGCCGGCGCGCTGATTTCCGTTGACGCTCGCGAAAGCGTCAGTTACGGTAAGTGGGACCCGTCAACCACCACGAGCTCTCATTCACGCACCAGACAGCCGCACGCCCGCAGGAGGAAATTGCCATGCGTCGCTCCGGTCTCGTCCTCGGTATCCTCGTGATGTTCTGCAGTAGCTCCGGGCTCTACGCGCAGTGCGGCGTAGAGCGCTGGTCGATCAAGACCGGCACCGATTCACAAGCCCCTTCGATCAATCTCTCCACCTACATCTCCACCACCATCTACAACTTCTGGTCGTCGACCGCGCCGTCATCGTTGCCGGCGAACAGCCGCATCGCGCCGCGCGAGCTCAATCAATATCGGGTGAGCGGCACGCTGACCAAGTACAAGCGCGAGACCGACTCCGACTACCACGTCGTGATCCAGGACGGCTCCGGACGCACGATGATCGTCGAGATTCCGTCGATCAACTGCGTCGGCGGGGGAAGCCCGTTCGGCAGCGGGATCTCGCACGCGCGAGCGCAGTTCGACGCGCGGCTGACCGCGACGTCGACGATGAAGACAGCGTCGATTCCGGTCACGATCAAAGGGATCGGGTTCTGGGATTTCATCCACGGCCAGACCGGCGTCGCGCCGAACGGCATCGAAGTGCATCCGGTGCTCGACATCGTCTTCAACTCCGCGAAGGAAGGCGAGCCTGACGTAGCGGAGCCCACCGTGTCGCTGCCTGCGGACATGGTCGAAGACGACGACGGCGGCCGCGTGCAGGTCTATCGCGGCGGCGACGCGGTCGGCGACATCAACTTCCACGGCGGTCCGGTGATCGAGCATCCGCGGCTGCGCGTGATCTTCGCCGGCGCTCACTGGAGCGAGAGCGCCAGGAACGCGATCACCGAGACGATCCGCTCGATCAACGCCGATCCGCAGTTCCAGTCGCTGCAGCGCTACGGCGTCGAGACCTGGGGCATGCCGGTCGAAGCGCGCCATCTGCTGCCGCGCAGCATCCAGATCGGAGCGACAGGCGACATGAACGATCTCGACGTGCAGCGTCTGCTCTCCACGGCGGTCGACGAGGGACGCATTCAACACATCAGCTCCGACGTGCTCTCCATCGTGCTGCTCGATCCGGAGACCACGGCGACGGTCGGTCAGTCGCGCGACTGGCTGTCGTATCACTCGCAGTTCCATCCGACTGACGTGGCGATGCCGTACGTCGTCGTTCGCGGCGGACAGTCGCCCGAAGCACTCCGCGAATCGCTGGTCGCCAGCGTCTATCGCGCACTCGTAAACCCGGCGGGCGACGGTTGGTTCTGAGGCGCCTTTCGCTTCTGGTATTGATGCTCGGAACGGCGTGCACGGTCTTCGTGCCGTTGCACGCCTTCCGTCTCGCCGAGCAGAACCAGCAGCACGTCGACCGGATCCGCATCGGGCAGACCTTGAGCGAAGTCGAGCACGTGATGGGACGCCCGCCCGAGCGTCGCAGCACGCGGCTCCGCTTCGACGGACTGTCGATCGAGGAATGGAGCTACCTCACCGATTACATGCGGAAATCCGACACGACGATCACGTTCGTCGGCGGCAAGGTCATCGAGATCCGCGTCGTCCCGTGGCAGGAGAAGGACTGAAAGTGTTGCCCGCCCGCTGGCGGAGAGAGTGGGATTCGAACCCACGGTACGCGATTAACGTACACACGCTTTCCAAGCGTGCGCCTTAAGCCACTCGGCCATCTCTCCCGGGGCGAATCCGCGGTTTGTCAGGCGCTTGCGGAACTGGCGGAGAGGGGGGGATTCGAACCCCCGATACCCGTAAAGGTATAACGGTTTTCGAGACCGCCGCGTTCAACCACTCTGCCACCTCTCCGTTCCACGATTCCGCTCGCGCAACTGCCGGAAAAAGCTCTGGAGCAGCTCTTTCGAGCGCTCCTCCATGAATCCCGTCTCGACCTCCACCCGGTGGTTGAGACGCGCGTCCTGCACGAGGTTTCCAAGCGAGCCGCAGAAGCCCGCTTTCGGATCCGATGCGGCGTAGACCAGCCGCTCGACCCGGGCGTTGACCAGCGCGCCGGCGCACATCGCGCACGGCTCGAGGGTCACGCACATCGTCGTCCCTTCCAGCCGCCAGTCGCCGATCGCCGCCGCTGCTTCGCGGATGGCGTAAATCTCGGCGTGGCCCAGCGGATCTCCCGACTCGCGGCGATTCCGCCCGCGTCCGATGATCCGCCCATGCCGGTCGACGACCACGGCCCCGACAGGGATCTCCCCTTCCGCGGCCGCTTCCTCTGCAAGCGCAAAGGCTTCATTCATGGCTTCCGACAGCCACTGCGCCTGACTCATTTCTCAAAGAGTACAACGGCGGGCTCTTTGCCCGCCGTCGCTGTGATTTCGTTTGGTGCACCCACGAGGACTCGAACCTCGAACCTTCTGATCCGTAGTCAGATGCTCTATCCAATTAAGCTATGGGTGCGAGCAAGCGACGTTAACCCACGCGCCCGAAAATGAAATTCCATTGCCGGAGCGTGGGCGCGGATTGTAGTCGGGGCGCCGGACGCACGCAACTTGTACCCCCACGCATTCCACTTGCGGTAGACTTGACCGCCTCAGCAAAAGCTCAGCAACAAGCTGATCACGGCCTCCACAGTTGGCTACTGCCTACCCCACCCTTCCCCAGCCAACTGTGGAGGCGTGATTTTTTTAGGGAATTCCCCTACCGCGTCCCTCCTGATTAGTGGATTGCAGTACAGTAGGGTCTTCCCTCCATGGATCGGTTCACGTTCGACGACGACTATGTCCGGCGTCTGCGAGAGCACGACGCGCGAACGGAAGAGCATTTTTTTTACTATTTCCGGGCCCGGCTCTTCGATCGCCTCCGCAGCCGCGTCCGGTCGTATGCCGATCTGGAAGACGTCGCGCAGACCACCCTCACTCGCGTCCTGCAGTTGGTCTACGACGGGAAGGTCCGGCAGGCAGGCGCGCTGTTTGGTCTCGTCCTGTCGGTGTGCGGCCACGTCCTTCAGGAACACTACCGGAAGATCAACCGCCTCGAGCCAATCGATGATGACCCTCCCGATCCTGCTCCCGACCCCGTTGACGACCTGATCACCCGGGAAAATCAGCGCCGGGTGCGTGTGGTGCTCGACGAGCTCAATCCGAAGGACGCGAAGATCCTGCGGGCGGTCTTCATCGATGAGCGGCCTCGGGACGAGGTTTGCCGCGAATTCGAGATCACAAGCGCCAACCTCCGGGTCCTGCTGCACCGGGCCCTGAAGCACTTTCGTGAAAGATTTCCGCCCGACGATGAAACGAAATAGCACTGATCGTCACTAAGCCGGTGAGAGGACGAATGGACCACAAACTCGCAACCGACTCGATGGCCGTGGAGAAGTACCTCCTCGGCGAGATGAACTCCGATGAGCGCACACTTTTCGAGAAACACGCCTTTGACTGCGACGAATGCGCATCCGCCATTCACGACGGAATCACGCTGCTCGACAACGGCCGTGTCCTCGTGGAAGCGGAGCGTCGATTTCAACCGGGGCGCTTCGTGAACCGCCTCATGCCCGTCGCCGCCGCCGTGCTCGCCGTGATCGTCGGGGTGCAGAACTTCTGGCCTACGGCGCAAACACAGGTGCCGGCGATTCAAGTCCTTCACGGACATCAACTCGAGCATTCACGCGGTTCAGCCGGACCACGCGTTCGCACCGGAGAACAAACGCTGTTCTACCTCAACATCACCGATCAGTCGTACCCCGGGTACATCAGTGAGCTGCGCGATGTGAATGGGCACGTGCGCGCAACTCATCCGGTGACCGCGGTAGAAGCAAAAGACATCGTTCCACTGCTGCTCAGTCCGTTGCCAGCGGGCAGCTACGTTCTGGTGGTTTATGGCGTTCGCGCGAATGGCAACCGCGGCGCCGAAGTCGCCAATGAACCGTTCGATGTGGGTCCCTAAACGCAGAAGGAGAGAGCCATGAACACTGGTCACTATGTTTTCAACGCAAGTGCAATCGGACTCGGCGGCGTGCTCGCATCGCCGAAACGCAAAATCATCCCCAGCCTCGCTTCGGTGGCGCTCGCGCCGACCGGCGGCGAAGGCTCGGGACTCGTCACCAACTACGATGATGGTGACGGTATCTCGTTCGACAGCGCGGAGACGCGCGTCTTCGGCACGGGACAGGGAAACGACACCTACTTCACCCGCGCCGACGTCATGATCAACAATCTGAACGTATTCAACCAGTTGCAGGTCGCGTCGATGTGGGCCTCCGTGACCTCCATCCGACAGGTCGATCCGGCCACCGGAAACGTCACCGACAAAACGTTCACATTCCAGGCGGAGTTCCTCGGCGTCCGCGTGAACGGAGAAGAGATCGACGTGCCGGTCGACACGAAAGTGTTCGACGACAACCCGTCGTACGACGACTTCGTGAAGGCTCTCGGCTCGGCCGGCATGGCCGACTACCGCAAGCTGATCGGCCTCGAAGACTCCGCCGCGACGGCGCTCGTTCGCTCGCCGCGCGCCAAGGGCGATGCGGCCGATCTGCGTACGATCTGCTGCACCGCCGTCTCGCCGCGTGGACCGAAGGGGCCTAACGGGTTCCATGTGCCGATCAAAGGCCTCGGTAAGGCGCATCTCGCCGAAGCCCTCGTCAAGCAGGGACGCCGCCGGCTCACATTGCTCCGCCTCGAGCTCGAGCCGCGCGGCTTCGCGCACATCGGGAGTGACGACGCCCCGGCACCGAAGATGATGTTGAAGGACGTCGTGCTGCTGAGCCGTAGCCCCGGCGGTGATGGCTCGATGACGGTTGGATCCGTGGAGGGGAATGGGACATACACGGTGCCCTAAGCTGCTGTTCGCGCCGCTGTTGATGCTGCTGGTCTCCGGCAGCATCGCGGCGGCGCCCGCCGTCTCGCCGCGCACGCTCGAAGAGGTGCGCTCGGCGGTCGACCGTGGTCGTTGGTCGACAGTCGACTCGAAGACAGCGGAGGCGCTGCGCCTCGCCGGCCCGTCGGATGACGACACGGTGTGGGAGCTGCGCATTCGTCGTGGTGAAGCCCTTTCGCCGCTCGGGAGATATGCCGAAGCGAAAGAGATTCTGCAGCCGGAGCTTCCCGCGCGACTCGCACACAGCGCGATCGCGGTTCGCCGTCTGGCAGCCCTCGGCGTTGCGGCTCTCTACACGCGCGATTTCAAAACGGCAGCGGGATACTTCGCGCGGGCACAGGAGCTGGCCGAGGCGCATCAACCATTCCTGCTGCCCAATGCTCTCCTCTACCGCGCGACAGTGGATCCCGCGCACGCGGATGCGCTGCTGCAGCGCGCGCTGCAACTCGCGCGGAAAAGTGGCAACCAGTTCGCGGAGCTCAACATCCTCTTCAAGATGAATCACGGTCGCATGGTGGGTGGTCATCAATATGTCGCGGCGATCCACGACTACCAGACGCTGCTTCAGCGCGCCCGCGATCTCCATTACGACGGCCTGGTACTGAAAGCCGAAGGCGAGCTCGGATGGGCGCTGCGCGATATCGGCGATTTCGAACAGGCGGCGCCGCACTTCGAGCGCGCGGTGCAGATGAGCGAAAAAACCGGCGCGATCATCGACCGCGTGGCGTTCATCATCCAGATCGGCAACACGGCATACGACCGAGGCGATCTGGCGACGGCCGAGCGGCAATACAGGATTGCATACCCGCAAGCAACCGCGGTTCAGCACTCGCAACTCGGCTTCATCGTCAACAACCTCGCGACGATCGCGTTGGAGACCGGACGCTTCGATGAAGCCCGACGTCTTGCCGCCGAGGCCGAGGCGGTCAAAAAAAATATGGGCTACGCCGACTCTCTTCTCGTCGCGCGTCTTCTCAATTCGCGCATCGCCGCAGACACCGGCGATTACGAAGCGGCACGCAAGTTCGTCGAGGACGTCGCGAACGAGACGAAGAATGCTGCGACCCGCTGGCAGGCACAGGTACAGCTGGGAATCGTTTACGCGGCGGAGAAGCGCAGCGACGAAGCCGATCGCCAGTTCCGCCGCGCGCTCACGACACTTCGCGACGCACGCTCGGAGATCCGCGACGAAGCACTCCGCCTCTCGTTCAACAACGAGGCGGGTGAGAGCCTCAGCGAATACGTCGATTTCCTCATCACGAGGCACCGCGATGAAGAGGCATTGAGCGCGGTCGAAGCGGTGCAGGCCCAAACGCTCGAAGAGGGGCTCGGCATCAAAGCGAGTCGTGATCCAAGAACGATCGCAACGCAAACCGGGGCGACGATTCTCTACTACCACCTCGGCAAGAAACGGTCGTACGTCTGGACCATCACGCCCGACGCGGTCAAAGCTGCGACGCTCCCGCCGCGCGACACGATTCACAGAACGATCGATGCGTACGTCCGCGATCTCCTCGGCCCCGCCGGCGGCAGCATGTCGCGCGGCACCGAGCTCTATCGCATGCTCGTCGAGCCATCAGGCGTGCGCAATGGCCGCGTGATCGTGATTCCTGACGGACGCCTGAACGTCCTCAATCTCGAAACGCTCGTCGTGCCGGCCCCGAAGCCGCACTTCTGGATCGAGGACGTCGTGCTCCGCAGTGCGCCTTCGCTGCAACTGCTCGGCCGCCAGCCGCAGGCGCAAAAATCGGCGCAGTCGGTCCTCCTCATCGGCAACGCACCGCAGGCCGATCCCGCCTACCGAGCGCTGTCGAACGCGGCGCGCGAAGTCGCGGTAGTGGCGAAGCGCTTCAACCGCGCCGTCGTCCTCACCGGATCGAAAGCGACGCCGGCCGCCTATCGCGGCGCATCACCTGAAACATTCGACGTCATTCACTTCGTCGCGCACGGCGAAGCGACGATCGAGAATCCGTTCGACTCCGCGGTGATCCTCGGCCGCGATGCGAGCGGCTACAAACTCTTCGCCGGCGACATCATCAAGCATCCGATCACGGCCCGGCTCGTCACGATCTCGAGCTGCTACGGCGCGGGGAAACGAACGTATGTCGGCGAAGGGCTCGTCGGCCTCGCCTGGGCCTTCGTGCGCGCCGGCGCGCAGCAGGTGATCGCGGCGGTGTGGGACGTCAACGACGCGGCGACCCCCGAGCTGATGGACGCGATGTACAAAAGCATGAACGCGGGACGCGATCCCGCGACCGCGCTGCGCGACGCGAAGCTCATGCTGATCCACTCGAAAGGGATGAAGCCGAAGTACTGGGCGCCGTTCGTAATCTATTCGGGCATGTGAAGCACGCGCAAAGCGTTCTCACCTCGACATGCCTGCTCGCACGATCGCGATCCGCGGCGCGCGGACCCACAATCTCAAGAACGTAACGGTCGAGATCCCGCAGCGCCAGCTGACGGTCATCACCGGTCCGTCGGGCTCGGGAAAGTCGTCCCTGGCCTTCAATACTCTCTATGCCGAGGGGCAGCGGCGGTTCGTCGAGTCGATGTCGACGTATGTGCGGCAATTCCTGGAGCGGATCGACCGGCCCGACGTCGACGAGATCGACGGCATCCTTCCGGCCATCGCCATCGAACAGAAGAACTCGGTGAAGAACGCGCGCTCCACGGTCGCGACCGCCACCGAGCTCGCCGATCACATCCGGCTCTTCATGACGTACTGCGGCGAGACGTGGTGCGCGGACTGCCAGGTCAAAGTGCGCAAGGAGTCGCCGGAGTCGATCACGCGCGAGATCGCGGGATCGCTCGCCGGCAAGCGGGTCGTCGTTCTCGCGCCGGTCTTCTTCGATGCGGCGAATCGGAGTGAAGTGCTCGTGCAACTGATCAAGGCCGGCTACTTCCGGGCCTGGATCAACGGCGCGGTCGCCGATCTGAAGGAAGTCGACACCGACGGCTTCACGGCGCTCGAGATGGTGATCAACCGTCTGCGTGTCGACGAGGAAAAGCTGGGGCAGATCATCGAAGCGATCGAGCAGGCGTTCGAGATCTCGAAGGGTACGGTGAACGTCCTCGAAGAATCGGAAGAAGGCTGGATCTCGCATCGCTTCACGTCGCGCTTCGCGTGCAACCGCTGCGGGACGGAGTTCATCGAGCCGACGCCGCACCTCTTCTCGTTCAACTCGCCGCTCGGCGCATGCACGACCTGCCAGGGCTACGGCCGGATCATCGGCATCGACATGGAGAAAGTGATTCCGAATCGCGCGCTGCGGCTCGATGAGAAACCGATCGCGCCGTGGAACTCGGCAGGCTACGAAGACTGCTACGAGGATCTCGACAAAGCCTCGAAAAAGTACGGCCTGCGGCTCAACGTCCCGATCAACGAGCTGACGCCCGCCGAGCAAGAGCTGCTCTTCAAGGGGCGCAGCAAGTGGTACGGCATCAACGGCTTCTTCGAATGGCTGGAGACGAAGAAGTACAAGATCCACGTCCGCGTGAAGCTGGCGAAGTACCGCAGCTACGAGCCGTGCCCCGAATGCCACGGCTCGCGCCTGAAGAACGCCGCGAACAACGTGAAGTTCCGCGACCTCTCGATCGCCGACCTCTTCGCGATGAACGTGAAGACGGGACGGCGATTCTGGGAGTACCTGCCCCTCGACAAGCACGAGGAAGCGATCGCCGGCCACCTCCGCCGCGAGATCGTCAACAGGTTGACCTATCTCGATGAGGTCGGCTTGTCGTACCTCACGCTCGACCGCCAGACGCGCACGCTCTCCGGCGGCGAGGCACAGCGGATCAACCTGGCCGCGGCGCTCGGCACGTCGCTGACCGAGACGATGTACGTGATCGATGAGCCGACCGTCGGCCTCCACGCACGCGACAGCGAGCGCTTGCTCGCCGTGCTGCGCCGCCTGCGCAACGCGGGGAACACGGTGATCGTCGTGGAGCACGACCCGACGATCATCGCCGGCGCCGATTACGACATCGAGATCGGACCGGGAGCGGGGGAGTACGGCGGCGTGATCCAGTACGCGGGCCCGCCGCGTGTAGGACAGGCGCCCTCGCCTGTCGTGCGCGAACCGCGCGAGGAGGAACAGGCGGGGGCGCCTGTCCTACACATCCGCAATGCGCGCGAGCACAACCTGAAGGGCGTCGACGTCTCGATCCCGCTCGGGAGGCTCGTCGCCATCACCGGCGTCTCCGGCTCGGGCAAATCGACACTCATCCGCAACTGTCTCTTCAACCGCTATCAACGCGACATCCGCGGCGTGAACGGACTGGAGACCGGCAAGGTCGACGCGCTCGAAGGGACGGAGCTGATCTACGACATGGAGTTCGTCGATCAGTCGCCGATCGGCCGCTCCTCGCGCTCGAATCCCGCCACGTACATCAAAGTCTGGGACGATGTCCGCAAGCTCTTCTCGGAGACCACTGCCGCGAAACTGAACGGCGTCACCGCGGGCATGTTCTCGTTCAACACCGTCGGCGGACGCTGCGAGACGTGTGAAGGGGCGGGGACGGTGAAGATCGACATGCAGTTCCTCGCCGACGTCGAGGTGATCTGCGAGAAGTGCAACGGCCGCCGCTTCGGCGAGCAGGTGATGAAGGTCCGGTACAAAGGTAAAGATGTTGACCAGATCCTCAAGCTCACCGTCGACGAGGCGACGAAGTTCTTCATCGACAAGCGCGCCGTGCTCAAGAAGCTCGCCTCGCTCCGCTCCGTCGGACTCGGATACCTCCGCCTCGGACAGTCGACCGATTCACTCTCCGGCGGCGAAGCGCAGCGCCTGAAGCTGGCGTCGTTCCTCGCCGAGTCGAACGCGAAGGCGGGGGAGAACGGCGGACGTCTCTTCCTCTTCGATGAGCCGACCACCGGTCTGCATGCTACCGACGTCGCGCAGCTCATCGCCACGTTCCGCGACCTCATCGACCGCGGCAACTCGGTGCTCGTCATCGAGCACAACCTGCAGCTGATCGAGTCGGCCGATCACATCATCGATCTCGGCCCCGAGGGCGGGGACGGGGGCGGGGAAGTGGTGGCGGTCGGGTCGCCGGAAGAGATCGCGGCGAACGAGCGCTCGATCACGGGGCGGTATTTGCGGAGCGCGGACGTCAGCAGCGTGTCATCCTGAGGCGCGCAGCTTGCCCTGAGCGAAGCCGAAGGGCCGAAGGATCCGTAACCTGAAACTCCGCGCACCCGACTTACGGATCCTTCGCCGTCTACGCGGCTTCAGGACGACACGATGAAGATTCTCGCCATCTCCGGCAGCCTCCGCTCCGCATCGAAGAACACGAAGCTCCTCCGAGCGATGGCGGACCTCGATCCGGCGATCACGCTCTTCGAAGGCCTCGGCGAGCTGCCGCACTTCAACTCCGATGTCGACGATGCCGGCGCGCCGCAACCGGTGCTCGACTATCGCGAGCAGCTCCGTTCCGCCGATCTCATCCTCATCTCGTCTCCCGAATACGCGCATGGAGTTCCAGGCGTGATGAAGAACGCGCTCGACTGGGTGGTCGGCAGCGGCGAGCTGATCGACAAGCCGGTGGTGCTGATCAATGCCTCGCCGCAATCGAAGTTCGCCGTTGCGCAATTGACCGAAACGTTGACCGTGATGTCGGCGAAGGTCGTCGGCTCCTTCACGATCTGGCCGGCGGACGAATCTGCGCTGCGGTCGCTCATCGATCAACTTCGACCGCTCGTTCCTTCCGATCACCGCTCGTGCTGAAGGCGCGGAAGGTGCACACGTTCGGATGCTAAAATGACCCGCCCACCAGGTACTTTCAGGAGAACTACATGAGCATTGCGGAAAAAGCCGACATCGTCGGGGCAGCGCCGGATCTCCCCGCATCTGCCACATTCGAGCCGTACATTCCGGCGAACCGCGAGCTCCGCGAGCTCACGCTGCTGCCGATCATCATCGGAACCTTCCTCGGCATGGTCTTCGGAGCGTCGTCTCTCTACCTCGTGCTGAAGGTCGGTCTCACGGTCAGCGCGTCGATTCCGGTGGCGGTCATCTCGATCACGTTCTTCCGCCTCCTTTCGACGTTCGGCATGAAGGACGCCACGATCCTCGAGAACAACATCGTGCAGACCGCGGGCTCGGCCGGTGAGTCGATCGCCTTCGGCGTCGGCGTGACGATGCCGGCGATCCTGATCCTCGGTTTCGACCTCGAGATCACGCGCGTGATGCTCGTGGCGGTCCTGGGCGGACTGCTCGGCATCCTGATGATGATCCCGCTGCGCCGCGCGCTGATCGTGCAACAGCACGGTCTGCTCAAGTACCCCGAGGGAACCGCGTGCGCCGAAGTGCTCAAGGCGGGCGCGTCGGCGGAGTCGATCGCCGCGGCCTCCGATTCCGCGAAGGCGGAGATGGAGAAGCTGGGCGGACAGGCGACGAGCGCGAAGACGATCTTCACCGGCTTCGGCATCGGCCTTTTGTACAAGGCGCTGAACGTCGCCTTCCGCGGATGGAAGGACACACCGGAGCGGGTCTTCGGACCTCCGTTCGCGGCCGGCTCGGTCTCTGCCGAGATCTCGCCGGAGCTCCTCGGCGTCGGCTACATCATCGGACCGCGCATCGCGTCGATCATGTGCGCCGGCGGCGTGCTCGCGTACCTCGTGCTCATCCCGGCCATCAAGTTCTTCGGCTCCGGCCTTCTCACGCCGCTCGCTCCCGAGACGACACGCCTGATCAAAGACATGTCGCCGGGCCAGATCCGCAACGCGTACATCCTCTACATCGGAGCCGGCGCCGTGGCCGCGGGCGGCATCGTCTCGCTCCTCCGCTCGCTGCCGACCATCTGGCACGGCCTGCGTGAAGGCCTCAAGGACTTCCGCGGCGGCGCCGCTGCACGCGAAGGAATGGCGCGCACCGACATCGATCTCTCGATGAAGCTCGTCCTGATGGGCAGCTTCGCGCTCGTGGCGGTGATCGCGCTGGCGAATCCGCTGTACGTCGGCGGCACGGGATTCACGGCCCGCATCATGGCCGCGATCCTGATCGTCATCCTCGGTTTCCTCTTCGTCACGGTGTCGTCGCGGCTCACGGGCGAGATCGGGTCGTCGTCGAATCCGATCTCCGGCATGACGGTGGCCACGCTGCTGATCACCTGCCTCGTATTCCTCGTCATCGGCTGGACCGGCTCGACGTACTACGTGACGGCGCTGTCGATCGGCGCGATCGTCTGCATCGCGTCATCGAACGGCGGCACGACGTCGCAGGATTTGAAGACCGGCTACCTCGTCGGCGCCACGCCTCGCAGTCAGCAGATCGCGATCCTGATCGGCGCGCTCGCCTCGGCGATCATCCTCGGACCGATTCTCCTCAAGCTCAACAGCGCAGCGGGCGTCGTCCTGCCGCGCATCAGCTCCGAGCCTTCCACCGGCGAAGAAGGCGGACCTCTCAAGCAGGTCGAGAACTGGACCGCCGACGTGCGCGCCGACGCGGCGACGATGTCGGCGCTGAAGACGCACCAGAATTACGAGGGGAAGGATTACCTCGTGTGGCACTACACGCCGCCGGGCGGCGCAGCGGCGCAGGAGTTCCTCGTCGACTCGACCGGCACGCCGCAATACCTCGTCGACCCGGGCATCAACGGCACGCACAAGTTCCAGGCGGACGGCAAGCCGGCGATGAAGAAGTTCGACGCGCCGAAAGCGACGCTGATGTCGTACATCATCAAGGGCATCCTCAATCACAAGCTGCCGTGGGGCCTCGTGCTCCTCGGCGTGATGATCGCCCTCACGCTCGAGATGTCCGGCATTCCGTCACTCGCGTTTGCCGTCGGTGTGTACCTCCCGCTCTCCAGCTCCAGCCCGATCTTCATCGGCGGCATGATCCGCTACCTGACCGACCTCTACGTGCGCAAGAAGTACAAAGGCCTGAACCTGACCGAAGAGCAGCTAACGGCCGAAGGGGACAAGAGCCCTGGCGTGCTGATGGCGTCAGGCTACATCGCGGGCGGCGCGATCGCCGGAATCCTGATCGCGTTCATCGCCGGCGTGCCGTTCATGGCCGACTTCAACACGAAGCTCGACAAGCTGGCGGAGAAGAATCCGTTCGTCTCCGGCGGAAACGCCGACCTGCTGTCGTGCATCCCGTTCGTGATTCTCATCGCCCTGCTCTATCTCACCGGCCGGGAAAAAATCCTGGCGGCGAAGCCAGTGAAACAGTGAATATCGCTTCATGACGCAAGACGGCCCGCCTTTTGGCGGGCCGTTTTGTTTGGGCGTATGCTGCTTCGCACTTCGTCCAAGTATGGAATTCTTCGGCTGGTTGTTGGCCACGACGCTCGGCGTCATCGCCATCGTGATCGCGAAAGGCGCAAAGCGAACGGCTGACATCGCCGAGGACGAGGCGCGGCATCTGCGAATCGCGCTGGAGAACCTCGGGAAACGGGTCGCGGAGCTGCGCAAAACAGCGGCTTCGACAGGCGAGGCGCCTGTCGCTCCACCACCACCGGAGCCAGTGCCGGAACCAGTCGCGCCGCCCGTTGTCGTTCCTCCCATCGTTTCCCCCATCGTGGAGCGACAGGCGCCCCCGCCTGTCGAACCTTTGCCTCCTCCGCCAATCATTCCGACAGGCGAGGCGCCTGTCGCTCCACCACCCCCACCACCACCCGTCCAACCCGCCCAGCCCAAAGCGGCGTTCGATTGGGAAAGCTTCATCGGCGTGAAGCTCTTCGCGTGGATCGCGGGCATTGCGCTCGTGCTGGCGGCGATCTTCTTCCTCAAGTACTCCGTGGAGCACGGCTGGCTGCGGCCGCCGGTGCGTGCCGCGATCGGGATTCTCTCCGGCGCGATCCTGATCTGGGTCTGCGAGCTGCGCATTGCGCGCGACTACAAGGTGACCGCGAACGCGATGCATGGCGCGGGCATCGCCATCCTCTACGCGACGCTCTTCACGATGTACGCGCGGTGGCACCTCATCGTCGCCATGTTCGCGTTCGCGCTGATGATCCTCGTGACGGCGGTCGCGGTCTGGCTGTCGATCCGCCGCGAGTCGGTCTTCATCGCGTTGCTCGGACTCGTCGGCGGCTTCGCCACTCCGGCCATGCTCTCGACCGGCGAGAACCGGCCGATCGGACTCTTCAGCTACCTGCTGCTGCTCAACATCGGACTGGCGTGGGTCGCGTGGCGGCGTCGCTGGACGGTGCTCAGCATCGTCAGCCTGATCTTCACCGCGATCTACCAATGGGCGTGGATCGCGAAGTTCCTCAGCGCGTCGCAGATGCCGCTCGCCGCGGCGATCTTCGTCGTCTTCGCACTCGCCGGTGCGACGTCGCTCTTCGTCGGACGGCGCGAAGACGGCTCGCAGCGAACGTTCGACACCATCGCGGTCGCGAGCGCGGTCCTGCCGCTCCTGTTCGCGGCGTTCAGCGCGGCGGTCCCCGCGTACGGCTCGCACTACAACATCCTCTTTGGCTTCCTGCTGCTGATCGCCGGCGGTCTCGCGGCGATCGCCATGACGCGCGGTCCCGCGTGGCTGCATCTGCTCGGCGGCTTCACGACATTGCTGATCTTCGTGATCTGGCGCGGCGTGTCGTTCACGCCCGCGGCCTGGCCGGTGATCCTGGCCTGGGTCGCCGCGTTCTTCGCGCTCTACCTCGGCGTCGGAATGCGCTTCCGCACGATCGCCGTCTTCACCGCTCCGGCGTTGCTCTTCATCTTCCCGACGCTCGCCGCGGGCGAATTCACTGCCTCTCCCGCGCTGATGTTCACGGTCCTCTTCGTGCTGCTCGCGGCGGCCGCGGCGTATGCCATCAGGTACGAAAACGGGATCGTCTACTTCCTCGCGGCGTTCTGCGCCATCGCCACCGAAGGAATCTGGTCGGCGCAGTTCCTGACCAATGAACGGCTGATCTCCGGGCTCGCGATCTACGGAATCTTCGCGCTCTTCTTCCTCGGCGTGCCGGTGCTCGCGCGGCGTCTGAACAAGCAGCTCGAGCCGAAGGGCGCGCTCACCGTGCTCGTGATCCTCAGCATCGCGATGCTCTTCTTCCTCGATGGAGGCAAGATCGCCAACGCATCGCTGTGGGGACTGGCGCTGCTGCTCGCGATCCTCAACGCCGGGGCGATGATGGAAGCGCGGATCATCCGCTCGCCGATGATGTCGATCTTCGCCGCGATCCTGTCGTGGGTCGTGATCGGCGTCTGGTGGGGAGCGGCGACGATCTCCGTCTCGCTCATTCCGGCACTGCTCGTCGTCGGCGTCTTCGGCGTCCTCATCGTCGCCGGCAACGTGCTCGCGGCACACAACTCCGATGACGCGCAGATCTTCGAAGGAAGTACGTATCTCGCGCTGGCCGGACATCTGTTCCTGCTGTTCGTCGCCTCGCAGAAGTCGCTCGCCTTCCCGCCGTGGCCGGTCTTCGGGATCCTCGCACTGCTCGATCTCGCCATCGGCGTCGCCGCGATCTATCTCAAGCGCGCGAAGCTGATGACCGCCGCGATCGGCGCATCGCAAGTCGTGCTGCTGATCTGGGCCGGACAATCGTCCGTTCCGCCGTGGGGAAATGTCGCCCTCGCGGCGGCGGTGGTCGTGGTCACGCTGGCGATGGCGTGGCGCATGATCGACCGCCGCTTCGGCGCGAGCATCATCGCTGGCGGATTCCTCGGCCAGCTCGTCTGCATCGTGGCCGGCGCCGATGCCCGGCCGAAGCTGTACGTCACGCTGTTGGTCGCGCACGTCGTGATGCTCGTGGCGCTGTTCATCGAGGCGTGGATCGACGAGCGGCACATCGTCGTCCCGTTCGCGGCGATCACTGCGGCGCTGGCAACCGGCCTCGCCGACATCGCCGGCTGGTCGGATCAGCTCCTGTTCGCGTCGGTGATCTACGCGCTCTTCCTTGCCTATCCGCTGCTGCTCGGCCGGCGCGCGAAGCAGTTCATCTCGCCTTACGCCGGCGCGGTTCTCGCCAGTTGCTCGTTCTTCGGCTTCGCGTACCAGTCGCTCGTGCAGGGCGGCTACAAGCCGTACATCGGCGCGCTGCCGGTCGTGCAGGCGATCCTGCTGATGATCGTGCTCATGCGCCTGCTGCAGATCGAGCGCGACGTCGAGCGGCTTCTCTCACGCCTCGCGCTCGTCGCAGGCAGCGTGCTCGCCTTCATCACGCTGGCCATTCCTCTGCAGCTCGACAAGCAGTGGATCACGATCGGCTGGGCGCTCGAAGGGGCGGCTCTGATCTGGCTCTTCCGCCGCATTCCGCATCGCGGCCTGCTGATGTGGGGCGGCGCGCTGCTCGGTGCCGTCTTCGCGCGGCTCGTATTCAACCCCGCCGTGTTCGAGTACCACGCGCGCTCGGCGACCCGCATCCTCAACTGGTATCTCTACACCTACCTCGTCTGCGCGGTCGCGATGTACGTCGCCGGCTATCTCTTCCCGCGAACGATCAAGTTCGTGGTCGCTGCGCTGAACGTCGCCGGCACGGTGCTGCTCTTCCTGCTGCTGAACATCGAGATCGCCGACTACTACTCGGCCGGCTCCTCGCTGACGTTCAACTTCTGGTCGGCGCCGCTCCCCCAACTGCTGTCGTACACGCTCTGGTGGGCGCTGTTCGCCATCGCGATGCTCGTCGCGGGCATCCTGCTGCATCTCCGCTCGGTTCGCGTGGCGGCGATCATTCTGCTGTCGGTGACGATCCTCAAGTGCTTCGTCCGCGACGTCTGGCAACTCGGCGGCCTCTATCGCGTCGGCTCGCTTCTCGGACTCGCCGCATCGCTCGTGCTGGTCGGCATCCTCCTGCAGAAATTCGTCATTCGGAAGACGGAGACGATTCCCGCTTGATCCCGCTGCTGCTGCTCGCCGCGACTCTCAACCGTCCGATCATTCCGGCGCACGCCGGCCCGAATCGGATCGATCCCGACGTCGAGCTGCTCGCTCACGCGCGCGCCGACCTCGGCGATCTCCGGCTCTTCGACGCGAAGGGCCGCGAAGTGCCGTACCTCGTGATCCCGCCCGTGTCGCGCGAGCCGCGCTGGACCGAAGGGCGCGTGCTGCCGGTGGCATCGACGAAGACCACGTCCGGCTTCGAGCTCGATCTCGGCAGCGCGCACACGATCGATCGCATTCGCGTCGAAGGCATCGCCGCACCGTTCCTCAAACGCGCGCGGCTCGAAGGAAGCGGCGACCGCGCGCACTGGACGCTGCTCGGCGACGCAACGCTGTTCGATCTGCCCGACGAGAAGCTGCGCGACGTCGAGATCGCGTTCGCGCCGGGCGACTATCGTTACCTCCGCGTCACGTGGGACGACCGCAACAGCGCGGTCGTGTCGCGCGCCGGCACCGTCTCCGCGCGGCTGCACGACGCGGAGACGCCGCCTGAGCCGGTGCGCGTTCCGCTGACGTTCCGCAAGATGTCGAGCGAGCCGCAGAAGAGCCTCTACCACGTGACTCTGCCCGGCGCGCAGCTGCCGGTCGATGCGATCGAGGCGACGGTGACGAACGGCGAAGTGTTCCGCAAGGCGTACGTCTTCGAGCCGCATCTCGAAGGAGGCCGGATCATTCCGCAACCTCTCGGCTCGTCGACGTTGAAACGCGCCGAGCGGTTCGGCGGTGTGGCGGCCGACATGGCCGTGCCGGTTCAGCATCCGAGCGGCGTCGATCTCCAGTTGATCGTCGACGACGGCAACAATCCGCCGCTCGCCCTGACCGGGATCGACGCGAAGCTCGCGCCGCTGCCGTGGATCTGGTTCGAGAGCGCGGACGGCTCGCCGGTCACCGCACGCTACGGCGATGCGCAATTGACGGCGCCGCAATACGACCTCGAGGCCTCGCGCTCGACGATCGCGCGGAGCACACCGCCGCTCGCACGTTGGGAAGGAACGACGCACACGTCGCCGAACGAAAGGGTCGAGACGACGACCATCGCCTCGTTCCGCGGCGCGGCCGTCGATCGCAACGACTTCCGCTACGCCCGCGCCATCCCGCCCGCCCCGGTCGGCGTGACGCGCCTCGCGCTCGACGCCGACGTCCTCTCGCGCAGCCGCGAGGTCGCCGATGTGCGAGTCGTCGACGCGAAGAATCAGCAGGTGCCGTACATCGTCGAATACACGGCGTCGCCGCTGACGATCGCGATGAAGGTTCCGGAGCGCACGGCGGAGGGACGGATCTCGGTCTACGCCTTCGACCTGCCGTACGACACGCTGCCGCCGGGCTCGCGCATCGTCTTCACCACTTCCGCGCACGTCTTCCAGCGGCAGGTCGCGTGGCGCCAGGCATCCGACGAGCGCCGCGGACGCGACGCGTCGAACATCGACAGCGCGACCTGGAGCAGCAGCCAGCCCGATCTCGTCCCGCCTCCGCTCATCTTCGGATTGCCGCGCGCGAAGCGGGTCGAACTGGTGATCGATGAAGGGGACAACGCGCCGCTGCCAGTCACATCGGCGGTGATGGAGATTCCGGGCGTGGCGCTCCGTTTCTACAACCCTGGCACGCCGCTCACGCTGCTGTACGGAAGCGCGCACGCCGCCGCGCCGCAATACGATCTCGCGCTCCTCGCGCCGCGCGTCCTCGGCGAACCGGCGCGCGACATTGCCCTCGGCGCGACCTCAACGACACCAGAGGAGACGGCGCTCGACGCGAAGATCTTCTGGGTCGCGCTCGCGCTGGCGACGCTCATCCTGCTGGCGATCCTTGCGCGGCTCCTGCGTTCACGAACGTAAACGAGAACGCTCTGCAGGACACCACGTCGTCGCGATGCGGCGCGCCGACCATCTCGGAAGCGCGCGCGTCAGCCAGACGTAGCCGATCATCAGCACGTTCACCGCGGTCACCAGCGCGATCGAGTCGTATCGCGTGAGCATCGGCACGTGCGCCGCCGGCCAGCGGATCAGCAGCGCATCGACTGCGACGACGAGCATCAGCTGCAGGACGTCGCGGAACAACGCACGACGCCGTGCTCGCGCAATCGCCGGACGCGGGTCGCAGGCGACGACCGGCGGGCAACCGTGCTGTGAGATTCCGGGAAGGAGCTCTGGTCTTGGCATCGCACCCGGTCCGACAACCGGGTGCGTCCATATATTTCAAATAACTAATACTGAGCTTACCGGATTCGGATGGTCTGCCCGATGTAGTTTCCATCCGCGTCGCGGAAGGCCTTCACGACGACCAGATCTCCATTCTTCAGCCGTTCCGCAGTCGAGTAACCTCCGCCCTTCGCCTTTACCGGAAGGTCGTCGGTGACGTTGATGTGGAACAGCACGCTCGTCTTCGCCTCGCGAACGACGAGCAGCGGCCCGGTGCTGAGCGACTCGGCCACCGTCCCCCAGACCGTCACCAGCGGCAGCGCCGGGGTCACCGGCGGCGGCGGAAGCGGCGCGGGCGTGCCGTTGTCGCCGGGCGCATCGACGAAGCGAACCGTCGTCGCCACCAGGAGATCGGCCGTCGCGCCGAACGAGCCGCTGATCGTGACGCGATCGCCGGCCTGCAGGTCGCGCGCGCGGACGCGGGCGCCGCTGCTGTCGAAGGCATTCGTCAGATCGACGCGCACCTCGCCACGGCCGGTGTCGACGCGCACGATCTCGGACGTCCGGTCGACGCGCGTCACACGTCCGCTGACCTGCGTCACGCTGCGGGTCGTGCCGCCATCCCCCACGCTCTGCAGCACTTCCATCGAGCGCGCGGTTACTTCTCCGCCGCTCGTCGAGGTCGATTGCGGATCGATGCGCACGCGATCGCCCTCCTCGAGATTGCTGATCTGGTAGGTCTGGCCGCGGAAATAGACCGGCGTGCTGCGCGACGCGCGCACCGTGATCATCTGCCGGCGGTCGGTCTCCACCACCACCCGCCCTTCATCCGGATTCACCTGCCGCACGATTCCCTCGATGCGGCCGTAGACCGTGACGTCGCTGGACGGCGGAGCGTTCGTCGGAGTCGAGATCGAGTTCAGCGGACGCGTGTCGCCGACGCCGGTCTGGCTCGCGGGCACGCTGCGTCCGAGGAGCGTGATGAACTCCGCTCCGATCGCGTGATTGCCGCGGCCGATGCCGCGCACTTCGACGCGGTCGCCGAGGTGGACGTTCGAGAAACCCTTCGTACCGACGAAGATCTCGGGCTGGCCGTTGATCACGCCGCCGAAGCCGTTGTACTGCGTCGACAACGTGTCGGCGAGCACCGGGATACGGCTGTGCGTGTCGTCGTCGGCCGCGACCTGCAGCCGGCTCGCCCCTTCATCGACGTCGACGACGGTGCCGACGACCGATCCGCGGCTTCCCTCCGAAACATCCGAGCTCGTCCGCCACTGGGGACTACTTTGGCCAAAAGCGGACAGCGCAAGCGTGCAAAGAACGAGGATTCGTTTCATGAAGACCTCCATAAGCAGATAGCAGGCCTATCGTGCGGTGACGCGGCGTCCCGCGATCCATCCCTCGCTCACCACCCGGTCGTCGCCCATGAAGATTAGACCGGCCAGGAGGTCTTCAAGTGACGATGCCCGGTCGCTGCGCATCGAGATCAGCGGCGTAGCGTGCAGGTCGAGGACCAGGAAATCGGCCGATTTCCCCGCCTCGATGCTTCCCGTTTCCTTGTCGAGCGAAAGCGCGCGCGCGCCGCCGAGGGTGGCGAGATACCAGAGCTGGAAGGGGCTGAGTGAAACGCCTTGCACCTGTTGCACTTTGTACGCATCGGCCATGGCGTTGAACATCGAGGGCGTCGTACCGGCGCCGATGTCGCTGCCGAGTCCGACGCCGACGCCGGCGTTGAGCACGCGCAGAAGCGGAAAGAGTCCGCTGCCGAGGAAGAGGTTCGAGTTCGGGCAGTGGGCGATGCGCGAGCGCCGCTGGCTCAGCAGATCGAGCTCTTCACTGCTGAGATAGACGCCATGCGCGAGGACCGTCTTGTCATCGAGCAGGCCGTAGTCGTCGTACACATCGGCGTACTCGGCCTCGGCGAAGAGCTGCTGCACCCAGAGCACTTCATTGCGGTTCTCGGAGATGTGCGTGTGCACGTACGCATCGGGGAACTCGCGCTTCAGATCGCCGGCGTAACGGAGCAGCACCGGCGTCGAGGTCGGCGCGAATCGGGGCGTGATCGCGTAACGGAGCAGACCGCGGTTGTGCCATTTGATCAGCAGCTCGCGGCTCTGCTCGTACGACGTGCGCGGATCCTCGAGCAGGAAGTCGGGCGCGTTCCGATCCATCATGTTCTTGCCGATGATTCCGCGGAAGCCGCGCCGCTCCGCCTCGGCGAAGAAGATCTCCGTCGCCTGGTAGTGAATCGTCGAGAAGATCAGCGCGCAGAGCGTGCCATGCCGCAGCAGCTCATCGAAGAAGAGGCGCGCGATCACTTCCGCGTGCTTCGGATCGGCGAACTTCGCCTCGGTGGGAAACGTGTAGCGATTCAGCCACTGCAGCAGATCGCCGCCGTACGAGCCGATCATCTCGATCTGCGGCGCGTGGAGGTGGGTGTCGAAGAAGCCGGGCGAGATCAGCTTGTCATGGCCGAGCTCGATGACCTCGCCGTCCTGCGGCCTCTCGCTCCAGTCGCCGACGCCGGCGATTCGGCCATCGACGACCGCGAGGTAGCCGTCGTCGAATGTGCGATACGAGGCCGCGATCTCCGTCGCGAACGGGTCGGCAACCGGCGTAAAGATCCGCGACCGGAAGATCTGCACGGGCGCATTGTACGGGTCGCGGCGGCGCGCCGTCGCCTCCGGTCTGAGTTCCGGGCGCGAGCGCGAATGGCTCGTGCCCGGGCGCGTGGCGACCGGAGGCGACGGGACGCCGCCGCGACCCTCACTTCTTCAAGACGTCGATTCGCCAGCTAAATTGGTCGATCAGCTTTTCTGTCCATCCTTCTTTTTTGAAGGCGATGCGTCCTTGCGGATCCAGGAACCAGGTGGTGGGGTAGGCGAAAACTCCGGATCGGTGCGCCCAGCCGTCATCGATGAGGACCGGAAAGTCGTAGTGATGCTCCGACATCCATTGACGCACGACGGCCGGGTCGTCGTCCGTGTCGACCGTCACGATCCGCACCCGATCGTCGTCCGCGTAACGCTTCGCCAGCTTCGCGAGGTCAGGCATCTCCTTCACGCACCAGCCGCACCAGACACCCCAGAAGTTCATGACGGCGACCTTCCCCTTCAGGTCGGTGAGCGACACGGTCCTGCCGTCGAGCGACTTCAGGCGGAAGTGCGGGGCGGCGGCGGGCCTCGCGATGCGCGTCGCGAGCACGTGCTCGCGGTTCGACGCGGAACCCGCCGAATCGACATGCTTCAGATACGCCTCGAATCCGTCGAGCGACTTGTGCCGGCGGCGATAGAGCTGCTCGAGCGCGGCGCGATTCGGATTCGTTCCGCTGATCTGCAGCGACAGCCCTTCGCGATAAAGCTGCTCCGCCTTCGCGATCATCTTCTGCGCCTCGAAGGCGCGTCCGAGGTGGTAGGCGTTCGTCGAGCTCTCGGGGAAGAGGATGCGCGCGGCGGTGAGCTCCTTCACCGCCTCGTTCACCTCGCCGCGCGCGAGCAGGACCCAGCCAATCGTGTCTTTCACCGACGCTCGAAAGGCGCGCTCCGTCCGGTCTCGCATGGCTGAATCGGAGTCGAAACGGAGTTGCAGGAGATCCCGCTCGTTCAGCTCGACCGCTTCCCGCGACACGCGCTCGGCGTAATCGAGATCGAGCTTCCGATCGGCGAGCTTCTGCGCCGCGAACAGGAGCTGCGTGACGTGACTGACCGTCACCGGAATCGCATGTGCGAGCGCGATCAGTTCCTGGTCATTGGGCGGATTCTGCTCGTCGCGCAGCAGGATGAAGCTCGCGGCGGCGGTCGATTCCGGCGTGCGGTACGGATAGTCGAGCAGGTCGCGCGCCATGACGCGCGAACGGGGACGGCTCATCAAAACGGCCAACGCCTGCGGACTCGCCGGCGCCTCGCGCAGGATGCGGTCCTGCAACTCGCAGACGCGATCCTCCATCTTCAGCTGATGAAATCCGCGGACCGCGAGCGAAAGGATGTAGGGATCACCGGCGCGCTCGCGAATCAGTTCATCGAGCGCCGCCGCGCTCGGCATCTGCGTGGCCATCACATACGACGAAAGTTGCGCCGCGCGCTCGGTCAACGGCTTCGCTTCATCGCGGCGGCGGAGTTTCCGCAACATCATGCCGAGCTCGGACAATGCACCGACGTTCGACGGATCGAGCTTCAGCGCTTCGTTGTAGGCCGCGATGGCCTGCTCCTGGGTCTGCGCGCGGTATTGCAGCATCCGCGCTTTCGCGACGAGCACCCTCGCGCGATCGCGTGCGCGGGGAAGTTGATCCTCGAGCACCTTCAGTGCGGCATCAGGCTCGACGATGCTGCTGAGCGCCATGGCCCGGGCGATGACGAGATCGTCGTTCGTCTCGCCGGCCAGTCTTTCCGCGGCCAGCTTGTTGTCGTCGAAATGATCGAGGTCGCCCTCGTACGCCTGCGCGATCGCGAACCAGCTCCACGCGTTTTCCGGATGCGCCGCGCGCATCTCTTCGGCCAATTTCTCGCCGGCGGGATTGTCGACGTGAAGAAGATTCGCGATGTACCAGGCGCGTTGTTCGGGATCGGCGGGGGCACAGACAGGAGTGTCTTTGCTACACAAACCGGCGGAGAAGTCGTAGGCGTCGAACACCTGACGCAGCGTCGCGATCAGCAGCAGAGCCGCGAGCATCAGAACCTCACTCCGACGGAGACGCGCAACGTGCGGGGCTGCTGATACGCGCCCTTGCTCACCGGTGTGCCGAACGTCGGGACGAATTGGTAGTTCGCGATGTTCCTGCAGCCCGCGCTCGACGTCGGCGTTCCCTGCGGACATTCGACCGGCGTCGTAGTGAACGGATTGAAGATCGCCAGGTTGCGATCGTTGCGATTGATGTTCACCCGCTTGTCGATGCCGCCGGGATTTTCGACCGCCTGCTCGTTGAAGACGTTCTGCAGATCGGCCTCCGCGAACAGTTGCGACTTGAGAATCGGGAAGGCCCAGTTGAACGCGACGTCGGTCGCGCTGACGTCATCGACCCGCAACGACCCGCGCGGCGCGAAGAAGTAGTTCGCGCTCTGCGGAGCCGCGTAGCCGGGGTTCGTCGTGATGACGCGGCGCATGTCGAGGAAGGCCGTGGCGTTGTAGTTCCGCGCGCTGTGATAGCGCTCCAGCAGCGAGACATCGATCTGCGAACGTCCCGCCTTCCACGTCGAAACGAGCCACACGTTTGCGCGGTGACGGACGTCGGAGGCGAGATAACCCATTGGCGCGTTCTGCGCGAAGTTCGTGTACTCGGGGTAGAACGCGCCCGGCTCCGCGACCGACGCGGCGACGCCGCTGGGGTTCTCGTTCTCGACATTGCCGGTCAGCCGCGACCAGGTGTAATTGCCGCCGATCGAGAAGCGCGTGAAGAACTGATAGTTCCCCTGCATCAGGACTCCGTCATATTTGCGCCGCAGGCCGGCATCGCTGTTCTCGACCTCGATGCGATCGACGATCTGACCGCCGGCCGTGGTCGTCTTTCCGGTCCCGAGCGTCGCGCGTCGCGCGTAGAAACTTCCCCAGCGCCGATGCACGTAATCGCCTCGCAGCATTGCTTTCGTTCCGAGGCGGATGCCGTAACCGGCTGTCATCTCGCGGGCGTATGGCGATTTCAGCGCACCCGCGAGCTCCGCACCGCCGGGATAGAACGAGTCGATGAGGAACTCCTCGGGATCGACGCTGTGGAACCACGCGAACAGTTGCCGCAGGACTTCCTGCGTCGGAATCGACTCGCCCGCCGTGTTGAGCTCCGGTCCTTCATAGTCGTACAGCAGATACGCCGGCGATCCGGCGATCGTCGTTTCGAAACTCGCGGGCTCGGAGATCTTCGCCGCATAGACGCTGTAGCTCGCGCTGATGCGATGCCGGCCATCGCCGAAGAGGTCGTAGACCACGCCGACTCGCGGCGAGATCCGGCTGTCGTCGATGGCCAGCGTGCCGTTTCCATCGTGCCCGCGATTGGCGTCGTAGCGGAGACCCGCGCTGATCGAGACGCGCGTTCCGAAGTCGATCCGGTCGTTGACGAAACCGGCGAGCGAGCGATAGCTGGTGGCCTGCGCCGGTTCGACGATCGGCTGCCAGACGATCTCCGTCACGCCGGGGACCGCCTGCGTGAGGAAGTCGTGGTTGGCGAACAGCAGCGGCGTGATGACCATGAAGTCGCTCGCCGTCTGATGACTGTTGTCGAAATACGACTCGTTGAAATCGTCGACGCCGGCGATGACGCTGTGCGATCCGAAGCGCGAAGTCGCCGCGAACCAGGTCGCCTTCGCGATGAAGTCGCGGTTGTTGCTGAACGACTTCCCGCAGACGCCGCAGAGCAGCGGCGCCCACGCCCGGGCCTGGCTCGTAGTGTCGATGAGCTGCGTTCCGACGAGCGGATCGGTCGACGTTCCGCCGAACGCGCCGGTCTCGTAACGCTTGCGGCTGTACTGCGCCTCCGCGACGAGGTTGTCGTGCAGGATGCCGGTGTAGTGCAGCGCGGCGAGCGAGTTCGGAAGACTGGCGGTCGACAGCGCGCGCACGTCGGCGACCACGCCCGCGCCGTCGTTGAAGCGCTTCGCCGTGGCGTTGATGTACGAGCCGACGATGCTGTGCTGCGGCGACAGGTTCGCCGTCAGTTTCGCTTCGTAGCGGTTGTCGTTGATCCGATGTGTGTAACCGACGTTCGTTCCGAAGGTCTGCCGCGCATCGCCGCGGCTCGCGTAGCGGCCGGCGGCGAAGAACCAGAGGCGGTCACGCACGATCCTGCCGCCGAGCGTCGCCTCGTAGTTGTTGTCGATCTGGTCGAGATGATCGGGCTCGGGATACGGCGTCTTCGCCGTCCACTTGTCGCTCGTCAGCGTGTCGCGCAACGAGCCGGAGAGATCGTTGCCTCCCGACTTCGTGATCACCGAGACGACGCCGCCGGTGAAGCGGCCGTACTCCGCTGAGACTCCGGCGCCGAGCACCGTCGTCTCCTGGATCGCGTCCTCGATGAAGAGGTTGTGCGGTTGTCCGCTCACTTCCCAGCTGACCGTCACGCCGTTGACGAGGTAGAGGTTGTCGTACGACTGCGCGCCATTGATCACGAGCTGTCCCTGTCCGCCGGTGTCCTGCACGCCGGGTGCGATGCGGACGGCGTCGAGGATCGAGCGCCCGATCGGGAGGAGCTCGACGAGGTGGGAATCGAAGGTCGTCGAGACCTGCGGAGTGTCGGCAATCGCCCCGACAGGAACGCTGATCGCCATCTCGGTCGTGATCTGAAGCGCTGCATCGATGCGCAGCGCGTCACCGGCGTGGATCTCGAACGCTCGCGTCTGCGGAGGTGCTCCGCGAAACTCGAACCGGATCTGGTAACTGCCCGGCGGGAGCGCGGTGAGACTGTAGTCGCCGCTCGCCGTCGTCGTGGTGGCGCGCGATCCGACGGGCGCCGGTCCGGAGGCAACGACATCGACTCCCGCGGTCGGACTGCCGGCGACCGTCACATGACCCGTGATCGTCCCGGTCGGCGCCTGCGCGAAGAGAACGACGGTGGAGAAGAGCAACAGCAACCACGACGCGAGTCGAGGCATCGAGAACTCCTCCTCGCGTCGCAAAGACGTATGGAAGTGCAGCAGTATTACCGTCCATCAAAATACTTGCAGCATCCGTTCGCGGGCACGATCATTCGGCGCTGCCATGCGCGATGGACTCGATCCGCAACTCGAATCGCTCGTCGCCGCGCGTGACGATCTGGCGCGAGCCACGGCCCTCGAAAGCCTCCTGACCGAGATAGCCGATCCCGTGATCCGCCGCAGCCTCTTCCACCGCCTCGGCGCACGAGAGCCGGAGCTCGACGACATCCGCGGCGGCGTAATGCTCCGGCTCATGCGGAAGCTCGACGAGCTGCAGCGCGGCGTCAGCGAGCCGATCGCGAGCTTCACCGATTACGTCGCGATCGTGACGTTTCACGCCGCCGACGATTTCCTGCGGCGCAAGCAGCCGCAGCGGGCGCTGCTGTCGAACCGCATCCGCTACCTCCTCACGCACGACACGCGCTTCGCGCTCTGGCACATCGAGCGCGACCTGGTCTGCGGCCTCGCGAAGTGGCGCGATAAGCCGCCGCGCCCCCGCCCGCTCGATCCCGCCGACGCGAACGAACGGCAGCTCGGCGATTCGCTGGCCCGCATCTTCGCGCGCACCGGCGCCCCGCTGGCGTTTCACGACATCGTGGCGCTCTTCGCCGCGACGTCGAACGTGGCCGATGGAAACACGCCGCTCGAAGACGCCGATCTGCGCGAGCTCGCGCCGTCGGCCTTCGAGCAACTCGAATCGAAGCAGACCGCGGAGCACCTCTGGCGCGAGATCGAGGAGCTCCCGGCGCGGCAACGCACCGCGCTGCTGCTGAACCTGCGCGAGGCGGGGGGCGGAAGCGCCATCCCTCTCCTCACGTCGACCGGTTTGGCGACCGCGGAGCAGATCGCGGATCTGGTCGGAATCCCGCCGGCGGAGTTGGCCTCAATCTGGAACGATCTGCCCCTCGACGACAACACGATCGCGTCGCGCCTCGGCGCGACGCGGCAGCAAGTCATCAATCTTAGAAAGTGCGCCAGGGAACGGCTGGCCCGGCGCTTGTCAAAACGGTAATCAGCAGCGGTTGCCAGCGTCTTTGTGAGGTGACGATGAGTATCGACGAGAAGGAACGGCAGGCGCTGATTCAGGCGCTCGTCGCGGAGCTTTCGGCCTCCGAGCCGCTTCATCTCGACTACGAGATGATCGAGGCTTACGTCGACGGACGCAGCGACGCCATCGATCGGGAGATCGTTTCGTCGCACGCCGCGATGTGCGCGATGTGCGGGCGCGAGCTCCGCGATCTCGAGACGTTCGCCGCCCAGCATCGCCCGCGCCGCAATTGGCTGCCGTTCGCGGCCGCGGCCATCGCTGCCGGACTCATCATCGCCATCATTCCGCTCCTCCGCCCCTCCGCAACGGTGCTGTCCCTGCACGACGGCGGCCGTGAGATTAGCCTGACGACCGACGGTCAGCTGGCGGGCATCAACGGCCTGACGAGCGATGACGCCCGGCGGATCACGAACGCGCTGCGCGCCGGATCGCTCACGGTTCCGCCCGCGGCGACGCAGCTCGAGAAATCGGGCGAGGCGCTCCGCTCGACGTACAGCTCGACATCATCGTTCGAGCCGCTGGCTCCGATCGGATGCATCATCGTCAGCGACAGGCCGACCTTCGAATGGACCTCCGTTCCCGGTGCACGCTATCGCGTCGAAGTCTTCTCCGACCACTTCCGTCCGGTCGTCTCGAGTGGCGAGCTCGGCACGACGCACTGGACCGTGCCGCAGCCGCTGGCGCGCGGCGCGACGTACGTCTGGCAGGTGACGGCGATCGGCAGCAAGGGCGAGACGACGTCGCCCGCGCCACCCGTGCCGGAAGCGCGCTTCGCGGTGCTCGACGAACGGAACGCGAAGGCGATCGCGCGGCTGGAGCAGTCGCAGCCACGGTCGCATCTGGCGCTCGGCGTCGCGTACGCCGAGGCGGGAGTGACGGCCGAGGCGGAGCGGGAGCTGCAGGAGCTGGCAGGCGAAAATCAGGGCTCGGCCGATGCGCGGCGCTTGCTGCAATCGTTGCGCTCGCACTGAGCGCGCTCGCGCAGCCTGATCCACGCGCGCTCGCCGCTCGCTCCATCGAGCTGACGAACGAGCTTCGTCTCGATGAAGCGGAATCTGTCGCCGTGCAGGCTCGCGCCGCGGCGATCGCTTGCAATGACCTGATCGGTGTCGCACGAGCGGCGGATGCCGCCGGAATCGTGGCCCGGCTTCGCGGCGATGCCGCCGCCGCGCTCGACTACACGACGGAAGCGCTCGCTCTCGCCGAGGCAGCGCATGACAAGGCCACGATCGCGCGTGCCTGGAACGATCTCGGGCGCATTCAGCTCGATCTCCTGCACGACGCCGAGACGGCGCGCAACGCATACGAGCGCGGCATCGCGATCAATCCCTCCGACGCACGATTGCTGAACAACCTCGGCAACCTCGCGCGGACCGAAGGCGATTTTCGCAGCGCGATCGCGTACTACCGGCGGAGCGGCGCCGAGGCGAAGAAGGCGCACGATCGATACGGCCAGATCGGCGCGGAGCACAACATCGGTCTCGTCTACACGCAGCAAAACGATCCTGCCGCGGCGCTGGTGCATCTGAAGCGCGCGCTGGCGATGGAGAGCGCCGCCACGTCCGCACGCACGCTGCTCTCGATCTCCGAGGCACGCCGCGCGCTGGGCGACACGGCGGGTGCGCTGCGCGATCTGCGGCGGGCACGCGCCGCGGCGAAGGATGACGCCACGCGCGCGATCATCCTGCTGCGTGAAGGCGATCTCCGGCTCGATCGCCGCGACTTCGCCGGCGCGGCACACGACTTCGATCGCAGCATTGCTCTTGCGCCGACGGCGATCGCGATGACGTATCGCGCGCGGCTGCGCCTCGTACAGAGGCGTTACGCCGAGGCGGCGGCAGCGGCACATACCGCGATCGATCGCGCGAGCGACGCCGACACGATCGCCATCGCGCAATCCATCGCCGGGCAGGCCTACCGCGCGATGCCCGATCGCGAGAACGCGCAGCGCGCGTTCCAGGAAGCGATCGATGCGATCGAGCGGCATCGCACGGAGCTCGCCGGCGGCGCGGAGTCGCGCGAACGGCAGTTCGAGACGAAGGTCTATCCATACCTGGCGATGGTCGACCTGTTGGCGGAGCAGGACGACGCGATGGCGGCGCTCGAATATTCGGAACGGGCGAAGGCGCGAGTGCTCGTCGACGTGCTGCAGGGACGCGTCGGCTCGCCGCCGCGGTTGCGCACCCGCGAGCTCGCGGCTGCACTGCCGGAGAGCACCGACGCGATCGTCGAGTTTGCGGTCACCGACGACATGCTCTACGCGTTCGTCGTCACGCGCGACGGCGTGCGGGTCTTCACGACGGCCATTCCGCACGCCGAGCTGACGGCGATCTGCAACCGCTTCGCACTCGAGCTGGCGAGCCGCAATCTCGCATTCCGTCGCACGGCGCGGCATCTGTGGGACCTCCTGCTCGAACCGGAAGCGCCCCTGCTGCGCGGCAAGAAGCGCGTCTGCATCGTTCCCGATCAGGAGCTGTGGCGCGTGCCGTTCCACGCGCTGATCGATCCGAACGATCGGTACGTCGCCGACGAAATCGCGATCTTTTACGCGCCGTCGATCGCGGCGATCGGACAGGCGAGGGCTCCTGTCGCCACACCGAGTCTGCTGGCGATCGCGAATCTGTCGATCCCGGAGGCGCGAAGCGAAGTGCGGCAGATCGCGGCGATTTACGGCTCACGCGCGCATGTCGAAGTCGGCGCGCGCGAGGAGGCGGTCAAGGAGTCGGCACCGCGCTACGGCGTCCTCCATTTCGCGACGCATGGCGTGTTCGACGACGGCGAGCCGCTCGCATCGCATCTCGTGTTCGGCAGCGGAGGCCGTGACGACGGCCGGCTCGAAGCGCGAGAGATCATGTCGATGCAGCTCAACGCGCAGCTCGTCGTCCTTTCCGCCTGCCAGACCGCGACCGGCCGCCCCGCGCCGGGCGAAGGAATCATCGGCCTGTCGTGGGCGCTCTTCGTAGCCGGCTGCCCGACGATGGTCGCGAGCGAGTGGAAGGTGGAGTCGACGAGCACGACCGCGATGATGGTCGCGTTCCATCGCAACCTCGTCGAGCGCGCGATGACGCCCGCACTTGCGCTACGCGCCGCGCAGATCGAGGTGCGGAAGAAGTACGAGCACCCGTTTTATTGGGCGTCGTTTGTAGTTTTGGGTCGGGGGTGGTGAGAGCACAGACAAGAGTGTCTGTGTTACATCGTGTGTAGCACAGACACTCCTGTCTGTGCTTTTCAGCGCCGGATCGGTTCCAACGAATTCGGCGCGAGCGGCTGCCCCAGCGCGGTCTTCATCGCGCCCGGTAATCCCCCGAACGGCGACATCGTCGGTCCGCCGCCGCGCTGGGCTTCGAACTTGTCGGCGATCTGGAACGACGAGACGAAGCGCTTGAAATCATCGATCGCGTGCCGTTCCTCCGACGCGTACTGAATCGTGTAGACGCGATTCACGGCCGCGAGATAGCCGTCGACGTACGACAGCTTTCCGTCCTTCCCGATCCGTGTATACGAATACGTGTACGACGGGAAAATCGGCGAGGTGCTGCGGATGTGATGAAAATCTGCGATGCGATAGCCGAGATCCAGGGCATCGCGGCGGATCGTCGACTGCAGCTCGTAAACCGTGTTCTCGTCGAGGCGGAACTTGCCGGTCGGGGATACCGACACCGTGAACTGCTCGCCGCGCGGACTGGTCACGACGATGATCCCGTCGCAGCCGCCGAGGCTCGTGCGCGCGACCTGCGCCCACTTCCACTCCGACGGCCCCTGCACCGAAAAGTTCAGCGTGCGGTCGATGAAGCGTTCTTGTGCGGCGAGCGAGGTGGCGAGAATGAGAAGGGCGATGGCGATTCGAACGGTGCGCATGGCAGTCAAATCCCGGTCGGTATCTCTTCTTCCGGCCGCTCATCCTGCACCAGCTTGTCGAGGATGATGGCCTGATGTTTCGAAGTGACTTTCTCTTCGATGAATTCGACGCGTTCCAGCGCCTCGGTCAGATCGATCGAGCTCTGTTCGATAGCGTCCATGAACGTCTGCTCCGAGCGCGGCAGCATGATCGGCAGTTCCGCCTGCTCGATCGGTCCGCGACGCGCGGCACGTTCTTCTGACTCGCGGAACTCGCGATTGAACATCAGCAGCGACGGCACGATCTTCTCGTACAGCTCCGCGGTGGCGCGGACATCTTCGAGGCAGTAGTCGGCGATTTCGCGATGCCGCCCGGCGCGATACCAGGTCTCGACCGAACGGCCGTCGACGCCTTCGCTCTTCGAAGTCTCGACGCCGAACGTCTTGCACGCCAGATCGAGATTGAACTTGAACTGCCGGCTGTTCGTCGTGCCGAAGAAATTCAGCGCTTCGCGCAGATCGCAGTTCGGGTGATAGCCGTAGCGATAGCCGACGAGATCGCGTTTCGGCACCACGCCATGAATCGCGGAGCGGATCATCAGGAACGGTCCGTCGAACTGTCGTCCGTTGAAGCTGATGAAGCGCGAGTCGTCGTCGAAGAACTGCCAGAACTTTTCGAGGATCTGCTTCTCGCTGCCGGAGATGTAGGTGCGCGAACTGACCCGATCGATGCGCAGCTCGGTCTGTCCCGGCACTTCGTACATCGCGCAGGAGCGGCCGTCTTCGAGCCGGATCACGCCGATGGCGACGATCCTGCCGCGGAACGGTGAGAGCCCGCCGGCGCGCCGCGTCTCCTCGGCATCTCCTTCAGACAGTCCCTTGATCAGATACTCGCGAACGTAGGGGTCGAGCTCCTCCCAGGGGATGCCGACGGTTTCGATGTCGATGACGAGCTTTTTCATTGGGGCTTGTAGGTTTTCTAGTTTATCCCGAGCGCAGCGAGGGGTCACCAGAGCCATCGCTGTGCTCCTGATGTTTACACAACGTGGAGCTCCGCCATTCCGCACGGGCAGCAAAAAGGCGCCGTTCATCGCGGCGCCTCCGTTTGATCCCTCGCTGCGCTCGGGATTAACTGTGAAACCTACTGAATCTTCAGCTTTTCGACGAGCTCGGTAACGGCGTCTGCCGATTTCTGCAATGCGGCGCGCTCGTCATCCGAGAGCTTGATCTCGATGATCTGCTCGATGCCATTGCGGCCGAGTTTGACCGGGACGCCGACGAATAGATTGTTGAGTCCGTATTCGCCCTGCAGATACGCGGCGCAGGGGAGGATCTTCCGCTTGTCCTTGAGGATGGCGTCGACCATTTCGACGGTCGATGCGCCCGGCGCGTACCAGGCCGAGGTCTTGAGCAGATTGACGATCTCCGCGCCGCCGTTGCGCGTGCGGTCGACGATGGCGTCGATGCGCTCCTTGGAGATCAGCTCGGTGATCGGGATGCCGGCGACGGTCGAGTAGCGCGGCAGCGGGACCATCGTGTCGCCATGTCCGCCGAGGACGAAGGCGTGCGTGTTCTCGACGGAGACGTTCAGCTCGGCGGCGATGAAGTAACGCATGCGTGCGGAGTCGAGCACGCCGGCCATGCCGATCACGCGCTCGCGCGGGAAACCCGACACGCGGCGCGCGACTTCGCACATCGCGTCGAGCGGATTCGAGACGATGACGAGGATCGTGTTCGGCGAGCGTTTCACGACTTCGCGCGTGACGCCGGCGACGATCTCCTCGTTCTTCCACAGCAGGTCGTCGCGGCTCATCCCCGGCTTGCGCGGAAGTCCGGCGGTGATGACCACGACGTCCGAGTTTTCGGTGGCGTCATACGTGTTCGTGCCGAGCAGGAGGCCGTCCGATTTGATGACCGGCGCGGTCTCGTTCATATCGAGCGACTTCCCTTGCGGGACACCTTCGACGATGTCGACGAGCACGACGTCGGCGAGCTCTTTGATGGAGATTCCCTGCGCAACGGTCGCTCCGACATTCCCCGCGCCGATGACTGTGACTTTCGTTTTCATTGTGATTCCTCGTATCGGGTGTGTAATTTGCGCGCGGATTCTATCCCATGCTTTCCGACCTCACTGTGACGGCCAACGCCATCGCCGGTACGACCAGAAAGAGCGAAAAAGAACGGCTTCTGGGCGAATATCTGGCCCGTCTCGACGACGCCTCACTCGAGCGCGCGGTGGTGTATTTCGCCGGCGCGCCGTTTCCGCGGCGCGAGCAGCGCGTCACCGGCGTCGGCTGGTCGACGATCGCCGACGCGGTGATCGAAGCGAGCGGCCGCACGACCGAGGAGCTCTGGGCGGCGTGGCCGAAATACGCGGACCTCGGCGACACGGTCGCCGACATCTTCACGGGCACAGGCGACATCTCGCTGATCGAGCTCGGCGAGTACTTCGATCGTCTCGCCGCGACTTCGGGCTCGATCGAAAAGAAGAGCATCCTCGTCGAGCTGTTCCTCAAGGTCGATGCACAAGGCGCGCGTTACATCGTCAAGATTCTGCAGAGCGAGCTGCGGATCGGACTGGTCGAAGGTCTCGTTGAATCGGCGGTCGCGAAAGCGTTCGGGCGGACGCTCGCCGACGTCCGGCGCGCGAACATGTTCACCGGCGACATCGGCGCCGCCGCGCTGCTGGCGAAGAGCGATGCGCTTTCGTCGGCGAAGATGACGCTCTTCCATCCGTTCGCGTTCATGCTCGCGCAGCCGGAGGAGGATCCGGCCGAGATTCTCGCCGCGCTCGGCGCCGGCGCGCTGGCGGACGACAAGTACGACGGCATCCGCGCGCAGATCCACACGGACGGCGAGCAGGTGCGGATCTACTCGCGCACGCTCGACGACGTCACGCATCGCTTTCCGGAGATCGAAGAAGCCGCGCGGGCGCTCGGCAGGGGAGCGATCCTCGACGGCGAGATCGTCGCCTGGCGCGATCGCATCCTGCCGTTCGCCATCATCCAGAAACGCCTCGGGCGCCGCAAAGTGACCGACAAGCTTCGCGAGGAGGCGCCGGTCGTCTTCTTCGCCTTCGACCTCCTCTACCTCGACGGCGAACCACTGTTCGAAAAGCCGCTATTAGAGCGGCGACGTGTAGCACAGACCCTCTTGTCTGTGCGGTCCGTGCACAGGCAGGAGTGCCTGTGCTACATGAGGCTCGGCGATTCGAGCGAGGTTCGCGACGCCGCCCACATCGACGAGCTCTTCGACGCCGCCCGCGCCCGCGCGAACGAAGGCCTGGTAATCAAAGACCCGCAATCGATCTACACGCCCGGCCGCCGCGGAAAGTCGTGGCTCAAATACAAGAAGGCGCTCGCCACGCTCGACTGCGTCGTCACCGCCGCGGAGTACGGTCACGGCAAACGGCGCGGCGTGCTGAGCGACGTCACGTTCGCGGTGCGCCGCGAGGGCGAGCTGGTGAACATCGGCAAGGCGTACACCGGCCTCACCGACGCCGAGATCGCCACGCTGACCGAGCTCTTTCTCCGAACGACGATCTCGCGCCACGGACCGGTGCTGGTCGTCGAACCGAAGCTCGTGCTGGAGATCGCGTTCGATCGGCTCCAGGAATCGAAACGCCACAAGTCGGGCTACGCGATGCGCTTTCCGCGGATCGTCCGCATCCGCGACGACAAGTCGGTCGATGAGATCTCGACGATCGACGAAGTCAGGCGGATCTACGAAGGGCAGTTGAAGAGGGAGACGGGGCCGGTGTCATCCTGAAGCCGCGCAGACGGCGAAGGATCCGTATCCTGAAACGGTGTCGCCTGAAGCTACGGGTCCTTCGGCGTCTGCGCGCCTCAGGATGACACGCACGTACGATATTCTCCGCCGCACATGGAGTTGGCTAAAAACACCTTCATCTCGGCACCGCCGAAAGAGCTCCTGCTCGACGAAGGCTTCCGTTTCACGCACGGGCAGACGATCGCTCCGTTCACGATCGCGTACGAGACGTTCGGCGAGCTGAATGCCGACAAATCGAACGCCATTCTCGTCTGCCACGCGCTCTCCGCGAGCGCGCACGCGGCGGGCAAATACACTGAAAGCGACGACGAGCGGCCGGGTTGGTGGGATGGGTTGATCGGATACGGAAAAGGGATCGATCTCGAGAAGTACTTCGTGATCTGCGCGAACCTGCCGGGCTCCTGCTACGGCACGACGGCGCCGAAGTCGATCGATCCGATGAGCGGCAAGCCGTACGGCTCACGCTATCCGTGGCCGACGATCGAAGACATGGTGCACTCGCAGAAGCTGCTGCTCGACCGGCTCGGCATCACGCATCTGCGCGCGATCGCCGGCGGCTCGCTCGGCGGAATGCAGGTGCTGATGTGGGCGGCGCTCTATCCCGACTTCGCGGACTCGCTGATCGCCATGTCGACCGGCCCTGCGGTGCCGGTGCTCGGCATCGCGTGGCACATCATCGGACGGAAGATCATCGAGAGCGACACGCGGTTCCACGGCGGCGACTACTACGACAAGCCCGATCCGTTGCGCGGCCTCGAGGTCGCGCGCATGGTCGGACACATGACGTACCTCTCGGCGCATTCGCTGCAGACGAAGTTCGGCCGGCGCCGGCGTGGCAATACGCGGCAGTTCGAGATCGATTCGTACTTCGAATACCAGGGAAAGAAGTTCGCCTCGCAGTACGACGCGAATTCGTACATCCGCGTGCAGGCGGCGATGGACGAGATGGATCTCGAAGAGCAGTTCGGATCGCTGCAGGCGGCGTTCTCGAAATGGCGCGGCAACACGCTGATCGTCTCGTTCGACACCGACTGGCTCTTCCCGCAGGTCGAGTCCGAGCGCGTGGCCTCGGCGATGCGTTCCCTCGGCGTGCCCGTACAGCACGAGCGGATGACGTCGCCCAACGGGCACGACTCGTTCCTCATCGACTACGACATGATCACGCCGCCGGTGCGCGACTTCCTCGGCTCCTAGGCCGGCACGGCCGGCAGCGTTGGTTGGCCAAGCCTCCTTCAGGGTTGTCGCCTGAGCGATCTTTTGCCGCGCAGGCCTTTAGTGCGCCGCTTCGAAATCGCGCAGGCGCTGCTCGAGCTTCCACTGTTCGCGCGCCTTCGCGCTCTTTGCGATGAAGTCGTCGCACGCGGTTCCGCAGACGTACGCCTCGTACTTCGCATTCGTCCAGAGGCTCTTTCCCTCGATGAACGAGTACTCGAGGCTGTTGCGCGCGAGCCGCTTCAGATCGGCGTAGGTGAGGCCCTGCTCCAGCACGGCGCGTTGAAACTCGGTGGTCATGTCACCGCGTGAGACGCCTGGATCGTCGGTCGCAAGCATCACCGGCACGTTGTTGCGCATGTAGAGATGCAGCGGATGCTCGCGCCCGGAGACGCCGAGGATCACGTCGTTGCTCGTGAGGCAGATTTCGACCGCGACACCGCGATCCGACATCGTCTTCAGTAGTTGCGGCATTCCGGATTCGCGCGCCACGTCGACGCCGTGTCCGATCCGCTCCGCCTTCGCGATCATCACGGTGTCGCGGATGTGATTGCGCAGGCCTTCCGGCGGCACGAGTCCGGCCGCAAGCTCTCCCGCGTGCGCGGAGAGATGCACCTTCGGATAGAGCGGCCGCAGGTACGTGAACATCGCCATCTGGTCGTCGAAGTTGGTCATCGATGGCCACGAATCTTCCGGCATGACGGGATTCAATCCGACGATGCGCGGATCGACGCTCGCAGCTTCGAATGCGACGACGAGCTCCGCGAAGAACATCTCGCGCGGATAGCCGCGATGGACTTCGTAAAGGTAGCGAATCGTAGTGTTTGGACTTGCCCGGTGTGCCGCGGCATCGGCGTCGTCGATCAGCTTGCGCGCGTTGGCCACGACCTGCGCGACGTTGCCGCTCTTCAACAGCGCGTCGCGCATGTCGGCAAATGAGGCGCCGTGCGGAAGTGTGCTGCCGAGCTGTCGCGCGGCGCCGAGGTCGGGACCGAAGAGCGATTCGATGTAGTCGATGTTCTCCGCCGCGAAACGCGTCGCCACGTTGGCGAGCATCTCGGGGACGTGATGGCTGGCGATGCCGCCGAAGCGGCCGAACGTCGCGAAGAAACGATCGTGTCCGTTCTCGACGGCCGGCTTGTAGTTGCGCATCGACATCGCGTCGATCAATTGCCCGTACAGGTGCGAGTCGCTCGGGAGCGTCGCCGCGGAGACGAGCGGTGCGTCGCACGGCGGCGGCACGATCGCCAGCTTCGCGCGATCGATACATAGTCCATCGTGCATCGCCCAGTCGAGATACGTCTCGGCGTACACCGCTCCGGAGAGGTGCTCGTGTAGATCGCCACCCTTCGGGAGCTCCTCCAGGAAACGACGGAGAAGCAGGGGGTCGGTGCGCAGCTCGTCGAGGCGGCGCGCGGTCGACTGTTCGTCAGCGAGCGCGCTCGCGGCGAGTGCGAGCAGAAGGAAGAGAAGGCGGATTCCGCGAAACATCCGCGGAGTTTACGCTGCGCCTTCGATCGGCGCCTTGTAATCGCACTCCGCGTTGTTGCAGTACTCGATGTGCCCATCGCGCTTCGTCGTCTTCTCGAGAAGGTACGGCGTCTGGCACTTCGGACAAGGCTTGTTCAGCGGGCGGTTGTTCAGCGCAAACTCGCACTTCGGATAACGCGAGCAGGAGTAGAAGATCCCGCGGCGCGAGCGGCGCTCGACGAGCTCTCCTTCGTTGCACTGCGGGCACTTCACGCCGGTCGGCTTCGGCGGAGTCGACTTGCCGCCGCCGATCTTGCGGATGTTCTTGCAGTCGGGGTAACCGGAGCAGGAGTAGAACGGGCCGTAGCGGCCGCTCTTGAGCACCATCTCCTTGCCGCAGTTCTCGCACGGCGGCTGCGGCTCGTTCGGGATGTTCGCCTTCATCAGGCGCGGATCCTTCGTGTTCTTGCAGTCGGGGTAGCCGGTGCAGGCGTAGAACTGACCGAAGCGCGAGCGCTTGAGCTGCATCGGCTTGCCGCACTTGTCGCAGATGATCTGCTCTTCGCCTTCCGCGACTTCCGCGGCGTCGCCCTTGGCCATTTCCTTCGTCGTCTTGCACTCGGGATAGTTCGAGCAGGCGAGGAACTCGCCGAAGCGGCCGAACTTGATGACCATCGGCTTGCCGCAGGTCTCGCACTTTTCGTCGGTCTCGAGGCCGGTGCCTTTGACCTGCTGCATTTCGGTCTGGGCGCGGGCGAGATCGACGGTGAACTTGTCGGAGAACTCGCGCATCAGCGCCTTCCACTCGATCTTGCCGTCTTCGACTTCGTCCAGCTCTTCTTCGAGACGCGCGGTGTAGGACTCGTCGATGATGTCGCCGAACGACTGCTTGAGCAGTTTCGAGATGAGGACGCCGAGCTGCGTCGGGAAGAACTTCCCTTCGTGCTTGTAGGTGTAGTCGCGGGTCTGGATGGTGGTGAGGATCGCGCCGTAGGTCGACGGGCGGCCGATGCCGTTCTCTTCGAGCGCCTTCACGAGCGTCGCTTCCGTGTAGCGCGGTGGCGGCTGCGTGAAGTTCTGGCGCGTGTCGAGGTTCAGGAGCTCGAGCGCGTCGCCTTCGTTCATCGGCGGGAGCGCCTTGTCGTTCTCCGACTTCTTCTCGTCGTCGTCGTCGTCGCTGGCGTCCTGGAAGACCGCCAGGTAACCGGCGAACTTCTGCACTTCACCCGAGGCGCGGAAGATGTAGTTGCTGTTGCGGATGTCGACGTCCGTGACGTCGAAGAGAGCCGGCTTCATCTGCGAGGCGACGAAGCGGTCCCAGATCATCTTGTAGAGGTTGAACTCTTCCTTGGTCAGGTAGTCCTTGATGGCCTCGGGCTCGAACTCGGTCGAGGTGGGGCGGATGGCCTCGTGGGCCTCCTGCGCCTGTGCAGCTTTTTTGACCTTATATGTGTTCGGTTTCTCGGGAAGAATATCGGCACCATATTTCGCGCCGATATACTGTCGCACTTCCGTGAGGGCGTCGTCGGACGTGCGCACCGAGTCGGTACGCATGTAGGTGATGAGGCCGACCAGGCCGTGCGGTCCGAGCTCCTTACCTTCGTAGAGCTTCTGGGCGATCGACATCGTCCGCTTCACCGGGTACTTGGAGCGGTTGTACGCGGCGCGCTGCAGCGTCGAGGTGATGAAGGGAGGCGGCGCGGTCTGGCGCTTCTCTTTTCGCGTGACGGTCTCGACGACGAACTTGCCGGTCTTGACCACCGTCTCGATCTGCCGCGCCAGCGTCTCGTTGTTGACGTCGGCTTTCTTTCCGTCGACCTTGGTCAGCTTGGCGACGAAGGGAGGCGGGGCCTGCGCGGCGAGCTTCGCGGCGAAGCTCCAGTACTCCTCCGGGACGAACGCTTTGATCTCGTCCTCGCGGTCGGTGATCATCTTCAGCGCGACCGACTGCACGCGTCCGGCGGAGAGACCGCGGCGGACCTTGTCCCAGAGCAGCGGCGAGATCTTGTAGCCGACGAAGCGATCGAGCACGCGACGCGCCTGTTGCGCGTTCACCTTATTCATGTCGATCTCGCCCGGGTTTTCCATCGCCTTCCGGACGGCGTTCTTGGTGATCTCGTGGAAGAGGACGCGGCGGACCTTCTTCGCGTCGTTGCCGAGGAGGCTCATCACGTGCCAGCCGATCGCCTCCCCTTCGCGATCAGGGTCGGAGGCGATGTAGATGGTGTCGGCTTTCTTCGCCGCCGCCTTCAACTCGCTGACGACCTTCTCTTTTCCTTCGAGGATTTCGTAGTGCGGTTCGAAGGTGTCTTCGTCGACTCCGAGCTCGCTTTTCGGCAGGTCGCGGACATGACCGACCGACGCCTTCACGACAAAGTCTTTGCCGATGAACTTGTTGATGGTCTTCGCTTTCGCGGGAGACTCGACGATGACAAGATTCCTGGCCATTGCGGAACGCCGAACTGCGCGGCGGATACTCAAAATTCCTCGCGCGCGCATTATGCGCGAGGGCGACAGACCATATCAGAGGCCACTCGGGGGCGCAAAAAAGCTACGCGTTGTAGAGGATGCGGAAAGCGGCCTGAGCGCCCGGCGGACACTCATCGATCGGCTCGAATTTAATGCCGGCGACTGACGACGCTGCATCGCGAACGGCCTTGGTGACGAGGATCTCGTGCGCCTTCGCGATGTCCTCGCCGAGCTTCGATGCGGCATTCACTTCCGCGCCGAAGACGTCGGCGTCGCCGATGCGCAGCACGCGTCCGAAGCCGAGCCCGACGCAGAGCAGCACATGCTCCTGCGGCACGCGCGCGGCGTTGTAGCGCATCGTCGTCTGCTGCATCTCGATCGACGCGAGGATCGCCTTCTGCACGTTGCGGAAGATGACGAAGAAGCTGTCGCCTTCGACCTTCAGCAGGATCCCGTCGTGCTTCTCGATGACCGGGATGAGGATCCTCTCCGATTCGTAGATCGTCTGGAGGAAGTGGATGATCCCGAACTCGGCGACGTTGCGCGAGAAGCCGGCGAGATCGGTGGACATGATGCACCACTCCTCGCCGAAGAGATCCCAGATGCGCTGATCGATCGACTCGCGATCGGCCGCCGCCTCGATCCGCGCCGAAATCAGTTTCTGCAGGCGGTCTTCGGAGGCGCCGTGGACGATGCGGCGGCGGAAGGACATGGTTACGCGGTTGCGCGGTTACGCAGTTGCGGAGTGGGCGGCGCCGCGAAACCACGCAACCGCGTAACCCCGCAACTATTCTTCGTCATCCGCGCCCGCCGCCTTGTACTTCTTCGTCTTGTTGTAGAGCGTCTTGTACGAGATGCCGAGGATCTCGGCGGTCTTGCGGCGATCGCCGTCGGTCATGTTCAGCGTCTCTTCGATGACGATGCGCTCGACCTCTTCCATCGGCTGGCCGAGCGGGATCGAGACGGCGTTCTTCGAGCGGCGTTTGCGCGCGCCGAGGAGCTTGTCGGGAAGACACTCGACCGTGAGCGTGTCGCCGCGGGCCATGATGAACGCGCGGTTCATCACGTTGCGCAGCTCGCGCACGTTCCCCTGCCACTCGTACGCCTGCAGCGCCTCGATGAACTCGGGATCGATGTTCTCGACCTTCTTGTCCTCGGTCTCGTTCAGCTTCTGCAGGAAGAAGTGGGCGAAGAGCGGGATGTCCTCGAGGCGCTCGCGCAGCGGCGGCACTTCGATCGGGAAAACATTGAGACGGTAGTAGAGATCCTCGCGCATCCGGCCGTCGGTGATGGCCTTCTGCGGATCGCGATTCGACGCGGCGATGATGCGCGCATCGATGTTGATCTCGTCGTTGCCGCCGACGCGCCGGAACTTTCCTTCTTCCAGGACGCGCAGCAGTTTGACCTGCAGCTCGATCGGCATCTCGGTGATCTCATCGAGGAAGACCGTGCCGCCCTTGGCGGTCTCGAAGTAGCCCTCGCGGCGCTTGATGGCGTTCGTGAACGCGCCCTTCTCGTGGCCGAAGATCTCCGACTCGATCAGCGTGGGCGCGATCGCGCCGCAGTTGAAGGCGATGAATGGCTTGTTGCGGCGGCGCGGGGAAAGCGAGTGGATCGTGTTGGCTACGACTTCCTTGCCCGATCCCGATTCGCCGACGATGAAGACGTTGGCGTCCGTGTTCGCCACCATCTCGATCTCTTCGAAGAGCTTCTGCATCCGCGGCGACTTGCCGACGAGATGCCCGAGCGCGCCCATCTTCTGCAGCTGGCGACGAAGCTCGAGGATCTCCTGCTTCATCATCTGCTTGTCTTCGAGCGACTTCAGGATGACCTGCAAGCGCGGAAGATCGACCGGCTTCGTCACGTAATCTTCGGCGCCGACCTTCAGCGCTTTGACCGCGGAGTCGACCGTCGCGTGGCCGGTGAGGATGATCACGGAGACGTCGGAGAACTGTTCCTTGATGCGGTGAAGGAGATCGAGGCCGGAACCGTCGGGAAGCTTGAGATCGACGATCGCTACATCGGGCACGAGCTTGGTGATCGCGGCCCAACCGGCTTTCACCGAATCGGCCAGCTCCGGCTCGTAACCCCACTCCTCGACCACGTCAGCCATCCCCGCGCTCGTCGCGCGGTCATCATCAACGATCAAGACCCTTTTCATCGTTCTCCCAGTGGAAAGGACAGCTTAAGAATGACCTTATCACTTTCCTGTAACGCATTCAGCTCGCCGCCGTACGTTTCGGCGATGAGTCTGGCAGTCGCGAGCGAGAGGTCAGGATTGCCGGCCGGATCCGTGTAATACAACTTCAGAATCTTCGTCAGCTCGAAGTCCGGATTGACCGCGACTCCTGTTGCCGAGATGCGCCACTCGCGACCGTCATGCTCCACCGCAGCCGCGCGTCCATCGGATGCCAATACCTTTGCTGCACCCTCGAAGAACATCTTCAACGCCTGACGGATTCTCGATTCGTGCGCGCGCACGATCGCGGGTCCAGCGACCTCGAGCGTGAAACCGGCGCCGGCCGCGGCATCGACGGCGATCGGCGCGACGTCGAGCGGTACCGGCACTTCATCATCTTTAGGTGGCGTCGAGAGCAGAAAGAACGCGTCGAAGATTCGGGCCATGCGACGCAGCTCGGTCTCGATCGACGAGGTGTATTCGGAGATCTTCTGGTCCTCGTCGTTCGTCAGTTTGCGGATGCGCATCCGCAGCAGCTCGAGATTGAGCACAGCGACATTCAGCGGCGTTTTCAGATCGTGCGCCGTATCGCTGCTGCGCTTGAAATTCGCGCGCGCAAACCTCTCGAGCCAGTGCTCCATTGTTTGAACGGCCGACCGAAATCGATCCGCCTCAGCTTAATGCAAGGAAGAGGCCGGTGAAGGAAGTCGGGGCGCGCGTAAGATGTCGGGCCATGAGAAAGGAAGGCGCCAACATCGTCGTGTCGGACAGCGGCGTCTCGCTCACCGTCAGCCCTCGCACGCTCTGGTCGTTCGACTGGGACGACGTCGATCGGATTCAGGCGTACAAGCTCGATCTGATCACCACCGACGACGTCTGTCTGGAGTTCGTGGCCAAGGGCCTGTCTTACACGGTGGATGAAGAAACGCCCGGATGGGATTCGCTGCTCCAGACGCTCGCGCAACGCTTCGCGCTTGCGGAGAGCTGGGCGGAGATCATCACCGATCCGCCGTTCGCCACGAATCGGAGCGTGCTCTGGGATCGTCGCGTGACGGATGCCCTGGCCCACGCTGCGCAGATCGCGGATGCGTCGCCACGCATCGTCGTGAAGCCGGCGACGCTGGAGGACTGGAACAACATGCTGGCCCTCGTGCGCGGCATGTTCGGAGGCGTGGAGGTCACGTCAGACGGAAAGAAGCTGCAGCACGGTCTGACCTCGCGCCATTTTCACGGAAAGCATCGGGCGACGATCAACTTCCGCACCGGTGGGATCGACGTCAGCGGATCGTGCCTCGACGAGTCGCAGATCGAGCTCGGCATCGCCGGGAGTGATCCCGCGGCGTATCGCAGATTGGTCGTCGCGATCGAGACGTTTCTCGGGCGTTAGCCCTCCGGGCCGGCTACATGCCCTTGTGGACGTTGATCAGCGCGATCGATTCTTCGAGCTTGCCTTCGACGACCGCGAACTCCGGATCGTGCGACGACAGATACGCGAGCTCTTTCTCCGCCTCGATCCGCTCACGCTCAGCCGCGGCGGGATCGATCTCGGACTCGAGAATGCCGCGCTCCGCAAGCACGATCACGCGGTCGGGAAGGACCTCCGCAAAGCCCCACGACAACACCATCCGGTGGACATGGCCGGCGGCGCGATAGCGCATCTCGCCGATGCGCAACGTCGTCAGCAGCGGAGTGTGCCCCGGCAGGATGCCGATCTCGCCATCCGTCGCGGGAAGCACCACTTCGTCCGTTTCGGACTCGATGATCTTCCGCTCGCGCGTGACCACCGTGAGGTTGATTTTTGTCGGAAGAAGGTCCGCCATCGGCTTTCCTTATGCTGCCTCGGCCTTCATCCGCTCGGCGCGCTCGAGCACCTGCTCGATCGTTCCCTGCAGCATGAACGCCTGCTCCGGAACGTCGTCGTGTTTGCCGTCGACGATCTCGCGGAAACCGCGGATCGTGTCGGCAATCTTCACGTACTGACCTTCGATGCCGGTGAACTGCTGCGCGACGAAGAACGGCTGCGAGAGGAAGCGCTGAATCCTGCGCGCGCGTCCGACGATGATCCGATCTTCTTCCGACAGCTCGTCGATGCCGAGAATGGCGATGATGTCCTGCAGATCCTTGTACTTCTGCAGCACGGCCTGCACGCCGCGCGCGGTGTTGTAGTGCTCGTCGCCAAGGATGCGGGGATCGAGAATTTTCGACGTCGAAGCCAGCGGATCGACGGCGGGGTAGATGCCGAGCTCGGAGATCTGGCGCGAGAGAACGGTCGTCGCGTCGAGGTGAGCGAATGCCGTCGCCGGCGCGGGATCGGTGAGATCGTCGGCGGGAACGTAGATCGCCTGGACCGACGTGATCGAGCCCTTCTTCGTCGACGTGATGCGCTCCTGAAGCTCGCCCATTTCCGTGGCCAGGTTCGGCTGGTATCCGACAGCGCTCGGCATGCGGCCGAGGAGCGCCGACACTTCCGAACCCGCCTGCGTGAAGCGGAAGATGTTGTCGATGAAGAGCAGCACGTCCTGCCCCTCCTGATCGCGGAAGTATTCGGCGACCGTGAGACCGGTCAGGCCGACGCGCAGACGCGCTCCCGGCGGCTCGGTCATCTGGCCGTAGATCAGCGCGGCCTTCGACTTCGACGGATCGCCCGGCACGATGACGCCGGTCTCGGCGAACTCGAGCCAGAGGTCGTTACCTTCGCGCGTTCTCTCGCCGACGCCGGCGAACACCGAGAAGCCGCCGTGCTGCTTGGCGACGTTGTTGATCAGCTCCATGATCAGAACGGTCTTGCCGACACCGGCGCCGCCGAACAGGCCGGTCTTGCCGCCCTTGGTGTACGGCTCGAGGAGGTCGATGACCTTGATGCCGGTCTCAAACATCTCGATGTTGGTCGACTGCTCATCGAAAGGCGGAGCCTCGCGATGGATCGACCAATGCGCTTCGGCGTTGACCGGGCCCATGTTGTCGACCGGCTCGCCGAGGACATTGAGGATGCGGCCGAGGGTCTGGCGTCCGACCGGAACCGTGATCGGCATCCCGAGATCGATCGCCTTCATGCCGCGAACCATTCCGTCGGTCGGCTTCATGGCCACGCAGCGGACCTGGTTCTCGCCGATGTGGTTGGCCACTTCGACGACGACGTCGATCTTCACTTTTCCGAGCTCGCCGTCATCGACGATGCGGATGGCGTTGTAGATCGAAGGAAGGTGTCCTTCCTCGAATTCGATGTCGACCGCGGGGCCGATGATCTGGATGACTTTGCCGATCGTTTGGTCTGCCATGTTGTTTGTCTCCGTTATTCCTGCGCCGCTGATGCACCGGACACGATCTCGATGATTTCCTTCGTGATCGCGGCCTGGCGGATGCGGTTGTATGTCAGCGTGAGGTGACTGATCATGTCGGACGCGTTCTTCGTCGCCGCCTCCATCGCGGTCATGCGCGCGCCCTGTTCGGCGGCCGCGGACTCGAGGAGGATGCGGTAGAGCTGAAACTCGATGTGCTTCGGAAGAATGTCGTTGAGGATCGCGTCGGGGCTCGGTTCGTAGAGGTAGTCGACGACGTTCTGCAGGTCGTCCCACGAACGCTCGAGCGGAAGCAGCCGCACCACGCGAACCGACTGCGCGATGAGCGACTTGAACTCGTTGAAGACGACGTAGACCGCATCGAGCTCGCCGCTGATGAAGTCGTCGATGAACGTCTGCGCGATCTCCTGCGCCGTCTTCAGCGACAGCGCCTGCAGGGCCAGAGTCTGGCGGCGCATCGGGATGTCGCGACGCTTGAAGAAGTCGTTTGCCTTGCGGCCGATCGGCACGAGTTGCACCGATGCGAACTTCTTCTCCTTGATGAAGTTCATCGTGGCGCGCAACACGTTGGCGTTGAACGCGCCGCAGAGACCACGGTCGGCGGTGACCGGGATGATCAGCACCTTGTTTTCGGTCTCGTGTGCCTTGAGCAGCGGATGCGCGTTGACGTCGACGCGCGTGGCGACGGATGAGAGGACCTGTCGCAGCGCGGCCGCATACGGACGCGCTGCGAACATCCGCTCCTGCGCGCGACGCAGCTTCGCCGCCGCCACCATCTTCATGGCCTTGGTGATCTGCTGCGTGTTCTTGACGCTGCGGATCCGTCGCCGGATGTCGATTGTGCTGGGCATGTTCGTTTATGCCGCGATGACGTTGGGGTTGTCGCGGACGTACTGTTCCTTGAGCTCGGTGATAGCGGCGCGGAGATCACCTTCGAGCGACTCGTCGAACTTCGGCGCGGTCTCGAGGCGCTTGAGGAGCTCCTGCTTTTCATCATTCAGGAACTGATGCAGCGCCCCTTCGAACGGACGGACCGATTCGACGTTGAGGTTGTCGAGGAAGCCCTTCGTGCCGGCATAGACCGACGCGGTCTGCAGGCCGATGCTCATCGGCTGATACTGCCCCTGCTTCAGGATCTCGACGAGACGCCGGCCGCGGTTCAGCTGTGCCTGGGTCATCTTGTCGAGATCGGAACCGAACTGCGCGAACGCCGCGAGCTCGCGGTACTGCGCGAGGTCGAGGCGGAGGGTGCCCGACACGGTACGCATCGAGCGCACCTGCGCGGATCCGCCGACGCGGGAGACCGAGATACCGACGTTGATCGCGGGACGGACACCTGAGTGGAAGAGGTCCGTCTCGAGGAAGATCTGGCCGTCGGTGATGGAGATGACGTTGGTCGGGATGTACGCGGAGACGTCGCCGGCCTGCGTCTCGATGATCGGCAGCGCGGTCAGCGACCCGCCACCCTTCTCATCGCTCAGCTTCGAGGCGCGCTCCAGGAGTCGCGAGTGGAGATAGAAGACGTCGCCGGGATACGCCTCGCGGCCGGGCGGGCGGCGGAGCAACAGCGAGATCTCGCGGTACGACGCGGCGTGCTTGGAGAGATCGTCGTAGATGCAGAGCGCGTGCTGGCCGTTGTACATGAAGTACTCGCCCATCGCGCAGCCGGCGTACGGCGCGAGGTACTGGAGCGGCGCCGGATCGGAAGCGGAAGCGTTGACGACGATGGTGTAGTCCATCGCGCCGTACTCTTCGAGCGTGCGGACGACCTGCGCGACGGTCGACTTCTTCTGACCGATGGCCACGTACACGCAGATGACGTTCTTGCCCTTCTGGTTGATGATCGTGTCGACCGCGACGGCGGTCTTGCCGGTCTGGCGGTCGCCGATGATCAGCTCGCGCTGGCCGCGGCCGATCGGAACCATGGCGTCGATCGCCTTGAGGCCGGTCTGCAGCGGCTCCTTGACCGGCTTGCGGTCGACCACGCCGGGGGCCAGGCGCTCGATCGGATAGCGCTCGGTCGTGTTGACCGGCCCCTTGCCGTCGATCGGAATCCCCAGCGGATTGACGACGCGTCCGACGACCGCCGGTCCGACCGGGACCGACATGATCAGTCCGGTGCGCTTGACCTGATCGCCTTCCTTGATCGCGCTGGCATCGCCGAGAAGCACGACGCCGACGTTGTCTTCCTCGAGGTTCAGCGCCAGCCCGGTGATGTCGTGCGGGAACGACACGAGCTCGCCAGCCATGACCCGCTCGAGACCGTAGACGCGGGCGATACCGTCGCCGACGGAGGTCACGGTGCCGACTTCGGATACGTCGACGCCGCGGCCGATGCCGGTCAATTGCTGACGGATAATTTCTGTGATTTCTTCTGCTTTCAAATCGACAGCCATATGGTCTCCGTTATTGGCGACGGGGAATTGTTTACGCTAAAGAAGCGCGAAATTTGTTGATCTTGCCGGCGACGGATGCGTCCCAGATCTCGCTTCCGACTTGGGCCACGAATCCGCCGAGAAGTGCCGGGTCGGTCGCCAGCCGCAGCTCGACCTTTTTGCCCAGCTTTTTCTCCAGCGTCTGCCGGAGCTGCGTCTGTTCGTCCTGATTCAGCTCGTGCGCGGTCCGCACTTCGGCGACCGCGATCTGCAGCGCTTCATTGACGTACTGCGCGAGCGCGTCCGCGATCGCTCCGAGGTCGTTGATCCGATGGTTGCGGATCAGCACGTCGAGCACTTTGACCGCCATCGCCGAAAGGCCGGTACGGCTTGCGATCTGCTCGGTCACTTTCAGCTTGATGTCGTTCTCGATGCCGGGATTGGCGTACAGCTCCCGGAGGTCGACCGACTTGCGGCGCTGCGCCTCGAACTGCTCGAGCTCGCGGCGAAGATCGTTGGCCGCCGCCGGCGAGCCGGTGACGTCCATGATGGCGCGGGCGTAGGGGCGGGCGAAGCGACGGATCACGAGCGCACCCCTTCGAGCTCTTTCACGCTCTCACTGAATAGATTGTGCCGGTCGCTGTCGTTGATCCGCTCGCGGAGCAGCGCCTCGGCGCGCTCGCTGGCGAGCTGGCCAGCGTACTCCGTCAGCTCGTGCCGCGCGCGCTTCAGTTTGTTGTCGACTTCGTTGCGCGCCGCCGTGAGGATCTTCTGCGCTTCCGCCTCGGCGGCCGCGATCAGCTCTTTCTTCTGGCGCTCGCCTTCGGCCTCGGCACGCTCGTGGATGGCGCGAAGCTCATCCTCGATCTGGCCGAGCCGTGACTGGATGTCGCTCGCCAGCTGGTCGGCCTTCTCGCGGCGCGTCTTGGCCTCTTCAGCCGCGCGCCGGATTTGCTCGCCGCGCTCGGCGAAGGCCTTCTTCACCGGACCGCCGATCAGATATCCGAGGACGCCGAGGAAGACGAACATGTTGGCGAGCTTGAGGATCCATCCCGGAATCCCGAAGTAGGTCTTCGGCGCCTCGTGACCTTCGCCATGCGCTTCGTTCGGATGCGCGACTTCGTGCGCGACTTTCTCGCTGCCATGGGCGACGGCGTTGGCATCTTCGGCATGCTGCGCGAAGAGCGGCGCGGCGATGATCAGCAGGATGGAGAGGAGCAGCAGCTTGCGCATCACACCGCCCTCCCGAGGATTCGCGTGGCAGCTTCGCGAGCGAGCGAGTCCGACTCGGTAGCGATCTTCTCGCGCGCCTGCCGCACATCGCCGCTGAGCTGCTGGTCGGCTTCGTTGACGATCGACTTCGCTTCGGTGCCGGTCTTCTCGATCATCGACTGGCGCTGCGCCGCAGCCTCGCCGCGATAACGCTCGCGCAGCTGCGCCGCTTCGCGCTTGGCGTTGTGCAGACGTGCTTCGATGTCCGACGTCGCCGCCTTGAAGCGCTCGAGCGCCTCGTCGTGCAGACGGTCAGCCGTCTTCGTTTCCGTCTCACGAGCGTCGAGGACGTCGTTGATCGGCTTGATGAAAAACTTCCGCACGATCAGGTAGTTCAAGAAGAACAACACCATGATCACGGGCAGAGACCAATCGGGCGCAAGATTGATTTGCATAGTTCAGAAGGACGGCTCTGGTGGCGTGCTGCGGGCTCGGCAAGGTGCGCGCTGCCCCAAAGCTGCGGCTATATACCACAAGGGAAACAACCCTGTCACGAGCGCGGTTGAGTGGTTCGGGTGGCCGACGAAACCTACAAGCAGATCCTTTCCCGCGCGGATGAGTTCTTCGATTCCGTGATGAAGTCTCAGGCGGAGAACATGCAGTGCGGGCGCGGCTGCTCTCTCTGCTGCTACGGCCTGTTCGAGATCGGCGCGGCCGACGTGGCGGTGATCGCCGACGGTCTGTCGCAGCTCAACTCCGCGCGGCGCGACATGATCATCCGCCGGGCGATCGACATAGTCGCCTCCAGCCGCCATCCGAACCTGCGCGAATGCTCGCCGATCGAGAAGGAGACATTCTTCGATCGCACCGCGTCGACCCCCTGCCCGAACCTCGACGACAGCGGCTTGTGCATGATCTACGAGCACCGTCCGCTCGTCTGCCGGACGTTCGGTCTCCCGCTGCGCGACGGCAAGCGCTACATCGGCGACGTCTGCGAGTTGAACTTCGAGGACGCGCCGCGCGAGCAGAAAGAAGCGGCCGCCTGGGATCTGCAGTGGGAGGACGAGCTCGGGCCGGAAGACGAGTACTCGATTCCGGAGGCGATCATCCTCGCGGCGCGGATGCGCAACTGGCTACGATGAAGCCTTGATGCTGGCGACGTTGCTCCCTTTCGCCTTGTCTCCCATCACGCAATTGCCCTGGAAAATCGCCCCTTCCTCGATGATGAGGGCCGGCGTGTCGATGTCGCTGTAGACCTTTCCGTTGCGGTGGATCTCGACGCGCTGGTCGGCGATGATCTTGCCGATGACCGTGCCGCTGATCGCCACGCGGCCGACGTGAATCTCGCCCTCGATCTGCGCGCTCTCCCCGACGACGAGCTCGTTCTTCGATGTGATGCGGCCGTTGAAGCGGCCGTCGATGCGCATCGTGTCCTCGAAGTCGAGCTCACCTTTGAATGAGGCGCCCCGGTCGAGGAATCCGTTCAGTTCACCGCTCTTGCCCTTCGTCGTCATCGCTTTCTCCCCATCAGGTCATCCACTACGCGAATCAGGTCATCCTCGCTGGCGAAGCGGATGTGAATCACGCCTCCTCTCCGCCGGCGATCGATTTCTACTTTGGTTCGTAAAGTCCTTTGCAATTTATCCTCGGCGTCGCGCGTGAAGACGTCCTTCTCTTTTTCCTTCTTCTCGACCGTCTTCGGCGAGCTCTCCGAGGCGAGCATCTCGGTCTGACGGACGTTGAGGTTGCGCTTCACAACGCGCTCGGCAAGTTGCTCCTGCTTCTTCTGCGACTCGACCGCTAGCAGCGCACGGGCGTGACCCATCGAAAGCTGTCCCGAGGCGAGGAGCTTCTTCACGTTATCTGGTAACTTCAATAATCTCAGGAAGTTAGCGACAGTCGAGCGCTCTTTGCCGACCTGTTTGGAGATCTCTTCCTGCGTCAGGCCGAATTCTTCGTGTAATTGATGGTAGGCCTGCGCCTCTTCGATCGGGTTCAGGTCCTCGCGCTGGATGTTTTCGATCAGCGCGATCTGGAGGGCTTCCCCGTCGCCCATCATCTCCTTGACGACGACCGGCACGGTGGTGAGACCGGCCTTCTGCGCTGCACGGTAGCGGCGCTCGCCAGCGATCAGCTTGTACCGATCGCCCGATCGCGTGACGACGAGCGGCTGAACAATGCCATGCTGGCGGACGGAGCGCGCGAGCTCTTCGATCGACGCTTCGTTGAAGGTCTTGCGGGGCTGGTAGGGGTTCGGCGCGATCTGATCGATCGCGAGCTCCATCAGGCCGGCGCTTTGGGGCGCCGGCGCGGGCGCTTCGGCCGGACGCTGCGGGATGAGAGCGCCAAGGCCACGGCCGAGGACTTTCTTCTGATTCACCGCATCCACCTCAGATCACGTTCTCCGCGCGCTGGATGAATTCCTTCGCGAGGCTGACGTACGCTTCGCTGCCGCGCGAGCGAATGTCGTACAGGATAATCGGTTTGCCGAACGACGGCGCTTCGCCGAGGCGGACGTTGCGCGGGATGATCGTCTCGTAGACCTTCGACGTGAAGTGTGTCCGGACCTCTTCGGCGACCTGTTTGGAAAGGTTCATCCGGTCGTCGTACATCGTCAGGACGATGCCTTCGATCTCCAGTCCCGGGTTGAGCAGATCGCGGACGCGCTCGACCGTGTTGACGAGCTGCGAGATCCCCTCGAGCGCGAAGTACTCGCACTGCAGCGGGACGAGGACAGAGTTCGCCGCGGTGAGCCCGTTGATGGTCAACAGGCCGAGCGACGGCGGCGAGTCGAGCAGCACGTAGTCGAACTCTCCGTCGATGTCCTGCAGCGCTCGGCGGAGGTGAAACTCGCGTCCGATCGCGTCACTCAACTCGAGCTCCGCTCCGACGAGGTCGACGGCGGAAGGGGCAATAAAGAATGTAGAGAGCTCGGTCTGACGGATGACTTCTCGGATCTTCATCCCCTCGGTCAGTACGTTGTACATCGACTTCTCTTCGTTCTTGCCGATGCCGACGCCGGACGTGGCGTTGGCCTGGGGGTCGAGATCGACGAGAAGCACCTTCCGCTCACAAGCGGCGAGCGAGGCGGCGAGATTGATGGCCGTCGTCGTTTTCCCGACGCCACCTTTCTGATTCACGAGCGAGACGATCTTCGTCATTCGGCTGTTCCACGTGGAACGTTCAATGTGACGAGGAAGTTCGCTTCGCCGCGCGGCAGCCGGAAGACTTCTCCTCGCACAAATCCAGGCAACTCCGGCACGTCCGGCGAGCCCTGAAACAGCGCCACTCGGGCGCCACTCGCCAGGTGCGGGCCAAGCGACGGCACCCACTCCTCCGGATTTCCAACAGCGCGCGAAATGACGAGGGAGAACTTCAAATCAGGTGGGAACCGCGCCAGAGCGCGCGCCAATCTATCACCGTACACCCGTGCGTTCAATCCGCATTCGCGCACGACATGCTTCAGAAACGCCCACTTTTTCTGATCCGCTTCGACCAGATGAAAGGTCGCATCAGGCGAAACGATGGCCATCGGAATGGCCGGCAGGCCCCCTCCCGATCCGAAGTCGAGCACGTCGCCGGACGGTTTCAGGATCTCTGCAGCGGCCAGCGCTTCGGCGATGTGCTCGTCGAGATGCTCGCGCGCCTCGGGCCCGATCAGGTTGATCTTCTCGTTCCAGGTGAGCAGCAGGCGTTGATAAACGCTAAGCAGCGGATTCATCGAGCGTCGACGCCTCGACGGAGGTGCATTCGCAGGATCGCAATGGCGGCGGGAGTAACGCCAGGAATCCGGCTCGCCTGTCCGAGCGAAGCGGGCCGGACGAACGAGAGCTTCTCGGTCATCTCCCGCGATAAGCCGGGAAGCGAATAGGTCATCGCCGCCGGAATCCGGAGCTCTTCGTCGGCCACCAGCTTCGCCGCTTCGCGCTGCTGCCGGTCGATGTATCCGGCGTAGCGAAGGTTGCTGACGACCCCTTCCCGCTCTTCCTCATTCAGTACCACGAACGCGTCGCTCACGTCCGGCAGCACGTTCGCCGCCGCGGCGATGAACGCGTCGAGATCGAATTCGTGGCGCTGCGTCAGCTTCGCGACGCTCGACTTTTCGGCGATCGCGATACCGGCAGTCGCCAGCCAGGCGACGGTTTCGCGGTCGGGCGTCAGGGTCGTTTGCGCGGCGGCGCGGGCGCGATGCATCCGCGTGATGCGCGCTTCGACACGCCGCTGCCGTTCCTCGTCGAGGATGCCGAGACGTGCGGCGATCGGTGTCAGGCGCTCATAGACAGAGTCGCAGCCAAGCAGCAGCCGGTGCTCCGCACGGCTGGTGAACATCCGGTACGGCTCTTCGGTGCCGAGGGTCACGAGGTCGTCGAGCATCACGCCCGTGTAAGCCTCGTCGCGCCGGAGCACGAGCGGTTCCTTGCCGCGCACGAACTGGAGGGCGTTAATGCCCGCGATCAATCCCTGGGCGCCCGCCTCTTCGTATCCTGAAGTGCCGTTGATCTGGCCGGCCAGAAAGAGGCCTTCGACGCCGCGTACCTGCATCGACGGGTCGAGCTGCTCCGGGTTCACGAAGTCGTATTCGACCGCGTAGCCGTAGCGAGCGATCGTGGCGCTCTCGAATCCCGGGAGCGAACGAACGACGCCGTCCTGCACGTCGGCCGGGAGCGAGGTCGAGATGCCGTTGAGGTAGAGCCAGGGATGCTCGAGGCCTTCCGGCTCAACGAAGATCTGATGCCGCTCCTTGTCTGCGAAGCGGACGACCTTGTCCTCGATCGACGGACAGTAGCGCGGACCGGTCGCCTGGATTTGGCCGGAGTACATAGGCGCGCGATGCAGGTTCGCGCGGATCAGGTCGTGCGCGAACGCGCCGGTGTAGGTCAGATGACAGAGCACCTGCCGCAGCGGCAGGGCATCGGTGAGGATCGAAAACGGGCGCGGCAGCGGATCGCCGGCCGCCTCGTCAAGCTTCGAAAAGTCGACGGTGTCGCGGGCCACACGCGGCGGTGTGCCGGTCTTCAGGCGGCCGAGCTTCAGACCGAATGCGCGAAGCGAATCAGAGAGTCCTTCCGCCGATGGTTCGCCGAAGCGGCCGCCGCGAGTCTTCGCTTCGCCCGAATGCATCAGCGCGTGGAGGAAGGTGCCGGTGGTGATGACCACGGCCTTTGCTTCGAGGACCGTCCCGTCGCCGAGCGCGACGTGCATGCCGCGCGACACCGAGGTCACCGATCCTTCGACGATCGTGAGGTTCGGCTCGGCTTCGAGGATCGAGCGGACGGCGCCGGCGTAGAGGTCGCGGTCGCACTGCGCGCGGGGCCCCTGGACGGCGGGACCCTTCGAGCGGTTCAGCACCTTGAACTGGATGCCGGCGCGATCGGTCGCTTCGCCCATGAGGCCGCCGAGGGCGTCGATCTCTTTGACGAGGTTCCCTTTCGCCAGACCGCCGATCGCTGGGTTGCATGACATCCGGCCGATCGCTTCGCGAAGCATCGTGATCATCGCTACGCTGGCGCCACCGCGGGCGGCGACCCGGGCCGCTTCAGCTCCGGCGTGGCCGCCGCCGATTACGATCACATCGAAGCGCGTCATGTTCCACGTGGAACAGAGCGAGAAGTCGCTCTACTTCCCGATGCAGAATTTAGTAAATATCTCTGTAAATACGTCAGTGCGCGTGATCGCGCCGGTGAGCAGCGCGAGCGCGTTAGACGCACGGTAGAGGTCGACGAGCACAACCTGCTCATCATGCGCATCGGCGAGCGATTGACGCGCTGATCGCAATGCCGACTCCGCTTCAGCGACCGCGACGCGCTGGCGTTCGTTGACGAGGACAGCCGACGTCTCAGGCGCGGCGAACTCTTCGCGAACGAGGCTGTCGAGCCGGGCGAGCAATTCCGCGATGCCCGCGTCAGTCGGGACGGAGATGCCGAGCTCGCCTTCCGGAGCCGGGGCAAGGTCGGTCTTCGTGTAGACGCGCACGGCAATCGCCGAGGTGTCGATTTCGTCGGGCTCGACCGGAGCCGTGGCGTCGATCAGATAAAGAATGATGTCCGCGCGGCGGGCAGCTTCACGAGCGCGCTCGATGCCGATTCCTTCGACCAAGTCAGCGCTCTCGCGCAACCCGGCGGTATCGGCCAAAGTCACCGGCAGGCCGCCGATCTCGATCGTTTCGCGCACGATGTCGCGCGTCGTTCCCGGGATCGGCGTCACGATCGCGCGCTCGCTGCCGACGAGGCGATTCAGCAGCGTCGACTTGCCGGCGTTCGGACGCCCGAGAATGACGGCATCGAGCCCGCGTGTCGTCGCGCGTCCGCGCCGGAACGTATCGACGAGTTGCTGCGTCGCCTCGATCGCTTCGTCGATGCGGCGCATCGCTTCGTCGCGCGTGATGAACTCGTATCCCTCTTCGCTGAAATCGAGCGCCGCTTCGAGTCGCGAGATCACGTGCAGGAGGACATCGCGAATCGATCCCGCGGTCCTGCTCAATGTTCCTTCGAGATTGACGAGCGACAACTTTGCCTGGAGCGGAGTGCGGGCGTTGATCAGATCCGCCACCGACTCCGCCTGGATGAGATCGAGCTTGCCGTTCAAGACCGCGCGTTCGGTGAACTCGCCCGGCTCCGCCATTCGCGCGCCGAGGTCGACCGCCGCTTCGATGACCCGCTGCACGAGGAGCGGGTTGCCGTGCAGCGTCAGCTCGACGAGATCGTTGCCGGTGAACGATCGCGGCGCGGCGTAGCGGATGGCGACGCACTCATCGAGCAACTCGCCTTTGTGATGGAGCCGCGCAAACGCGGCGTGCCGTTCGTCCGGCAGCGCGACGTCCATGAGCGCGACGAGAATCCCCGCGCTCAAGGGACCGTCGATCCGAACGATGGCGAGCGCGCTGCGACCGACCGGCGTCGCAGGAGCGACGATCGTGTCGGAAGGCGGGTTGGAGAACCCGCCCCACATCACGACTCCGTCGCCGTCCGCCGGATGATCGCCACCCGCTTGAAGAAGCCTTCGCCGCGCGACTCGGTCGTCACCTCGGCGTCATCACGCAACGCCATGTGCACGATCCGCCGCTCGATCGGACTCATCGCCGGCAACACGAACTCGCGTCCATTCTCGCGGACGCGATCGGCCACATCGTGTGCGCGCTCCTCGAGCTCTTCGATCCGCTTGCCTTTGAAGTTCTCGCAATCGAGCTCGATGTCTTTCTCGACCTTGCGTCCGACCAGTGACTTGTTCGCGAGCACCTGCAACGCATCGAGTAGCTCGCCGTGCCGATCGATCATGCGCGACCCGTCCGGTCCGAACAGCCGGACATTGATCTGCGTCTCGTTCTCTTCCGTGCGCACCGTGAGCGTCAGCTTTGCGAGAGAAAGTACTTGCTCGCACCAGGCGTGGACCGCCGCGGCCATCTCCGACTCCGGCCCCTGCTCCGGAATGTCGACGGCGAACTTCGCGAAGTCCCCCGGCTGCAGCGTGTCGGGATCGGGAGTGTCATCGAGCTCCCGCCTCCGCCCGCCCCGGCGTCCCCCGCGCCCCCGCCCTTCGCCACCACCGCCACCACGCGAATCGCGGCGCTGGCCGCCACCACCACCCATCCCACCCCGCCCGCGCGGCGCGCGCTCGCGGCGCGGCGGCAGGGCGGGAGCAGGAGCCGCCGCCTGTGCTTCGACGACGACTGCCGCCGGCTTCGGCGGAGGCGGCGTTGCGTTCTCGTTGACCTCGGCTTCGATCACGACACGCTTGACGCCGCCGAGGAAGCCGCGCTTCTCGAGGAGGATCGCGTGGCGGAGCTTGAAACGTTCGACGCCGAACGCTTCGGCGGCCTGGTTCAGCGCTTCTTCGAGACTCTTTCCTTCGAATCGCTGCATCGCATCCTCGTTACGCGGTCTGCTGCTGCTCGGGATGATCCGCCCACCACTTGTTCATGATCAACTGCTGAATGATGCTCAAGACGTTCTGCACGAGCCAGTAGATCACCAGGCCGCTCGGCAGCTCCTTGAAGAAGAAGCCGAAGACCAGCGGCATGATCATGAACATCCGGCGCTGCGCCGGATCGACCGTCGTCGGCGTCACCGTCTGCTGAATGAACATCGTGACGGTCATCAGCACGGGCGTGATGTAGTAGGGATCCTTCGTCGACAGGTCGTGGATCCAGAGAATGAACGGCGCGCCGCGCAGCTCGATCGCGCGCGACAGCAGGCCGTAGAAGCCCCAGAAGATCGGGAGCTGCAGCACCATCGGAAGGCAGCCGCCCATCGGATTGACGCCCTCCGTCTGGTACAGCTTCATCACATCCATGTTCATCTTCTGCCGCTGCTCGGGATCCGACTTCGCCTTTTTGTAGCGGTTCTTGATCGCCTCGACCTTCGGCTGCAGCTTCTGCATCTTGCGCATCGAGACGATGCTCTTGTGCTGCAGCGGGTAGAGGACGAACTTGATGAGGATCGTCAGCACGATGATGGCGAAGCCCCAGTTGCGGGTGAAGCCGTTGATCCACTTCAGCGCGACGAGAAAGAAGCGGGCGATGACGCCGAACGTGCCGAACTGCAGCGTGCGCTCGAAGCCGTAGCGGTCGACGACGCCGGTCTCCTTCGGGCCAAAGAACGCGCCGCCGGAGACGATGCCATCCGGTGCCGCATTCAGCGCGGCGTAGAGCTCGCGGCGCGTGTCCTTCTTCGCGCCGATGACGTCGATGCGATTCAGCACCGCGCCGTTCGCCTTTTCCGGCTTGAGCGCGGAGAGGAAGTAGTTGTCTTCGATGCCGACGAACTGCGTATCGCTCGGGTAGATGCTGACGCTGTCTGCCTTCTCGCGCTTGATCAGCTTGAGGCTGTCGTCACGCTGCACGACGGCGTCGCCGGTGATCGTCAGCTGGCTCTGTCCTTCCTCGGCGTCGAGCGTGCGGATGCCCGGGCCGATCTGGATGCGGTACGGCGTCGGGGGATTGATCGCGGTCGCGAAATGGAACATGTACTCGGAGTCGACGCGGAATGTCTTCGATGCCGAAACGCCGCCGCCGGCATAGCGGTAATCGATGACGGTCATTGATCCATCATGCGACTCGTTGACGGTCCAGAGTGCCGAGTTGAGGCGGTCGGCGATCGCGCGATTTGCCGCGACGATGGCGAACGGGAAGTCGGTGCGCTCGGCCGGACGCGCCTTCACCAGCTCGACCAGGCCACCGCTCTTCGCGTGATAGCGCTTGAGCTGGAAGGAGATCAGCTCAGCGCCGCGATTGGAGAAAACGGCGATGAAGTCGGGCGACTCCACGCGCGTCTGCTGCAGCGCGGAGGCGGCGACGTCCGCCACGACCGGCGCGGCGACCGTCGGTGCGACGGGAGCCGCAACCGGAGGAGCGGCGGTGGTCGACGTCGAGCTCGTGGTGGTGTTCGAGTTCGTGGTTGTGGAGCCCGCGGTCGTGCCGGTCGTCGACGTCGCGGTGACCGGCAACTTCTTCGGCATGAGCTGTGGGAAGAGCTTCGGCGCGAGCACTCCGTACAAATAGAGGATCGCAAACGAGAGCAGAACGGCGATGAAGATTCGTTTTTCCATTCGTCAGGGAACGGGGTCCCAACCTCCCGGATTGAAGGGATGGCAGCGGGAAAGCCGGCGCAAGCCGAGCCATCCGCCGCGGATCAATCCGTATTTTTCGATCGCCTGCATCATGAAGATCGAGCAGGTCGGCTCGAATCGGCACATCGGCGGCAGTAGCGGAGAAATGAAGCGCTTGTAGCAGCGCAGAAGGAAGAGAGCGGCCGCGCGCATGGGGTGCTCACTGGGTAGCGCTCGTCACGACCCTGCGCAGGACCTTTTCGAGGTCCTGGCTGTAGTCGAGAAAGGTGGCGGCGGCGGCATTCGGCTTCACATTCACGACAAAGTCGAGCATGTGAACGTCGAGGTCGAGCGGCTCGCGTTGCCGCCGGTACACCTCGCGCGTCCAGCGCTTGAGACGATTGCGAACGTTGGCTTTTCCGATCTTTTTCGTGGCGGTGATGCCGATTCGCGAATGCGGCAGACCGTTTCCGGCAAAGAAGACGACCGCATATCGGGAAAAGATCTTTCGGCCCGTTTCGTAAACCCGAAGAAACTCGCGACGTTTCGCCAGTCTCTTCGCCTTGGGCAAAGTAGCGTTGAGGGCGGCGTCAGCCACTGCAGGCTGACTAGACCGCCAGGCGCTTGCGGCCCTTGCGACGACGGCGCGAAAGCACCGCCTGTCCGTCCTTCGTCCGCATCCGGACGAGGAAGCCGTGCGTGCGCTTGCGGCGACGGTTGTTTGGCTGAAAAGTACGCTTCATTACAGTAACCCCTTGAAAAGACAGCGTGAAAGAAAGCGCTGAGTATAGTCACCGCCCCTGGGATGGTCAAACGGAGGGCGGAAAGCATGCGGGCAAACTGCCCGGAAACCGGCCTTATTCCAGTGCTCCGGCGGCCACTCCGTAGCCCGGGAAACAACCCTTTTGCACCCCCGATCGCTGTGCTAGACTCGCAGGCCCATCAAAAGGGCCAGATTTTCCACAGTTGTGGAAAACTTGTGGATTTTCAAGTAGATAGCCCCTGTCTTCCCCCCATGAATGTCTGGAATCAGCTCCTTACCCGGATCGAGCAAACCATTGACCGGTCGGACTATGAAATGTGGTTCGCACCGACCCGGTTTCTCGCGCGCCGCGGTGACACGATCGATGTCGGCATCCCGACTCAGAAACATGTCGATGCCGTCCGCGATCGCTTCGGGTCACATGTCCGCGAACTGCTGAACGAGCTCTCCCCCGAGCGGGTCCAGGTCCATTTCGTCGTCGAGAATGCCTCCGACGATCTTCCCCAGCTCGCCGCGCAACCGCAGCGCGAGGAGCTTCCGGCCTCGATCTTCAACCAGCGCTACAGCTTTTCGACCTTCGTCGTCGGCAGCTCGAACCAGCTCGCGTACGCAGCCTCGCAGTCGATCGCCGAGAATCCAAGCGGCTCTTTCAACCCGCTCTTCATCTATGGTGGCGCCGGCCTCGGGAAGACCCATCTGATCCAGGCCATCGGCCAGCGGATCCGCGAAAAGGATGCGAAGAAGAAGGTCGTCTACATGTCGGCCGACAACTTCGTGACCGATCTCATCACGTCGATCCGGTACGACAAGATGGCGTCGTTCCGCGAGCGTTACCGGACCGTCGACGCCCTGCTGCTCGATGACATCCAGTTCCTTGCCGGTAAGGAACGGACACAGGAAGAGTTCTTCCACACCTTCAACGCGCTGTACGAGGCGCAGAAGCAGATCGTCTTCACCTCGGACGCTCCGCCAAAAGAAATACCCACCCTGGAAGAGCGGCTCCGTTCCCGTTTCGAGTGGGGTTTGATCGCAGACATTCAGCCGCCCGACCTCGAGACCAAGGTCGCCATCCTTCGCAAGAAAGCGGAAGAGCGGAAGATCGACATGCCGCAGGAAGTGGCGATCTTCATCGCGGAGCGCGTGCGATCGAACATCCGCGAGCTCGAGGGACATCTCAATCGCGTAGTCGCCTTTGCGTCGATGGTCGGACATTCGATCGACATCGATCTCGTCAAGGAAGCGCTGAAGGATCTGCTCTCGAAAGAGAACAAACCGATCACCGCGGCCGAGATCCTCAAGGTCGTCGCCGCGCACTACGGCATCAAGGTGTCCGAACTGAAGTCGAAATCGAACTCCCGTCCGATCGCCTATCCGCGTCAGGTCGCGATGTACCTCTGCAAGAACCTGACGGATCTCTCGTATCCGGAGATCGGAAAGGTATTCAACAACAAGCATCATTCGACCGTCATGTACTCGGTCGAAAAGATCGATCAACTGATGCAGGACGATCAACAGCTCGCGCGCACGCTCGATATGCTCACGAAGCAGTTCCGGTGACCTTGTGGAGAACACCACCGAAAAGCTGCGGAAGAAAAACGACCTCGGACAAGGCCGGTCCGAAACTGCGGAAAACGCTGAACTTTTCCGGTGTTTTTCCGCGATGAAACCCGCAGAGTCAGGTCGTGGAGAACTGCTATACTTTCGATACCTTTGCAGCGTGCCCGAGCGTTTTCCGCACGGTTCTACTGCTATCACCACTAAAGAAAAAGAGCTTTGGTTCTGAAGGAAGAGACATGGAGCTGACAGTCGGAAAAGCTGATCTTCAGAAAGAGTTGCAGCTTTGCCAGGGGGTCGTCGAAAAGCGCTCGACGATTCCGATTCTCTCGAATGTACTGATCAAAGCCGCCGACGGAAAGCTCCAAGTCGCAGCGACCGATCTCGACGTCACGATTCTCACGTCGTGCGCCGCGAAGATCACCACGCCGGGCGGCGTGACGCTCGAAGCGCGCCGCTTCTTCGACATCGTCCGCAGCCTTCCCGACGAAGACGTCCACATCGCGCTGCAGGAAAACAACCAGATGCTGATCGAGTCGGGAACGGCGAAGTTCCGCCTCCTCGGGCTTCCCGCCGAGGATTACCCGACGCTGCCGACGGTGAATGTGACCGAGGGCTACACGATCCCGCTCGATGAACTGAAGACCATGGTCGCGAAGGTGAAGTTCGCGATCACGCACGAAGAGACTCGCTTCCAGCTGAACGGCGCGCTGCTCAAGATGCAGCCGCAAAAAATGGAGATGGTCGCGACCGACGGCCATCGCATGGCGCTAATCAACTTTCCATACGCCGGCGGCGGCAACGGAAAAAAGAAGGGGAGCGAGCTGACGATCCTCATCCCGCGGAAAGCGCTCGATGAAATTCTGCGGCTCGAATCGGGCGAGGAAGGAACCGTCCTTTTCGGCGTCTCCGAGAACCAGCTCTTCTTCGACGCTGCCGATCGCCGCCTGATGGCGCGCATGATCGACGTCAACTTTCCGAACTACATGGAAGTCATCTCGCGCGACAACGATCGCCACGTGATGGTCGATCGCGAGCGGCTCCTGGCGACGATCAAGCGCATCTCGCTCGTCGCGAACGAGCGGACCCGCGCCGTGCGCTTCGACTTCGCGCCCGGCAAGCTGACCGTGTCATCGACGAATCCAGAGCTCGGCGACGCACGCGAGACTGTTCCCATCGATTACGCCGGCCAGCCGTTCTTCGTCGGATTGAATGCCGCGTACGTGATGGATTTCCTCAGTGCGACCGACACACCGAGCGTGTCGCTCGATCTGAAAGACGAGAACAGCCAGTGCATCGGACGTCCGGCGTCGACGGCGGAAGATCTGCCGTACGACTACCTCTACGTCGTGATGCCGATGCGGCTGGCGTGATACCCGCCCGGCAGGGCGCATGATCCTGCGTTCTATTACCGCTCAACAGTTCCGCAACCTCGACGCCGCGGATCAGGCGTTCCATCCTCTCGCGAATATCGTGGTCGGCCGCAACGGCCAGGGGAAGACGAACCTCCTCGAGGCGGTCTACTTTCTCGCTACCACGAAGTCGTTCCGCACGTCGCGCGCGGCCAGCCTCTTCCGATTCGATTCGCCCAGTCTCTTCGTCAGTGGCACGGTCGAGCGCGACGCAATCGAGCGCGCGATGTCGGTCGGACTGGAGGCGGAGTCGAGGCGTCGTGTGCTGACGATCAACGCCGAAAAAGTGCCGCTGGCGACGTACCTCAACGCGCTCACGGTCTTCGCGTACTCGTCGTCGCGGCTCGACATCCTGCGCGGCGCGCCTGAGGAACGGCGGCGCTTCATCGACCGCGGCATCGCCAGCATCAATCCAGGCTTCCTCGAACAGCTGACCCGTTACGGACGCGCGCTGAAGCAACGCAACGCGCTCCTGCACGACGTCGCTGCCGGCCGCGCGTCGTCATCGATGCTCGATCCGTGGGACGAGGAATTCGCGGCCGCGGCGGCGCCGGTTTGGAGCGCGCGGCGAATGTACGTCGAACAGCTCGCGCAGACATTCCGGGAGACCGTCGCGCGGCATCGCTACCACGTCGGCAACGTCGAGCTCATGTACCGTCCCGCGACCTCCGAGGTGCCGCGCGTCGCGGAGATCCGCGCACGGATGTCGCTCGCCGGTCCGCAGCGTGACGTGCTCGATTTCGAAGTCGACGGGCGAACGGCCGCGGAGGTGCTCAGCGGGGGCGAGCAGAAGATGATCGTCCTCTTCCTGAAGTTCGCAAAAATCGAGCTTTTCCGCCGCCGGACCGACGAGTCTCCGCTCTTTCTTCTCGATGACATCGATGCCGAGCTCGACCTTGACATCCTGCAGGAACTGCTGCAAAAACTCCCGCCGAAAACGCAGGTTTTCGGCACCTCTGCCAAAGAACGTTTCCTCGACGTTCTGGAGGCGGGTCCCCACCGCCGCTTAGTCATTGAAAATGGGCGAGTTATATCCGCTCAAGATTTCGCCTGACATGGGATTTTCATAGTAAAATTCAGCGTTTCCATCATCGACGCAAACTCTCGCCGCGAGCTGCCGGCAAATCACGCCACTTGACCACCGAAAGTTAACGATCTGATGGCAGACGACTACACAGAAAATGGCCCTGACGGGCCGCCAAATGGCCCCAACGGACCCGGCAACGGCCCGAACTCCCCCGACGCAACCTATACCGCGGAAGACATCAAAGTCCTCAAGGGACTCGATGCCGTACGCAAGCGTCCGGGGATGTACATCGGCGATACCGACGACATCACCGGACTGCATCACATGGTCTACGAGGTCGTCGACAACGCGATCGACGAGGCCCTCGCCCTCTACGCCGACCGCGTCTCCGTGACGATCCATCAGGACAACTCCGTCACCGTCGAAGACAACGGCCGCGGCATCCCGGTCGACCTGCACAAGGAAGAGAATCGCTCCGCCGCCGAAGTCATCATGACGGAGCTCCATGCCGGCGGGAAGTTCGACAACAACTCGTACAAAGTCTCCGGCGGTCTGCACGGTGTCGGCGTCTCGGTCGTCAACTTTCTCTCCGAATGGCTCGAGCTCGAGATTCATCGCGACGGCAACGTCTGGCGTCAGCGGTATGAGGGCGGCGTTCCGGTCGCCCCGATCGAGAAGGGCGAGAAGACGCAGCACCGCGGAACGCGCGTCACGTTCAAGGCCGATTCGACGATCTTCTCAGTCACGGAGATGAACTACGACACGCTCACGCAGCGACTGCGCGAGCTGGCGTTCCTCAATTCCGGCGTCAACATCGAGATCCGCGACGACCGGACGGAGAAGCATCACGAGTTCCGCTACGAAGGCGGCATCGTCTCGTTCGTGAAGGATCTGAACAAGAACAAGACGCCGCTGCATGACGATCCGATCTTCATCCGCGACGAAGTCGACGGCGAGGCGGTCGAGATCGCGCTGCAGTGGAACGAGGGCTACTCCGAGAACATCTTCTGTTTCACGAACACGATCAAGAACCTCGACGGCGGCACGCATCTCGTCGGTTTCAAGGGCGCGCTGACGCGCACGATGAACAAGTACGTCGAGGAGTCGGGGATCCTGCAGAAGTTGAAGCTGAGCCTCGAAGGCGACGACATCCGCGAAGGTCTCGCAGCCGTGATCTCGGTCAAGGTCCGCGACCCGAAATTCTCGTCGCAGACGAAGGACAAGCTCGTCTCCTCGCACGTGAAGACGTGGGTCGAGCAGGTCGTCGGCCAGCGCCTCGGCGAGTTCCTCGAAGAGAATCCGCGCGAGGTCCGCAAGATCGTCGACAAGGTCGTCGAAGCGGCCCGGGCGCGCGAAGCAGCCCGCAAGGCCCGCGATCTGACGCGCCGCAAAGGTGCGCTCGATTCGGCGTCGCTCCCCGGCAAGCTCGCCGACTGTCAGGAACGCGATCCGCGTTTCTGCGAGATCTACTTCGTCGAGGGTGATTCGGCAGGCGGCTCGGCCAAGCAGGGACGCGATCGCCGCTTCCAGGCCGTGCTGCCGCTCAAGGGAAAGATTCTCAACGTCGAGCGTGCACGTCTCGACAAGATGCTGTCATCCGAAGAAATCCGGCTGATGATCACGGCCCTCGGCACAGGCATCGGCGCCGGCGACTTCGACGTCGCCAAGCTCCGCTACCACAAGATCATCATCATGACGGACGCCGACGTCGACGGGTCGCACATCCGGACGCTGATCCTCACGTTCTTCTTCCGCTACATGCGCGAAGTCATCGACCGCGGGCATCTCTTCATCGCCCAGCCGCCGCTCTTCAAGGCGTCGCAGGGAAAGAAAGACACGTACCTGAAGGACGAAGTCGAGAAATCGCGCTTCCTCCTCAATCGCATCGCTGCAAACGTGCGGGTCACGCCGCAGGAGGGTGGAGCGATCGCCGGCGATGTGCTGGTGACGATGCTTCAGCGGATGGAGGAGTACCGCTCGCATGCGCGAAAGCTTCAGTCGCGCGGTATGCCTGGCGAGGCGCTCGACGTCCTCTTCGCCGAGGGCTTCAGCGATCGCACCGCGCTCGGCGATCCGGACAAGGTCGAGGCGCTTTCGCGCGCCCTCACCGCGCAGGGATTCGAGCACGTCCGTCCGATGACCGACGAAGTAACCGAAACGCCGGTCGTGCAGTTCTCGGTCGGCGGCAACGGCACCGGCCGCAAGATCGTCATCAACAACGAGCTCCTGTCGCAATACGAGTTCCGTCAGATGGCGAAGGCGTACGAGCAGCTGTCGGCGTTCGGCCTGCCGCCATACGCGCTCGAGCACGACGACGAAGTCACGAACTTCGCCCGCGTCGACGATCTGATCTCCGAGATCTACCGCCGCGCGGAAAAAGGGCTTTCGATTCAGCGCTACAAAGGCCTCGGTGAAATGAACCCCGAGCAGCTGTGGGACACGACGATGAATCCCGAGACGCGCCGGCTCCTGCAGGTGACGATCGAGGACGCCGTCGGCGCCGAGCAGTTGTTCACGATCCTCATGGGCGACCAGGTCGAGCCGCGACGGGTCTTCATCCAGGACAACGCATTAGAAGTCAAAAACCTCGACATTTAATCATCACAAATATTTATGTCGGATTCCGATTACCAGAACTTCAACGATCAGAAGATCCCCGTCAACATCGAAGACGAGATGCGCAAGTCGTATCTCGACTACGCGATGTCGGTCATCATCGGCCGCGCGCTTCCCGACGTCCGCGACGGACTGAAGCCGGTCCACCGCCGCATCCTCTACGGCATGTACGAGCAGGGGAACACGGCCGGCCGCGCGTACAAGAAATCGGCGCGCATCGTCGGCGACGTGATGGGCAAGTACCACCCGCACGGCGACTCCGCGATCTACGACTCGGTCGTCCGCATGGCGCAGGAATTCTCCATGCGCTACATGCTCGTCGACGGCCAGGGGAACTTCGGCTCGCTCGACGGCGATAACCCGGCCGCCATGCGTTACACCGAGGTCCGGCTCACGCGGCTCGCCGAAGAGCTGATGCGGGACGACATCGACAAGGAGACCGTCGACTGGGTCCCGAACTACGACGGCACGGAGCGCGAGCCGGCGGTCCTTCCCGCCAAGTACCCGAACCTCCTCGTCAACGGCTCCTCCGGCATCGCCGTCGGCATGGCCACGAACATCCCGCCGCACAACCTCGGCGAGGTGATCGACGCCTGCCTGATGATGATCAACAATCCGAAGGTGACGGTGAAGGAGCTGATGACCGTCATCCCCGGCCCCGATTTCCCGACGGCCGGCTTCATTCACGGCATCGACGGCATCCGCCAGGCGTACGAGACCGGCCGCGGCATCATCCAGGTCCGGGCCCGCGCGATCATCGAAGAGTCGAAGAAGCAGGACAAGCAGCAGATCGTCGTGACGGAAGTTCCGTACATGACGAACAAGGCGCGCCTGCAGGAGAAGATCGCGGAGCTGGTGAAGGACAAGCGGATCGAAGGCATCTCCGATCTGCGCGACGAGTCCGACCGCGAGGGCATCCGTGTCGTCATCGAGTTGAAGCGCGGCGAGATCCCCGAAGTCGTGCTGAACAACCTCTACTCGATGACGCAGATGCAGACGACGTTCGGCATCATCTTCCTGGCCATCGTCAACAACAAGCCGGAGGTGATGGACCTCCCGACGATCATCCGGCACTTCATCGAGCACCGGAAAGAGATCGTCGTCCGCCGCACGCGCTACGACCTGCGCAAGGCGGAAGAGCGCGCCCACATTTTGGAAGGGCTGGTCAAAGCGCTCGATCATCTCGACCAGGTGATCGCGCTGATCCGCGGCAGCAAGACGCCGCCTGAAGCGAAGGAAGGCCTCGTCTCGAAGTTCGAGTTCAGCGAAGTGCAGGCTCAGGCCATCCTCGACATGCGCTTGCAGCGCCTGACGGGACTCGAGCGCGACAAGATCATCGCCGAGTACCAGGAAGTGCTCGCCCTCATCGCGAAACTGCGCGAGATCCTCGCGTCGGAGCATCTCGTCCTGGAGATCATTTCCAACGAGCTGACCGAGATCAAAGCGCAGTACGGCGACAAGCGGCGGACGGAGATCATCGCCGAGTCGAGCGACATCTCGATCGAAGACATGATCGCCGACGAAGACATGGTCATCACCGTGTCGCGCGGCGGCTACATCAAGCGTTCCCCGCTGTCGCTCTACCGCGCGCAGCGCCGCGGCGGCAAAGGCCGCATCGGCATGCAGACGAAGGAAGAGGACATCGTCGAGCATCTCTTCGTCGCCAGCGCGCATTCGTACGTCCTCGTCTTCACCGACAAGGGACGGCTCTACTGGATCAAGGTGCATCAGATTCCGGAAGTCGCGTCGAACGCGCGCGGCAAGGCGATCGTCAACCTGCTGCAGGTCGAGCAGGGGGAGAACGTCCGCGCGCTGCTGACGGTGAAGGATTTCACCGAGGCGAAATACGTGGTTATGGCCACGCGCGCCGGCAAGATCAAGAAGACCGAGCTCGATGCCTTCTCCAACGTGCGCACCACCGGCATCATCGCCATCGACATCAACGAAGGGGACGATCTCTACGCCGTGCGTCTGTCGGACGGCAACAGCGAGATCTTTGTCGGCACGCATGGCGGCCGCGCGATCCGCTTCCACGAATCCGACGTCCGGCCGATGGGCCGCGGCGCCGCCGGCGTGAAAGCGATCTCGCTCCGCGCGGGCGATCACGTCGTCGAGATGGACGTGCTGCCGGCTTCGAACGAAGTCCCGGCACCGGAAGAAGCCGTCGCTGCAGAAGAAGGAGCGGCGGTCGAAGAAATCGTCGAGGAAACGGAGAGCGAGTCGGACGAGGAAGTCATCGCCACCGACACGCGCGGTCAGATGCTCACCGTCACCGAGAAAGGCTTCGGCAAGCGGACGCCGGTCTCGATGTACCGCCTGCAAAGCCGCGGCGGCATGGGCGTGACGAACATCAAGATGACCGAGAAGAACGGCAAGGTCGCGGGCATCGCGCATGTCGTCGGCGACGAGCAGATCCTCCTCATCACCGAGCAGGGGATGATCATCCGCACGAATGTTGCGGATCTTCGTCCGATGGGACGCTCGACGCAGGGCGTGCGTGTGATCAATCTCGACGAGAACGATCGGGTGGTCGCGGCGGTGAAGGTCGTCAGTGAATCGGACGCGCCGGAATCGGACGTGTCGGAAGGCGAGGAGCCCGAAACCACCTCTCCGGACGACGAGCCGGTCCAGTAGCCGGCCCGGCCGGCAGCGTTGATGGCCAAGCCTTCTTCAGGGTTGTCGCCTGACCCTACATCTAATGCCGAGCCTAGCGGGTAGAATCACATGATGCTGAAAATGTCGCGCGAGCGGATCAATCAGCTTGCGCGAGACCTCCTCGAGGTTCTGACGCGAGCGCAATCGGTCGTGCTGCTCAAGGACCGTGAAGCGGTGCGCCAGGCGATCGCGCACGCGCTCGACGACGAGTTGCGCCGCGAACAGGAACGCGAAGAGAACGTCCGCCGCAAGGTCGCCACGATCAAGAAGCCGCCGGCACCCGGTTCGCTCGAGTACGAGCAGCTATTCAGGAAATTGCTGGAAGAGGAACACGTGCGCGAGGGGCTCGAGTAGCGCGCGCTACATCACTTCGCCGCTGTCGTCCGGATCCGACATCAGCTTCCGCCAGCGCTGCGCCTTCATTCGCTCGAACACGCCGCCGCCGTTTCCAGCAGGAATCCAACTGTTGCCGCCACACTTCGGGCAGCGGTTGCGATAGGCGATGTTCTTCCCGCAATCGGGGCAAATGATCACCAGCGAGTGAGATAACTCGAGCTTCTGCTCTCCCTCGGTGTCCAGACCGTTCAGAAAGGAGGCCAGAGTGGCGAAAGTGTCGGTGTCTTCGAGGGCCATGCTACTTCTCACGACCGCTCAAACTGCATACGACGTGCCCGTCAGATGCGCATGACGTCGAACTGTTCGTGATGCAGTGAGTCATCGGGCTTGAATACGAGGTGAATGCCGAGGTTGCGCTCGGTTTCCTCGAAGATCGGATCGGTCGGTTGCATCGATGAGTAGACGACCGGATTCACGCGCACGATGACATCCTGTCCATCGTGGAGGTCGCGCAGCTTCATCAACTCGCGCCAGATCTCCAGCGCCACCGTCGTATTCGATTTGATCCGTCCGCTCCCCGCGCAGTACGGACAGGCCTGCGTCAGCGAGCGCTCCAGCGATTGCCGCACGCGCTTGCGCGTCATCTCGATCAGGCCGAACTCGGAGATCTGCAGGATCTTCGTCTTCGAACGATCCTTCTTGATCTCGTTCTCCAGCGTCTCGAAAAGCCGCGCGCGATTCGCCGGCTCCTCCATGTCGATGAAGTCGAGCACGATGATGCCGCCGAGATCGCGCAGGCGGATCTGCCGCACGATTTCCTTCGCCGCTTCGAGGTTCGTCCGGAACACCGTCTCTTCGAGATTGCGCTTGCCGACGTACTTGCCCGTGTTCACGTCGATCGCCACCAGCGCTTCGGTCTGATTGATGACGATGTAGCCGCCTGACTTCAGCCAGACCTTCGACTTGAGCGCCTTCGCGATCTCTGGCTCGATTCCGAACTCGTCGAAGATCGGCTCCTCGCGGCGGAAGAGCCGCACGCGTGACACGAGGTTCGGCTGGATCTGATCGAGGAACTCCACGATGCGCTGATACTGCTCGACCGAGTCGACCCACACGCTCTTGAACTCCGGCGACAACACGTCGCGGATCGTGCGCAGGACGAGATCGAGATCGTGATGGATCGCGGTCGGCGCCGAGACCTTCTCCGCCTTCCGCTTGATCTGATCCCAAACGTCGGTGAGGTACTTCAGATCGGCGCGGAACTCCTCTTCGTTGCGCTCTTCGCCCGCCGTGCGGACGATGAAGCCGCCGGTGCCTGGCGGCCGGATCGCCTCGAGCATTTCCTTCAGGCGCTGCCGCTCGACCTCGTTCTCGATGCGCCGCGACACGCCGATGTGATTGACGGTCGGCATGTAGACGAGGAAGCGTCCCGGCAGCGTGATGTGGCTCGTGATGCGCGCGCCCTTGCCGGCGATCGTGTCCTTCGACACCTGCACGACGATCTCCTGGCCTTCGCGCAACAGATCGGAGATCGAGGCCTCGGGGCGCTGCTGCGGGACTTCATCGAGATGCAGATCGTCGGACGACTCGCTGTCGTACTCCTCGAGATCTTCGATGACGTCGGAGACGTAGAGAAACGCATCGCGCTCCAGGCCGAGATCGACGAACGCCGACTGCATTCCGGGGAGCACTTTGGTGACGCGCCCCTTGTAGATGTTGCCGACGATGGTGCGGTGGCGCGTGCGCTCGACCCACAGCTCGACGACCTGCCCCTCGTCGAGAACGGCGATGCGCGACTCGTGCTTCGTGGCGTTGATCACGATCTCTCGCGACATGCGGACGTGATTGTAGACTGCGGCTATGGCCCTCACCATTTACTTCTCGGGCTCGATCAGCGGCGGACGCGATGACGCCGCGCATTACCGCCGGATCGTCGGCGCGCTCGAGTCGCGAGGCTTCAACGTTCTCGCCGGCGCGGTGACGTCGCACATCGGCCACGGCGGGGAGCCGCTCGACGCGCGATTCATCTTCGAGCGCGATCTCGCCTGGGTCGCGCAGAGCGACGTCGTGGTGGCCGAAGTCTCGATGCCGTCGACAGGAGTCGGCTACGAAATCGCCGCCGCGCGGTATCGCTACGGCATCCCGGTGATCTGCCTTTATCGCCCCGCGTACACGGCGCGCTGCACCGCGATGGTGGCTGGCGACGAGGGCGTCGAGCTGATCGAATACAGCGATTCGACGTTCGATGAGATGGTCGAATCGCTGGTGAATAAACTCCCGAGGGTGCCGGTTTAGCAGCTTTGCCTGTCTTGACGGGTCCCCACCGCAATGCTATTTTGCGGCGCCTTTCGAGCAAGTGTTCCGGCATAGCTCAGTTGGTAGAGCAACGGACTGTTAATCCGTGGGTCGTAGGTTCGAGTCCTACTGCCGGAGCCACTCACCTCACTTCCTTCCTTCCTGCTTTGTGACTTTATCGTTCTGGCGGTAGTCTCATTCCACAGAATGTCCAAAGCCCCGGTCCTGCTTGCCGTCCTGGCGTTTGCCGTGACGCGATGCGGTGCG